>FZPS01000187.1_pt145 | contig 53795 bp, 52 predicted proteins | sample 1817821 | NCBI WGS metagenome assembly FZPS01 (sample SAMEA104158645, study PRJEB21678) | metagenome | place: Germany | collected 2015-04-21 | reverse complement strand
TCCTTCTTTCGTGAGATTTGGTGGTCGGGAAACCAACCTTATCTTACCATGAAGAGAGGCTTTTTTGACCCCACGCTAGAAGCTCTATGGAACCCCCGGCATAGCCAGGGGTTTTCAAAGAACATAAGAAAAGCACGTGAATGGATCAAAGAACGTGGTGTGACACTTGAAGATATCGGGGAGCTCGTCTACTATCTACAATCACCCTATCAAAAATCATTATCGCTAGAAGAGTGTATTGAGCATGTAGACCGTGTATTAAGTAAACGAGAAGTTCAAAATGCAGTCATTACAGGGATTCAGCTAGATGTATTAGCTGAACAAGGTAAACTTGAATCACCACTTCAGGAAACAATTTTAACTGATGAGGGCTTATACGGAATCGATGAAATTATTGCATTGTCAATTGTTAACGTCTATGGGTCAATTGGATTTACTAACTATGGCTATATTGACAAACAAAAGCCAGGTATTTTGAAAGAACTGAATGATAAATCATCTGGTAAATGTAATACATTCCTTGATGATATTGTTGGAGCAATTGCTTCTTCGGCTTCTAGTCGCTTGGCACACAGTATTGAAATTGACAATGATGAAGAACTTGATTAATTAAATAAATACGCTTAGTCCCTCACGTCTATTCGTGGAAAACTAAGCGTATTTTTTATTCTATTTATCAATTCGTTTAACAATAAAATATGCACAACCAAAATTACAGTATTCTAATAAATAATCATCAATTGCTGCAAACTTTGTATCGAATGTTGCTTTAGGATTTTGATCATCAAAAAAACCTTTGAGTCTCAGCTGCTCATAGCCCCAGTCGCCAACAATATAATCGTATCTTGCTAAAATATCACTATATCGCTCAATAAATGCATTTTTATCAAAACCATTTTTAAAATTTTCAACTAATTGATAAGTCCGACCTTCTACCTCTACTCTATCGATCATCTGACAATACCTCACTATCCATATATTCCGTTATACATCATTTAGTAATGTTTGTTTAGCTATTTCTATTTTAGCATAAAATAGCTAGCTTCAACAATGTAAGTTAAATCTGATTGGATCAAACTGCCAGTTATTTTTCAATTATATTTGACCATATTATACGTATTAACTTTATAAGATGAGGTTTTATCAATGATCAAAATAGCTATTTTATTTCTTTTTATCTTTCAAATGATGACAAATCCAATTTTCGCAGAAGAAAATCAGAACCCAAATCAAGAAAGGTATGCTTTATATAAAAAGACTGAAGCGATAACACAAATCCCTTGGTACTATTTAGCTGCGATTGATCAATACGAACGCATCATTCACCAGGACGACCGAACCATATCGATTAGCTTCCCTGATTCTGAGTGGTTTGGCGTGACTAATATCAATAAGGCTCATTCAGAGATAGCCATTAATTTACACAATGGGATTGGCAAGGATGGAAATGCAGATGGATTAATTGATCCGAATGATCCAGAAGATCAGCTATATACATTAGCTCATTATTTATCTCGTTATGGAATAACTGAATTACAAATTCAAGAAGCATTGTGGCAGTATTATCAACGTCCTTTAGCAGTGAAGACGATTAAACAAAACGCTAAGATCTATCGGACATTTCAGACCATTGAATTAAATCAACGTGCATTCCCTATACCTAAGCATTTTAATTACAGTTATAAGAGTACTTGGGGAGATGCTCGCGGATTTGGCGGTAGGCGAATTCATGAGGGTACTGATATCTTTGCTGATTACGGCACACCAGTAAGAGCAACTACTTACGGGACTGTTGAAATCAAGGGTTGGAACCGATTTGGCGGATGGCGAATTGGTATTCGTGATTTAAATAATGTTTATCATTATTATGCTCACTTAAGCGGATTTGAAGGTAATATAAAGATTGGTGATATTGTTGAACCAGGTGATGTTATTGGTTATGTCGGTTCGACAGGATACGGCCCTCCAGGTACGGCTGGAAAGTTCCCACCACATTTACACTATGGAATGTATAAAGACAATGGCGATAATCAATGGGCATTTGATCCCTATCCATCATTAAGAAGAGCTGAGAGACAATAAAAGCGTTGTTAAGGTTATCGATATCTTAACAACGCTTTTCATCTCAACATTATTTAGATGATTTAAACGCATGAAAAACACTTGCTGCTAATCCACCCCAAATGATGAGCATACCAATGATCATCATTACAATTGCTCCAGTTGACAAGATGAACACCCCATATCATTAATTTTCATTTGGCCATTTTTTAATCGTAATAAATGCACCTAGTGCGATCGCTCCAATAACAACCGTCCAACCAAAATTAAATAAAAATTCTCTCGGATAATCTCCATATGCGTGGATCATATCTGTTCTCAAATTTTGAATCATCATATAGCCTAATACAAGTGGTGTAATGAATCGTAACGAAAATTGCCACCAAGAACCAATCTTAAGATCCGATACTTCATTTGCATGTGACTTCAAGTTATTCAATTCGCGTGCAAACCAAGCGATTCCAACAACTTCTATCAATCCTACTAATGCAACACCATAATTATTAACAAAATAATCAACAGTATCTAGTAAGACTAAACCACCTTGCGTTGCATATAGTACTGAAACGATTGAAGCTAAACTTACCCCAATTAAAACTGACTTTCGTCGAGAAAGATTAAATTTCTCTTGAAGTGCAGCGATATACGTTTCATTAATTGATACCATCGATGACAATCCAGCTAAAACAAGTGAAATAAAGAATAAGAAGCCAAATAGAGCTGATGCTGGCATCTGGCTAACAATCTCAGGAAACACCATAAATGCTAGACCAATTCCCCCTTCAACAACCTCTGAAACACTTTGACCGGTCTGAGTTGCCATAAATCCTAACGCTCCAAATACTCCAATTCCAGCTAGTAACTCAAATGAAGAGTTTGAAAATCCCGTAATAAAGGCATTGTTTGTGATATCTGAATTTTTAGGTAAATATGAAGAAAATGTAATCATAATTGCAAAACCAATTGATAAACTATAAAATATTTGACCATATGCAGCCACCCAGACAGACCCATTCATAATTGAAGACCAATCTGGTTCAAAAAATGCATTTAGTCCTGTTAATGCGCCTGGTAAAGTAACCGCACGAATCACAATTAATAAAAAGCAAATTAATAATAGTGGAATAAAAATTCGATTCGCAAGCTCAATTCCTTTTTTTACTCCTCTAAATAAGATAATAAATACAATTGCCCAAATAATGACTAGTGGGATCAGCACACTAGGTACAAATGCACCAAATTCACCAGGAGTAGCCATATTTAAGAAATCATTAGTGAAAAACTTTTCTGGATTATCTCCCCAAGCTTGTGAAAAAGAAAAGTATGCATACATACTTGCCCAAGCAATAATAATCGGATAATAAGTGGATATAACAAGTGATATGATCACCTGCCACCAACCAATCCACTCCATACCTCCACTAATTCTTTTTAATGAACGTGGAGCTGAGCTACGATATTTATGGCCTATCGTAAATTCCATAATTAACATTGGTATACCAGCTGTTAATAATGCAAATAAATATGGTATAAAAAAGGCGCCCCCACCATTTTCATACGCTACCGCTGGGAAACGCCAAATATTACCCAAACCTATAGCAGATCCCATTGCTGCAAGTAAGAATCCTAACCGGGATCCCCACTGTGATCTTTCTTCCATAAAAATCCCCTCTCAAAATAAAAAATAGGTTAACAATGATAGTTTACCCAGCCCATCACCATTAATCTATTGAATATTTCTTATTTTCTGACATTAATTGAATTATAACGACTTTATATTCAACTGTCAAAGCATCTTTTATGAACTTTTAGTGAAATATGCATGAAAAACCCCCTATAAGGATTGCTGACAGTGATGAAAATAGAATATGTGGAATGACAGGCTTTGGGCGGTTGAAAAATATTAAATAGCCAACAACACAACAAATTCGAACGCACGTTCCCTTTTTTATTGGTTATTCTACTCAGATATGATAAAATAAATATGTAGCTAAAAGTTATACGGGTGGTAGTTGTCACGTTGAATCCTTTTCTTGTTTTTTCAAGGAAAGGAGGTGAACAACTATGGAGACTTTCTTTGAGTTTAGTAAAGAAGTGTTGAAAGGAATTGTGCGTGCTATTAGTGCGCATCTATTTCGGAAAACCTTTTTAGACAAAGAGAAAACCACCCGACGCCGTGACAAGCAGGGTGGTTCTCATAAAAATTAATCATTTGTGACAACCACCGCCTGTACGGCTTAGGCTGCAAGAGGGAGGATGACAGTCCTTCCTCATTTCTTATCTATATCCATTTTAACGTAAAAACATGCAAAAATCAATGGGCTATGCTTTATTGGTTTTATAAACCCATAAATTCACCACTAAGAGAATACCCCAAAGTAGTTTTGTTTTTTAAATGTCTACTTTAAGGGGAGAATATCAATCAGTACTCTCTCTTCTTTATATATCATTCTCACTGAATTGATACGTTTACCTATTACTCAACAGGTTGTAATGGAATAGTAAGTGGCAGGTCATTTTCTGGATTGGCGTTATAATAAAGAGGTACTTCGCCACTAAAGCCACCGCTACCAATTGGAATTGATTGATCGATTGTAGCTGTTTTAGAGCCGAATGGAATCACGGTTCTAATTTCAACATTTATATGGACAATCGGCTCAATATGAATACTATTAATTTTCATCCCTGTAATGAGCGTCTCAACCTTCGTATTAACAAAACCAATCACCTCTAAGTTAACAGGTATTTTTGGTCCTAAGTTTGCTAATAGCGGTACACCGAACGCTTGACCTAATGGAATTTCAATTAAGCTTGCTTGTTGTCGGATTAAGTCAATCTCATCATCAGTAATATCTAGTTCATTTAAAGCGACTGGATCAGGAACTGCTCCCCGTTCGAGTAATTTCAAAAATTGCTCGACTCGTTTTTGAATATTCCGTTGAATTTGTGCTTCAAGAGCTGCATTAACTTGATAGCTCACGACTCGTCCATTTTGATCATACTGAAATAAAATTAACTCACCTAGTTCTAAATCATCGTTAATTTTATTGCCAATCGCAACGGCCATTGCCATATTAGCATACTGTTCATTTCTTGTTTCAGCAATTTCTAATAATATCGGTTTAATACGATTATTTACATAGACTATACTTAAAAATACAATTAAGAAAAAAATAACTGTTGTTAGCGCAAATATATCTTTTTTTGTTCCAACATACCGTCTGTTTCTTCGCCACACAACAATCCCTCCTAACATAAATTATATATATGCTAGGAGGGTATAGTTTAGGCATTGTTTATAGCTTATAGCCGACAACTGTTAGATTCAATTCTTTAGCAAGATCTAGGTCATATGGTTTAACGACTTGATCATGATGACTAAATACTCGTACAATTGGTCGATTAGGTAATTTATTATTTTGTTTAACGACGATGGCATGGGCACCGTTGTTTAACTCAACTGTCACACCGTTAGGATAAACTGTAATGCTATCTCGAAAGATCCGAATCATTTCTTGATCAAATAATGTCCCACTACCGGCATATAAGATTTCCAGCCCTTCTTGTGGTAGCATGGCTTCTCTATATACGCGATCACTTGTCACCGCACTAAACACGTCTGCAATCGCGAGAATTTTTCCATACGTATGGATCTCATCACCGATTAAACCGCGCGGATATCCTGAACCGTTTAATCGTTCATGATGTTGATACGCACAATGCGCAACAAGCAATGGAAAGTCTGTTTTTCGTAAATATTCAAACCCTAACTCAGGGTGTGTTTTTATTGTCTCAAACTCACCAGCTGTCAATTGACTTGTCTTCTTTAATATACCTTCTGGAATAAATACTTTACCAATATCATGGAGTAAAGCCCCTAAGCCAATTTCTCTAATTTGATCATTTGAAAGCTTTAATTCATTAGCAAGTGCAATCGTATAAATCGTCACATCAACAGAATGCTCGAATAAATAATCATCACTAATAAATATATCTGACATGAGCGTAAGCATTTGATCATTCGATTGAATTTGGTTGATTAATGTATCAACAATCGATGTCATCTTTTGTGTAGTTTTATCTAACAAGTATGAGCTTTCTTTAAAACCGGTATCTTTAAACGAGTGAAAAAGAGACTTAACTGTATTGATTGAATCTGCCTTCACTTGTTCTGAAACCGTTGAGTGAATGACAATATCTTCAGAAAGCTCATCTTTTACATAAACAAAAGTAACACCTAATTCTAATAAGCGGTTGATAATTGGTCGTGTTAGCTTGACATGACTTTGAACTAAAACTCTTCCTTTATCATTATAGATTGGCTTGGCCAATTCATGTCCTTCTTTTAATCCCCGTGTTGTGACTAATCTCATAATGGTCTCCTAACCTTCGTTTAAATAAATAATTAAATTAAATTAAATTATTAAGCCTATTTTTATATATCGTCAAATTTTTTAACTTTTTAAATGCTAATTTATCCCTATGCAAGTTGTCGCAATGTTTGTCGCAACAAATCTCTCATAAATTCTGGTAAGAAATACTGTTTTGACTTAGCCTGAGCGATAAACGGTGACAAATGTTCAAATGTAAACATATCCGCCGTAGCTAACCGATACGTTTTATCTAAAACGAGTGGGTGACCGTTAATTGTTAAGTGATCACACAAGTCCTGACCTCCACTCACTGGATCTCTATGACAATCTAGGCCAGCATAAACTAACTTACCCATTACTTCTCCTCGAAAACCATAACCCTTAACACGGATGCGTTGATATTCTTCGGCTAGACCTGTGCGTACAATTTCTATTAGCTCTTGACCCGTTACCACGACAACGCACGGATTAATCGGATGCGGACAATTACGATGCACGTCATATTCTGTAACCAATCCTTGTTTAAAACCGTTAAGTAAAAGACCTGCATTTAACATGGCGACATCAGCATTTGTCCATTCTTTCAATGTTATCGTTAAATGTTTAATTAACAGCGTTTCTTCATACCAATCTACCTTTAACGGTAGAGGTAATCTAGTAACTTCCTTCTGCAACATTCTCTCAGACTGTATTTCTTGGCGCTTAAGCAATTCGAGTGCTTGTGTGTCTGGCAATTCATCCTTGATTGGATGAGCAATAGCATGCTTCTTGATCAGACGTTTTTCTTGATGATCCCACGTTAGAGCTAACTCTCCAACATAAAAGCCCGATTTCCCTACCCCTGTAAGAATCGCTTGATGATGTCGTTCTTCAGTTTTAAAAAGATGATGTGTATGTCCACCAATGATGACATCAATTTCAGGGAATTGCTCAGCAATTTTCCGATCAGGATTTACTCCAAGGTGAGATAATAAAATGATCAGATCGCTTTCTTCCTTAAGTCTATCAATATATTTATCTAACGTTTCATACGGATCATTAGCTCTCCAACCTAGTGGATGATAAAAATCATTAAATGGAGCTGTTAGACCAATTACAGCAATCTTTATTCCAGAAGCAGTAACCAATATGTGATATGGTTTTAGCCAATCTGGAGAATCATTTGTCTGACTCTCTAAATTGGCACAAGCTACGTTAAAGCTTGCCTGATCATATAGACTTGAAAGTTCTGCTTTCGTAAGTGTGATCCCCTCATTATTACCAAGATTAATAATGTCATAGTTAGCTAAATTTAATAACTCAACATTGCCTTTTCCTTTTAATGCTTCTGTAATCGGATTTACTCGATCAAGATGATCACCATTATCCAATAAAAAATAATCTTGCTGCTTGTTAACTCTAAGCGCAATTTTCTTTTTTAGAAAAGTCATGATTTTAGGCCAATTATCAAAATAACTATGTAAATCACTCGTATAGTAGAAATAAAGTTCCTCCCGCATAACTGAAAAACCCCTATCTAAACAAAGCTGTACTTTTTAAATATTATAGCACCAATTTATGTTTACAAGTTATCGTCAAAATAAAAAAAGAACTTATTTCTAGATATAACTAATCGAAATAAGTTCTCTTTACCTATATTTATAGATTAAGATGATAGTGAAAGTACGTCATCAATGTATTCTCGAATTTCTTCTCGTAATTGATGCGTAATCATCATGACAGTGAGATCATTTTGTTCAAGCAGATTTTTTCAATTTCTAATGCATTCTTTTGATCAAGACTAGAGGTTGCCTCAATTTTTTTGCCTCTAATTAGACCCCTTGCTAATGCTATGCGCTGTTTCTATCCTCCTGATAATAAACGACCACCTCCTCCAATTGATGTATCGATACCGTTTGGTAGAAGGTCAATCACATCTTGTAAGGCACTTTTTGCGATTGCATGATTGATTTCGTCTTCTGTAAAGGATTCATCTAACGTAATATTGTCCCGAATTGTCCCATCAAATATATATGGCTGCTGATCGAGATATAAAATGGATTTTCTTAAACTATCACCTGAGAGCGAGTTTAATTCACAACCATTGAACTTAACCGATCCTGGATAATCTGTTAGCTTTCCATTTAGGATATTGAGAAGCGTTGTTTTGCCACTACCACTCATACCCACGATCGCGTATGCCTTCCCTAAATCAAATGCCTGATTAATGTTATCTAACACTTGTTTATCTTCATATGCATAGCTTAAATTTTAAATGATTATTCCTGAATTAGAGTTGCAATCAGTCAAGCGCACTTTGCTTGCCTGAGTTAGCTAAAAGCGTGTCCGCGGAAAGCAAGTGTATTTCACCTGCGGTAAACAAGTTGTATCTTTATTAAAGCTAATATATATATTCTCGACTAATTATAAAACCTACCAACACTATTTGACATTGAACCGTTTTAAATCAAATAGACTCTTGCTACAAGTATTCATGCAGCAAGAGTTTTTTATTTGAAGAGCAAGCTTTTTAGCCATAGCTATTCGAACGTAGCAAAAAGTTGGCAAAATGAAATGTTGTAAATTCAACCAACCGTTAACACTATTGATATCAAGGATTTTAGTGTCTTAACCAATCGAACCTTCCATCTCGAAGGCGATTAATCTGTTCATCTCAACAGCATATTCCATTGGTAGTTCTTTTGTAAATGGTTCAATAAAGCCCATTACAATCATTTCTGTTGCTTCAATTTCACTTAATCCACGGCTCATCAAGTAGAATAATTGTTCTTCTGATACTTTTGAAACCTTAGCTTCGTGCTCTAGTGAAATATTATCATTCAAGATTTCGTTATACGGAATCGTATCTGATGATGATTGATTATCCATAATCATCGTGTCACACTCGATATTCGCACGTGCTCCATCTGCTTTCCGTCCAAAGTGAACAAGTCCTAAATATGACACGTTTCCACCACTATGTGAAATTGACTTCGATACAATCGTTGATGATGTATTTGGTGCAAGGTGGAACATTTTCGCACCAGCATGCTGAACTTGACCTTTACCTGCAAGCGCAATTGATAATGTATTTCCACGAGCACCTTCACCCATCAGCATGATTGAAGGATACTTCATCGTTAACTTAGAACCTAAGTTTCCATCAATCCATTCCATCGTTCCATTTGCGTCTACTGTGGCACGTTTTGTTACGAGGTTATAAACGTTATTTGCCCAGTTTTGAATCGTCGTATAGCGGCAATATGCATCTTTCTTAACAATGATTTCTACAACGGCACTGTGTAGTGAGCTTGATGAGAATGTTGGCGCAGTACATCCTTCTACATAATGCACAGAAGCCCCTTCATCAACAATAATCAATGTTCGTTCAAATTGTCCCATGTTTTCTGAGTTAATTCGGAAGTATGCTTGTAATGGTGTATCACTCTTCACACCTTTTGGCACGTAAATAAATGAACCACCAGACCAAACAGCAGAGTTTAAAGCTGAGAACTTATTATCTGTATATGGTACAACTGTTCCAAAGTACTCCTTAAATAATTCTTCATGCTCTTGTAGTGCAGAATCCGTATCTTGGAAAATGATCCCCATTTCTTCAAGATCTTTTTTCAGACTTTGATAAACAACCTCTGACTCATACTGAGCAGATACACCAGCTAGATACTTTTGCTCCGCTTCAGGAATACCTAATCGGTCGAATGTCCGTTTAATTTCTTCAGGTACTTCATCCCATGAGCGTTCTGATTTTTCAGTTGGTTTTACGTAGTATGTTAAATCATCAAAATCTAGTTCTGATAAATCGCCACCCCACTGTGGCATTGGTCGTTTATAAAAATGCTCTAGTGCTTTTAATCGATATTCAAGCATCCATTTGGGTTCATTTTTCATTTCCGATATTTGTTCTACAATTTGTTCAGTAAGACCTTTTTCGGTACGGAAAATTGAAATATCTTTATCATGAAACCCGTATTTATATTCACTAAATTCAGGTACATTCTTTACCATGAATAGCCCTCCTTATTAATTTGCTAGGGAAAATCATTCGCTCTGTTTTGTTGCCTTTTCCATTGCCTTCCAAGCTAAAGTCGCACATTTAATTCGTGCCGGGAATTTAGAAACGCCTTGAAGCGCCTCAGCGTCACCCATATCAGGATCAGATAGCTCATCGATTTCACCAAGCATTAATTTAGAAAATGATTCTGACATCTTAAGTGCGTCAATTAGTTTTTGACCTTTAATCGCCTCTGTCATCATTGATGCTGAAGCTAAACTAATTGAACAGCCCTCCCCTTCAAACTTAACATCTGTAATCCGATCATCTTCTATCATTAAGTGTATTTCAATTCGATCTCCACAGGTTGGATTATTCATCTCAAGCGTCAAAGAATTATCCGGTAACGTTCCATGATTTCGGGGATTTTTATAATGATCCATTATAACCTGTCGATACAAGCTATCTAAATTGTTAAAAGACATCGGTGAAAAACTCCTTTGTTTTCTTTAATCCTTCAATGAAACGATCAACATCTTCATGCGTATTATATAAATAAAAACTTGCCCGAGCTGTTGCCGTTACATTGAGCCATTTCATTAATGGCTGAGCACAATGATGACCAGCACGAACCGCAATACCTTCTGTATCTAAAACTGTCGCAGTATCATGCGGATGAACATCAGGTAAATTAAAGGTAATTAAGCCTGCACGTTGCGTTGGGCCATATACTTCAATCCCTTCAATCGTGCTAATTTGCTCAAGGGCATAGTTAACAAGTTCTTTTTCGTGTAGTGCAATATTATCTAAACCAATTAGTTCTAAATAATCAATTGCAGCTTTCAGTCCAATTGCCCCTGCAATAATTGGGGTTCCGGCTTCGAACTTCCACGGCAATTCCTTCCACGTTGAATCATAGAGATCAACAAAATCGATCATCTCACCGCCAAATTCAACTGGCTCCATTTTTTCGAGCAAAGATTTCTTACCGTATAGTACACCGATTCCTGTTGGACCACACATTTTATGACCAGAAAAAGCATAAAAATCACAATCAAGCTCTTGAACATCAACAGATAGATGCGGAACACTTTGCGCACCGTCAACTAATAATACGGCACCATTCTTATGTGCAATAGCAGCAATTTCCTTGATCGGATTAATTGTACCAAGGACATTCGATACGTGAGTAATTGCCACAATTTTAGTTTTCTCAGTAATTGTTTCCTCGACTTTAGCCAACGTGATCGTTCCATCTACTTCCATCGGGATATAAGTTAATTTCGCACCCGTTCTCTTACTGAGCTGTTGCCAAGGAATAATATTACTGTGGTGTTCCATTTGCGTAATGACTATTTCATCATCAGGAGTTAAATTTTGATCTCCGTAGCTCATAGCAACGATATTAATTGCTGATGTTGTACCTCTAGTAAAAATAATTTCTTCTCGGTGTTTAGCATTAATAAATTGCTTAACGCGATCTCTTGATCCTTCGTATTGCTCTGTTGCACGTGTGCCAATTGTATGCACACCGCGGTGAACATTAGCATTATGATGTCGATAATATTCATTTACTGCTTCAATAACCTGAATTGGTTTTTGTGCTGTTGCAGCAGAGTCCAAGTAAACTAACCTGTGACCATTAACTTCTTGATCAAGTAAGGGAAAATCAGCACGGATTGTCTGAATATCCATCTTAGTAAACTTTCCTTTCAATAACATCTGTTAGTTGATTACGAACCGCTTCAATCGGAATACTTGAAACAACTGGAGCTAAGAAACCATGAATAATTAAGCGTTCAGCTTCACGTCTTGAAATACCACGGCTCATTAAATAATAAAGATGGAGTGGATCAACACGACCGACTGATGCCGCGTGTCCTGCAGTTACATCATCTTCATCAATTAATAGAATTGGGTTCGCATCACCACGCGCATCTTTATTTAACATTAAGACACGTGATTCTTGTTCTGCGTTAGCTTTCGTCGCGCCATGTTCAATTTTCCCGATTCCGTGGAAAATACCTGTCGCACTATCTTTCATGACACCATGCTGTAAAATCAGACCATTAGATGATTTACCATAATTAATTGTTTTCGCAGTAAAGTTTTGAACTTGATCGCCACGTCCAACCGAAACTGCTTTTGCATAACAGAAAGAATTATCTCCGATTAAATGCGTAACGTTTTCTGATAACGTGTTACCATCATTCATTTGACCAAGTGCCCAATTAATTGTCGCATCACGCCCTGCTACCCCACGACGATTAATATAAGAAGTTGTGCCATAAGCAAAATTATCAACAGAACCATAAGAAATTGAAGCATTATCCTTAGCAAATACTTCTGCAATGACGTTAGCAACTGTTTTTGTTTCTTCATCGTCAGATAAATAGTTTTCTACATATGTGACCTGGCTATTTTCTTCAGCAACAATAATGACATGATTAAATAAAGCTAAATCTCTATCTTCCTGCCAGAAAATTGCTTGTAACGGTGTTTCAATCACAACATTTTTCGGTACGTATAAGAAAACACCACCATTCATTAATGCAGCATGGACTGCAGTTAATTTATGTTCATCGACACTTACTGCTTCAGTCATATAATATTTTTTAACTAAATCAGCATGTTCTCTTAATGCTGTGAAAATATCAGTGAAGATAACACCTTTTGCTTTTAAATCATCTGATAATGATTGATAGCTATTAAATTGATTACGTAGGATCACTAAGTTCTGATCATCAGAATCTAAATTAACAAACTTTTTAATCTGATCAGGGAGATCGACAAGAGTAGAGATTTCTTTAGCCTCTCCTTCGTGTGAAAACGTCGAAAAGTCCCAGCGATTAATTTTTGTTTTATCAGGCTTTGGCATTTCAAGCTGTTCAGCTTGCTTTAATGCGTCAAACCGAAGTGTTTTCATCCAATCAGGTTCATTGTTTTGTTGTGAAAATCTTTCAATATAATCTGTCGTGTAGCCTTCCAACATTTCTACTGACATACAATCTCTCCTCTCCTTTAAGCGTCTTGACCAACCGTCTCATCTTCAATTCCTAATTCCTCTTTAATCCACTCATACCCTTCAGCTTCTAGACGCTCAACTAACTCAGCTCCACCTGATTTAACGATACGTCCTTGCATCATTACATGAACAAAATCTGGTGTAACATAGTTTAATAGTCGTTGATAGTGAGTAATGATTAAGCAGCCAAAATCGTCACTTCTAAGTTCGTTAATTCCTTTTGAAACGATCTTAAGTGCGTCAATGTCAAGTCCAGAGTCAATTTCATCTAAGATACCGATCTTCGGCTTAAGTAGCATTAATTGAAGAATCTCATTTCGTTTTTTCTCTCCACCTGAGAAACCTTCATTTAAATAACGCTGTGCCATATTCTTGTCAATATCTAAGAAATCCATAACACGGTCCATCTCTTTAATGAACTTCATTAATGGAATTTCATTACCTTCTTCACGGTGTGCATTAATCGCTGATCGTAAAAACTCAGATGTTGTTACACCACTAATTTCACTTGGATATTGCATTCCTAAAAACAAGCCAGCTTTTGCTCGCTCATCAACTTCCATTTCTAAAACGTCTTCGCCATCCATTAAGATTGAGCCTTTAGTTACTTCATAATTAGGGTGCCCCATTATCGCGGATGCTAGCGTTGATTTACCCGTTCCGTTCGGTCCCATAATCGCATGGAACTCGCCACCTTTAACTGTTAAGTTAACCCCTTTTAAGATTTCTTTACCGTCAATTTCTACATGAAGATCTTTGATCTCTAAAGTTGATCCCGCCATCAGCTATACCTCCAAAAAAATAATTTTTATTTAAAGAATAGTAAATTATACCATTCCTAGTTTATTCTCATTACAATCTTATACTATTTAAAATCTAATATCAAGATTAACAACCGAGAGTAAACACATTTCCACACTGATTAGTATAGAAAGTTTTGTGTAACTATCTTAACACAATATCGAATCAAAGGCGAAGTGAATTGAGCAAAAATTGAAAAAACAACATTTTACCATGTAAAAAAGCCCCTTTATAATGACTAAAGGGGCTTAAAATTAACTCATGTTATTCTCAATCACGCCAGTTAATTGAGCACACGTACTTTTAGTTACCTCCAACTGGAATGATTTCTCCACCGTATTGTTGATTAATAAATTCAACTACAACGTCAGATTGTAAAATTTCAATCAGTTTCAGTAGCTTTTCATCATCTTTATCTTCTGTACGTACAGCAACAATGTTTACATATTGCGAATCGTCTCCTTCAAAGAATAATGCATCCTTTTCTGGAGATAAACCTGCTTCAATCGCATAGTTAGCGTTGATCGCCACTAATTTGTCTGTTTCATTCTCATATGCTTCAACTAATAATTCAGCATTTACATCTGGCGAAAACGTTAAATTATATGGATTATCGACAATATCATTAATTTCAGCTGTCGTTTTATCGATATCATCTGCAAGTGTAATAAAACCATTTGCTTCAAATAATGATAAGATACGGCCATGGTCAGGGATATTACGACTAATAACGATTTCAGTACCTGGTTCAATTTGATCAATACTTGTAATCTCTTTTGAATAAATACCTAATGGTTCAATATGAACACCACCAAGATTGACAATATCATAATTATTTTCAGCAATTGATTTTTCTAAAAATGGTATATGCTGAAAGAAGTTTGCATCAAGTTCTCCACGTGCTAAATCTTCATTTGGTAGTGCGTAATCTGTGTAAGTTTCAATCACAAGCTCAATACCTTCTTCAGCCAATAGATCAGAGATTTCTTCTAAGATTTCCCCGTGTGGCACACTAGTCGCCCCTACTTTTATTACATTTTCATCAGAACTTGAATCCCCACATGCTGCTAGAAACAAACTTGCAATAATAAAAACAATACCCAACAATCTCTTTTTCATTATTATCTCCCCTTATTGTTTTTTTATATTAACGCTTATCAATTTTCTTCGTGATAAAATCACCAATAAATTGAAAAACGAAAACGATAACGATAATTAAAACTGTACAAACAAAGACAATATCAAAATCACGTCTTGTGAAGCCAAAGTAATAGGCATAGTCACCTAATCCTCCGGCTCCGATCATTCCTGCTACTGCGGTATAGCCAACGATAGCAATTGTCGTTACGGTAATACCAGATACAAGCGCAGGCATTGACTCCTTGATCAGAACTTTCCAAATAATTGTTGAAACTTTTGCTCCCATCGATTCAGCGGCCTCAATTACACCTTTATCTACTTCTCGTAAAGCAATCTCAACCAATCGGGCATAAAATGGAGCAGCACCGATAATCAATGCAGGTAAAGCTGCATTAGTTCCTCTGAAAGTTCCGAATAATAGCATTGTAAATGGAAATAGTAAGAAAATTAAAATAGCAAAAGGAATCGCTCGAAAAACATTCACTACAGTAGCTACAATTAAGTTAATGTATTTATTTTCCCAAAGTCCATCAGGTGATGTAAGGTATAGAACTAATCCTAATATTAGACCTAATACTAATGTGCCAAGCATCGACACTAATGTCATGTAGAGTGTTTCACCAGTTGCTTCAATTAAATCAAGCCATTCAACATTTGGAAACAAATTAGTCATGTCAAATCACCTCCACTTTAACAGTGGTTGATTGAATATACTTAATCGCTGATTCAATCAATTCATCACGACCAGTTATATGAACATACAGTGATCCATAAGGACCGGCTTGTGTCTGCTTAATATTACCATGTAATATATTTAGCTCCACATCAAATTTTTTAGCTACTTGACTAATTAACGATTGGTTTGTTGTCTCGCCAATAAACTGTAGCTTTAAGAGCTTTCCTGTTGAAACAGTTTGAAGCAAAGTCTCTTCAGTGACCTCTTCATCAGGTTTACCCATCACTTGTTCAACAAATCGTTTTGTAACCTGATGTTGTGGATTTGAGAACAAGTCGAGTACGGCCCCTTGTTCGACAATTCGACCATTTTCCATGACCGCTACGTTATGACAGATCTTATGAATGACATCCATTTCATGTGTAATGAGAATAATCGTCAATCCTAATTTTTCATTTATATCCACTAATAACGATAATATAGAATCTGTTGTTTCTGGATCCAAAGCTGAAGTAGCCTCATCACAAAGTAAGATCTTCGGACGATTTGCCAAAGCACGAGCAATACCCACTCTTTGCTTTTGACCACCACTTAATTGTGAGGGATAAGCATCTTCTCTCCCTATTAATCCGACTAAGTTAATCAGTTCATCAACTCTTTTTTCACGTTCAGCTTTTTCAATACCGGCAATCTCTAATGGAAATGCAATATTCTCACGAACTGTCCGTGACCAAAGTAAATTAAAGTGTTGAAAAATCATCCCAATATCTTGTCGTCTTAATCGTAGTTCCTTTTTGGATAATTTCGTAATATCCTCATCATCAATAATAATTGATCCACTTGTTGGCTCCTCAAGTCGATTTATCAAACGGACAAATGTACTTTTCCCTGCCCCACTATAGCCGATAACACCAAAAATTTCTCCCGGCTTAATCGATAAATTAATCTTGTCAACTGCATGTATCTCACTTTTACCTAAGGAAAATCGTTTTGTTAGTTGACTTATTTTAATCATTTGACTCCCCATCCTTTAAAATGACGAAATAAAAACGCCTTTCTGTTTATGAAAGAACAGAAAGACGTATTTTTTATATCTAGTCTCTATGCTCTCTCATCTACCAAAGCTTTTTGCTTTGCAGGAATTGGCACCATTTTAAACAAACATTGTTTAACGGTTGCCGGGTTTCATCGGGCCAGTCCCTCCACCACTCTAAATAAGAGAATATTATATTTAATTAACTGATATCATAGCACTTGATCTTTATAGTGTCAATTGTTTTTTTAAAATTGCTAATACATGTTATACTATAAAAAAAAGAATTGGATGAATGATTTTGAAAGCACCTATATTTCAATTACCTTATTTAGACGATCAGTGTGAGTTTTTTAATTTAGAGGATCATCTTGGAAATATCATTGTTCTAACATTTTGGACTTCGTGGTGTCCAGAGTGTAGTGTTGATTTAATGTTAAAGGAAAAACTTTATCAAGCAAGCGATAAGAATATCATAAAATTCCTTACCATAAATGTTTCTGGCAGAGAACGTAGCACCATCGCTGGTCTCAAATATTTCCGTGAATATTTAACACAACCAACATTAATTGATCGAGGAGTTGAAACATATCGTACATATAATTGTCATGGCGTACCTACAACAGTAATCATTAATCCAAAAGGTGAATTGATTAAGCAAATAACAGGCCAAGTGAATCTGATTGAGTTAATCGATACGATTCGTCCGTTCATCTAGACAAGTCATTTTAAAAATTGATTCATAATCCTACTAGACAATGTGTAAGATACCCATAAATTTAATGGTAGGATGAGTAATAATAACAGAACATCTGTCACAATCGACCATGGCACAAACTCAATGTTAATCAACCATCTAACTAAAATAAACAGAATAAAAAATATTATAACTGTTAAGATGAGTTTTATAATAAGTTGCCTATTCCTCAACTTAATCACTCCTATCAATTATTTACTAGGTAGACGCAGTTAACTTGCAAAATATTCTGGAAAGCCCACTGATACAATAAGGCAATCTTTCTAAATTGAGATTTATTGACTTAATCTTAGCATTTTTTTAATTTTTTACCAACCGGTCTAATTCTATAAAATCACGCAAAAAAAATCGACACTAGCCGGTTAAACTTAATTAAGTAAGTCTCCTAATCCAAGTTTAAGCTAGTGTCACCTTTAATTTCACTCATTTTAGGCTTGATCTAAAAGCTTTTCATACTGCTCAGCTGTTAACAACTGTTCTAACTCTTTTTCATCAGTCGCCTTAGCTACAATTAACCAACCATTCTCATATGGTGATTCATTAACTAATTCTGGCTGATCTTCTAGCTCTTCATTTACTTCCGTTACAACTAATGAGATTGGTGCATAGAGCTCAGATACTGTTTTAACAGACTCTACACTCCCAAATGTGTCTGTTGCAGATAGTTGATCAGCAACTTCAGGTAATTCAACAAATACAATATCCCCAAGCTCATCTTGCGCATGCTCAGTAATTCCTATTCGAAAGCTGTCGCCTTCTTGCTTAACCCACACATGTTCATCTGAATATTTTAAATTACTTGGAACACTCATGAAAATCCTCCTTTATTATTTCCAAACTTGTTCGTATTCTTCTATCTTAAATCCTAATGTAACATGATTACCATCAAATGCAAGTGGGCGTTTAATCAACATGCCATCAGAGGCTAAGATTTGAATTTGCTCTTCTTCTGTCATAGCTGGCAATTTATCTTTAAGTTGCATTTCTCGATACTTAATGCCACTCGTATTAAAGAACCGTTTAATTGGCAACTCACTTATTTTAATGATCTTAGTTAATTGCTCAGCAGTTGGCGTCTTTTCCACAATATTAAGATCCCGATATTCTACATTATTTTCATCTAACCATTTCTTTGCATTACGACATGTACTGCACTTTGGATAACAATAAAACTCAAGCAACATATTCACTCCTTAGTTATCAACTAATATGTATAGTATAAGTTGGATAGCTCGTTTTTGCTAGTAAACTGCTTATTGACTAATATGTGAACAAAAATATAAATTACTCGCTAACGAATGAGCTATTTCATTGGTGTTGCATATTGTTTTAAGGATTTAGCCATATTACCAATATCATTACTTTTAAGGAGGATATATTTATGCAACAAATGAATCAACAAGCGAATGGCTCAATGCCTCAACCACCAACAATGATAAGTAGTAAGGATTTCTTATACCTTACTGATATGATGTCATGGAATTTAAACGTCGTAAAAAAAGCTCATGCATTGGCTGAGAAATGTCAAATACCTGAAATTAAGCAAGCAATTGAACAAACTGAAAAAATGCATCAAAAACATTATAATCAGTTACTCAACTTCACTAAAAGTCAAACGAACTAACAGAACACTATATGGAGGTATTAGCAATGCAACCAAGTAAAGTCCAGAATCCTGAAACACAAATAGAAAAAACACCGAATCTGAATGATCGCGATATACTTAATGATTTACTTGCAACAGAAAAATATATGACTGACGGATACTCGACAGCATTGAACGAAGCGAGTAACCAAGCGTTATATGATAATATTTTGCAAATATTTACCGAAACACAAAACCAGCACCGACATCTTTTTAATTTAATGTTTAAGCATGGTTGGTATAGCTTGGATCGTGCTGAACAACAACAAATTAACCAAGCTGTAAATCAATTTACTGATTATAAAAATCAATTCCCATTACATTAAACCCATAACACTCTAAAGATTAGTTACTAGCAAATTTATACACCTAATCTTTAGAGTGTTTTTTTTGACTACCTTAAACCGTAATCATTCCTATTTACAAAATGTTAATAATACGCTAAAATCATTAAAGATTCATTATTATATTGATACGTTATCACATAATTTCATCAAATTCTTAATAAAGTAATGATACGTCAACGTACGTAGCTAATTAATCAAATTGTCAGAACGTGCTATTTGGCTAACTAATTAATAAATTCTCTCAAAAGATTGGAGTTAATTTTTATGAAAGAGTCACTTGTAACAATTAAAAACCTTTCCTATGCCTATGAGGATAAAATAGCGTTAAATGACATTAACCTTGATATTCATGAAGGTGATTTTCTAGGTCTAATCGGACCAAATGGTGGTGGGAAAACGACACTAATTAAATTATTGCTTGGATTAATTCCGATTCAGCAGGGTTCAATTCATTTATTTGGTCAAGACATCAAGCATTTTAAAGACTCCAATAATATCGGCTTTGTTTCTCAGAAATCAAATGCATTTAACCGCGGATTTCCTGCTACCGTTAGAGAAGTAGTCGCAACAGGCCTTGTCGCAAAGGTTGGTTATTTTAAATTTTTCACAAAAGCTGAGCACCAAAAGGTGATGAAGGCAATTGAAACAGTTGGTATGTCTGAATATATTGATCAAAATATTGGCGATCTATCAGGTGGGCAACAGCAACGCATTTTTATTGCACGGGCAATTGTGAGCGATCCTAAATTATTAATTTTAGATGAGCCTACAGTTGGTATTGATACAGAGCATGTTCAGAAATTTTATCAATTACTGAATCAATTAAATCAAGAAAATAATATTACACTTTTACTTGTCTCACATGATATTGGTACAGTTACAAAATATGCTAATGGTGTTGCATGTTTAAATAAAGTATTACATTTTCATGGCGGAACTGAAGAGTTTGCAAATATCTCTGATGAAGAATTGTCACATTTTTATGGTTATGATTTAAATTTAGTGACCCATCACCATTAAGGACGTGTTATCTATGTTATCGCATTTTTTTCAATATGACTTTTTACAAAATACATTTTATACTGGACTGTTAATTGGATTAATCGGTCCTCTATTAGGTTCATTTATTGTCGTTAGGCGCCTGTCACTCATTGCTGATGGCCTGTCCCATGTTACATTAGCTGGAATTGCATTCGGATTATTTGTTGAAAAGAAATTTGGTTTATTGCTTCTGACTCCCTTTTATTATGGCACTGCATTTTCAGTTATTGGTGCAGTATTAATAGAACGACTACGTAGGGTTTACCGTGCATTTGAAGAGTTGGCAATTCCGATCATTTTATCAGCTGGCGTTGGATTAAGTGTTATTTTTATTTCACTAGCTAACGGCTTTAATAATGATTTATATAATTATTTATTCGGTTCAGTATCCGCAGTTAGTCGGAATGATTTATATGGAATATTAATTATCGCTATAATCGTTATCACTGTGCTCATCATCTTTTATAAGGAATTATTTATGCTTTCTTTCGATGAGGAATATGCTAGAGTTTCAGGAATTCATGCTGAACGAATTCATTTTTTATTTATTATTTTAACAGCATTAGTTATTTCAGCTTCTATTCGAATTGTTGGCGTATTACTTGTTTCGGCACTAATGACACTTCCTGTTGCTGCAAGTATACGAATAGCTAGAGGATTTAAGCAGACTATCATTTATTCAGTTATTTTCGGAGAGATTTCAGTTATCGGTGGATTAATTTCTGGTTACTACTTAGAAATTCCTCCTGGAGGAACGATTGTAATGATTTCAATTCTAATCCTATTATTAACAATTAGCGGGAAAAAGCTATGGCTTAATATGAAGAGAAAGAAGGCGATCCTATGAATATTGAGAAAGCATTAACTATATTAAAAGATGCGGGCTATAAATATACCGATAAACGTGAGTCAATTTTGACTTTCTTTGAACAGGAAGACCGATACCGAACTGCAAGGGATTTACTCGATTATATGGAAGAACACTATAAGGGCATTAGTTTTGATACGATTTATCGAAATCTAAATCTGTTTACAGAACTAGAGATTTTAGAATCAACAGAGCTAGAAGGAGAAAAACTCTATCAATTGTCTTGTGCAGATCATCATCATCACCATTTTATTTGTCGAACTTGTGGTATGACACAAGAGATTGATCTCTGCCCAATGGAAGACATAGTTAAAGAATTACAAAACTATTTAATTGAAGACCATAAATTTGAGATTTACGGGCTTTGTCCTGTATGCCATTAATAAACCTCCTTCTTTACAGACTAAACAGATGTAAAGAAGGAGGTTTGAATTTATTTTACAATCATTACAGGACAATCTACGCGTTTGGCAACTTTGTGACTGACACTGCCTAACACCATTTCTTGGAGTCTATTTAAGCCACGGCTACCAATTACACATAAGTCTAAATCATTTTCATTCGTGTATTTTACAATAGTTGGACCTGGATCACCATGTAGTACAACGATTTCATAATTTATTCCAGCCTCAGTTAACTTACGCTCAGTTATTTCTAACTTTGCTTTTCGACTCTGATCTAACTCTGTTGCATTATAGATTTTTGTCACGTCTGCTCTAGACGTTGCTGCATCTACCACATATAAAACTGTGATTTTTGATTCAGGGTCTTGTTTAGCTATATAGATTGCCTTTTCGCAAGCGCGAATAGAATATTCCGATCCATCAGAAGCTAATAATATGTTTTTAAACATGAGACCACCCCTTACTATTTGATACTTATATTATATCAATAATTCTGAAAATTTGTATCATTTTTTAAGCCGTTCGGCTGAATTATCTAGTAAATAGTCCCCAACTGTATACAACACTAGTTTATTATCATAGAAAACTTGATCATAATAATGATCTGGAACTGGTCGTGGACCGATATATGGCGCAATTTCAAATGTAAATGATGGCTTTTTAAATTTAGTTAAAAACCAATCAGTAAATCCTCCACCACTCGGTATCCCTTCTGGCTCAATTAAACAATATTTTGTGACATCTGCGAGTTGATTGGCTAATGGACGAAATGACTCAATAAAACGATTCGGTAAATTATAACGCCAGAAAATTTCCTCACCAGATGAATGATAAGCTAAGGCACAATCAAAATCATGTTGATTCACAAAATCTACAAGTGATTTAATTTCTGGTTCACTTAAAGGATGCTCTCCTTTATAATTACTTGAACTTGGTCGTCCTGGATCTGCTTGAATTTCTCCCCAGTCAATTGGGTATTGACGATTCAAATCGACTCCCCGCGCATTTGCTTTCCAACTAGAAAAGTCCAATGAATCATCATTAAGATCAATTAATTCGTCTCGATTACTAAATTGATCTGGTCCATCCTGTACTAATGTGACACCATCAGGATTAACCATTGGAACAAACCAAAACGTCATTCGGTCTAACCACTCTTCCCTAATATGCTTCCAAGGCTCAGCCTCGCTTGTAATTAGGTGGCAAATAAAATCTACAATAAGGCGTGAAGTCATCCATTCACGAGCATGATGCGCACCATGACAAATGACCTTAACATCACCTGTGCCAACCTTTAATGCTAATAGTTTTCGCCCTTCAACTGATGTTCCGATCGTTTCAAGTTCAACTAAATTTGGAAACTGTTTTGCAAGTTGATTTAAGTCACTTACTAAATTGTCGTACCGGTAAATTTGAGTAAGTTCAATTTTACTTTCCATTAAATAAATCACCCCCTAATAAGCTATGCCTACGTAAGGGGGATTTAGTACACTATTCTGATAGCGCTCGATTGGCTAACATCTGCAGTACCATATCATCCATTGGTGGATTGTGCAGTCCTGCCCTGACATCACGATAAAATTGTTCAAAGCGATATGATTTCGATAGCCCTCTTCCACCTGCGATCCGCATCGCTAAATCTACTACTTCATTTGCAATATTAGTTGCTACAGTTTTTACGGCAGCTAATTCTGCGCTGAGTAGTTGACGCTCTTCTTTGGTGCGATTATCCCATTCTGTCGCGACTTGATACATAAAGCTACGTGCTTGCATTAACTTTAGTTCCATCTCACCAATCTTTTGTTGAATGTGAGGCACTTCAGAAATAGGTGTGTTTAGACTATTTGGTTTAAAGTTTCTCGCAAACTCAATGGCTTCATTCCTAGCTGCAATTGCAATCCCTAAATAACATGCAGGGATATGCATTAGCCACCCTTTTGCTTTTCGAGGATTGGCTTTTTTATTAAGCTCAACAAGCAGAGATTGATCTACTTTCACTTGATCAAAAATTAGATCATCACTACCAGTTCCTCTCATACTCATCGTATCCCACGTCTTTTTAATTGAAATACCTGGTGTATCACTTTTTATTAAAAATGCACCTACAGCATCTTTATCCTCAACATAGGCAGAGACAATATAGTAGTCTAGGACGGCAGCCATTGTCGAAAAGGTCTTCTGACCAGTAATGATATAATCATTTCCTTGTCTAACCGCGATTGTTTGAGGTACACCTCCTCGTGTTGGGCTGCCTGTTGCCCGTTCCGAGGCGATTCTATTTACAAGTACCTGATTTTCTGCAACTTCCCGTGCTAATTTATCAAAAATCTCTGGTTGCCACGGTTGTTCTTCTGCTAGTTCCTTTATAATGCCTAGATGCCACCCAAAAGATAGTGCTGTTGCTCCATCAGCCGCAGCAAGTCTTTCTTGAACTAATAAAAATTCATAAAGTGATAACTCTTCACCACCTATTGCTTTTGGTAGTGTAAGTGAAAAGTATTTTTCTTGTTTGAATTCAGTTACTGTTTCTTTAGGTAACTGTGCGTATTCTTCTGCTTGTTTAATCCGCTTTAGTGCTTGATTACCTAATCGTTCAGCTAAATTAATCAATTGTTGTTGACGTTCATTTCTAACATACGTTTGAAATATTGACATCCATATCCTCCTCACGATTGATCGTTACTCTGTATTTTATGGACTTTACGACAAACTTGCAATTAATCTATCTTCTCTATGCTCAACTTAAAAACTGTCCTATTAAAAATGACCCAGTAAATAAAGATAAATCCACTGGGTCATTCATACATGTTATTTAGCAACATTCTTTAAATATTGTGCATCTTTTTCTAACATCTCTTTAATTTCAACAAGGAGATGATTTAAGCGTTCAGTTGCTGAATCTACCTCTGATATACCAGCAGCCGATTGCTCAGATACACTCGCGATATTAGATATTGCATCATTAATTGCTTTCGTATCATCTAATACATCATAGAGTGCGCTATAAGTATCATCAATTTCTGTTCCCATATTATTAATGACAGCATTTAATTGTTTGATTGTATCGCCTGTCGTTTTGATTTGGTTTGCACCTTCATTAACAGCTCGATACCCCTCTTCTAGTGCAGTCACTGCAGCCGAGGATTCTTCTTGAATACCTGTCGTTGTATCTGTAATATCATTTATAGATAAACTCACTTGTTCAGCTAACTTTCGGACTTCATCTGCTACAACCGCAAAGCCTTTACCATGTTCTCCTGCACGCGCCGCTTCAATGGCAGCATTTAAAGCTAGGAGATTTGTTTGCTCAGCAACTTCTTGGATGACTGTTACTAGTTGAGTAATTTTAAGTGTCATCTCATTTAAGCCTTGAACCTTCTCTAAAGACTGCTTAATCGTATTATCAATAATGTCCATTTTCTCGACAGACTGATCCATCAAGTTTTCACCTTGATTTGTCATATTAAGCATTTGTTGAGATTCACTCTTAATCGATTCACCTTTGATTGCAACCTCTTTAATCGTATCAGTAAACTGGAACAATGTTTCAGTTAATGTTACAGCTGATTGCGCTTGAGTTTCTGATCCACTTGAAATTTCTCGAACTGTATGTGATATATTATGGCTATCAGTTGTTAGTCTTTCCATATTGTTGATTAATGTCGAGATTTGATTACGAACATGTTGTGTCACTTGTGTAATTAAATCTTGTGATTTAATGATACGCTCATGCGCGAGTTCAATCTTATTATTAATTTCTCTTAAATCTTTAGCCTTAATCTTACCTTCAGGCAACTCTACCAATTCTTCATTACCTAAAGCCTCAAGACGCGCTTCTATTAAACGCTCATCTTTATTTCTTACTTTAATAGAGATAAAGACAAGCACGAAACTAGCTACTACTGCCGCTGCAATTACGATTAAACTATCAATTCCAATTGAAGTTAACACGTTTAATGAGGATAAACTATAAACCAGTGCTAAGATATGTAATGCACTAATAATAACTGTTAATAAAACGAGATTCTTTTTATTTTTCATCTTACTCATTCTCCTTAATTATGTAGTATAAGCGATTAAATACTCTATAACCTAAGTAGCTAGCGATGAATCTATAGACAATCTCATTTAAAATATTTTTTCGATCGCTTGTTTAATGCGTTCTTGATCAAATGGTTTAACAATAAAATCCTTAGCTCCTGCTTGGATTGCTTCTAATACCATTTGTTGCTGTCCCATCGCAGAACACATCACAATTGTTGCATTTGGGTCAAAGCTTTTAATACCTTTAACAGCTTCAACACCGTTCATCTCAGGCATTGTGATATCCATCGTTACTAAGTCAGGCATTAATTCTTTATATAAATCTATTGCGACTTGCCCGTTTTCCGCCTCACCAACGATTTCGTGTCCAAGTGATTCAAAAATATTTCTTAATTGCATACGCATAAACGCTGCATCATCTGTAATTAAAATTCGAGCCATTTTCTATCTCTCCCTATTTCCATGTCTATTCTTCAGTTGCTATTTCTTCATTATTATTTGACTCTTCTACTTGCTCTGTCGATTCTTCTTGGGGTTGTTGCTCTTCTTCAATTTCATCTTCTACAACTTGTTTAACTTCCGTCATTTCTTCATAATTTAAAACATGTGATAAATCAACAAGTAACAACAAACGATCATCAAGATTCGCCACACCACTTAGGAAATTAACATCAATTCCCTTCACACTTGTTGGTGTCGGTTCAATAACAGAATCATCAATATCGATCACATCAGAAGCAGCGTCTACAACAAAGCCGACTGCAATCTCATTAATAAGCGAAACGAGCATTCTTGATTGATCTGTCTCCTCAGATTCTGGTAAGCCCATCCGTTTTTTTAAGTCAATAACAGGAATAACATCACCACGTAGTTTAGTGATCCCTTCAATAAAGTCAGATACCTTTGGCAACGAAACAACTTTTTGCAATCTTTCAATTGAGACAATTTGTTCAATACTTGTGCCGTATTCTTGACCATTCAGTTGAAAAACAATATATTTTTCAGTACTCATATTGATAACTCCTTTACCTATCTTTAATAGCTCAATTATAGCATGTTTACCCATCTATTACCTAGATTATAAATTAAATCTAATAAACTACAATGATTAAAAAGACTACTTATTCTAGCGTTATAATCTACTGATTAAGTAACAAATGTACTGCTAACTGTTGATTATTCTCATAGGTGATTTCTACTAAAAGTGCACGCTTAAAGCCTGACAGTTGAGCATCTCCCTTTAAGACTGTCGGATGTGTGATGTCTGTTCTTATTTCTTGATTTGCTAAATGTGTAGATAAACTACCCGCTATCATGTTCCCTAATTCACCAGCAAAAGATTCGAGCATCTCACCAGAAACCGGCATCCCAAACATTTTTTCACCCATTAGACTAACAAAAGTTGGATCAGTCTTTAATACTAATTCACCTTTTAGACCACCTGTAAAACCAATCATCACTCCAAAATTAATACTAAGTGGTGGATTGATCAATTGTGGTGATCCGACCGCTGGTTCAAGTGGGATTATATTCTTCACGGCAAATATTGTACCGTTATAAACCTCTTTAACTAATTCATTAATACTTTTACTCTGTACTGTCATATCCATCATCCTTATCTATTAAAAAACTGTGTTATAGAACCTTTACACTACACCCTTCTTTACTATTTTCGGTTAACCGACATAAATTATCAAGCTATTTTACTATAAAAAAAGAAAATGGTCGAAACCGCGACCATTTTCCTATGCATTTTTATTTATTTAAATGTTGCTTTAATTTCTGCAATCATTTGTGTTAAAGATTCAATTCCACCACTCGATAAGTACCAATAATCAGGTGTTAAGTAAGTGACTTGTTCTTCTTGAACTGCAGTTGTTTGATTCATCAATTCATTATCAAGTGTTGAAGCAGCATCATATTCTCCACCCGTAACAGCATTACGGTCTAATACGAATAAGTAATCTGGATTAACATCTGCTACAAATTCAAAGCTAATATTTTGGCCGTGTGTTGCAGCTTCGATGTCAGTAACTGCGGGGGTTACATTAAATTCGTCATGAATAACACCAAAACGTGATCCCGGTCCATATGCGCTTAATGATCCATCACTCGTTAAGAGAATTAATCCCGTTTTATCAGTCGGTACAGTATCAACAAGATCAGCGATATCTGATTCAATTTGAGCAATTGCTTCTGTTGCTAGTTCATCTTTTTCAAAAATATCAGCTAATATTGAAACATTAGTTTTAAATGAACTAAGATAATCTGCTGTGTCAATTCCTAAAAAGATTGTCGGTGCAAGCTCTGATAAATCATCATATGACTCTTGCGTTCTACCAGAAATAATAATTAAGTCTGGATTTAAATTAGCTAACAGTTCAAAATCCGGTTCAAATAATGTTCCGGCATTTTCATATTGATCTGATTCATATTGACTTAAATAACTTGGCACACTAGCTTGCGGTAATGCAGCAACTCTAACACCAAAATAGTCCAAGATATCTAATGATGCAAAGTCAAAGACAACGACTGTCTCTGGATTTTTCGGTACAACAGTTGTTCCTAAATTATGAACAACCTCTACAATCGCATCTGTTGATGTATTGTCAGCTTCCCCTTTAGATGTATCCCCACAAGCGACAATAAAACTCGCAAAAATTAACATAAATATGAATAATGATAGTTTCTTCATTTTCGTTCTCTCCCTTAAAATAGTTAATAGAAATTTAGCGTATGTTTCTTAAACTAATTAAAATATAGGCAAATACGACATTGATCGATATCATGAATCTGAATATCCATATCGTATACTTCTTTTAAAACACCATTATTAATAATTTCTTCTGTCTTACCCTTTTTTACAATTTTCCCATCTTTCAGCGCTACTATATAATCTGAATATACGGAGGCAAAATTCACATCATGTAAGACGATAATGACCGTTTTACCTAGCTCATCTACTAGTCTACGAAGCACCTTCATAATTTGCACAGAATGCTTCATATCTAAGTTATTCAATGGTTCATCGAGTAAAATATAATCAGTATCCTGAGCAATAACCATTGCGATATATGCACGCTGTTTTTGACCTCCACTTAACTGATCTAAAAATTTATCCTCCATCTCTTCTAATTCCATATATTTAATCGCACTATCAATCATTTTCTTATCAAGCTCGGTCAAGCGACCCTGTGAATAAGGAAATCGACCAAAACTTACGAGCTGTCTAACTGTTAGGCGAACATTGATATGATTAGATTGTTTTAATATTGAAAGCTTCTTAGCTAGCTCTTTGTTATTCGCTGTCGAAACCTCTTGATCATCTATCAATACTTCCCCATGGTCCTTAGCAATTAATCGGCTGACAATCGATAAAAGCGTACTCTTACCTGCACCATTCGGCCCAATAAAGGAGGTAATTTTCCCTTTAGGTATTGTCATTGACACATGATCAATAACGACTGAATCACCATACGTCTTGACAACTTCTTTGATCTTTACCATGCTCGATTCTCCTTTAAAATAAGATATAAGAAGTAGGAACCACCCATTAAATTAATAATCACACTTAACGTTGTTGAAAATGAGAATATCCGATCAACAACTAATTGTCCCCCTACTAAAGCGATCACACTAATGATGATCGTTGCTGTTAATAAAATTGAATGACGATAAGTTTTAAACATTTCATATGTGACGTTAACGACTAATATACCTAAAAAGGTAATTGGTCCAACAAGTGCTGTGGCAATTGAAATAAGGATTGCGACGATTATCATTAACCGTTGAACAATTTTGTCATATTCAACACCTAAATTAATCGCATGCTCTTTACCTAATGACAATACATCTAAATATTTAAAGAATCTGAATAAATATATAAATGTTAGCAGTAATATACCTAGTGCTAAATACAACAAGTCAGTTTGAACGTTGTTAAAGCTAGCAAACATTCGATTTTGAATCATCATAAATTCATTTGGATCAATTAACACTTGCATAAATGTCGTAAAGCTTTGGAAAAACGTTCCGAAGATTAGACCGATTAATAATATGAGATATACATTATGATTACGTTTAAATAAAATCTTAAATAATACAAGCGCAAAGACAATCATTAATGCAATTGAGATGATAAAATTGATCTTCTGATTAACGATCGTAATGCTTGTAGAACCATAAAAGAAAATAATAAAGGTTTGCAACAACTGATATAACGAATCCAAGCCTATTAAACTTGGCGTTAGGAGTCGATTGTTTGTAATCGTTTGAAAAATGACTGTTGCCACCGCAATGACAGCACCAGTTGTCATAATCGCAAACATTCGAGTTGCGCGACGCGTTAAGATATAACCGATATTTCCTTCTAATCCTAAAAATAAATAGATTCCAATCAGTCCAAGCATGATACCGATTAATAACATTAGTTTGTTTCGATTAGTCATATGCATTTCTCCTCATGATGAGATAGAGGAAGATAAAGCTCCCAAGTACCCCGACAACAACGCCAATTGCTATTTCATAAGGGAAAATAATCACTCTACCCAATATGTCACTAAACAATAAGAAAATAGCGCCTAGTAAAGCAGTATATGGTAAATTAGTTTTCAAATGATCGCCACGATAAATCGAAATAATATTCGGTACGATTAAACCGAGGAATGGAATTGTTCCAACCGTTAAAATCACAATTGCCGAAATCAAAGCAACAATTGTTAACCCACAATTGACTACGAATCGATAATTTAGCCCGAGGTTTTTCGCAAAATCCTCACCTAGACCAGCAATTGTAAATCGGTTAGCAAAAAAGTACGCAATGATCACTAATGGGATACTCAAATAAAGTAATTCGTATCTTCCTTGCATCATTAATGCAAAGTTACCTTGTAGCCAGGCAGATATATTTTGTATTAAATCATGCTGGTAAGCAAAAAATGTTGTAATTGAACTAATAATACTTCCAAACATTAAGCCAACTAAAGGAATAAATACTGGGTCTTTGAATTTAATTTTATCGAGGATTTTCATGAAAATAAAAGTCCCAGCTAATGAGAATACAAATGCAACAATTACACGTTGCATCGGTGTTGCATTGCTAAACATTAACATCGCAACTAAAATCCCAAAACGAGCTGAGTCCATAGTCCCTGCAGTTGTAGGTGAAACAAATTTATTTCGACTAAGCTGCTGCATGATTAATCCTGAGATACTTAAGCCTACTCCGGCAATGATGATGCTGATTAATCTTGGCAGACGACTGATCATAATAATTTGCATTTGTTGGTCCGTTAGCTGAAAGATATCAGTGATTTTTAAAGGTACCACTCCAATAAAGATTGATAGACCTGATAAGACTATCAAAATTGGAATTAAATATTTATATTTCATAAAAAAACCTCGTTATATAATATTATGATAATGAGAGTCATTATCAATTAGGTGTATTAATTTTATCATGTATATAGAAACTGTCAATAGAGCAGAACGAGTTTTTATATTTTTTACACTTTTCAGTTAATTTACCCAACTAAATAAAAAAATCCGAACGAATTTATTGATATCCTTTACCTAAAGTAGATTTTTAACTACATAAATGACTTTAAGTATACGGATCATTTCACATTTCGTTCGGATTTTCATCATGTTATTGTTTTATAACTCAATGAATATACTTCGATTGAAGAAGTAAAGATATGTTTGGTTAATCTCAACTTTCAATATTGTTTCTATCGCTTGTTTATAAAGTTTAATTTGTGTTTGGTAGCGATCTTTCAAACGATTCACTTCAGCTTGATCAACTACTGGGTTGACATAGTCTGTTTTATAATCGATAATCACCCAACCATCATCAGTCTCAACAAGCAAGTCGATAATACCTTGTAAAAAGATATCTTCTTGCTCACCTTGCCAATCCGGGTAAACCTCATTAGACGGGATCATCACACTAAATGGTACTTCTCGTTCAATTTGTCGAGCTTTTTTAATGACTTGATAGGCATCACTATGGAAAAATTGTTCAATGCCTCTTAAATCAATCACTTCACTTTGTTCATGAGTTAAAATTTCTTTCAAAATAAGTTGTTGAATAAATTGCTTCAATTTTGATTGATCCCAATCTTCTTCAAAGCTAATATGCTGCATAACTGTATGCATTGCTGTACCAATTTCAGCACGACTCAGTCTTTTTTCTTTTAACATGAATGTTGGTCGAGCCGTTATTTGTGGTTGGAATGGGCGAATGAGATCTGTTGCAGCATTGTCGTCTATCTTTTCTTGTTGTCGCTTGATCTCAGTTACTGACTGCTTAGCACGATGCTCAGTCGCTTGGACGTACTGATAATTAAATGATAAACGATTCTCAACGTGCTTAGTCAATTCAGGATCAAGATCAGTAATGAGTTCACCTTGATCGATCTTATCCCTTAAGTCAATGAGGTCGATTTGTTTATCTTCGCTTACCGTTTGATAATCTCGGGCATGCTCTAGACTAATTTTCCATGCTGAAGGGTCATTAAATACTTCATCACAGATTTGAACAGCTTGCTCATCACCTCTTAATAATTCGGCTTGATGATGGCGGATTACGCTTGCACCAACCCAATCCATATAACTCGACATTTGCAGTCGTGTTGCGCTAGGTAACGTCCAATCTGGTTGTTCAACAGTCTCTAACCAGAGGTTTTGCTTCTTCTCAAATGAATTGACTGTCCCAACCATGACAAGCTTTTCTTTTGCTCGTGTCAGCGCAACATAGAGGACGCGCATTTCCTCAGCCCATAGCTCCCGTTTCATATACTGTCGAATCGCATAATACAGTAATGTAGGATACATGATTCGCTTCTCTGGATCGATGTAACGACTACCGAAGCCAAAATCTTTATGCAAAAGATATCGTTGACGTAAGTCTTGCTGATTAAACACTTTATCCATTGCGCCTAAAATGACGATCGGATATTCTAGACCTTTACTTTTATGAATTGTGGTAATTCTAACAACATCTTCCTGCTCTCCAAGTGCTCTAGCTGCACCAAGATCTTCTCCTCGCTCTTCCATCCGCTCAATCATCCGTAAAAAACGAAACAGTCCACGGAATGTCGTTTGCTCATAGCCACGAGCACGATCATATAACGCCCGCAAATTCGCTTGACGCTGACGTCCACCAGGCATACCTGCAACAAAATCATAGTAACCCGTTTCACGATAAATTTGCCATACAAGCTCAGATAAACTACCACGTCTTGCTAGTTGACGCCAGTTTGTCAATCGGTCAACAAATTGCGTTAATTTCGCCTTTAGCTGGCGATCTTGAATCTCTGGTAAAAATTCTTGTAATGCCTCATAATAACTCACTCTTTGGTTAGTTAATCTAATTTGAGTTAGTTCTTCTTCATTAATACCGACAATTGGTGACTTTAAAACACTCGCTAATGGAATATCTTGCTTAGCGTTGTCAATAATTTTCAGTACATTTAACATCACTTGAATTTCAATTGCCTCTAAGTATCCTGTTGTTAATTCTGCATAGACTGGTATGCCCTGCTTTTTTAACTCCTCCATTATCGTTGGAGCCCACGTCATTGAGCGTAATAAAATGACGATATCACGATACTGAGCAGGTCGACTCATCCCCGTATCCTTATCAAATACAAGTCTTGGTTCTGATCCATCAATTCCGATCCATTGCTTAATCCGTTTTGCATATGCACGTGCTTCAATTTCCGCTTTAGCTAAATCAACGAAAGTCTCATCACCAGTTTCAGAATCAGAGGTGTCTTGTGCTTCACGATCAATAATGACAAGCTCTGCTTCAACATCTTCTTGCGACGCTTCGTCATAACTTAAGTTTCCATAGATTAATTCTGCGTCTGGATCATAATTGATCTCACCAAGTTCTTCATCTAGCACCTGTCTAAAAATATAGTTCGTTGCCTCAAGCACTTGCTTCCTACTTCGGAAGTTCTTAGCTAAATCTATTCGTGCTCCTGATGAGCCAGGTTGTGAAAATTGCTTGTATTTTTCAATAAATAGTGACGGTTCTGCATGTCGGAAACGATAAATACTTTGTTTCACATCTCCAACCATAAATAAGTTTCCGGGTTCATCTCTTGATACGAGTTGAATAATCGTTTCTTGAACCATGTTTGTATCTTGGTATTCGTCAACTAAAACCTCTTCATACTTATTGCGTAATTCAATCGCAACACTAGATGGCTTTATTTCATCATGACGACTTTCTGGATCGCGCAAAATCTGTAACGCATAATGCTCTAAATCAGAAAAATCGACTAAACCTTGGTCTTTTTTAAGTTCACGATAGCGACTACCAAAATCTTTTACTAAAATCACAAGCTGTTTGACAGTTGGATATAGTGTTCTGAGATCTTTTAAATGAGCCGATAAGTCACGTGTGAACAATTGCTTAGCTAATTCTGTTAATCGTTTTTTACTACGATCTCGTAGTACCTTAACGCGCTCTCGTTTATCTGGATCACATTCAACCTTCTTACGTGATAGTGCCTTAAATGAAAGCTGTTGAAACCCTTGTTGTGCTTGATCCCAGCCAAACTCTAGCTTCGCTTTTAGTTCTTGAATTAATAGAATATCTAAATCAATTGCCTCAGCATAATGATACGGCCCGTCACTTTCACGGGTCAGATTAAGTGCTTGTTCTAAATCTTCAAGTGATTGCTCAAGTTGATCACGTACATCTTGTTTTAATACAAGTAACCAATTTAGCTCAGATTCATCAATGTTATCAGGTATATTGTATTGATTTGCGATCTGGTCCAACCAGTAATCAGGCGAAGGATTCTGCATCGCAAATTCATATAATTTTAAAATTAGTAGCTCGACCTCTTGATCACTTCTATCACTCGAAAAGCGATCAATTAATTCAAAGAAAGCTTCTTGCTGATCAAATGGTTTCCCATACCAATCTTCAAATAAATCATCTATGACTTCTTGACGAAGTAAATCAGCCTCAATCTCATCGGCAATTCGAAAACCAGGATCAATATCAATTAAATAGCTATAACGCTTGACGAGATCTAAACAAAATGAGTGCAATGTTGAAATTGAAGCCTGTTGTATTAACGTTAATTGTTGTTTTAAATGTGCTGATTCCGGATTTTCCTCTAGTGCCAGTTCAAGAGCTGAGGAGACTCGATTACGCATTTCCTGTGCTGCGGCATTTGTAAATGTCGCCACTAACAACTGATCAATATGAACTGGATCATTTTCATTAAGAAGCTTCTGGATAATCCGTTCAACAAGAACAGCCGTTTTTCCCGATCCAGCAGCGGCAGCGACTAAAACATCATGTCCAGACGTATAAATGGCATCATTTTGTTCTTTTGTCCACTTTACCATTTTAAATCTCCCCTCTCTTCATTTTCTCAACAATCTGATCATCTTTAAGAATTGGTAGCTTGCGATACTGGTGATTCGGTAAGCTAGGATCAAACTGACAGACTGATCGGAACGGACAGAATCGGCAAGCTGTTTGATCGGCTTGCTGGTATGGATTCAATTTAATCTCACCATTTGTAATGGCAACACCTGCTGCTGCGATCTTCTGCCTCACATGTTCTTGCAGCAAATCAAATGTTTCTTCACTTGCTATTTGTGAACCACTTCTAAATGTTCCATCCTTTTTTAATCCTGCAGGAATAATTGGACTAATACCTGTTTCTAAATCGGTATCCATCATTTGAATAATCGGTTCCTTATCGATCAGTAAGCCTTGCATTTTATATTTTTTAAATAATTTTTCTTCAATTGCAGATGCACTTAATGCCTCTTGCTCACTTAACATAGGATCATGAATATGGAAGTAGAGCATCCCTGCCGGTGAAGCCTTAACACCAAGCCAGCGTTCAGAGTTAGTTAAAATGACATCTAAATAAGTAAGCATTTGTAGTGCTAGTCCATAATAAACTTCTACTAAGTTTAAGCCTGTTGCACTAGATTTATAATCAATAATTCTTAAATACAACTGATCCTCTAGCTTTGCTTGATCAACTCGATCTATTCGTCCGCGTAATATCAATTCAACACCATTTGGTAATGTCATTCTAATCGGATCTAGTGATTGATTGCCAAGTCCAAATCCAATCTCCATTCCTATCGGTGTGAATTCACTCTTTCTTGCTTGTTCACTCAACACAAACGTTGCCCGCGCAACAATTTGCTCAAGCTTTTTTTGCATATATTGATAGCGATTTGAACTGTGTAAAATCTGATGCTGTAAAATCGGGGCTAGCTTTTCTAGCGCACGTTTAGCATACATATTTGCTTGCTCACGATTTAAATCACGTAAAGTCAAGCCATCCTTTTGGACCCACTCCGTAATAATTTTCAGCGCTTCATGGAATAGTTGTCCCATATCTGGCGCATCGAGTTTGTAAGTCGGGCGATCTGCTAGCTTTAAAGTATACTGAGCAAAGTGCTGATAAGAGCAACGATGGTACATCTCCATCCGCGATACACTAGCTTGAATCTTATTTTCGTAGACTTTTTCGGCTGTTTCTTGCTTCAAATCGACTGGTTGATTTTGATAAAATAAACTTGCTAAGATCATCTCAATCATCGGGTCTTCATCTTTACGTGTAATAAACCAGTTCAATGCACTCCACCAGACTGAATCAATCGGATAAGCCCGTTGATATTTAGCTAATTGAGATGTTAAAGCTGATAAAGTTTTCTTCGGTGTTGTCACAAATCGATCAGCATCAATCATCTCTTCTGGATCTTGTAATAAGATAGGCTTTGGTAACCGCGGGAATAAATTGGTTATCCGCTTAATTAATGAAGATGGCATTTTGGCCTTTCCTTCTGTATCACTTAATGGATAACTGATCCATAATTTATCTTGAGCTAATGTAAGTGATAAATAAATGTAAAACCAATCATCAATTAGCTGTTGTGTCTCGTTATCAGCTAAAACAATTCCGGTTGACTTTAAGCGATCTCGTTCTTCTTCAGACAAAATCGTATCAACTTGTGGTTTTGCTGGCCATGTCCCTTCATTTACCCCGAGTAGTAAAGCTACCTTCGTTCTCATAATTCTTGAGTGATCAATCGAGCCAACAACTATATGATCAAGCGTTGGTGGTACATGGCTATACGTTAACGTATCAAGCCCCGCCTCTAACGTTTGGAAAAACAATTCACTTGATAACTGCTCATCTCCGATCATTTCAACCATTTCGTCTAAAAGATTAATAAACGCTTGCCAAACTTGTTCTTGCTCACGCGCTTGTTCGATTTGACCTGATGCGTCTAACTCACTTTGCCAATTTTCCAATACGTGATGCACACCTAACTGTTCAATCCACTCATATAGCACTGTCGCTTTTTCCCTGACAGTTGCTGCTGCTTTAAAAGCTTGGTCAAACTTAGCCATCACATGAATGACTTGATCACGGTAAGCATTAACTTTTTCTTGCATTAATCGCTCATGATCTGTTTGAGCAGCCTGATCAAACCCTCTAAACCGCTGAAAGACCCATGGCTGATCACTAAACCATTGATTCCGGCCACGAATACCATACTCAAGTACATAGTTTTCTAGCGTATCAATCGCCTCTTGATCTAATGGATATTCTTCTTGCGTTGAGGGAATTAAGCCTGTTTTCAACATGCGAAACACAGCATCATAACGCCAATTTGTTAAAATGACATCTAATCCCGAACGAATCAATTCAATGAGTGGGTGATAGATCATTGCTTTCTTTTCATCAACGAAAACAGGAAGATCATAATCAGCAAAAATTGTTTTAATTAAATCCTGATATAGTTCACTATCACGGACTAAAATTGCAATATCTTTATATCGATATCCTTCATCACGAACCAGTCGCAATATTTCCTGCGCAGCACCTTCCACCTCTGCCCTTGGGTGAACAGCATAAGCAAGTTGAATCGGCGCTTTCCCTTTATATTGCGCGAAAGGACGCTTATCAAAATAACGTTCTAAATGAAGTAAATGTGGTGCTACTTTAGTCTTTGCTGCTACACTTTCTACTCGAACAAGTTGATTACGCTCATGGGCAAGTGCCTCGATCACCGCATATGTTTCCTTTGTTTGACTAAAGATATCAAAAGGAATCTCTTGATCGAGTTCATCCGGATTGAGTGTTAAAGTAAACGTCATTTTTTTGGTGTGATCCATTAACTTTCCTATCACTAGCTGTTCTTGTGGTGTAAAACGGTGAAACCCATCAACATAGACTATGGCATCTTTTAAATAAGTAGATTGTGGAATTTTCTCTGCCAGTAAAGCTAATTGATCTTCACCATCTATGTATTGATTAGCCAGTGTTTCTGTTAACGATAAATAAAGATAATGTAAATCAGCTAATTTATCCTGAAGTGCATTCGAACGCTCTGTCTGCTCATTTGACTCGAGCTGCGCTGCCAACATTTCTGGTGTAATCCGATACCGCTTAAATTCAGTAATCATAACCTCTAACTGCTCAATAAAGCCTTTTTTCTCAATCGACTTTTGGAAGATTCTCCAGTCTGTTTGTTTCTGCTCAATTATTTTTCGCAGCATCATTTGGATCCCAGTTGAACTAATGAATGCTTTCGTCACGCCACCACATTCTTGTAAAACTCGAAAAGCAAGACGAGAAAAGCTCAGAACTTGAGCTCGAATGCTCCCTTTTACATCTTGATCAGATAATAACTGATACTCTTGCTGAAAAGTCATTTGTTCTGGAACTAGATATATAATTGGTCGCCCATAGGGACGTTCACGTAATTCAGCCCGAATTTGCTCAAGGCAGTAATCACTTTTTGATACCGTTGCAGGTCCAACTAATAGATGAATAGACAATCGCCTTTCTCCTCTCAATGTTAATTATTCCTATTTTTTATCGATCGTTTGTTCTACTTTCCATTTTAACATACTAGCACAACTTGTGAAAATGAAAAAAAGCTCCACTAATTTTAGTGAAACTTTTTTATCATTATTCGCCTCTGTCTTGTTGTCTCTGCTCTACTTCTTCATCATTTTTTTGCATCCTGCGCTCAATTTGCTTGCCTAAGAGCCAAAACAACATGATACCAACACCGACTAAAATCGTTCGAACTGGATGTTCAGCAAATGAAGTTAAACTATCTCCAACATAAGCAATTGAAAAAATCATCACTGCTTTTCCAAGTAAAATCGCTAGCACAAACTGAAAGAAGCTTACACCAGACAAAGCAGCGACTAAGTTTATCACAGAGGACGGCGAAAATGGGAAGCATAACAAAATAAATAACGGACCAAAACCACGCCTCTCTAACCACCCTGTCACTCGCCTAACCTGACGATGACTATGTATCCAAGCCAATAATTTAATATGGCGAAAACGGCGAATCACTAAAAATACGACAATGGCACCAAAAGTAGCACCTAGCCATGAATAAAGAAAACCTTCTAGCAAACCGTATGCAGCTGCATTTGTCACAACGATTGCCATTAAAGGTAAGAAGGGTAAAAGCGCTTCAATAAACGGTAATAATATTCCCGGTAACGGACCTAATGCTTCATAAAAAACTAACAGCCTCTCTATTAACGCATCATATTGATTCGTTTCAAGGAGCTCACGCACTTGGTCAATGGATATGGAATTGTCGATAGTTAAGATCAAGACGATCACTCCTTAATTGATTAATGTCATGGTTAAAGTTACTATTCCCTAAATAAAAGGAAACATAACGTTTCTCAGACTCAAAATTCCAATCTTCAACTTATTCTTAATCGTTAATTTTTTGCCAAACTAATTTCCGCTCAGGATGTCTAACATTTGATAAATATAGCTTATCAACTTCAATCTTAGCAGTTCGGGTTTGGTCTGAACCAATGTATGCATGAACTAAACTAAGCTCAACACGTGTTGTTAATGTGCTATTTTCTTCATCAAGTTTATACCGTCCCGAATAAGCATGATAACCCAATTTAGCCATTTCGACCTCAGTGTCTGTATTCAACCGTTCGAGGAAGTCGCGAGATTGTAACGATTCACGATTTGTTGCCATAATCTGAACAGCCATACGTTGGTCACGGGTAAACATGATCACACCTTCAGCCTCTTTCCCTAGTGGATAGATAATTTCGCCAGATTTATCTTCAGACTGAAAACTTACTAAACGCCATGATGTTCCTGCAATTTGCTCTGCGATAGTCAATTGATCTGTCTCCTTTTTAGTTGAAATTTATTATCCAGATTCTCACTATAATTATACTACAGCTTCATGAAAGATATCTTAAATAATCCTCATATTTCTCCCAGAAGCTTCTTTTACAAAGACGAGATCCACTAGTAAAAAGTTACTTAAATCTAAAATTAATTCGAATCATACTTTTATTTTTTCAACATTTCGGATATAATAAGAACACATGTTCTATTTTAATTGTGAGGAGGGTAATCATGCGCTATTTAACAGAGGATGAATACAATTTAGCCTCTCGCTTTCTCTTCTTATCAATGGCCATCACCGTCATTCAACGAGACATAGCTGTCATCGAAAAAGGTACCGCTCTAAAAATAAAGGAGCCTTATCTTGTTTTACTAAAGAAGATGGAAAATGAAGCCATGCTCGAACGCCAACAATTACGCAAATATATGTATGATCAAAAATTAAAGGTCGTCCCCTTAGAAAGAAACGACACATTCACTGCCTATTTATTTATTTGTCGCAACCGAGAAGAACAGCGCTCTTATTTTAATCCAGCCATTAGAAAAAAGGTTGAGCATATTTTAGAGGAATTAATGTTGAAGAGTTATGAGAACGAAAGCATATCTTCTTAGAAAAGATCCCTACAATAAAGTTCGATATTTATTGTGGGATCTTATTTTAATTAATCTAGATTTAATTCCTCATCAAAAAGCGCTTTCAAAAGTGTCTCTAACGCTTTCTTTTTCTGGAGTGGTTGGATTTGTTGATCAATCATAAAGCGAAATTGAGCAGTGCGATAGAGTTGGTTGGTCATTATCATTTCGGAGACCGGTATCTCTAGCTTATGACCATTTCTAAAATGAACAATTGCCCCACCGTATTTAGCTTTTGAAACCGTCGTACTATGAGTGTGCGAAAACCATGAGCAGTTAGGATTAGAAGGTGAATGTGTCGGAAAATAATAAAGATTTTTTGTTATGCTAATTACAACCGGGGGTTTATTATTGAAGCCACAGACTACTTTTGCTGCATCTGCTCTTGCTAATAGCTCCTCTCCATTTTGCTTATGCGCCTTTTCAATAATCTTCGTAGGAGGTTCTGCCACATAGATTGGTTTAGACGCACCCTCCTCATAAACAATGCTTCCCCACAAACCATCGATCTCCGTTGCGATTAAAGCCATTGTTGCTTGAGATAGTTCATAGGATGTCCTTTCTTTTAGATTCATACTCAACATCCTTTCTCAATAATTGGTTTTTTAAAGAATTATTGTAAAAACATTCTTTGATTAAATTATACACATTAACCCAACTAAATTCCTCTTTTTTCTTAAAAATTCATCAAATTTTCATAATTTATCATACTTATTGCTTATAAATAAACAAAATAGCAGGATTTAATACGGATTTGTCGAATATATAAAAGTTGTCACTTTTTTTAAATGTATTGTGAAGAAAAAAACCGCCTAGTTTTTTAACTAAACGGCTTTTTGAATTGAGATTTAATAGACTAAATCTATAAATTCTTCTTTTGTAATTTTACCTAGATAATGTGGAACATCTACGTCTGCTAATGCTTCTTCAAGTGCTTGACGGCGATATTGAACCCCAATTAGTTTTTCCTCAATCACCTTAACATCACCGACACCGAAGAAGTCACCATAAATCTTACAGTCCTTAATCGTTCCTTTAGATACGTCCATGCGCACGTCTACAAGACCAGCAGGGAATTTGTGTGACTTTTGAATATCAAATGTAGGAGATTTTCCGTAGTTCCACTCCCACTTTTGATAACGCTCTTCAGAAATTTTGTGGATATTATTCCAATCTTCTTCTGTTAATTCATAACGTGGGACATCTTTCACGTCATCAACGTTAAAGAGGAATTTCAGCAAGTGCTCTTTAAACTGGTCCATTGTCATTTTTTCATCAAGGAATTCAACAATGTTCGCAACACGACTTCTAATTGACTTAATTCCTTTTGACTTAATCTTTTCAGCATTAACATTTAGTGCTGATACAACGTGCTCAATTTCCGAATCAAGCATTAAGGTTCCATGGCTAAACATCCGCCCGCGTGTTGTAAATTGTGCGTTACCTGAAATTTTCCGCCCACCAGCAACTAAGTCGTTACGACCTTCTAATGCTGCCGGTACGTTCAGCGCATTAAGGGCTTTGACAACAGGCTCAGTAAATTTCGCAAAGTTATGAAAACTATTACCATCATCTTTTGTTATAAAGCTAAAGTTCAGGTTTCCTTCATCATGATAGACGGCACCGCCACCAGATAGTCGACGAACAACTTTAATATTGTTCTCTTCAACGTATTTCGTGTTTATTTCTTCAATTGTATTTTGATTACGTCCAATAATAATTGACGGTTGATTTACATAAAACAATAAGTATGTATCCTCTTCACCAAAATTATTTAATACATACTCTTCAATCGCAAGGTTTATATATGGATCCGTAATGCCTTGGTTATCTATAAACTTCATCTAAATCCTCCTTACAATAAATAGTTACTACTTCAATAGTATTTTAATCATTTTTATAAATCAACTAAACTGCTTATTGCTCCGGCCATTGGTACCCTGTTTTTGCTAAGCGGATTTTACCAGAATAGTATTGTTCCGCTTCAATTTTGAGTTGAGCGCGCTCTCCAAAATGAGGGTGATGGCTAAGTAAGAGCATTTTCACATCTGCCTTTTCTGCGATCATTGCACCTTCTTGACTTGTCATATGACCAGGCTTTGATCCATCTTGTCCCTTGTAAAAATTACAGTCAGTAATCAATAGATCAGCATTTTGACTAAATGGGATAAACGATTCTTGATAACTAGAGTCTGCCGTGTAAACAATAATTTTTTCTCCATCAGTGATTCGCATCGCATAGCACGGAACCGGATGAGCTGTTTTTAAAAACTCAATCATAAAAGGTCCCATTTCTAATGGTTGACCCGGTTGATAAGCAACAGCCCTTGTATCACTACTTGTTAAACTTTGGAATCCATCCTTATCTTGATTATGCCCAAAAATATTTAAAATGCGTTTTTCGTTTTGAATTAAATTTTGAACTTTAATAAGATGTTGCAAAACACCAATATCAGCAATATGATCTGGATGATAGTGTGACAAAATAACCGCGTCAAGATCATACGGATCAATATAATTTGGTAATTGCGCTAATGCCCCACTCCCGCAATCAATTAATAGTCTAAAACCATCCTTTTCAATCAAATAGCATGAAGTCGCTTCCCCCTTGGCTGGATAAGCACCCCAGAAACCAACAACAGTTAACCTCATAAAATCACCCCTCTACTTATTCGTTAAATTTATCAATTATTATGGTTATTTATTAAAAATCAATCCACTATCGTGCACAGAGTCAAAACTAAATAATTTGTGAGTAATCTTCAACCTTTGAGCAATTTTTTGGGCTAAACGTTAAAGATTTGTGCGCTATCTTCAACCTTTGAGCTAATTTTTCTACCAAACATTAAAGATTTGCCACTTATCTTTAACCTTTGGGCAACTTTTTCGACTAAACATTAAAGATTTACGACTTATCTTCAACCTTTGAGCTGATTTTTCAACCAAACGTTAAGGATTTGTGCGCTATCTTCAACCTTTGAGCTAATTTTTCTACCAAACGTTTATGATTTACGCGTTATCTTTAACCTTTGAGCTAATTTTTCGACTATACATTAAAGATTTGTGCGCTATCTTCAACCTTTGAGCTGGTTTTTCGACCAAACGTTAAAGATTTGCCACTTATCTTTAACCTTTGAGCTAATTTTTCGACTAAACATTAAAGATTTGTGCGCTATCTTCAACCTTTGAGCTAATTTTTCGACTAAACATTAAAGATTTACGACTTATCTTCAACCTTTGAGCTAATTTTCAACCAAACGTTAAGGATTAAACATTCATCTAGACAATTCGCATCTCCTTGATACCATTTAACTGTATCTGGGTTGTAAAATCAACAATAGGTCATATAAAATGTCAGTGTGAGACATTCATATGACCTATCTGATAAATAAGATTAACTTGTATTCTAGTTTTTACCTGTTTCTGTGAATCTCCAATAATCAAAGTTAAATAAATTATCTTCACCTTCACCTGTAAAAACAAAATAAACATCATGTACGCCTGAGACAGTATTTACATCTGTTTTAATCAAATGCCATTCTTGCTCTCCACCAGTAGGAGTAACGTCAAGTGTCCCAATTAGTTCACCATCTTTGCTGCCTAATCGAATTTCAATGGATCCACCAATAGTAGCCGCAACATTTGCTTCGAAACCATCAGCACCTTGCTCCCCGAAATCAACTTGTGAAACAGCTACCCAATTTCCATTATGAATATCTGTGACATGAAGATTAAGATCTTCTAAAATACTTCCTGTCGCTTCCGATACCTCAGTTGCGATCCCCGCACTCCATGCAATCGTTTCTGCTTCAACACGCTCATATGGATTGAGATTCGCCACTTGCTCGACACCTTCCATATCAGCGATGATATCAATAATTTGACCATTTTCATCATAATCTAATTTATTGATATGTGGTGAACGATAACCTTGAACGGTATCTAGTGCTTTACCAAGCGTTTGTGCGTGATAAGCAACATAGGATTGTCCCTTAAACTCAAAGAAATCCTGATGATTATTCCCACCAATGCCAAAGAATTCAGATCCATTTCTTAAAGCAACACCTTGATAAGTAAATGGTCCCATCGGATGATCACTCATCATATAAGCAATATCAGCATAACCCGGATCGTCTTCGCCTCGATCTCCAGAGAAGTTCGTGCTGTACGTGTAATAATATTTTCCATTATATTTATGGATACCACTAGATTCAAAGTGGAAAGGTGAATCGATTAATTGTGCCTCTCCTACTGTAGCGATCATATCATCGCTTAGTTTAATCACTCTAGCAGTTTGTGGACGCTCTGCCTGCTCTTGCGTAGGTTCACCACCATTACTTGGCACTCCCCCACCGTAATAGAGGTAACCATCTCCATTATCATCGATTAAAATATCAGGATCAAAAATCCATAACACACCTTCAGTACCTGGAGTTCTTCCATCAATTAATGGACGTCCAATTGGATCTTCCCATGGCCCTAAAGGAGAATCTGCTTGTAAGACACCAATGCCTGATCCATTATTAGAAAAGTACATGAAAAACTTATCCTGACCATCGATTTCCTTTACTCCAACTGCGACAGCCCAAGAGTTAACCGCCCACTGTGCCTTACCATGTGGACCAGCAACTGGCACTGCACCATGATCTGTCCAATTCACCATATCCTCTGATGAAATTACAGTAATCGTATTAATCCCAGCATACGTATTATCAATGACATTTCCAAGTGCATCATACTCATACTCATCATTCGTTAAATACACATAAACTCTTCCATCATAAGCTAACACATTTGGGTCTGCACCAAACTTATGACTAATTAATGGATTATGTTTCCCCGGTAGCTTAGCAACTGCATCAGTACCTTCATGGATAGCCCCATGCTCTTCGCCTTTTGGCGCTGCTCTTAACGACTTACCAAAAGTCACATTATCGACATAAAAATCAATTAAATCCACTTCTGGATCTGCTGGATCAACATAAGAGGTTTCTAAAAAAATAAATGTTTCAGATAGATCCGCATCTTCCGGAACAGTGTAGGTCCCTTCAATTAAACCCCACTCACCCTTAGTAATCGTTGAGGACGCCATAACCTTAATACCTTCCCAACTAGAACCATGCTGAATATTATAATTAAATTCTTTTTCATCTGGACCATCCGTATATTTTATCCAGGCAGAAAATTCATAGTTTGTTTTGGTTTCGATCATTCCCGTAATATCCTGCTTTGGTCCATTCGTCGTAAGCTGTCTATCAGAGATAAATAGACTATTTGCTCCACTATAGGATTCTTTATCAGTAACCTCTATACTCGCATCACCATAGTTCGTCCATGGCTCCAAACCATCCTCAAAATCACTATTCTTTAATAAATTTGGTCGTTCGGATATATCTACAAAAGAGACATCATCTACATAGAAATCCATTAAATCCGTTTCTGGATCTGCCGGGTTTGCATACGTAGTTTCTATGAAAATAAAATTCTGTGATAAATCAGCATCTTCTGGTATCGTGTAAGTTCCTTCGATCAGGCCCCACTCACCTTTTTTAATCGTCGAACTTGCCATAACATCAATATTTTCCCAACTCGGTCCATTTTGAATATTAAAATTAAAACCTTTTTGATCAGGCCCATCAACGTACTTGACCATCGCTGAGAATTCATAAGTCCCACCAGCTCTCACCTTTTCAGTGATATGTTGTTGCGGTCCATCAACCGTTGCGACACGATCAGTTACTAGTAAACTATGTGAGCCACTATAGGCTTCTTCATCTGTAACCTCAATTTGTGCCGAACGATAATTAAGCCAAGGGGATTCACCCTCTTCAAATCCACCATTTTCAATTAACTCTTTATTTACCACTGTGCGTGTCGTCTCTTCGTCAGTTTCCACTTCTTCGACTTCCGGTTCACCCGCCACCTCATCGTCAACATCTGGTGTCGAGTCGCCTGAATTGATAGCGAAAACAGCGATGACAATGATCGCTAATAGTGCAATAATAGTACCCATGATTTTTTGCCTATTGTTCAAAATCATACCCCCTTCTAAAAAACATTTAAATTGATCGCTAATCTTTATTATATAAAACGCTTACACTCTATGTAACCCTATCAACTCTACGTTTAACATGCCTAATTCTAGGTCTAAGCTGATATTAGTAAAGCTTGACCAAATCTCGACTTAAAGACCGTTTACTTATGGCTTTGCGTTTTTACTTTCTTCATGGGTCTTCACGATTTTTCAGTGTATTCACGATTCTCACAATCACGATTTGATTCTATTTTATTTAATGATTCATAGTAGGTAGATTTAGTTATATCAAGGGTTTCGAACATTGTAGCGATAGGATGTTAGGCTTTATGTTTTGAAGTAAATTCTGTCAGTTCATTAACGTTTACTTTCTTGAAAATATAACCATAGCCTTTTTAAATAATATCAAGCTTATGCTTCAATCAAAGGTTTTCTTTTTGAATGGCATCAAATTCTTTAGGTGTAATATCTTTGCCATCAACACCTACAACTAGAGTAATATCCTTAAACCGTTTATATATAGTTACCGCTGAAGCGCCATACTCACTGCTCAAATCCTTTACAGAACTTCCAGAACGATAAAGATTAACCACCATAATTTTAAAATCAACGTTATAACGTTTGCGCTTTTTTGTTTTCCCCTTGTGACACATTCTACTTAAATTGATTGTATCTAATTTAACTTAGGTGTGCCTATGAAACTATACTAGCATCAGAATAGTAAGTAAATTAGATTGAAGGCAAGGAGGTTAATCGCCAACTTCTATTAATAAAGAAAAAATCGATTATAGTTATTTTCTGTAATGTTATTTACAATTACATTACATTAATGTAATATTATTTATAATAATGGCTTTTACTAGAATATAGAAGAAATTAAGAGGTTAAATATGAGTGATCTAATTGTATTTTTTGAGATTTTCCAAAGTGCTGAGTTAATCATTGGATTTAGTGTAATTTTATTATTATTTTTGGTACTGCCACTATTATTTATAATTAAGAGGTATAAAGAGGTGCTGTCAACGTCTTCTCTTTCAATTGGCGTCATAATTTGTTTCTTAACGATCTTTATTGTGGCATGGATTATGACAAGGGTTATTTTTTTTCCACAAGGACAATATTATAACCATGGAGCTCCTGGTGGACTATTGTTCTTGGTGGTCACTGTTATTGTATCTCTGATAATTGGTTTACTTACAATGTGGTTTTTCTATAAATTTAACGTTCAACATAAATCAACTGGAGAGTAAAAGTTTTAGATTCTATGTCACGTAAATTTGGTGAATAATTTTGGCGATAAATATTAATTAAGGGCTCTATAATTTATGGTGTTGATGAGTTTTTTTAAACTTACTAACACCACTGATATTTCAAGAAGAACAAGCAGAGAAATCGGCCTAAAAAAGAAGGAAGAATTCGTATTGAATTCTCCCTTCATAATCTCTGACCAACACTATTTAACATAGAGCCTAAAGATCTTAACAACCCTTAGAAAGTCTCCTATTCGATAAGCTAATTTTTCAATTAGCCCCACACTTTAATGCGGTTCTTACCTGGTTTTAGGTTTGCCAGTGGCCCTAAAACAGTTTCGCCTGACTTTTCTTCCCCGAGAAGGTCAGTGTTAAGTACTAGTTCGCCACCATGTGGTTTTTCAAATTCAACATCAGTGAGTCGTACACGACCTAATGTAAGAGTCGAGTGAACATCACCTTTGATTTCCTCAAAGTTCTCTGGAAGTGTGATTTCAAGATACACTTCATCGCCTTCTTCAATCAATGCAAATTCAGGATTATAGTCTGAAACAAGGTTTGTTTCTTCTCGCTCAAAAGGCGTAGCACCATTGAAATAAGCATTGTCATTAATATAAACAGGCTGTTCAACTGCGTTAAACGCACTATGGTCAGCACCTGTCGTATCATAAATTTTCGACATATACTCTTCTAGTGATGTAGTATAGCCCTTGTAGTGAGCAGTTCCGACTTCTTCAAGTCCTTCGTCGCCAATGAAAATGTTATTGTACCAGCGATCATCTCCACCGTACACAGGAGCCATTCCTTTAATATTTGTACTATGAGGCTCATGATATGGTGTCGAACGGTCAAGCATCTTTCTATGAATCATTTCACCTCTGATAATGTTATTAACATAGGCTCCACCTTGCGCATGATTATCTAGAGCATAATCAGCAGTCAAGATATTATGGTCAACGATGAATGGACCACTCGTTACTTCAACAAATAAGTCACGGTTATTTCGGTAAAAAATGTTCTGGCTAACGCGTGTACCTTGTAATTGCCAGTCTAACCAAATACCAAGTGACGTATCATGAATTCGGTTATTATGAATATGTGTGTCAATCGGCGCATGTAACTTAATACCACCAATTTCATGACCCCAGAATTGACGTTTTACAGCAATGTTATAAATGTGGTTATTGTAAATTTCACTAAAGATACAGCCTAAGTGTCCAACAATACCATTTTGACCACAGTCATAAATAACGTTATTTCGGACAATATGTGAACCAACTGATTCTTTACTCCAGCCTTGTTTATGCGCTTGGAAAACTGTCTCAATCTGATAGTGATAACCTGGTTTATCTTTGCGTTTAGTGTGGTGATTATCACCTGTTGAAATTTCTTTTCCTAAACTAATTCCACTTGTTTTCGCATCATGAATGATGTTATCTTCGATGATCCAACCTTTACTCCAATGTGGACCAATTAAACCTGGTTGATCCGCGGTTGGTGGTGTCCATGGCGTTGCTGCATGAGCCATTTCAAAACCTTTAACTGTAATATAATCCATTCCAGTTTTTTCAGGGAAAAAGACTGTTTTACGTACGTTAATTTCAGTTAATTCTTCATTTGGATTATACTCATGGAAGTTAGCATAGATTGTTGTGTTTTCTTCATCTACTTCTGTATACCAAGTATAAACTGACTGTTCTGGATCATGTGCTGGAACAGTTTTTCTTGTCCAATGATCAACTACTTCTATTTGTTTAACTGGATTTTTAACTTCGTCCAGTGTCGGGACTTCATAAAATGACTTGCCATTTAGATACACTTCACCTAAATGTCTGTTTTTATTATCTACGAGCCAGTCACCATAAACTTCTTCTTTATAAGGGTTATAATCTCCGAAAAATTCATTAGGAATAACTACTTTCCATACAGTTCCTTCAAGTTTTTCCCAGCTGTCGATTCGTTCTGAACCTTTAATGACAACTTTTTCACCTTCAGCACTCTTGTATGTAATTCTTCTCCATTCACTTAGTCCTGGATTTTGCGGATTTACCCATTCGCGATACTCACCTTCGTGAACAATAACTGTATCGCCTGCAACTGCAACTGAAGCTGCTTTATTAATCGTTAGAAATGGATCGTCTTTTGTACCTTTACCTAAGTCTGATCCATGTTTTGCTACGTGATATTCCATTACCAATTTGCATACCTCCTTATATATCATTTATTATATAACGCTTACAAAAACCTTCCTACTCAAAAAATTATACTCTATGAGACATTATTAGTGATTTTTAATGTGAAATCTATTATTATGGCTAAACCAAGGATACTGTTGATTTAGTCTTTCATGATAAAGTAGACTGCCCCTGAAAGATACATTGGACTTAGAATCAACAAAATGGTAGAGATGCTCCAACCTGAAGACAGACCTAATACGATGACGAACAGAGTAGTGATCGCAAACATAATGACGATGATTTTAGTTAGCAACGCCTGAGCATCTTCAATCGTTCGATGCATAGTCTTGTCATCCTTTCTTATAATCCTTTAATAATTTACCTCAAACGCTCCTCATATCTTGTGAACACAATCGTTGTGTGGCCAATCAGAGAATCATAAGATCTACCTTGGAATTCCTTTTGAAGCTTTAAAAGGGGTTTTGTTGCTTTGAAAAATACTTCAATGTCCCATCTCATGCCATAAATACGAATGATTTCTTGTTCGGTTAATGTACAATCTGTGCTTAATATTGCCAACCATTCACTTCTCTCGCTAAGCGCAAATCATTGCCAACTTCAGGTGCACTATCATAACCAATATGGTTAACAGCAATAATTTTATTAATTTCAGCAGCTTCAAATGCTTCAACTGCTTTTTCAGCAGCTGTAACAAAATTCTCAAACTTTACTTCCATAACACTTGAAATTGCAACCGTATCCTCTGTCGTTAAGCCAAAGATACCTACTTCTTCACCATTTACTTCTTTAACGATGCCTTTGAAAACCTCTCCAGCGTTAGCATCTCTAGCAACAAATTCACCAGTCTCAAGATCGCTCACAAATGGATCATTTGAAAAATCAACGTTTATTCCTAGGAAAGGAAAATTAGCTTTTTGAATAAATTCAGCTAAAGATTGATGTCCACCTTCATTGATCCCTAGATCAAATTCATGATTACCGAATGTAAATGCATCAATCCCCATTAAATTCAATAGAGCAAGGTCAGCTTGTCCACGAAACTCATTGAAATATAACGTTCCAGAAAATGCATCGCCCGCATGTAAAAGTAACGAATCTGGATTCTCTGAACGGAAATCTTTTACCGCAGTAACTAATTTCGGATAATCATCAACCCGAGCATGCGTGTCATTCAGATGCATAATTGATAAATCAAATGTATCAATTTCAGTTGTCAGCTGTTCATCTTCTGTCGCTTGAATAGCTACAGGTGCAAATCCTGACGTAACAAAACTAAGTAATAGAACGAATGCGAACATAAGATTATAAAACTTTTGTTTCCTCTTAAAATGCATTAACTTCACTCCTATGATTTATTATTAAATTCAAAGACTATTAATCTAGTCGAGAATAATATAGCATCTGAGTGTTAAGTTAAAATTAGTTTTATGTAAAATTTCTGATATTTCTCTTAATTTAGTATTTGAATTGACAAAATGAACCGAATTGATTGGGTTATAAAAAAGTAAGTCATATGAAATGCCTGGATAAGACATTCACATGACCCATTTGATGAATTTTTGTCATTCACTTTTCCTTTAATAATTGAAAAACTGCAACTGTACTAATAAACATTGGACTTAAAATTAATAAAATGATGTAGATACTCATACCTGAAGATAGACCAAACACAATTACAAAAAGAGTGGTTAGAGTGATCATAATCACCTGAATTTTAACTAACAATTCCTTAGCTTCTTCTCTACTTCGATGCATCATCTCACCCTTTCAAAGCCTGATTCGGCTTATTCTTTAGGATTAACATATTTATTTTTATTCTGACGTAGCCACACACAATATTTTCTAATTTCAAAAATTTTAAAAAATATAAATGCAGTACCAAAATAGATCGGATGATCAACCTCATCAGTGATGATAAAATTCAATATAAATTTAAATAGAAATAAAAACAGAGCGAAGAAGATGAGATTAGCGATGATTTCCCCTGATTTCTCAAAAATTTAAAGACTTTTCATAGTCTAGCCCCCGTAAAGTTAATTTTTCTTTAAAGCAAGCCATATATACTGTTTTCTTTTAAAAGTAATATAATACAGTTCAATAAATGGAATCCAAAACCTTTTACCTCGTAGGCTACTTCCACATTCAAAATCAACTATGTTCTCATTCAGTTCAAATTCAATGCGGTTGCTTTGGCACCAATCAATTTTTAAGTAGAGTTCATGATTACCAGGAGCTACATCTAGCTCAATTTGTTGACCATTTCTTATTTTAGCAACCTCCTTTCCATCTAAGATCACTTTATAAGCACGCATTCGATCTGCATATCCTGAATCTCGTTTAAGACGTATCATTGTTTTTGTCCCCCTTTTTAGTAAATCAAACTATATTTGTGTCACTGTCGCTTTATACCCACGATATTGTTTAAGCAAAAGCAGATTGATATGACTAAATAAAGCAACCATGATTAACATCACTGCAAACAATATAATTGAAGCCAGTGACAGCTTTGAGATGATTAAAAAGCCAATTGTTTGAGAGAATAGAAAAAGAAACAAAGTAAGTAATAAAAACATGGGTACGACAGCACCAAGTAACCATCGTTTAAAATCCTTTTTATTGAAAATTATTTCAAAAGCACCATCAGTTTCTAACTGAAGTTTTTTGGATAATCGAATATAAGTCATCTCACCACTAATAATAAATTTTCTTGGGATCTGAGTAAACTCAAAACTTGGTCCACCAAAGTACTCGAGCAAGATATATAATAGAAATGTGATGAACTTTTTATCGTAAAATGGGTTGGTGATAACCACTTTTTCACCAACTGTTTCAGCTTTGTAATAGCTATTAGACAATTCGATATTCAGGTTTTCCATATTCAGCCCCTCATTTTAGATTAGTTTTTATTTCTTGTTTAAGATATTTTTTGTGGACTTTGTTTGCACTATAGACAATACCAATGAGATAAAGATAGACAAAAACGAATTGAATAATATTATCGACAACCGTAACAACTAAAATTAACGTCAAAAAATTTGCATAGCCAAAAAATTCTGCATTAAACTGAACTTTTCTAGGTTGTTCATTCTCCTCGTTTGATTTCTTTTTATTAGAAACTTTCATATAAATAAGAATTTTTAGATTTCAAGTTTAAGTTAGTCACTTAGACAAATTTATTTTTGTGATCTCACAAAGTTATATTGTATGAAATGACGTAAGTCATTTCTATCTTATGTTGGTTGTATCTGTTTGGACTTAAGTCCAAACAGATACAACATGCAA
>FZPS01000187.1_pt124 | contig 53868 bp, 58 predicted proteins | sample 1817821 | NCBI WGS metagenome assembly FZPS01 (sample SAMEA104158645, study PRJEB21678) | metagenome | place: Germany | collected 2015-04-21 | reverse complement strand
CCCACCATTAATTGATTAGACACCAATAACGGTAGGGTATTTTGAGAGGGCTGGCAAGCCTTTTCTTTTTGTGCAACCTTCTAACATTTTGGTTGCAATACTCTTAACTTTTATTTTGCACTAAACAATTAGATCGTAATGTCATGATAATAGTTAATTGATAACAATTTTAGATAATTTTTTTCAAAGCTGAAAGGAGGCGGAATTATGTCGATTTTTGATCGCACGATCGACAGTTTACACCATGGTTTAAATTATGCGCATCTAAAAAACGAAACGATTGCCAATAATCTTGCTAACGTTGATACACCAGGTTATAAAGCAAAGAGTATTGAGTTTAAGAGTTTATTAGAATTAGAACAACAGAGTCAATTTACAGCAAAGAGAACGGATCCGCGTCATATCGAGTTCGGAAATACGATTAGAGGATTTAAAGTTCATGTTAATCATAATACCCAATATAATCACAATGGAAACAATGTAGATATTGACAAGGAAATGGTTGAATTAGCCAATAACCAAATTTATCAGCAAGCTTTGGTTGATCGATTAAATGGACGTTTTAATACATTACAGAATGTTATTCGTGGGGGACGTTAATCATGAGTATTTTTAATAGTATGAATGTGAGTGGATCTGCTTTAACTGCTCAAAGATTAAGAATGGATGTTGTCTCATCAAATATTGCGAATGCAGAAACAACACGTGCTCGTGTAAATGAAAATGGCGAGTTTGAACCATATCGCAGAAAGACCGTTCGTTTTCAAGAAAGCGGACATTCATTTGCAAATCATTTAAGTCGTGTACGAAGTCGTAATCAATCAAATTTGAACGGAGTTAAAGCAACAGCCATTACTGAAGATGATGAACCGTTTACGTTAGTGTATAATCCTGCGCATCCAGACGCAGGTGCTGATGGCTATGTTCGAATGCCAAATGTTGATCCACTTCAAGAAATGGTTGATTTAATGAGTGCAACAAGATCATATGAAGCGAATGTAACAGCTCTAAATGCTACTAAAGGTATGTTAATGAAAACACTTGAAATAGGCAGATAATAAAAAAGAAGGTGAACTAAATGCGTATTGATCTTCAAACTTTACAATCTACTCAACCAAACACTTATATAAAAGCAAACGGACCAAATGGGCAAGACTCTATACACAATCAATTTTCAACTCAATTCAAGCAAGCGCTTAACCAATTAAATCAAACCCAAATTGAGTCAGCACAAAAAACAGAGATGCTTGTTAATGGTGAAATTGATCAACTACACGATGTCATGATTGCAGCACAGAAAGCATCACTATCAATGAGTTTGGCAGTTGAAGTGCAAAGTAAAGTTATCGATGCTTACAATGAAATCATGAGAATGCAAATCTAAGTTTTAGCACTTCAATTGAACTGTGATTGGTATGGAGGCACATTATGAAAGAAATATTTATTCAACAAAAAGATAAAATTATAGAATTTTGGAAGATTCGTAGTAAAAGGGAAAAAGGCATTATACTTTCTTCTATTTTAATTTTCTTAATTATTGTTGGTGGTGGAAGCTATATAGCTACACGTACAACAATGGTTCCTTTATATAGCAATCTAACTTTGCAAGAAGCAGGACAAATTAAAGCAGAATTAGATGCGAGAGGAATAGAAAGTGAGATTACAGATGGCGGATCAACCATCCATGTACCTGAAGAATTGGCAAATAATCTATTAGTCGATCTCGCTGCTCAAGGTATCCCGCAAAGCGGTGGTATTGATTACTCATTTTTCAGTCAAAATAGCTCTTGGGGCGTGACTGATAATGAATTTGACATGATGAAATTAGATGCTACTCAAACTGAATTAGCAAATTTAATTAAGAGTATTGCAGGCATTAATAATGCGAATGTCATGATCACAATGCCACAGCAACAAATATTCGTTAGTGATGATCAAGGAGAGGCCTCGGCATCAATTGTATTAGAGGTAGCACCTGGCTATCGTTTTGAGCCTAGTCAGATTAATGCACTCTATCATCTGATCTCGAAATCAGTACCGAACCTCCCTGTAGAAAATATCGGCATAATTGATCAGAACTTTAATCATTATGACCTAGAAAGTTCAGGTAATTTTACGAGTGGGGATATTTACGCTTCTCAACAAGCAATTAAGAAAGATATTGAAAAGGATATTCAACGCCGAGTTCAACAAATGCTAAGTATTATGATCGGCGCAGACAAAGTTGTTACTTCAGTTACAGCTGATATTGATTTTACGCAAGAAAATCGAATGGAGCAGCTAGTTGATCCTGTTAATGATGAAATAGATGGACTTCCTGTGAGTGTAGAAAGTATCCATGAAACATATACAGGTACTGGTCCAATTGAAGGGACAGTGGGTAGTGGCGAAAATGATGTAGCGAACTATCCAGCTGGTGATTCCGGACAAGGGGATTATGAGTTAATTCAAGACTCAGTAAACTATGAGTTTAATCGAATTCAACGCGAAATTATTGAAAGTCCATATAAAATTAGAGATTTAGGTATTCAGGTTGCTGTTGATAGTCGTAAAGATACGATAGGCGAAGATGGTCAACCAGTATTATTAACGGCTGCAGAACAAGCAAATGTTGAATCAGGTATTGCGTCAATATTAGACTCAATTATTCAAACGACAGTTGATGGGTCATATGAGACAACAACTAATACACCGAATGTATCAATTGTCTTCCAGGAGTTTGGTGGTATGAATCCTATAGAACAACCGACTAAGTTTGAAATACCTTTCTGGGTAATGATTGCTGGAGGAGTTTTACTACTCTTAATAGTTATTTTGGTCATTATTTTAGCTACTAGAAAACGAAATAATTTTGAAGAAGAATTTGCATATACTGCTGAAGCTGAAGTTGGAGAAGAAATCAGCCTTCCTGATATTGACGAAGCTGAACCAACTGAAAGCACAATGAAACGCAAGCAACTTGAAAAACTTGCTCAAGACAGACCAGACGAGTTTGCCAAGTTATTACGTTCATGGATTTCTGAGGATTAGGGGGAGAGCTGAATGACTACTAGACACAAACAAACACTTACCAGTCGAGAAAAAGCGGCAATTCTGCTTATTTCACTTGGTCCAGACGTATCGGCACAAATATATAAGCACCTAACTGAAGAAGAAATCGAGAAATTGACTTTAGAAATCTCATCAGTAAAGAAAGTTAATTCAGAACAAATAGAGGAAGTATTAGAGCAATTTCATCAAATTGCACTTGCTCAAGATTATATTTCACAAGGTGGAATTGGCTATGCGAGGACTGTTTTAGAAAAAGCGGTCGGTAGTGAAGAAGCACAGCGGATTATTGCCCGTCTCACTTCCTCATTACAAGTAAAGCCATTTGACTTTGCCAGAAAGGCGGATCCAGCTCAAATACTTAACTTTATTCAATCTGAGCATCCGCAGACAATCGCATTAATATTATCCTATTTAGATAATGAGCAAGCAGGACAAATTTTGTCAGAGTTACCACAAGAAGTGCAGGCAGATGTAGCAAAACGTATTGCTTTAATGGACTCGACATCACCAGAAATTATCTATCAAGTTGAACAAATATTAGAAGAGAAATTATCAGCTACTGTGACGCAAGATTATACACAAACGGGTGGTATTCAAGCTGTTGTTGAAGTGTTAAATGGTGTTGATCGAAGCACTGAACGAACGATACTTGATGCTTTAGAAATCCAAGACCCTGAATTAGCTGAAGAAATTAAGAAGAGAATGTTTGTATTTGAAGATATTGTTACGCTTGATAATCGAGCGATTCAGCGTGTTATTAGAGAAGTTGAAAATGATGACTTACGCCTAGCACTTAAAGTTGCTAGTGAAGAAGTTCAAAGTGTTATTTTTGAAAATATGTCTAGTAGAATGGCTGAAACATTTAAAGAAGAGATGGAATATATGGGACCAGTTCGATTGCGTGATGTTGAAGAAGCTCAACAAAGAATTGTTGCTGCTATTCGCCGTTTAGAAGAGGTTGGTGAAATCGTCATTGCTCGTGGCGGAGGAGATGATATCATTGTCTGATGCCCAACGTGATCAAAAAGTGAAGAAAATTCAACTGAGACCAGTCACAATCCGAAATCTTAAGCCAGACACGACTGAAGACATAGAACAAAATAATTTAAATGAATTAAATAAGTTAAATGATCAAATTTTAAAAGCGAAAAAAGAATTACAACGATTAAATGATGAGATGCAGTCAAAGCGATTAGCAACTGAACAAGAGATTAATGCTGCGAAAGAACAGTGGTTAATAGAAAAGGAACAATTAATCAATGAAACGAAACAAGTTGCATTTTCAGAAGGCTATGAAGAAGGTCGAATCGAAGGCCAAAAGTCGCTTACAGCTAAGCTTGAAGAGGCTGATCAGATTGTAGAATCAGCTCGAGATGAATATTTGAAAATTATCGGACAAAATGAAGCGACAATATTGGAATTGGCAACAAATATAGCGAGCAAAATTATCAGTTATGAAATTAAAGAAAATGCTGGATTTGTAGAACTAGTTAAAACAGCTATTCAAGAAGTCCAAGAACAACCGTCGATCAGAATATATACAAGTGCAGCTGATTTTCAAATGGTTAATGAACAATATGATCAATTACTGACATTAGTCGGTTCAAACACTGTTCTATCTATACATCCATTAGCCACTTTGGGATCGGGAGGCTGCATCATTAAGACACCTTATTCACAACTTGATGTCTCAATCGATCAGCAACTGAGCAAAATTAAAACACGTTTATTCGAAGTAATGGAGGAAATCAAACGTGAACATTAATAGTTATAAAGAAACAATTGACCGCATCGATCCATATGTCCGATATGGGAAAATTGATCGAGTTGTTGGCCTAATGATTGAATCGATTGGACCAGAAGTGAAAATTGGGAATGTCTGCTACATTCATTCTGATAATGGGAAGAAAATTATGGCTGAAGTCGTAGGCTTTACCGGTGAGAAAGTGTTGTTAATGCCATATTCCCAGATTAATGATATTGGCCCAGGTAGTTTAGTAGAAGCTACTGACCAATCATTAAAAATTAAAGTAGGAAAAGGATTAGCAGGCAAGGTTATCGATGCATTGGGACAACCACTTGATCACTCATTACTACCACTAGGTTTACAAGGTGTAGATACCGATCAAATGCCACCAAACCCACTTGATCGACCTCGTATTTTAGAACCGATTGAGCTCGGAGTTAAAACGTTAGATACAATGCTAACGGTAGGAAAAGGTCAAAGGGTAGGTATCTTTGCGGGTAGTGGAGTTGGAAAGAGTACACTATTAGGCATGATCGCTCGTAATAGTGAAGCTGATATTAACGTGATTGGTTTAATTGGGGAACGTGGACGTGAGGTTAAAGAATTTATAGATAAGGATTTAGGGGAAGAAGGTCTTAAACGTTCAATCGTTGTAGTAGCAACATCAGATCAACCTGCATTAATGCGGATTAAAGGAGCATATACAGCTACAGCGATTAGTGAGTATTTTAGAGACTTAGGTTATAACGTCAACTTAATGATGGATTCCGTTACTCGTGTAGCGATGGCTCAAAGGGAAGTTGGTCTAGCTACTGGCGAACCACCGACAACCAAAGGTTATCCACCTTCAGTTTTTGCTATTTTGCCGAAATTATTAGAAAGAACCGGGACAAGCGATAAAGGAACAATTACTGCGTTTTATACTGTATTAGTTGATGGGGATGATTTAAATGATCCCATTGCTGATGCAACCCGAGGAATTCTAGATGGTCACTTTGTCTTAGATCGTCGGCTAGCTGAACAAGGACAATTCCCAGCTATAAATGTATTAAAATCAATTAGCCGTGTTATGCCCCAAATTACTACAGCTGAGGAACAGGCACTTGCTAATGAAATGCGTTTAAACATCTCAACTTATGAAGAAAACTATGAGTTAATCCAAATTGGTGCATATAAAAAAGGAACTAACCCAATCGTCGACAGAGCGATTCAGTTACATCCGAAAATCACTGCATTTTTAAAACAAGGGATTGACGAAAAGTGTACGAGAGCAGAAGCTATTGAAAAAATGAAATCTGTTTTAGATGGAGGATAATTTAGATGGCGACGATTAAAGCTTACAGTAAAATATTAAACCATCAAGAAAATTTAAAAAACCAAGCTTTACTCGACTATCAACAAGCGATGCGTGATTTTGAACAGAGTGCTGAGAAATTATATTTATTACTTAATAAAAAAGAACAAGTAGAAAAAGAGTATAATTATTACTTATCTTCATCAGGGACAGTAACAACTCTAGCAACGCATTATGCTTTTATAGAGCGAATTAAAGAGCGAATCTATGTTGTTCAGATGGAAGTCAATCAAAAAAGAGCTGTAATGGAAAAGAAACAAGAGAAACTAACAGAACAACATATTGAAGTGAAAAAATTCGAAAAAATAATTGAGAATAAACGCAAAAAAGAACGTGAACGAGAAGCGTATTTAGAAAGTCAATTGATGGATGAAATATCGACAAGACAGTTTTTTAATCGAAGAAATGGGTGATAAAGATGGCAACAGTTCAAGGTGATGAAAATAAAAAGGTCAGTTTTACACAGTGGCTATTTTTAATCATAATTCCTTTAGTCTTAGCCATCTCAATCGGGTTTATTGTCATATCATTACTAGACTTAAATCCAGGAGCGAAAATCAAAGAATTCGCCAATCAAATTCCAGTTATTAATCAATTTGTAACGACCGAGGAAGAAGCTGAAATTGAAAGACGAGAGAACCAATTAGAAAAACAAATCTCAAAACTTAAAGATGAAAAAGCGAGTATGGAAGCTGATTTATCTACTAAAGAGTTGGAAATTGATCAACTTAAACAAGAGATTGAGAGATTGAAGCACCAATTGGATCAAACTGAAGTGACATCAGCGATTGATAATAAGGACAATATGGCAGTAGCGCAGATTGTATCTACATATCAGGAGATGGCTGCAAAAAATGCTGCGCTCATTATTACAGAGATGAATAAGACAGATGCTTTACAAATACTAAGAGCACTTGATGAAACAAAACGAGCAGCGATTTTAAGTGAGATGGATCCGGAAAGCGCAGCAACCCTAACTGAACAATTACTAAAATAATCGCAAGTTAATTTGAAAGGGGGTGGAAATATGAACGTGACTGGTAATGTGATTTTCGCACAACAAATAACAGCTGTAGATCAAGGATCTTACGTTAAAACTGACAAGGATTTTACAACATCGTTTAAACAAATTGTAAATGAAAAGCAATCAGATGTAAGTATTGAAAATTCAACTGTTGATCCAACAGATGAAAAATTAGATCTTGAAACTCAATTAAATAATTGGTTAGAAGAATTATCTGAGCAAGATTTAGATTATGTAATAGGTTGGTTAGAAGCTGAACTTGAGGTCAGTAACGTAGATGAAAGCCAATTGATAGATATTCTAGCAAACTTGAATTTAGCTGAAATCGAAATAACTGATCAAAAGCTACAAACAATTCTTTCTACATTATCAAATGAGAGTGAAATTGAGAATGAATCAGATCAAACAGTATATGCATCAGAGTTTTCTAACTGGACCCATCATTTTGTATCAGTTGATTACAACGTAAGAAAGCAAATGATTCAAGTTGAAACAAATCAACAGACGATTGATTCTATCAATCAATTAATGAATCAATTTGATGATTTTACCCAAAAGGATGCTAAGCAACTACTTGATCTATTAAATCGAATGCAACCAACAGAAGAACAGTTTACGATGCTGTTAGATAACTTAACAGAGCTAGACGTTGATCAAGCTAAACTCACTACTTTTTCAAAAGTGTATCAAAATTATCTGAAGAGAACTGCTTTATCTGAACAAACAAATTATCGATCAGATTCTGTCGTTACGTCTAAAGATATTATGAAGTGGGTTAAAGCAGCAGTCGATCAAATTAGTAATAATCAAGATACGTCAACAAACACTTTTGGTCAACTATTCAGTCAACAAAGCACTCACTCGACTATAGAGCAAATGCAAATTCATTTAGGTCATCAAGTGGATAGCGTTGATCAGATGAGTGAGCAATTACTCTCACAATTTGAGAAAGCGATTAGTCAAAGTCGTTTTATTCAAAATCTATCAGGTGGCCATCAATTAGTATTAAAAATTGCACCTAAGTCCTTGGGAACAATTATGGTGGAATTAACAGAAATTGATGGTGAGATGCTCGTTAAGCTAACCGCAACTTCACAGATGGCAAAAGAGGCTCTAGAAGCAAACGTCAAAGAATTGAGACATATGTTTAGCCCACATAATATTGTGATTGAGAAGCAAGAGCTAGAACCGGTTTACTTAGAACAATCATCACCGTTTGAAAGCACACCTGATCAAGAAGATTCGCATGAACAGAATGATCAGACTAGAGAACGTGATCAAAATGAAATTGGGGAAGATTCAATTAGATTCGATGAACTGTTGAAGCAAGAAAGGATGTAGCAGATGACACGAATAGATCCTTCATATTATTTACGTAATATCGATAGAGGAAAACCGAGTAGTGATCTTGGTAAAGATGAGTTCTTAAAGATATTAATGACTCAAATTAAGAATCAAGACCCATTAAGTCCAATGGATGATCGAGAATTTATATCACAAATGACAACATTTTCTTCACTCGAGCAAATGATGAATATGAATGAATCGATTAATAAACTGGTTAATAATCAGATGATGTCACCAGTTATTCAGTACAGCCATTTAATCGGCAAACAAGTGAGTTATTATAAAATTGATCAAGAAACTGGTCAAATTATGGAACCAAAAGAAATTGTAAAAAGTGAAGTTGTAGCAATTAGTGAAAACAATGGCTTTGCCGTTATTGAACTAGAAAATAGTGAGAAAATCTATACGGATGAAATTTTAAGAATTAATCAACCTTCAAATGAATAAAAGGGGGGGTTAAATGCATTATCAAATTCAACATGTTCCTAAGCAAGCATTACTTCATCCAAAACAACAAAAAATAACAAAAACACATCAACAGACTAGCTCGTTCCAAGCTATTTTAGATCAGACTCAAGCGGAACTAAAGATAAGTAAACATGCTCAGGCACGTTTAAATGAACGGAAAATTGAAATTTCAAATGAAAAATGGCAAGAAATATCAAAACAAATTTTAGAAGCAAGGCAAAAAGGTATCACAGATTCACTAGTTATTACGAGTGAAGCAACGCTTTTAGTAAGTGCAAAGAATCATACGGTCGTTACAGCACTTGACCGTCATGAAGCACAAAGCCGTATTTTTACAAATATAAATGGTACGATTTTAATCGATTAAGGCTGGACCTTAACAAGGAGGCCTTTACTACTGTTGACTGATTGATACAGTAGTGACTTAATAAGGAGGAATAAATAATGTTAAGATCAATGTATTCAGGAATTGCTGGTTTAAAAGGTTTTCAAACACAATTAGACGTTGTTGGAAATAATATTGCAAACGTTAATACATCAGGATATAAAAAATCACGTGTTGCATTTCAAGATATGATGAGTCAAACGATTGCTGGTGCATCAGCTCCTACTGATATTCGCGGGGGGATAAATGCACAACAAGTTGGTTTAGGTTCTCAAATTGGTGCGATTGATGTTATCCACACTCAAGGAAACCGTCAAACGACAAATAGAACCCTTGACTTAGCTTTAGAAGGAGATGGCATGTTTATCTTTGCGTCTGGTACAAATGATGTTGCGATTGATTTAGCAGATGTAAACTTATCATATACAAGAGCAGGTAACATGTATCTAGATGATGCTAACAGAATTGTAAATGCAAATGGTGAATATTTAGTTGGTGCAGATGCAGATGGTAATCCAACTGTTATTACAATCCCACCAACAGCATCTAGCTTCAGTATTCAAGGCAATGGTGTAGTTAACTATATTGATGAAAATAACCAAACACAAGTTGCTGGACAAATTATGTTAGCAAAATTCTCAAACCCTGGTGGTTTAGAGGCAATTGGAGCGAATATGTACCGCTCTACTGTTAACGACGGAATGATTGGTACAAACGGAATTCCAACATTGATAACACCGGAATCTGACGGAAGTGCTTCAATTGTATCTGGTGCGCTAGAAATGTCTAACGTCGATTTAGCTGAAGAGTTTACAGATATGATTGTCGCTCAACGAGGATTCCAAGCAAATACCCGAATTATTACAACTTCAGATGAAATACTACAAGAACTTGTAAATCTTAAACGATAGTTAGGAGGGGGGAGCAAGTCTAAGTGACTTGCTCCTAATAAAAAATGATTCAATTAACGAGTTTTAATGGTGAAACATTTACTTTAAACGCTATTTATATCGAAAGAATTCAATCATTTCCTGACACGACAATAACTTTGTTTAATGGTAAAAAACTAGTTGTAAAAGAACCAGAAGCAGAAGTTCGTCAAGCAATAATGAAGTTTTATCAACAAGTAGGACTTATAGGATTGCATGTAAAAGTAGGTGAGAAAAATGAGCAATAATGGTTTTAAGGTAGTTTTAGCGATACTGTCGATCATAGCTTTAGCAGGTATAGGTGGAGTAGTTTACCTATTATTGAATGACACCGATGCAGATCGAGCCTTAACTATTGAAGAACAAGTCGAGTATTCTTACACGACAGAGGAGATCAATCTAGATTTAGCAGATAATAGATATGTTCAGTTGAAATTCAATATCCTTACTAACAATAGTAAGGCTAGAGATGAAGTCGAGTTAAGAGAATTTCAATTTAAAAACATCCTTATTAAAGAAACTGTTAATCTCACTTCAGATCAATTACAGGAAAACTTGTCAGATTTTGAAGATAGATTACGTGATGAAATGAATAAATTAATGGAAGAAGGGGAAATTACCGACGTTTATATTGTTGGTAAAATTGTACAGTAGTATAGCTCCTCGGTAGGAGGTGGAATGTATGGCAGATGAGGTTCTGTCTCAAAGTGAAATTGATGCGTTACTATCAGCTTTATCGTCAGGTGAAATGGATGCTAATCAATTAAAACAAGAAGAACAAGATCGAAAAGTTCGTGTATACGATTTTAAACGAGCACTTCGATTCTCTAAAGATCAAATTCGAAGTATCTCTCGAATTAATGAAAACTATTCAAGACTTTTAACAACTTACTTCTCAGCACAGTTACGTACATATGTACATATATCTGTCGCATCTGTTGATCAAATTCCTTATGAAGAATTTATTCGTTCAATACCCGCGATGACTGTGTTAAATATTTATAGTATGTCACCCCTTAAAGGGAGAATTATCTTTGAAATTAACCCGAATATCGCCTATGCAATGCTTGATCGAATTTTAGGTGGTAGAGGAACGAGTTTAAATAAAATTGATAACTTAACGGAAATTGAATCAACGATTATGACAAACCTATTTGAACGTTCTCTTGATAATTTAAGAGAGGCTTGGTCTTCAGTTGAGGATATTGATCCAGTGTTGGAGGAATTTGAAGTTAACCCACAGTTCTTACAACTGGTCTCTCCAAATGAAACAGTTGTAGTTGTTTCATTAAACACAACAATTGGTGAAAGTACTGGAATGATTAATATATGTATTCCGCATGTCGTATTAGAGCCAATTATGCCGAGGTTATCAGTTCACTATTGGATGCAAACTGAGACACAAAAAGAACGACAGCCTGAAGAGTACAAGAGCCTTTCAGAAAATCTAAAAACAACAAAGTTAGACTTAAATGTCTTATTAGGTAAAACAAAAATAACTGTAAATGACTTTTTAAACTTATCTAAAGGCGATGTACTTCATCTGGATCAATCGATTCATGAACCCTTAGTATTAGCTTCTGCAGATGAGGCATTATTTAAAGTACAACCTGGACACAGAAAAAATAAGGTAGCCGTACAAATTTTAGAAGAAATAAAGAAGGAGGCACCAAATGATGAATGATGGTATGCTTTCACAAGATGAAATTGATGCACTATTAAATATGGATGATACAGAAGAAGATATTGTTGAGGAAACGTCAATAGAGACTCCTGTATTAACTGATATTGAACAAGATACCTTAGGGGAAATTGGGAATATTTCATTTGGAAGTTCAGCAACGACGCTGGCAACTTTACTTAATCAAAAAGTCGAAATTACAACACCAACAGTATCATTTATTAAAAGAAATCAATTAGAAGATGAGTTCCCAATTCCGCATGTAGGGGTTGAAGTGAAATTTACTGAAGGATTTCAAGCGGATAATTTATTTATCTTAAAGTCAAATGATGCTTTTGTCATTGCGGATTTAATGCTTGGCGGAGATGGACAAGGCGACAATTATGAATTAAATGAAATTTACATGAGTGCGATTCAAGAAGCGATGAATCAAATGATGGGGACTGCAGCAACTAGTATGTCGACAATTTTCTCAAAACGTGTTGATATTTCACCACCATCAACGATTATGTTAGACGTAACTGAAGAATCAAGTCATCAATACATTCCGAATGAGGATATTCTTATTAAAGTCTCGTTCCAATTAAAAATTGGAAACTTAGTTGATTCAAATATCATGCAATTATTAACACCATCATTTGCAAAACAAATGGTTAATGATCTGCTAAATCCATCAACACCAGAGGTTCAGTCAAAACCAATAGCAAGAGAGCCTGTTAAACAAGAGGAAAAAGAGGTTGTATCAATGAATCAGCAAAAAGTAGAATATGACGTAAAACCTGAATCAAGACAACCACAGAATATTGGTGAACCGACTCAAGCTAATGCATCGGTACAAACGGCTCAATTCTCTAGTTTTGATGAGATCGAGTTACCACAAACTGAGCGACGTAATCTGGATATGTTATTAGATATTCCATTACAAGTAACAGTAGAACTTGGGAGAACGAGACGAGCAGTACAAGACATCCTTGAACTGTCATCTGGTTCAATTATAGAACTTGATAAATTAGCTGGTGAACCAGTTGATATTCATGTCAATAATAAATTAATTGCTCAAGGTGAAGTCGTTGTTATTGATGAAAACTTCGGTGTAAGAGTTACTGAAATTATTAGTCAATCTGATCGTCTGAAGAATTTAAAGTAAAATAGATTTGGGAGGAATAATCATGGCAAATACAGTTTTAATCGTTGATGATGCAGCATTTATGAGAATGATGATTAAAGATATATTAAATAAAAATGGTTTTGAAGTTGTTGGAGAAGCTCAAGATGGCCAACAAGCTGTAGAGAAATATGAAGAATTAAAACCAGATTTAGTTACAATGGATATTACAATGCCTGAGAAGGATGGTATTACAGCGTTAAAAGAAATTAAAGCAATCGATCCGCATGCAACTGTCATTATGTGTTCTGCTATGGGACAACAAGCAATGGTTATCGATGCGATACAAGCTGGTGCCAAAGACTTTGTTGTTAAACCGTTTCAAGCTGACCGTGTTATCGAAGCCATTACAAAAGCATTGGACTGATTGAATGAGAAAGTGTATTTATTTATTCGTATTACTTCTTTTTATGTTTAACTCAATCCCAGTAGTTCAAGCAGAAACGGGTGATGGATCTGTAACAGATTTCTTTAATCAAACCGAATCACCTGAAGAAGATGATTCAGATTTGATTAGTGACGATAACATGACAAAAGATCCAAGTTCAAACATCAATCAAACCAATTCACCAACACTATTTAGTATTATCTTAAAATTAATTATTGTTTTAGCAATCATTGTAGGATTGATCTATCTTTTATTAAGAGTCTTCAATCGATCGGGTCATTTGAATCGGCATGGTGATGCATTGGTTAATTTGGGCGGAATTTCTTTAGGAGCGAATAAATCTATCCAAACGATAAAAGTTGGAGAGAAAGTTTTTCTCGTTGGAGTAGGCGATGATATTTCGCTCCTAACCGAAATAACAGATGAACAAGTTATTGAAGCTTTAGTTGCTAAACAGGATGCATCAACTTTACCAGCACAATCTATTTTAGGTCAGTTGAAGATCTTTCAAAAACAAGCAAAATCAGCAGAACTTGAACAACAAGAGCAAAAAATTGAAAATCAAGATTTTGCCTCTTTGTTTAAAGGTGAGCTCGACACTATGAAGGAAAAAAGAGAAAAAATTAGAGTTAAATATAAGGAAGAAGATTAATTATGAATGAATTTATTGATATTTTTTCAGGCACAGATATCGAAACAGTATCTAGTGCTGTACAATTATTAATATTACTTACTATTTTCTCTTTAGCACCAGGTATTTTAATTTTATTAACAAGTTTCACTCGAACCATTATTGTTTTATCATTTACTCGGACTTCATTAGCGACACAGCAAATGCCACCAAATCAAGTTTTAATTGGAATTGCATTATTTATTACCTTCTTCGTTATGGCACCAACATTTCAACAAATTAATGAAGAAGCATTAACACCATTAATGAATGAAGAGATAGGCTTAGATGAAGCGTATGACTTGGCGAGTGGTCCTATAAAGCAGTTTATGGCAAAACATACGCGGCAGAAGGATTTACAATTGTTCTTAAATTACACAAATACAGAAGCTATTGAAACAATTGAAGACATTCCTTTAACTGCTTTGGTACCAGCTTTTGCTATTAGCGAAATCAAAACGGCTTTTACAATGGGTTTTTTAATCTTTATTCCGTTTTTAGTCATTGATATGACGGTCGCAAGTATCCTCATGTCAATGGGGATGATGATGCTTCCACCGGTGATGATCTCGTTGCCATTTAAGATTTTATTATTTGTTTTAGTCGACGGTTGGCATTTAATTATTGAGTCATTATTGTCAAGTTTCCATTAGCTATTATTATAGAAGGAGATTAGTAAAATGAGTGCAGAATCAGTCATATCACTAGCTGAACAAGGTATCATCACAATATTAATGGTTGCAGGGCCATTATTGATCCTAGCATTAGCAGTTGGTCTATTAGTGAGTATTTTCCAAGCAACAACACAAATACAGGAGCAAACATTAGCGTTTATACCTAAAATTGTTGCAGTTTTGCTTGGAATTATCCTATTTGGACCGTGGATGTTAAATCAACTGACGCAATTTGCTATGAATATATTTCAAAATTTAAATCAATTTATAGGATAGACGATGCTTACACTCATTGATTTTAATTATATACCTGCATTTTTACTAATCTTCTCACGTGTAGTTGCTTTTATTGCAACACTTCCGATTTTTTCATATCGGAATATCCCGAATCCATTTAAAATTGGATTTGCATTTTTCGTTAGTTTAATAACCGTATCAACGATAGAGATACCCACATTACCAATTGATTTAGCATACGTACTGTTATTATTCAAAGAAGTGATGATTGGTTTAACAATTGGTCTTGTTGCAACACTGATTTTAACTATCATTCAAATTGCAGGTGGGTTTATTGATTTTCAGATGGGTTTCGCGATAGCTAACGTGATGGATCCACAGACTGGTGCGCAAAGTCCAATTATTGGTCAATATTTTTATACTTTTGCATTATTATTTATCTTAGCTAGTGATGGTCATCATTTACTTATCAATGGTGTGATAGCTAGTTTTAAATTTATCAACCTTGACCAATTAGTGAATTTTTCTAGTCAGAATTTTATAATGTCCGTTATTATGATGCTAAGTCAGATGTTTCTAATCGCTTTCCAAATGGCAATACCAATAGTGGGAAGTTTATTTTTGGTTGATGTTGCATTAGGTATTATCGCCAGAACTGTTCCGCAACTAAATGTCTTTGTAGTCGGAATTCCGTTAAAAATTACTGTTTCATTTATTGCGATAAGCATTTATATTGTCTTTTTTATTAGTATTGTGAAACGGCTATTTGGCTACACGTTAGAAATGATGGATGGATTTATGCGGATTCTAGGAGGAATGTAATGATGGAGTGGTTAAAACTAGATTTACAATTCTTTTCTGGCGAAAAAACAGAGAAAGCAACACCTAAAAAACGTGAAGAAGCACGTGAAAAAGGACAAGTTGCCAAAAGTCAGGATCTCAATACGGCAATACTGATCTTTTTTATGTTTATTACATTTATAGCAATTGGTCCGTTTTGGAAAGAGCGTTTTACTGGATTGTACATTCGTGTATTTACTGAATTTATAAATTGGACAGTTACACCAGATCAAATCCATCTCATTTTTATCGATATACTGATCTATGTTGGTATTACGATTGCTCCTGTATTGGGAGTGGCTATAATAGCGGGAATTGTTTCAAATCTTATGCAGATAGGCTTTTTAAATACAACTGAACCTTTGCAAATGAAGTTAGATAAACTTAATCCGATTCAAGGTGCGAAACGTATTTTCTCAATTCGTGCAATCATTGAGCTGATTAAATCAATTTTAAAAATAACAGTTGTAGGCGCAGTTACATTCTCTATCCTTTGGGGTAGTAAAGATGAAATATTTATGCAGTCACAAGGAAGTTTAGAAAGTGCACTTTCCTTTTTTAGTTCAACAACTGTGAGAATGGGACTATCAGCTGCGATTGCATTATTAATTTTAGGTGTATTTGATTATGGTTATCAAAGGTTCGATTATGAAAAAAATCTCCGCATGTCAAAGCATGAGATTAAAGAAGAGTATAAGAATATTGAAGGTAACCCATTAATTAAATCAAAAATTAGAGAAACACAACGTCAAATGGCGATGAGACGAATGATGAGTGAGGTTCCAGAAGCAGATGTTGTTATTACCAACCCAACTCATTTCGCTGTTGCCCTTAAATATGATGAATCAAAGGCGCAAGCTCCTTATGTTGTTGCTAAAGGAGCGGATTATGTGGCTTTTAAAATCCGTGAACTTGCAAAAAAAAACCAAGTGATGATTGTTGAAAATCGTCCTTTAGCAAGAGCATTATATGCAAATGTAGAAGTTGGTCAAATGATTGATGAGTCATACTACCAAGCAGTAGCTGAAGTGTTGGCTTATGTCTATCAAGTAGAACGTAGGGCATAGTCCAACTAGTAGGGAGAGAGTACAATGTTTAAATTTAAAGATATATCAGTATTACTATTCGTTATCATTATTATGGTTATGATCATCGTTCCATTACCAGGATGGTTATTGAGTATACTGATTTTAATTAATATTTCAATGTCATTAATAATTATTCTTGTAGCAATGAATATTACAGAGCCTCTCCAATTTTCTGTCTTACCTTCGTTGCTCTTAGTCATTACAATGTTTCGTTTAGGATTAAACGTTTCAACGACAAGATCAATTTTAGCTGAAGCAGATGCAGGGAGTGTTGTTGATACGTTTGGTTCATTTGTTATCGGCGGTAACCCTTTAGTAGGTTTTGTAGTATTTGCTATTTTAGTTATTGTTCAGTTTTTAGTTATTACTAAAGGTAGTGAACGTGTATCTGAAGTTGGTGCACGATTTACTTTAGATGCTATGCCAGGTAAACAAATGAGTATTGATGCAGATTTGAATGCTGGCTTAATTAATGAACAACAGGCTAAAGAACGTCGAAGTAAAATTGAACGAGAAGCAGACTTTTATGGAGCGATGGACGGTGCCAGTAAGTTTATTAAGGGTGACGCCATTGCGGGAATTATAATTGTTTTAATTAATATTATTTTTGGAATTATCATTGGTATGCTTCAAATGGGCATGAGTATTGGTGAGGCATTATCGACATATATGCAACTTACTGTTGGTGATGGTATTGTTACTCAGTTACCTGCTTTGTTAATTTCAACAGCTACAGGTATTATCGTTACAAGAGCAGCTTCAGAAGAGAACTTAAGTAGTGACGTAAGTACACAACTTTTACAATATCCCAAATTACTCTATATTGCTGGAGGTACGATTTTTCTATTAGGATTTACACCAATTAACTTCTGGCTAACATCGTCTATTTCTGGCGTTTTATTTGCTGGTGGTTATCTCCTAAGTCGACCTACTCAAGAATTAGAAGTCGATCAAATTGAGATTGAGGATGAAGAAGCAGCGAGACAAATTGAGTCAACTGAAAATGTTGTTGATTTAATTAGTATGGATCCAATTGAATTTGAATTTGGTTATTCGTTGATTCCATTAGTTGATTCAAGTCAAGGTGGAGACTTAATGGATCGTATCGTCATGATTAGACGTCAATTAGCAATCGAGCTTGGCGTTGTGATTCCTGTCGTAAGAATTCGTGACAATATTCAGTTAGCACCAAATGCTTATCAGCTAAAGATTAAAGGTAACGAAGTCGCTAGTGGTGAATTGATGTTAGATCACTACTTAGCAATGACACCAGGAATGGAAGAAGATGATCTATATGGGATTGACACGGTAGAACCTGCATTTGGCTTACCAGCTAAATGGATCAGTGAAGATGTAAAAGATGAAGCTGAATTGTCTGGTTACACTGTGGTTGATCCACCTTCAGTAGTATCGACTCATATTACTGAAGTGATTAAAAAGCACGCACATTTATTATTAGGTCGCCAAGAAACAAAACAATTAGTGGACCACTTAAAAGAATCGTATCCTATCTTAGTAGAAGAGGTCACACCAGACCCATTAAGTATAGGAGATATTCAAAAGGTACTGGCTAAATTATTACGTGAACAAGTGTCGATTCGTAATTTACCTGTTATATTCGAAACCTTAGCTGACTTTGGAAAAATGACTAATGATCATGAATTATTAGGTGAATATGCTCGACAATCACTAGCATCACAAATTACCAAGCAGTATGCTGACGAATCGAAATCTTTACGAGTTATTACTGTATCTGGTGAAGTTGAACAGATGATTGCTGACCATGTTCAGCAAACAGAGCATGGAAACTATTTAGCACTTGATCCAGAAAGTCAGCAAAGAATTATTAGTTCAGTTGCTGAAAAGATTGAACAGGCGACACTGCAATCAGAAAATCCAATTATTTTATGTTCTCCGACAATTCGGATGTACGTTAAACAACTATTAGATCGATTTTTCCCTGAGGTTATCGTCTTGTCATATAATGAGTTGGAGCCAGATCTTGATGTTCAAAGTATTGGGGTGGTAAAAGCAGGATGAAAGTAAAAAAATATATTGCACCAAGCATGCCAGAGGCACTTGATAAAGTAAGAGCAGAATTTGGTACAGATGCCGTTATATTAAGTTCAAAGGTCGTCTATACCGGTGGCTTTTTAGGAATGTTTAAAAAGAGAAACATTGAGGTTGTAGCAGCAGTAGAGCCCCAACCACAACCAGCTAAACCAGTTAAACCGAGATATGATACGCCAATCATTGAAAAAGAGCTAACAAAGCAAGTATCTCCACAACTAGACAAGCAACAACAAATCGTTTTAGAAGAATTACGTTCAATTCGAAAGTGGATGGAACAAGCGTCAGAACAGACAGATCATCAATTTCCAGCTGCATTTCAATCTGTAAAGGATCATCTTATCAATCAAGAAGTAGATGAAGATGTAATAGATGAGATTATTTTAGCTAATTTAGAGCAGGACCAAGAGCTCACCTATCATGAAGCATTACAAAAAATAAAAAAATATTTAGAATCTTTTTTTTCTAAGTATCAATGTGGAAATGTACAGTTTAAGCAGAAGTTTATTCACTTAGTAGGCCCTACTGGAGTAGGAAAAACAACAACGATTGCTAAATTAGCAGCTAAAAGCATGATTCAAGATGGTAAAAGAGTGGCTCTAATTACAACTGATACATATCGAATTGCGGCGATTGAACAGTTGAAAACTTATTCAAATATTCTAGATATACCATTAGAAATTGCTTATACAATGGAAGATTACCAAAAAGCACGATTGAAGTTTCAAGAATATGACCTTGTTTTTGTTGATACAGCTGGACGTAATTTCAGAGACCCTAAATATGTAGCTGAACTAGGTAAAATAGTAGATTTAGAACATGATATTGAAACATATTTAGTCCTTTCAGCCACGACCAAAGCAAAAGATCTTATGATGTTATTTGATCAATTTAAAGCCATTCCTTTATCAAAGTTAATTATTACGAAAACAGATGAAACTAGTACTTACGGCGCACTACTAAATTTAATTAAAAAGAATGGTATTGGCATTGCCTACCTTACACATGGTCAAAACGTCCCTGATGACATTCGATTAGCTACACCAAGTTTATTAGCAAAATTATTAACTGAATCGGATGATCAAGATGTATCATGATCAAGCTGCAAATTTACGTCAAACTATGCAAAGACTCAAAATAAAAAAACATGCTAAGACAATTGCCGTTGTTAGCGGTAAAGGCGGAGTAGGTAAGTCGAATTTTACGATTAATTTTGCGCTAAAACTTATTGAACAAAATAAAAAGGTATTAATTATTGATTTGGATATTGGTATGGGAAATGTTGATATTTTGCTAGGGCTTCAAGCCAAGCAATCAATTGTAGAAATGTACGAGAATCATTTGTCGATTCGTGATATTATAGAGATAGGTCCTAACGATATAGCCTATATTTCAGCAGGATCTGGATTATCTACTGTATTTAATATGGATGAAGCCAAACTTAATTACTTTTTAGATCAATTTAATGAGATTACAAGTGACTATGATTATATCTTTTTTGACATGGGAGCAGGAGCATCTAATGATAGTCTAGCTTATATATTAGCAGCAGACGAATGTATCCTTGTTACAACGCCTGAACCGACATCAATGATGGATGGTTATGCAATGATAAAACATATTCACTATAAAAATGAACAACTGCCTTTCTATCTTTTAATTAATCGAGCTCAATCAGTTAATGAAGGTAAGCAGATAATTAAAAAGTTACAAAGAGTAACTCAACATTTTCTAGGTAAAGAAATTACACCTCTAGGTGTGTTACCAGATGATAAAAAGGTTTCAAAAGCAGTTGTCTCACAAGTGCCATTTGTTCTATATGATTCATCCGCACATGTATCACGTGCAATTGAACAAATAGTTAAACAATATTTAACTGATACTATTAATGTAGATCAAAAAGCTCCTTCATCCTTTATTTCGAAATTAAAAAAATTCATCAAAGAAAGGTAGATGGATGTGAAAAAGATAAAAGTATTAGTAGTTGATGACTCTGCTTTTATGCGTAAAATGATTTCAAATATTTTAGAATCTCACCATCTATTAACTGTAGTAGGAACTGCTAGAAATGGACTTGACGCATTAAAAAAGATTGATGAATTAAATCCTGATGTCATTACGCTTGATATTGAAATGCCTGAAATGGATGGCTTAACAGCATTAAAAAGAATTATGGAAACAAAGCCTATGCCTGTTGTCATGCTTTCAAGCTTATCAAAGCATTCAGCTGATAAGACGTTTGAATCTATGGAATTAGGAGCAGTTGATTTTGTCACAAAGCCTTCTGGGGCAATTTCACTTAATATTAAAGAAATAGAGTCAGAAATCATCAGCAAGGTTCTAGAAGCAACAAAAGTAAAAGTTGATTTATTTACTAAAGCTAATAGAACTCCGGAATATTCAAAAGCATCAGCTCATCGTATTACGCAAAACTTTTCAAAGAAAAATCAGAATATTATCGGAATTGGTACTTCTACTGGGGGACCAAGAGCATTGCAACAAGTGATTACGCGATTGCCTGAAAATATCCCAGCGCCGATTGTAATCGTTCAGCATATGCCTCCAGGCTTCACCGAATCACTAGCAAAACGTTTAGATCAATTGTCGCATGTTAAAGTACTTGAAGTTAGTGATGGTGAAAAATTAGAAAATGGTGTTGCCTATATCGCACCAGGTGGCTATCAATTTAGAGTAATAGAAACAAAAGAAGGATTAAGAGCAAAGATTACTAAAGAAGAGCCTAAGAGTGGCCATCAACCATCAGTCGACGTTTTATTTGAATCATTAGCAAATCTATTAAACTATAATTTAATTGGAACCATTATGACTGGGATGGGTGCAGACGGAGCTAATGGCATTGTTGAAATGAAAAAGAAGAAACAGAATACGGTTATCATCGCTGAAGCTGAAGAAACGTGTGTTGTCTACGGCATGCCTAAGTCTGCAGTTAAAACAGGCGTCGTTGATCACGTCGTCCAATTACCAGAAATTGCAGACATGATAATAAATTTATTGAAAATTAGAGGTGAATAGGATGGAAGTTAATGAATATCTTGACGTTTTCATTGAAGAAAGTAAGGAACACATACAATCTTTAAATGACCATTTACTCGAGCTAGAAAAAGATCCTAAAAACATTAACATTGTTAATGAAATTTTTAGATCAGCACATACTTTAAAAGGTATGTCAGCAACCATGGGCTATCAAGATTTAGCTGACTTAACCCACAATACGGAAAACGTGCTAGATGCTGTTAGAAATAATAAACTTGAGTTAAATTCCGATATTATTGATGTGATCTTTAATGCTGTAGACGCTTTAGAATCGATGGTTTATGACATTATTGATGGTGGTGAAGGTAGGTTAGATGTCACTACACTCGTCAATAAATTAGATGCAATCCAATCTGGAGAAACTTTGAGTGACCAAAAAGCATCACAAAAGACTAAAGTAACAGAGGAATCAACAACACAGAAACTAGACTTAGATGAGTTTGAATTAACTGTATTACAGCAATCTAATGAAAAAGGCTATAAAAATTATCAAGTCACTGTACAATTACAAGAAACAACATTGTTAAAAGCAGCTAGAGTATACATGGTGTTCGGTATATTTGAACAAATTGGTGAAGTGATTAAGTCAGTTCCATCCGTAACAGAATTAGAAGATGAAAACTTTGATTTTGATTTTTCTGTTGTTTTAGTTACAAAAGACTCGCCAACTGAAATTGAACAAAAAGTTATGAAAGTTTCAGAAATTAAGTCTGTTGAAGTCAGTGAATTAGACATTCAACAATTTGTTCAAGAACAGCAAGAAACCGAAGTTGTAGAAAATAATGCAAAACAAGAAGATACAGCAGCAAATGATGACAAATCACAATCGAAACGTCCATTAACGAGTAAAACTATTCGAGTAAATATTGAACGTTTAGATGCATTAATGAATTTATTTGAGGAATTAGTTACAGATCGAGGAAGACTTGAACAAATTTCTGCAGATTTACGCCATAATGATTTACAGGAAACAGTTGAAAGAATGGCTAGAGTATCAAGTGATCTTCAAAACATCATTTTAAATATGCGAATGGTACCAATTGATCAAGTATTCAATCGATTCCCACGAATGGTAAGACAATTAGGTCGAGATCTGAATAAAGATATAAAACTAGAAATTGTTGGTGCTGATACTGAGTTAGATCGTACAGTAATAGATGAAATTGGTGATCCACTTGTACACCTAATTAGAAATGCTCTAGATCACGGTATAGAGACACCAGAAGAAAGAAAAGCGAAGAACAAACCTGAACAAGGAACGTTAAGATTAAACGCCTATCACAGTGGTAACCATGTGTTTATTGAAATATCTGATGATGGTGCTGGAATCAATCGAGATGCCGTTACGAAAAAAGCGATTAAAAATGGAATAATTACAGCGGAGCAAGCCGAATCCTATAGTGATCAACAAGTATATCAATTGATTATGGAAAGTGGCTTTTCGACTGCTGAAAAAATATCTGATATCTCAGGTCGTGGTGTAGGATTAGATGTTGTGAAGAATACGATTGAGTCACTAGGTGGGAAGATTTCCATTGATTCAGAATTGAATAAGGGATCGATTTTCTCTATTCAATTACCATTAACATTGACAATCATTTCAGTTATGTTGACTGAAATTGAAGATGAAGTATATGCTATTCCATTATCATCAATTCTTGAAACAGCAATTATTCATAAAGATAAAGTTATGACTGCACACAATAAACAAGTTATCGATTTCAGAGGAAAAGTAGTACCACTTGTTTCGCTGAAGAAGGTCTTTGAAGTACCAGGTGAAGAAAAAGAAGAGGACTATTATTCAGTTGTCATTATTCGCCAAGGAGAAAGAATGGTCGGTTTAATTGTTGATTCATTTATTGGACAGCAAGAGGTCGTTCTAAAATCGTTAGGTAACTATTTATCAAATGTATTTGCAATTTCTGGTGCAACAATTCTTGGTGATGGAAAAGTTGCATTGATTATTGATACAAACGCACTCATCAAAAAGTAAGGAGGTTATTGCTATGACACAAGTAGATTCAGAATTTATAAAATCAATTGTTTTTCAGTTAAATGATGAAGAGTACGCAATGCCTGTACAACTCGTTGGATCGATCGAAAGAATGCTACCAATTACAAGAGTTCCGGGAACACCCGATTTTGTTAAAGGCGTATTAAACCTACGTGGAGTTGTAACACCATTAATTGACTTAAGAGCTCGATTTGGATTTGAACCAAAAGAATATAACGATATGACACGAACTATTATTATCCATCATGATGATATGGACGTCGGTTTAATCGTTGACGCTGCTCAAGATGTCATTGACATACCTAAGAAATCGATTGAACCAGCACCTGAAGTCGTTGGTTCGCTACATATCGATTATATTGATGGCGTTGCGAAGTATGAAGACCGTCTATTTATTCTACTAAATATCGAGAAAATCCTATCAAAAGAACTCTTAGAAGAAGCAACGATGGCTCAAAGAGAAAAGCTGGTGCAATAATGTCTATATTTGATCAGATAACGGAGTATCAGTTAGACGTTTTGAAGGAAGTTGGTAATATAGGTTCGGGGAATGCTGCAACTTCATTGTCGATGTTACTAGGAAGTAAAATTGACATGAAAATACCTGCTGTTCGACTAGTTGATTATAATGAAATGATGGACTTAGTTGGTGGCTCTGAAACATTGATCGCAGCAATCTATTTGAGAATAGAAGGGGAAACACCAGGTAATATGTTTTTTGTTCTGTCATCACAAGAAGCAACCAATTTCGTTGAACAGATGACAGGTCAAACAGATTTTTCAATCGAAAATCCGCCTCATGATGAAATGGCACTATCTGCTTTACAAGAAGCGGGGAATATACTAGCAGGATCCTACTTAACAGCTTTATCTGATTTTCTTAAATTATCACTTCAACCGTCTGTACCAATTCTGACAATCGATATGGCAGGCGCTATCCTTACAGAAGGATTAATGGAACTTTCGCAAGTTAGTGATTATGCAATTATTATTGAGACAATAATTGATAATCATGAAGAAGTTAAAAAACAAATCAAAGGTCATTTCTTCTTATTGCCAGACCCAGATTCGTTTTTGAAAATTTTCAATAAATTAGGTGTGCAAGACCAGTGAAAATTGAAGAAATCAAGACTATAAAAGTAGGTATTGCAGATTTAAAGTTTGTTAAAGCGCCTGATGTCATTCGAACTTCAGGTTTGGGCTCTTGTGTTGGTGTCGTAATCTATGATCCAACAATAAAAATTGCCGGGATGGCACATGTGATGTTACCAGATTCAAAATCGGCAAAAAAAGAAGGATTGAATCAGTATAAATATGCAGATACTGCAATTCCTATATTAATCGATACACTTTTGAAAGACGGTGCGAGAAAATATGCTCTTAAAGCTAAGATAGCTGGTGGCGCACAAATGTTCGCATTTAGTGCGAAAAACGATATGCTTCGTGTCGGTCAACGTAATGTAGAAGCGGTAAAAAAACAACTTGAAGATTACCAAATTCCGATTATCGCGGAAGATGTTCATGGAAACAGTGGACGAACGATTGAGTTTTCTCCAGAAACATCGATGCTCTACATACGCACGATAAGCCAAGGATCAAAAGAGATATAAATTCCACTCACACTTTCAAATCATTAACATAATGATAGTTAACAAATAATGATGAAAGCGAGGCGATTGGATTGGGAAATAAGGACAAGCCTATTGAACAACTATGGGAAAATTACATTAAAGATAAAGATGAGCATACCACCAATCAACTCGTTGAACATTATTTGTATTTGGTTGATTATCATACGCAACGAATTTCGAGTCATTTACCTAAAAATGTTCAACGAGATGAAATAAGAAGTTTAGGTTTATTTGGATTATATGATGCGATACAAAAGTTCGATCTTAATCGTGATTTGAAATTTGACACATACGCTTCCTTCCGCATCCGTGGTGCTATCATCGATGGATTAAGGAAGGAAGACTGGTTACCAAGATCAACTAGAGAAAAGGCGAAAAAGATTGAACAAGCATCAAGTGAATTAACACAAAAATTACAAAGAACCCCAACGTCTTCAGAAATTGCTGATTATTTAAATATGACCCGTGATGAAGTTGAGACTAGTTATAAAGATGCAATGTTTGCAAATCTTCTTTCTATTGAACAGCGGGCATCAGATGACCCAGATGATTCAAAAGAGGGGATTGGATACAGTATCATTGATCATGATCAATTATCACCTGAAGAGCATTTAGTACAGGAAGAAAATTATACTGAATTAGCAGAATCAATTAAAAGCTTGAATAAAAACGAACAACTTGTGATCAGTTTGTTTTATCATGATGAATTAACACTAACAGAAATTGGCCAAGTTTTATCATTAACTACATCTAGAATCTCTCAAATTCATAAACAAGCGATTTTTAAATTGAAGCAATCCTTACGATCATCTTAGCAGTTTATAAATAGACACAGAAAATAACCTAAAGTAGTTTGAACGTAATTAAATGAGATTAATTATGAGACTAGTTTAGGTTTTTTTCATCAAAATTTTGTTACGATAAAAAGGGAGAATCAGTAATGGTAGACTTAAATGATCATTTCATATTATTTGTATCAGAAGATAAAATGGCTGCAACGATTCAATTGCTTGAACCATATGATGCCGATAAGATTAACGAGAAGTTAATCAGGGATTGGTTAAGCGAGAACAAAATTGTATCTGGTATCAATAATGAAGCTGTGAGTCAGATCGCAAGTCAATGTAATGAATCCGATTTTCCAGTATCAATTGCAAAGGGGAAAGCACCTGTTGATGGTATTGACGGAAAGATTACATTTCTGTCTGAACAAAATGATGAGATAGATATAGATGATAAAAGAAGTTTTCGAGATATTAAACGTATACCATCAATTGAAGTGAATGAAAAAATAGCATACATTACCGATCCAATTGATGGGGATTTTGGTTATGACATTTTCGGAAAGAAATTACCTTATCGAAAAGCAAGGTCGGTAAAAATGCGTGCCGGTAAAAATGTTGTATATAATGAAACCGATAAAGCCTTCTATTCAGAAATTAAGGGTAAACTAAGTGTGACAGGAAATAGAATTAATGTACATAATGTTTATGAAGTTAACGAAGATTTGTCAATGAAAACAGGAAATATAAGTTTTGTTGGCTCGATAATTATACGTGGAAATGTGCCTACTGGATATCGTGTTGAAGCAGAAGGGGATATTCATGTTTACGGTTTAGTAGAAGCTAGTTACTTAAAAGCAGGCGGGAACATTACGATTAGTGAAGGCGTTTCTGGACTGAAAAAAGCAGAAATTATCGCTGGTGGCGATATCAATATCGGCTACATAAATCAAGCAACAGTTGAAGCAGGTCAAAATATTATCGTTAATAATTCAATTATTCATAGTGAATGTGTCGCAAAAAAACATATTTATTGTCATTCGGGAAGTATTATCGGTGGAACATGCTCCGCTGGTGTAACCATTGAGGCTAAAGAAGTGGGCAACAAGATGGATACTAAAACAGAGATTTCAATAGGGGTTAATAAGGCCGAATTTGATTTAGAAACTCAATTAGAGTCCGCCAAAAGAACATTAATGAGTGAAATAACTAAATTAAAGAAACTAGGAGATGGTCTTAAAAAAAAGGCTGCAATAGGTGAAGGATTAACATCAAGAGAACGAATTTTATTATTAAAACAAAAAAATTCTCTTCACGTAACGAAAGATAAATTGGCCAAAATTGAACAAAAAATTGACAGTCTAAATGTTAATCTTGGCGATGAGGAGAAAGCACGATTGATCGTAACAAGGGCTCTCTACCCTAATGTTGAGCTTCGATTTGGTAAATACCAACGAACGACTGATTCGATTTATAAATATACTCAAGTCTATATTGAGGATGGAGAAATCGAAATTAAACCTCTATAGGGAAGAAAGGTGTGTTTATTGTGAACTGGAAAGCGGTTGAGTTGCAAGTTGCTTTGCCACGAACTCAAGATGTTGGTCGGATTCAAGAACAAATTCAACAACGTGGCCAGTTTATGCAAGAAGTGATTGCGCAAAATCAATTACAATCAGAAGAATTGAAGCGACGATCCGTGACAAATCTTGAAGAAGGTCATAAGTTAAAGAATAATAAAGATAAGAGTGAACATGAAAATCAGCCGAATCAGAAAGTTAATTCAGCCAATCAACAGCCTGAACCTGAACAGAGCAAAAAAGTACCACACCCGTATTTAGGGACAAGAATAGATATTAACGGTTAAGAGAGGTTTAAAAATGGGGTATTTATTATTAATTAGTTTTATTATTCATGGGATAACATTAGTCATCATTAGGCAACTTAAAATAAAAATCGATCAACCCGCCGTGACCAAACAAACACTCGATCAACAAAAGAAAGAAATTGAAGAGCTTTTAGCGGTGTATTTATTAGAAATACGTGAGGAAAATGACAAGTTGCTTGAAGCGATTAATCATAAAACTGAAACAAAATCAAAAGTTAATACGGGCAGTATTGATAGGCAAGTTCAAAAACCAATACTTAGTTCAACTCAACAAACGACTTCAACTGCAAAGCCCGAAACGGAAAAATACAAAGATTATCAACCTTTACTGCCAAAGGATGAAGAGGAGCCTGTTGAAACATCATTTGCGGCTCAAGTTCTAGCCTTAGCAGACCGAGGTTACTCAGCAGAAACAATTGCCAAGGAATTAAATCGAGGCAAAACGGAAGTTGAACTGTTAATAAAATTTCATCAAAGATAGAAGAAATTAAGGCTTGCTTGTCAATTAGCATTATGGTATAGTTACTTGTGGTGTTAAATACACACGCTTGCGGATTATAGAAATGGTGCTAATGAGCAATCATTAGTTTTTCTATTTAAAATGAAGTAAGCCGAGGAAAAAAACCAATTAGGAGGAATGAAAAAATGGCAGTTATTTCAATGAAACAACTACTAGAAGCAGGTGTTCATTTTGGACACCAAACACGTCGCTGGAATCCGAAAATGAAAAAATACATTTTCACGGAAAGAAACGGCATTTATATTATTGATTTACAAAAAACAGTTAAAATGGTTGATGTTGCTTACAACTTCATCAGAGAAGTTGCTGAGAACGGTGGTAGCGTACTATTTGTTGGTACGAAGAAACAAGCTCAAGAAGCAATTAAAGAAGAAGCTATCCGCTCAGGCCAATACTACATTAACCAACGTTGGTTAGGTGGTACGTTAACTAACTTCGAAACAATTCGTAAAAGCATTAACCGTCTAAAAGACATTGAAAGAATGGAAGAAGACGGAACATTTGATGTTTTACCTAAGAAAGAAACTGTTAACCTATTAAAAGAAAAAGATCGTCTAGTTAAGTTTTTAGGCGGAATTAAAGATATGAAGAAACTTCCTGACGTTTTATTCGTTGTTGATCCACGTAAAGAGCGTATTGCAGTGGCAGAAGCGAAAAAACTTAACATTCCAATCGTTGGGATTGTTGATACAAACTGTGATCCAGATGAAATCGATTATGTTATCCCAGCTAACGACGATGCAATTCGTGCGGTTAAACTATTAACTTCAACAATGGCAGATGCAATTTTAGAAGCTAAACAAGGTGAAGAAACTGAAGAAGTAGCTCAAACAGAAGCAGAAGTAGCTGATGTTGAGGTTACAACTGAAGAAGTCGAAGTTGAAGAAACACCTGTTGAACAAGAATAACATGTTAAAGAGGTGATAAGGGGGGAACCTTTTATCACCTTTTTTTAAAAACGTATGCTTAACTATTATAAGGAGGAAATAGACATGAAGATTACGGCAGCTATGGTAAAAGAGTTACGTGAAAAAACTGGTGCAGGTATGATGGACTGTAAAAAAGCTTTACAAGAAACTGATGGTGATATGGAAAAAGCCATTGATTATTTACGTGAAAAAGGTATCTCTAGCGCAGCTAAAAAAGCTGATCGAATCGCAGCAGAGGGTACTGCTTATACATTAATTGAAGGTAATACAGCTGTATTATTAGAAATTAACTGTGAAACAGACTTTGTTACAAAGAATGATCAATTCCAAGCGCTTGTTAAAGAGTTAGCAGAGCACTTAATTTCTCAAAAACCAAGCAACTTAGAAGAAGCCTTAACACAACCGTTAAATGGAAATGGCGATACTGTTGAAACACACATTAACAAAGCTGTTGCAACAATTGGTGAAAAAATCACATTACGCCGCTTTGTATTAGTTGAAAAAACAGATGCAGATGCATTTGGTGCATATACACACTTAAATGGTACTATTGGTACATTAGTATTATTAGAAGGTACAACAGATAGAGAATTTGCAAGAGATATCGCAATGCATATTGCTGCAGCTAATCCACAATTTATTTCACGTGACGATGTTGATGCTGAGTTAGTTGAAAGAGAAAGAGAAGTCTTAAAACAACAAGCTCTAAATGAAGGAAAACCAGAAAAGATCGTTGAGAAAATGGTTGAGGGACGTTTAGGCAAATTCTTTGAAGACATTAGCTTATTAGAGCAAAGCTTTGTTAAGGATCCAGACGTAAAAGTTAAGAAGTTAGTAGCAGATAAAGGTGCTACAGTTCGTTCATTTACACGTTACCAAGTTGGTGAAGGAATTGAAAAACGCGAAGAAAACTTTGCGGAAGAAGTACTTAATCAAATGAAGAACTAATGATGACTTAATTTAAGGGAGCACTTCTTCGTGTTCCCTTTTCTTTACAATGTAATCTATCTCAAATCTATCTATCGATTGTTTCAGAGCAAGACATAGTGTAAAATATAAGTAAAATCTACATAATGGAGGTTAACATGACGAAAGCACACTATAAAAGAATTGTACTAAAATTAAGTGGCGAAGCATTAAGTGGGGATCTCGGCTACGGATTAGAGCCAAAGATTATTAAATCGATTGCTCAACAAGTGAAGGAAATTGTAGAGCTAGGAGTAGAGACTGCCATCGTAGTAGGTGGAGGAAATATTTGGCGAGGTAAAGTAGGTAGCGAGATGGGCATGGATCGAGCAAATGCTGACTATATGGGAATGTTAGCAACGGTCATGAACTCATTGGCTTTACAAGATAGTTTGGAAAATATCGGTGTGGAAACACGTGTGCAAACATCAATTGAAATGCGACAAGTCGCTGAACCATATATTAGAAGACGAGCTATGCGTCATCTTGAGAAAAAACGTGTTGTTATTTTCGCAGCTGGAACAGGAAATCCTTACTTCTCAACAGATACAACAGCTGCATTAAGAGCTGCTGAAATTGATGCTGAAGTTATTTTAATGGCTAAAAATAATGTTGATGGCGTTTATACAGCAGATCCTAAGATTGATCCAAACGCAACTAAATATGATGAACTCACTTATATGCAAGTACTCAACGAAGAACTTGGTGTGATGGACTCAACTGCATCGTCATTATGTATGGATAATGAATTACCTTTATTAGTATTCTCAATTGCTAAAGAAGGTAATATTAAAAAAGCCGTATTAGGTGAAAAAATAGGAACTATTGTAAAGGGGAAATAAAACATGTCAGAAGCAATTATTAAAGAAATTCAACAAAGAATGGATCAAGCCATTCAGTCTTTCAAAAGAAGTTTAGCTACTGTTCGTGCGGGTCGTGCAAATCCAGCCATTTTAAATCATGTAATGGTTGACTATTATGGTGCACCAACTCCTTTAAATCAATTAGCAACAATTACAGCACCTGAAGCTAGATTAATCGTTGTAACACCATTTGATAAATCATCAATTGGAGAAGTTGAAAAAGCGATTCAAAAAGCTGATCTAGGTTTGGCTCCATCAAGTGACGGAAATATTGTTCGGATTGTCATCCCAGCTTTAACAGAAGAGCGTCGTAAAGAATTAGTTAAAGTAGTAGGGAAGTTTGCTGAAGAATCTAAAGTTCAAGTTAGAAACATCAGACGTGATGCAAATGAACAACTGAAGAAAAATGAAAAAGATGGTGAAATTACAGAAGACGAATTACGCCATTATCAAAATGAAGTTCAAGCTGAAACTGATAAATTTATCAAGCAGATTGACTCACTAGTTGAAGAAAAAGAAGCGGAAATTATGGAAATTTAATTTTCAAAAAAGGTGAGGGGTGTTACAAAAGGAAGTTCTTTTGTTACACCTTTTTCTTTTTAGTGAATAATACTAGTGATTCTTAAGCCATTACATGGTAAACTGTAACAAGGTATGAAGAGATCAACTTGGTATTTTTGCTTGTAATATAATTTAATCATAAGCATCATCTTGTTGATCAATGTTTTGTAATGGAGGAAAGATAATGGCAATAAATTTTTGGCCTTTTATGAATAAATATAAACTAATATCTAATGAAGATAATCAAATAAACATTATACCTAACCATGTGGCGATTATAATGGATGGAAATGGCCGTTGGGCAAAGCAACGAGGGTTACCAAGGATAGCAGGGCATAAACAAGGGATGGATAATGTTAAACGAATTGTTGAAGTTGCCAATGCATATCAAATTAAAGTATTGACACTATACGCATTTTCAACAGAAAACTGGAAAAGACCAGATCAAGAAGTGAAATACTTAATGAAACTTCCTCAAGAGTTTCTTAATGTATATTTACCTGACTTGATTAAAGAAAATGTAAAGATAGAAATGATCGGACAAATGGATCAATTACCACCACATACTAAAGAAGCGATTACTAAAGCTATTGATAAAACTAAGCATAATACCGGACTGATTCTCAATATAGCTATGAACTATGGTAGTCGTTCTGAAATAGTTAATATGGTAAAATCAATTGCAGAAGATGTTCATCTGAATCAATTAGACCCTTCACAAATTGACGAACAACTTGTCAATAATTATTTATATACATCTCATTTACCGGACCCTGATTTATTAATTAGAACGAGTGGTGAAATTAGACTAAGTAATTTTCTATTATGGCAACTTGCCTATACTGAGTTTTGGTTTACTGATGCTTATTGGCCAGCGTTTTCAGAAAAAGAATTTGTAGAAGCTTTAAAAGCTTTTCAAAAACGTAAAAGAAGGTATGGCGGTTTAGAATAGTAAAGAGAAGGTGTGTATTTATGTTAACAAGAACAATAACTGCAATTGTAGCCATTGCATTTTTCTTTCCTTTTGTCATTATCGGGGGATGGCCTTTATCAATTGTAATGTTATTAATTGGAACTATCGGTTTATACGAACTAATAAAAATGCGCCAACTAACGAACTATAAAATTCCATTAGGATTGGCAATGCTATTATTATGGGCATTTCTACTCCCGGAAACAGTTATTGCTGATTTACTTCCAATTACAGTTAATCGGATTGAGCTTTTATTTATAATTTCTTTACTTATCCTATCATATACTGTTTTATTGAAAAATAAATTTACTTTTGATGATGCAGGATTTTTAGTATTAGGATCGATTTATATCGGATTAGGTTTTCATTATTTTGTAGCAAGTCGATCAGTAGGATTAGAATATGCTTTCTTTGCAATTGTTGTGATCTTAATGACTGATACTGGAGCTTATTTCTCCGGTAATATGTTTGGAAAACATAAATTAATTCCTGAAATCAGTCCTAATAAAACAATTGAAGGAGCAATAGGTGGAGCGATCATTGCAGTTATTGCTGGTACAATTTTCAATTTGATTTTCCCAGTTCATGACTCAGTGATAGTTGTAATGGTTGTTTCATTTTTCGCAAGTTTAGTTGGACAAATTGGCGATCTAGTCGAGTCTAGCTTAAAGCGACACTATGAAGTAAAAGATTCAGGCCGTTTGTTACCTGGACATGGTGGAATCCTTGATCGTTTTGATAGTTGGTTATTTGTTTTTCCATTTTTACACTTAATTCAATTTATCGGTTAATAAGGGAGTGAACGTTAATTGAACACGATTGTAGCCTTTATCCTAATGTTTGGTCTACTCGTATTTGTTCACGAGTTTGGTCATTTTATTTTTGCTAAAAGGGCAGGTATGCTTGTTAGAGAATTTGCAATTGGATTCGGTCCAAAGATATTTTCTGTGAAAAAAGGTGAGACATTATACACGATCCGTATCTTACCAATGGGGGGATATGTCCGTGTGGCAGGCGAGGACCCAGAGATTGTTGATTTAAAGCCAGGGCAACATATTGGGTTAATTTTCAATCAAGATAACAAAGTACAAAAAATAGTCATTAATCATAAAGCGAAGTATCCACAAGCGCATGTTATTGAAGTTGAACGAGCTGATTTAGACCATGAATTAATTATCATTGGAAGCCTAGTCGGAGAAGAGGATATTAAGACTTACCATGTAGCAGAAAATGCAGAATATATTATGGATGAAGTTGCTACGCAAATTGCGCCATATAATCGTCAGTTTGCTTCCAAGACAAAGCGTCAGCGTGCTATGCAGCTTTTCGCTGGCCCACTAATGAACTTTGTCTTAACAGCAGTATTATTTTTCTTTATGGGATCTATTCAAGGTATCCCAGTTGATGAAGCTATATTAGGCGAGATTCAACCGAACTCTCCAGCGGACATTGCTGGATTTCAATCTGGTGATGAGGTGATATCCGTTCAAGGGAAATCAATCAGCCAGTGGAGTGAATTTCAACAATTTATTCGTGAAAATCCAGAGCAAGAATTATTAATGACAGTTAATCGTTCTGGTCAGCAAATCGAAATTACTGTTACGCCAGGTGCAAACGAAGAAGGTGAGCTCACGATCGGACGGATCGGTGTATTACCCTATATTGAAAAATCACCACTTCGGGCAGTCCCATATAGTATTAAACAAACGTATGAATGGTCGAAATTGATCGTTATTAATGTTGGTATGCTCGTATCCGGACAATTTTCACTTGATATGTTAGGTGGTCCAGTTGCGATTTATGATGCGACAGATCAAATGGTTCAAAGTGGTTTTTGGACACTTATTCACTGGACAGCAGCATTAAGCGTTAATTTAGGTGTGATTAATTTGTTACCACTACCTGCATTAGATGGTGGACGTTTATTGTTTATTGGAATTGAAGCAATTCGTGGAAAGCCAATCTCAACAGAAAAAGAAGGATTAGTCCATTTTATTGGATTTGCTTTATTGATGTTATTAATGATTATTGTTACTTGGAATGATATTCAAAGATTATTTATGTAAGATGAAATGATTTAAAAGGTGGATGAATGATGAGACAGAGTAAAACATTAATTCCGACATTAAAAGAAACACCAGCAGATGCAGAAGCAGCGAGTCATAAATGGTTACTGCGAGCAGGCTTTATTAGACAAAACATTTCTGGTGTCTATACTTTTTTACCTTTAGGAAAAAAGGTATTAAATAAAATTGAAGCAATTGTACGCGAAGAAATGGATGCGATTGGTGCAAATGAAACATTTATGCCTGCATTACAATCGGCTGAACTTTGGAAAGAAACAGAGCGTTGGGACGCAATGGGCGATGAATTAATACGCTTAAAAGATAGACATAAGCGTGATTTCGTTCTAGGTCCAACTCATGAAGAAATCGCAACAAGCTTAATTCGTGATGCAGTGAGAAGTTATAAGCAATTACCTTTAACAATTTATCAAATTCAAACGAAGTTCCGTGATGAGCGTCGTCCTAGATTTGGTTTACTAAGAGGACGAGAGTTTATCATGAAAGATGCATACTCTTTCCATACTAGTGAGGAAAGCTTAGATGAGAGCTATCAATTAATGTTCGATGCATATACGCGTATTTTTAAACGTTTAGGTTTAAATTTCCGTCCTGTTATTGCAGATGCTGGTGCAATGGGTGGTAAGGACACTCATGAATTTATGGCATTAGCAGCCATTGGCGAAGATACAATTGCATTCTCTACTGATTCAGACTATGCAGCAAATATTGAAATGGCAGAGGTTCTTGATACTTATGAATTCTCAACAGAACCACAGCAACCATTAACTAAGGTAGATACACCTGGTCAAAAAACTATGCAAGAGGTTGCTGACTTCTTAAATCAAGACATTAGCCAAGGCATGAAATCACTTCTTTTTAAAGCTGATGATGATTTTGTCTTAGTTGTGACAAGAGGTGATCACGAGGTAAACGAAATTAAATTAAAACATTACCTTAAAGCAAAAACTGTTGCTTTAGTAGAAGAAGAAGAGACAATTAAATTAATGAACGTAGGGTTTGGCTCAATTGGCCCAATCGGTGTACCAGAGGGAATTAGAGTTGTTTATGATAACGCAGTAAAAGCTTTATCAAATGCAACGTGCGGTGCGAATGAAGATGGGGTTCACTATATCAATGTTAATCCAACACGAGATTTAATCGATCCTGAATATGCGGATATTCGCTTTATCCAAGAGGGAGATCCATCTCCTGATGGTAAAGGTACGATTAAATTTGCTGAAGGGATCGAAATTGGTCAAGTATTTAAATTGGGTAAATTCTATGCTGAAAAGTTAGGTGCTACTTATTTAAATCAACAAGGTAAGTCTGAAGTTCTAACAATGGGCTGCTATGGAATTGGTGTTTCTAGAACTCTAGCAGCAATCGTTGAGCAATATCATGATGATCGAGGAATTACTTGGCCAGTTGAAATTGCACCATACCAAGTTCACTTACTTGTGTTAAACAACAAACCGGAACAGCTTGAACTTGCAGATCAGTTATATCAACAATTAACTGATGCAGGCTTTGATGTTTTATATGATGATCGAAATGAGCGTGCAGGTGTTAAGTTTGCTGATAGTGATTTAATCGGTATACCGTACCGAATCACAGTCGGCAAAAAGGCAAGTGAAGGAATTGTTGAATGTAAGGTTAGACGTACTAATGAGCAAGAAGAGCGTCACCAATCTGAACTAATTAGCTATTTGACTGAAGTATTAGGTTAATCGATAAACCCTTGTCTTTTTCAGGACAAGGGTTTATAAATATACATATTAATACACTATTAATCAAAGCTATGATCTGGAGGGATTAAAATGGGATTATCCAGTCATGAAAAAATGAATGTATTACTAGAACAAATCAATTTAAATGTCAATGAACAAAGACAATATTTTGACCAATCAAAGTTGTTAAAATTAGAAGTTTTTAAGCAAGAAAAACGTTGGAATTTTAAATTTCAATTAGAGTCTATATTACCAATAGAGCTTTTCAAACGGTTTAGGGCTAAACTACAGGAAGCTTTTAAAATGGTCGCAACAGTTACATTTACACTTAATTATAACGATCAATCGATCTCTCCAAAGGTAATGTGTGATTATTGGCAAGATTTTATTACACAAGAGCAAGAGCTTTCACCAGCTTATGCTGATCATCTAAAGGAATGTCAGCCAAAAACAGACAACGGTCAACTCCACATTCAAGCGAGAAATTCAACAGAAGCTACTGTGATAAAAAACCGTCTAACACCATTGTTTAAACAGTATTGTCAGCAGTATGGATTACCAATTTGGCAACTCAATGTCTATGTTGAGAATGAACAAGAACAAATTGAGAAGTTTAATGAACAAAAAGCGCTAGAAGATAAATTACTCGTTAAAAAAGCAATGGAAACGAAAAAAGAACAGGAGAAATCTCAGGAAAATAAAGATGAGCTGATTCAAATTGGTTATCCAATTAAGGAACCAGCAGTCCAAATGAGCGACATTTTTGAAGAGGAAAAGCGCGTTATTTTACAAGGATACATCTTTGATGTGGAAACTAGAGATTTACGTTCAGGTCGTCAATTATTAATGATTAAAATGACAGACTATACAGACTCGTTTACGGTGAAAATGTTCTCTAGAAATGATCAAGATAAAGAGCTTTTTGCAAAAATTAAAAAAGGAATTTGGGTTAAAGTTCGTGGAAGCATTCAAACAGATAATTTTTCAAATGAATTAACGATGATATTGAGTGACCTTAATCAAATTACTTATACGCCAAAGCAAGATCGTGCACCAGATAATGAAAAAAGAGTTGAGCTTCATAGTCATACAATGATGAGTCAAATGGATGCGGTCGTTTCTGCTAAGGATTTAGTTGAGCGAGCGGCAAAATGGGGACACCCTGCGATTGCGATTACTGACCATGCTGTTGCTCAAGCTTTCCCAGAGGCACATCTTGCCGGTTTAAAGCATGGGATTAAGGTAATTTATGGTGTAGAGGTAAACTTAGTAGATGACGGTGTTCCGATTGCTTATAATCCGGTCGATCTAGATTTAAAAGATGCAACTTATGTTGTCTTTGATGTTGAGACGACAGGACTATCTGCAGTTTATGACACTATTATTGAACTAGCGGCGGTAAAAATTAAAAATGGAGAAATTATTGATAAATTTGAACGCTTTGCAAATCCTCATCAACCGCTATCGCAAACAATTATTGATTTAACGGGGATTACCGATGACATGTTGCAAGATGCCCCTGAAGTTGAGGAAGTATTACAGGAATTTCATGATTGGATTGGTGACGGCATTCTTGTTGCGCATAATGCAAGCTTTGATATTGGTTTTATTAATCAAGGCTTTCAAAGAATTGATCTTGAAAAGGTTAAAAACCCAGTCATTGATACTTTAGAGCTATCACGTTTTATTTTGCCACAACTGAAAAGTCACCGTCTAAATATATTATGTAAGCATTACGGCATTGAACTTACTCAACATCACCGAGCGATTTATGATACTGAAGCCACTGCTTATTTACTTTGGAAGCTCGTCAAAGAAGCGGAAGAAAAAGGGATCACAAATCATAATCAGTTTAATCAACACATGGGTGAAGGAAATGCATACCAACGAGCTAGACCGTATCATGCAACACTATTAGCTAAGAATGAAATTGGTTTAAAGAATTTATATAAATTAATTTCAATGGCACATGTTGATTACTTTTATCGTGTACCACGTCTTCCGAGATCAAAGATTATCGAACATCGAGAGGGTATCTTAATTGGTTCAGCGTGTCAGCAAGGTGAAGTTTTTGAAACGATGATGCAAAAATCAATTGAAGAAGCGGAAAAAGTGGCTGATTTTTACGATTATATTGAAGTGCAACCACCTGCTAATTATTATCCTTTAATTGAACAAGAGCTAGTTCAAAATGAAGCGCAAATATATGAGATTATAAGAAATATTGTTGATCTAGCAGATAAGCTTAATAAACCTTGTGTCGCAACAGGTAATGTTCACTATTTAGATAAAGAGGACAAATTTTATCGTCAAATATTAATTAAGTCACAAAAGGGAAATCCATTAAGTCGTCGATCACTACCAGATGTACCGTTTCGAACGACTGATGAAATGCTTGAATGCTTTAATTTCTTAGATGATGATAAGGCAAAAGAAATTGTTGTCACAAATACCCAAAAGCTTGCAAACGACATTGAAGCAATTAGCCCAGTCAAAAAAGATCTTTATACACCTAATATTGAAGGTGCGGATAAAGAAATTCGTGATATGAGTTATGCTTCAGCACGTAAGTTGTACGGTGAAGAATTGCCGGACATAGTTGTAGAACGAATGGAAAAAGAGTTAAAGAGTATTATTGGACATGGGTTTGCGGTTATTTATTTGATTTCCCACAAACTTGTTAAGAAATCATTAGATGATGGATACTTAGTTGGTTCTCGTGGATCTGTAGGTTCATCGTTAATCGCAACACTGACAGAGATTACAGAGGTTAACCCATTACCACCGCATTATCGTTGTCCTAATTGTTGTCACCATGAATTCTTTACAGATGGCCAGTATGCAAGTGGATATGATCTTATAGATAAAGATTGTCCAAACTGTGGAACACTATACAAAAAAGATGGACAAGACATTCCTTTTGAGACGTTCCTAGGATTTAAAGGTGATAAAGTACCTGATATTGATTTAAACTTCTCAGGTACCTATCAACCAGTGGCCCATAACTATACAAAAGAATTATTTGGCGAAGATAAGGTCTTCCGCGCGGGAACGATTGGAACCATTGCAGAAAAGACAGCATATGGCTACGTTAAAGGCTATGCAAATGATCACAACTTACACATTAAAAATACAGAGGTTGATCGTTTAGTACTCGGATGTACTGGCGTTAAACGAACAACAGGACAACACCCAGGTGGTATTATTGTCGTTCCAGAAGATATGGATATTTATGATTTTACACCGATTCAATATCCAGCTGATGATAAGAATTCAGAGTGGTTAACGACGCACTTTGATTTCCATTCAATCGATGCTAACTTGTTAAAACTTGATATCCTTGGTCATGATGATCCGACGATGATTCGGATGCTTGAAGATCTAAGCGGTATTGACCCTAAAGATATTCCAGTTGATGATGAAAAAGTTATGAAAATCTTCTCATCCCCAGAAGTATTAGGCGTCACACCAGAGCAAATTTTATGTAAAACAGGGACACTAGGCGTACCTGAGTTTGGTACACGTTTTGTTCGTCAAATGCTTGAGGATACGAATCCATCTACATTTGGAGAACTTGTTATTATATCAGGATTATCACACGGTACCGATGTTTGGCTAGGCAATGCTCAAGAATTAATTAATCAAGGGATCTGTGAATTGTCAGATGTTATCGGTTGTCGTGATGATATTATGGTTTACCTTATGCACCAAGGTTTGGATGCTTCTTTAGCATTCCAAATCATGGAATCTGTACGTAAAGGAAAAGGACTTACAGATGAATGGGTCGTAGAAATGAAAAAGCATGATGTACCAGATTGGTATATTGACTCTTGTCGAAAAATAAAGTATATGTTCCCTAAAGCGCATGCTTCTGCTTACGTTTTAATGGCATTACGCATCGCATACTTTAAAGTGCATCACCCAATTCTATTCTACGCGGCTTATTTCACTGTAAGAGCGAGTGACTTCGAACTAGATACGATGATACAAGGATCAAGCGCGATTAGGAAACGGATTGAAGAAATTTATGCTAAAGGTAATGATGCTACACCAAAAGAAAAAAGTTTAGTAGTTGTTCTTGAATTAGCTTTAGAAATGAATGAACGAGGCTTCTCTTTTGCGAAGGTTGATCTATATCGATCAAGTGCGACAGAGTTCCTCGTTGATGGTAATCAATTAATCCCACCATTTAATGCGATAGATGGACTTGGTACTAACGCTGCATTAAACATTGTTAAAGCTAGAGAAGAAGGCGAATTCCTATCAAAAGAAGATCTGCGTGAAAGAAGTAGAATTTCTAGAACCGTATTAGATTATCTTGATAATCATGGCTGTTTAGAAGGAATGGAAGAAAAAAATCAACTTTCATTATTTTAACATTTTTGATAAAAGTCTTGATTTATGCCTAATTTAGTGATATAATTGCACTTAGTTTTAAACGGTTCGGATTGAAGAGTGGGCATGCCCACTCTTTCTTAATCATTATTAGGTTACTGATCGAATCCCTTGTCAATCCTGGCAAGGGATTTATCGTTGCTATTCCTTATTGATAACCGTGCGAAAGTTAAACAAAGTAATTGAAGTTTTAATTTTTCATTTAATCAAATACTAATTATTGAAATCTTTAAACATGAAAGAGAAATTGACAAACTTAAATTTAATTTTAGTTTTGATCGTGAAAAAGGAGGTTCTCATATGAGCAAAAGTGTCAAAGAACAAACAAAAGAAATTGTTATGCCACTTTTAACAGAAATGAACTTAGAATTAGTTGATATTGAGTATGTAAAAGAAGGAAAGGATTGGTTTTTACGAGTCTTTATCGACAAACCTGGTGGGGTCGATATTGAAGAATGTGGACAATTATCTGAACGATTAAGTGAGAAATTAGATGAGCATGATCCGATTAAAGCAGCTTATTATCTAGAAGTCTCATCCCCAGGTGCTGAACGACCATTAAAAACTCGTGAAGATTTACAAAACCAAATTGGTCGACATGTTCACGTGTCGTTGTACCAACATATTAACAATGAAAAGAGTTATGAAGGAAAACTGATTGCTTTTGACGAATCAGATATTGTGGTTATTGAATTTAATGACAAAGGTCGAATGCGACAAGTAGAAATTCCATATGACAAAATTGCCAAAGCACGACTAGCTGTGTCGTTTAATTAGAGGAGGAGAAAAAGTGAGTAAAGATCTTTTTAATGCTATTCATCTTCTTAGTGAAGAAAAAGGTATTGATAAAGATGTTTTGATCGATGCACTCGAAGCAGCTTTAATTTCAGCTTATAAGAAAAATTTTAAATCTGCGTCAAATGTAAGAGTTGATTTAAACGAAGAGACAGGAAGCATGAAAGTCTATTCGAGAAAGGAAGTCGTCGAGGTCCTCGAAGATAAGAATCAACAGTTGACGCTAGAGGAAGCACTTGAGATTAGCCCGAATTATCAAATCGGAGATGTTATTGAAGTAGAAGTAACACCTAAAGACTTCGGTCGAATCGCAGCACAAGCAGCAAAACAAGTTGTGACACAACGAGTTAGAGAAGCTGAAAGAGGCGTGATTTATAACGAGTATATTGATCGAGAACAAGATATTATGAATGGCATTATCCAGCGTGTTGATCCGCGTTTTGTCTATATTAACTTAGGTAAAATCGAAGCAAAATTAGCAAAAAGCGATCAAATGCCAAATGAAACATACGAAGTTCATGATCGAATCAAAGTTTACATCACTAAAGTTGAGAATACGAATAAGGGTCCTCAAGTATTCGTATCACGTACAGATCCAGGTTTATTAAAGAGACTATTTGAAACAGAGGTTCCAGAAATCTATGATGGAACGGTAGAAATTCGATCAGTTGCTAGAGAAGCAGGAGATCGTTCAAAGATTTCAGTTTACGCTGAAAATCCAGAAGTTGATCCGGTTGGCTCATGTGTTGGCCCTAAAGGACAACGTGTTCAGATGGTTGTTGATGAATTAAAAGGCGAAAAAATTGATATTGTTGAATATTCAGATGACCCTGTAGTATATGTATCTAACGCATTAAGCCCATCAAAAGTAACTCATGTTATAGTTAATGAAGAAGAGAAGGCTACGACTGTTGTCGTACCAGATAATCAATTATCATTAGCAATTGGAAAACGTGGTCAAAATGCAAGACTTGCAGCTAAATTAACAGGCTGGAAAATTGATATTAAGAACGAAACAGAAGCAAAAGAGTTAGGTCTACTTACAGATGTTGATATAATAAAAGAAGATGACCACTTATTTACTGATAGTGATGATTTATTTGATTAAGGAGTTAGAAAATCATGGCTAAGAAAACGAGAAAAGTACCATTACGAAAATGTATTATTACTAATGAAATGAAACCTAAGCAATCATTAATTCGTATTGTTAAAACTAAAGAAGGTGACGTTTTCGTCGATCCAACAGGTAAGAAAAATGGACGTGGTGCATATGTGTCGGTAGATCATACAATCGTTGAAAAAGCGGAAAAGAGCCGAGCGATTGAACGTCATTTTCAAGTAGATGATATTCAACAAGTTTATCAAGATTTATTGAAAGTAGTAAAAGGTGAAAGCATTGAGTAACGAGCAAAAGGTATTAAATTTAATTGGTTTAGCAACTCGTGCTCGTAAGGTATCAATTGGTGAAGATCAAATCATTAAAGATATAAAATCTGGACGTACGAAACTTCTCTTACTAGCTAGTGATATTGGTTATCAAACACATAAAAAGATGACAGATAAATGTCAATACTATCGTGTGCCTTACCGAACGATTATGGATAGAGATAAACTATCTCATGCAATCGGTAAGTCAGGAAGAGTTGCTATCGCTATTACAGACGAAGGGTTCGCAAAAAAAATTAACTCATTGCTCGACTAAAATAATTCGGGGGTGACTGTATGGCTAGAATTAGAATTTATGAATATGCCAAAATGCAGAATATATCAAGTAAGGAAGTAATTAATAAGTTAGCGGAGTTGGGTGTGGAAGTATCAAATCACATGTCAACGATCTCGCAGAAAGACGTTGATCTATTGGATCAAGCATATCAAAAAGCTGATAATAAAAAGGAAACACCAAAGAACGATAAGCAACAAGAACAAGTGGCTGAACAACCGAAAAAACAACCACAAGCTAAACAAAATAAGCAAGATGAAAAAGTAAAAGTAGTAAAAGAAACAAAACAAGAGCAACCTAAGAAAGCTAGCCCAGCTAAAGAAGAATCGAATGTTCTTAAGTATACGGGCTCACTAACAGTCGATGAGTTAGCAGAAAAGTTAGGTAAGAAAACTAATGAAATCATTAAAAACCTGATGCTACTAGGTGTAATGGCAGCGAAAAATCAGGCTTTAGATGATGATACAATTGAGTTAATTGCTGCAGAATATAATGTCGAAGTACAAAAAGTAGCTGAAATTGATGAAACAAACTTAGCTCAATTTATTGAAGAAGATGATGAAGATCAATTAGTTGAACGCCCAGCAGTTGTAACGATTATGGGTCACGTTGACCACGGTAAGACAACGTTACTTGACTCAATTCGTCACACTAAAGTAACAGCAGGAGAAGCGGGCGGTATCACGCAACATATTGGGGCGTATCAAATTCGATTTGAAGATAAGAAGATTACATTCTTAGATACTCCAGGTCACGCAGCTTTTACAAGTATGCGTTCACGTGGTGCACAAATTACTGATATTGCAATTTTAGTAGTAGCTGCAGATGACGGTGTTATGCCTCAAACTGTTGAAGCTATTAACCACGCTAAAGCAGCAGAAGTACCAATCATTGTTGCAGTTAACAAGATTGATAAAGAAACAGCAAACCCAGAACGAGTTATGCAAGAATTAACAGAGTATCAATTAATTGCAGAAGACTGGGGTGGCGATACAATTTTCGTACCGATCTCAGCTCTGAAAAATGAAGGTATTGATGATTTACTCGAAATGGTTCTATTAGTTGCTGAAGTAGAAGAACTTAAAGCAAATCCTAATAAACGTGCTCACGGTACAGTCATTGAAGCTGAATTAGATAAAGGCCGTGGTTCAGTTGCATCATTACTCGTTCAAGGGGGAACGTTAAGAGTTGGTGATCCGATCGTTGTTGGAAATACTTATGGTCGAGTTCGCGCAATGGTTAACGATACAGGTAGACGAGTGAAAAAAGCTGGCCCATCAACTCCTGTAGAAATTACTGGATTAAGCGATGTACCACAAGCTGGAGATCAATTTGTAGTTTTTGAAGATGAGAAAACTGCTAGACAAATTGGTGAACTTCGCGCTCAAAAACAAATAGAAGAACGTCGCGGTGGACAAACTAAAGTTAGCTTAGAAGATCTATTTGAGCAAATTAAACAAGGTGAAATTAAAGAAATTAACCTTATCATTAAAGCAGACGTTCAAGGTTCTGCTGAAGCATTGGCGTCTTCACTACAGAAAATTGAAGTTGAAGGTGTAAAGGTTAATATCATTCATACTGGTGTAGGTGGTATTACTGAATCAGACGTTATTCTAGCAAGTGCATCAAATGCTGTTGTAATTGGTTTTAACGTTCGTCCAGATAATAACGCTAAAAAGACAGCTGAAGCTGAAAACGTAGATATTCGTCTACATCGAGTAATCTATAAAGCAATTGAAGAAATTGAGGACGCAATGAAAGGTATGCTTGATCCAGAATATAAAGAGAAAGTTATTGGTCAAGCAGAAGTACGTGAAACGTTTAAAGTTTCTAGAATTGGTACAATTGCTGGAAGCTATGTTACTGATGGTAAAATTACAAGAGATGCTGGTGTTCGAGTGATTCGCGAAGGTGTCGTTATATTCGAAGGTGAAATTGACTCACTAAAACGTTTTAAAGATGACGTTAGAGAAGTCGCTCAAAACTATGAGTGTGGAATTACTTTACAAAACTTCCATGATATCAAAGTTGGCGATATTTTCGAATGCTTTATTATGGAGGAAATAGCTCGCTCATGATTTTGTATGTCGAAATAGAATGCCATATCTATGAAGCACAATCGTTGAAAGATAAGCGTGCTGTCATTAAAAAGGTGATTCACCGACTGCAGAATAGTTTTAATATAACGATTAGTGAACTTGATTATCAAAACCTTTGGCAACGCTCTTTAATAGGAATTGCAACTTTATCGCAAGATAGACAACATGCTGAGCAAGTGATTGACGCTTGCTTAGCGAGAATCGATTCCTTTACAGAACTAGAGTATCGAACGATTGAACGGCAATGGTATGGATAAATAATTGTTATTTTCGATAAAAATAGAGGTGAGAGCTCATGAGTCAAATTCGTGCGAATCGAGTCGCTGAAGAAATTAAGAAAGTAATGGGTGAAGTTATTTCACATAAGTTGAAAGACCCACGTGTAGGGTTTGTTACCATTACTGATGTAGAGGTCACAGGTGACCTGCAGCAAGCAAAAGTGTTCTTAACTGTTTTTGGAGATACTAAAAAGGAAGAAGAAACTTTAGCTGGTCTGGAAAAAGCAAAAGGTTTTATTCGTTCAGAAGTTGGTAAACAAATTCGATTACGTAAAACACCTGAATTAATCTTTGAAATCGATCGAGCGATCGAAACAGGTAATCGAATTGAACGACTTATTTATGAATTAAATCAGTCAGAAGAATAAGCAAAGTAAAACCCTTGTTTCTAATGATTCAAGGGTTTTTCAGTGCTTGGTTTACTAATCACTAAAGATTTGGAGGATGACCGATGAATGGAATTATTCCTTTGTGGAAGCCACGTGGTATGACGTCGCATGATTGTGTGATGGCATTACGACGACTCTTTAAAACTAAAAAAGTTGGACATACAGGGACATTAGATCCTGAAGTATCTGGGATTTTACCAATCTGTATTGGAGAGGCCACTAAAATTGTGCCATATTTGACTGATACTAAGAAAACATATCATGCAGAGATCACACTTGGTAAGTCAACAGATACTGAAGATCAAACAGGTAATATGATTGAACAAGTCACGCTAGACCATCCGATCCCAGAAGAGAAAATTATAGAAGTTTTGCAACAATTCATTGGCGAGATTGAACAAGTGACGCCACTTTATTCTGCGGTAAAAGTAAATGGGAAGAAATTGTATGAATACGCTAGAGAAAATATACAAGTTGAGCGTCCTATTCGACGTGTAACAATTGATTCAATAAAACTTGTACCAAATACGCTTACCTTTAAAGATGGCAGTGTTTCATTTGAAATTGAAACGACAGTCTCAAAAGGAACGTATATCCGAACACTTGCAGTCGATATCGGCAAGGCACTTGGTTATCCAGCACACATGTCAAAGTTAACGCGAACGGCTACTGCAGATTTTAATCAAGCAAATGCTCTGACGTTTGAACAGTTAGAACAACTAAACGAAGAACAACTTCAATCTGCTTTATTACCACTGGAAGCGGGACTATCTCATTTACCAAATTATCAAGTAGACGAAGAAACAGCTAGAAAGGTTTCCTACGGTCAAAAATTAAATCGACCAACTCATTGGTTAGAAAATCAACCTTATAGAATCGAGTATAATCAAAAGACGTTGGCAATTTATCAAGTCCATGAAGATAATAAGACACAAATTAAACCGTTACGTGTTTTTAATTAGTCTTGTTCTAGTCGATTCAAATTAGTTTAACTAAATTCGGAATTTAATCTTATCGGTTTTCGTTTCTAACGTAAAAAGGTATGATATAGAGAGACGTCTTATGACAAAGTTAATCGAGGAGAAATATGATGAAAACTGTAGATTTAAAATATCCTATTCTAGACAATCAAGATCATACAGGTGATGCAGTCTGTGCGATTGGTTTTTTTGATGGGATCCATAAGGGTCACCAATATGTTTTACAGACCGCTAAGGACATTGCGAAGCGCTTAAATAAGAAATTAGCTGTAATGACCTTTACCCCGCATCCATCTGTTGTTATTAGAGGGAATCAAACTAAATTTACTTATTTAAATACATTTGATCAAAAAAAGAAAATCTTATCAGATTTTGGTGTAGATATATTATATGTCATTCATTTTGATAGTACAGTTGCTCGTTTAGAGCCACAAGTATTTATTGATCAGTACATTGTCGGTTTAAATATCTCACAGCTAGTCTGTGGTTTTGATTTTACTTATGGTTATCGTGGTGCTGGTAATGTTAATACACTAATTAGCCATTCAAAAGAAAGATTCGGTATTCATGTTGTGGAAAAATATCATGAAGATAATGAGAAAGTTAGCTCTACACGAATTAGGAACCTGTTGGCGGAAGGTAAAGTAGAAGAGGCTAGTATTTTGCTAACGAGACCATTAATGACCGAAGGAACTGTTGTACATGGCTATAAAAGAGGGCGAGAAATTGGTTATCCAACTGCAAATATCTCCGTAGATCCAGAGCAATTGATGCCTAAAAATGGTGTCTACTACGTTACCGTTATTATTAATGAACAAACGTACCATGGTATGGCGAGTCTAGGTCATAATCCAACTTTCGAGTCCATGGATAGTGAGGTAAAATGTGAGGTTCACATTTTTGACTTTAACCAATCAGTTTATGATCAACGCATTACTGTTTGTTGGCAAAAATATATACGGCCAGAGTACAAATTTGATCATCTTGATCAATTGATTGAACAATTAAAAGATGATGAGAAGCAAATTCGTCAGCTTTTTTAGTGAATTTGTTAAGAATACTTGCTTTTTTGTCTAAAAAGAGTTAATCTAATTATCGGAAGCCGTCAGCTTGGCTAGTCGAATCTCCAACGACAGCTAGGGGACTGGTGTTTTTAAATGAATATAGGAGGTGAAATGGATGGCAATTTCACAAGAACGAAAAAATGAAATTATTAATGAGTTCAAAGTACATGAGAATGACACTGGTTCATCAGAAGTACAAATCGCTATCCTAACTGAAGAGATTAACAACTTGAATGAGCACTTACGTACTCATAAAAAAGATCACCACTCACGTCGTGGTTTGTTAAAAATGGTTGGGAAACGCCGTAACTTATTAAATTATTTACGTAACAAAGATATCGCAAGCTATCGTGAAGTTATTGCAAAATTAGGTTTACGTCGATAATAAACATTAAAAGCGGGAGTATTCCCGCTTTTTCTGTATGTTTATTTTACAATTAAGAGACAATAAAACTGCCAATACCTTTTGCTCGATTCTGATCAAAATGCAGTAGCAGATACTGCATTTTGATCAGGATGGAGCACGATTTAATAACTTGTGCAAAGGTTATTGCAGTTACTAATATTAATGAGTTGTTTAAATCTCTTTCTTTGGTTGTAAATTAACGGGAGTAATATAACGAGTGGGATAGCTAGTATGAAGAGAGGGGTAAGAAAATAATATGTCAAATAAACAAGTTTTTAAAACAGAAATAGCAGGAAAACCATTTATTGTGGAAGTTGGAGAATTAGCTAAGCAAGCAAACGGTTCTTGTATGGTTCACTATGGTGATACATCGATTTTAGCTACAGCTACAGGCTCAAAAGAACCTAAGGACTTACCATTTTTCCCATTGACAGTAAACTATGAAGAACGTCTTTATGCAGTTGGAAAAATCCCTGGTGGATTTATCAAACGTGAGGGGCGTCCAAGTGAAAAAGCAGTTTTAGCTTCTAGATTAATTGATCGACCAATCCGACCATTATTCCCAGAAGGGTTTAGAAATGATGTTCAAGTGATCAGCATGGTAATGAGTGTAGATCAAAATGCACCATCAGAAATTGCTGCGATGATTGGCTCATCAATCGCATTAGGTGTTTCAGATATTCCATTTAATGGCCCGATCGCTGGCGTTAACATTGGCCGAATTAATGGAGAATTCATCATTAACCCAACAGTTGAAGAACGTGAAAAAAGCGATATGGAGTTAACAGTTGCTGGTACAAAAGATGCGATTAACATGGTTGAAGCATCAGCAAATGAAGTTCCTGAAGATGTTATGTTAGAAGCAATTATGTTTGCTCATGAAGAAATTAAGCGTTTAGTAGCATTCCAAGAGGAAATTTATCAAGCAGTTGGTAAAGAAAAAATGGAAGTTGCACTCTTTAATTTAGATGAAGAACTAACTTTAGAAGTTGAAAAGTTAGCAAAAGCCCGTCTAGTTAGTGCGATTCAAACGCATGAAAAATTAGAGCGTGAAGCATCAATCGAATTAGTTAAAAAAGAAGTTATTGATACATTTGAAAATAACGAAGCAGATGAAGAAACGATTAATCAAGTTAAAGACATTCTTGATCAAATCGTTAAAGATGAAGTACGTCGCTTAATTACAGTCGAAAAAGTTCGACCAGACGGAAGAACACCAGAAGAAATCCGACCATTATCATCTCGAGTAGATCTATTGCCACGTACACACGGATCAGGATTATTTACACGAGGTCAAACTCAAGTATTGTCAGTATGTACTTTAGGTGCACTAGGAGATGTGCAAATTCTTGATGGTTTAGATTTAGAGGAAACAAAACGATTCATGCACCACTATAACTTCCCACACTTTAGTGTTGGTGAAACAGGACCAATCCGTGCTCCAGGAAGACGTGAAATTGGTCACGGTGCATTAGGAGAGCGTGCCCTAGAGAAGGTTATTCCATCTGAAACAGAATTCCCATATACAATTCGCTTAGTGTCAGAGGTTTTAGAATCAAATGGTTCATCTTCACAGGCAAGTATTTGTGCGTCAACATTAGCATTAATGGATGCAGGTGTTCCTATTAAAGCACCAGTAGCTGGTATTGCAATGGGTCTTGTAAAACAAGGCGATGACTATACTGTTTTAAGTGATATCCAAGGGATGGAAGACTTCCTAGGAGATATGGACTTTAAAGTTGCAGGTACTGAAAAAGGAATTACAGCATTACAAATGGATATTAAGATCGATGGTCTTGCACGTGAGATTTTAGAAGAAGCCTTACAACAAGCACGAGTTGGACGTTTGCATATTTTAGAGCATATGACAAGTGTTATTGCTGAACCAAAACAAGAATTGTCTACGTATGCACCGAAAATAATTACAATGACAATTAATCCGGATAAAATCCGTGATGTTATTGGACCAAGTGGTAAGCAAATTAATAAGATTATCGATGAAACAGGCGTTAAAATTGATATTGAACAAGACGGTAGCGTGTATATAGCATCTGCTGATCAAGAAATGAATGAAAAAGCTAAGAGTATGATTGAAGAGATTGTTCGTGAAGCTCAAGTTGGCGAACTATACTTAGCCACAGTAAAACGTGTCGAGAAATTCGGTGCATTTGCTGAGCTATTTAAAGGTAAGGAAGGACTTATCCATATCTCTGAATTAGATACAAAACGAACAAATAAAGTTGAAGATGTAGTTAAGGTTGGCGATCAAGTGATGGTTAAAGTTATTGAAATTGACCGTCAAGGCCGAATTAATTTATCAAGAAAAGCAGTCTTAGTAGACGAACAGAAAAAGCAAGACGAAGCTAAGAAGTAAAATAGCAAGTAACGACTCAATTGGTGATTCAAATCCAATTGTGTCGTTTTTTTATTCTGCAATTGTGTATAAGTCTAATTGATTGCTACTATTCATAAAATGGTAATGGGAGGGATGAGATTGCGGTATCAAGAGCTGAGTGGAAAGGAAATTGTTAATTTAGAAGATGGTAGACGTTTAGGTTTACTTGGTCAAACTGATTTAGAACTAGACCCAAAGACAGGTCAGATTAAAGCTTTTATTATACCTAACTATGGTTTATTTGGTCTAAAAAGAGATCAATCACAAATTAGAATTAACTGGGATCAAATTGAAAAAGTCGGTAAAGACACGATTATTATTAAAAAGACAAATGAATAACACCATTTTTCCAATGACTACCTATTTAATTAGGTGGTCATTTTTATTTTATCTAGTGTTATACCTATTTGTGTTAATGACCTGCACTGACTTAGACGATAAGCATAAAATAAAGCGAAGTTGTAAACTACATGTTAGTCATGATTATTAAAACATCTTTACACTTCATATTTTTAAACAGCAGAGGTGAATGGAATGATATTAAAGAAACAAGTAGCGATAATAGGGGGCGATGCCCGCTACTTAGAACTAATAAAAAAATTAATCAGCAAACCTAATTACACTATTAAATTGATTGGTTATGATCAATTGGATCAGGGATTTTTAGGCGTACAATACACAGATTTAGAAGAATTAAATCCTGAGATTTTAGACGTTATCATCCTTCCAATTACAGGTGTGGAAGAAGGCGGTTACGTAAAATCAACTTTTTCCAACAGATCAATTCGACTACCAGATGACTTTTTCAAAAAATTGAAATCATCTACCCTCGTATTTACTGGAATTAACACTAACTATTTAAACCAAGTCACTAAAGATCATCCTCTTACGCTTATTCCTATGATGGAACGTGATGATGTTGCAATTTATAACTCAGTGCCAACAGCTGAGGGGACGATATTACTAGCATTGCAACAAATGAAAATAACCCTTCAAGATTCAAATGTCATTGTATTAGGGCTCGGTCGTGTTGGTTTAACAGTAGCTGATAAGTTTGCCAAACTTGGTGCTAATGTATATGCAGGTGTTAGAAAAACGAAAGACATCGCTAAAGCTAAAACGTTTGGTTATGAGGGATTTCACCTAAGTGAGCTACCTGCATATATTAAAAAGTGTAATCTATTGATTAATACAGTACCAGCATTAATCGTTGATGAGCCTGAGTTGAACGCATTTTCAGCCGATGCATTAATTATTGATCTTGCGTCAAAACCAGGTGGAATTAATTTTGAATATGCTAAAAAACGAGGACTAAACACAATTCACGCACTAGGCTTACCTGCAAAGGTAGCACCAAAGACTGCAGGAGAAATTCTAGCAACTGTGATAGATCAACTGATTGCAGAGCACCAATAACAAGCAGGGAGGGGAACAGCTTATGTTAAAAGGAAAGGAAATTGGCTTTAGTATTACCGCCTCACATTGTACGTATGAGGAGGTATTTCCAATCATTGAAAAGTTGGTCGCGGCAGGTGCAAATGTTCGACCTGTTGTTTCATATAATGTTCAAACAACCGACACTCGCTTTGGCAAAGCAGAGGATCATTTAAAGAAGTTAGAGGACTTAACAGGTAATAAACCAGTAACAACAATAGTAGAGGCTGAGACATTTGGTCCAAATAATCCAGTTGATTGTATGGTTGTCGCACCTCTAACAGGTAATACTTTAAGTAAGCTTGCCAATTCAATTACAGACACCCCAGTTCTAATGGCCACTAAGGCGACAATGCGTAATCAATCACCAATCGTTTTGGCCATTTCGACTAATGATGCACTAGGGTTAAACGGCGTTAACTTAATGAAACTAGTCGCAACTAAAGGGATTTATTTCGTACCATTCGGCCAAGATAATCCAATCGGAAAACCAAATTCAATGATAGCTAAAATGGATCTATTGCCTGAAACTGTAGAAAAAGCACTAGAAGGCAAACAACTTCAACCAATAATTATCACTTATTAGAATGAATTTCATAATGATTTAATTGGCTATAAAACACGAACAATTGGGTTACAGGTGACGCGGTGATTTCCACTCTAGGCGGACGCTTTCCGCGGGATCGGCCTCAGCTAATTGATAAAAGCTTTCCAAGATTTTATCACTGGATCTTCGGACACGATTGTTCCCGCTGGAGTCGCCGCCTGCCGTTCTAATCACTTGATTAGGCTTCTTTATTTACGTATGATATTGTATTTTC
>FZPS01000218.1_pt86 | contig 53957 bp, 58 predicted proteins | sample 1817821 | NCBI WGS metagenome assembly FZPS01 (sample SAMEA104158645, study PRJEB21678) | metagenome | place: Germany | collected 2015-04-21 | reverse complement strand
ATACTATATCCTATATAAGAAATACGCTGTCTAAATCTTTGTGCTCTTTTTTGTTGGCGAGTTTTTTTTGCTGCTTGTTTTTTTTGTTTTTCTTTTTGCTGGCTAATTTTTTGCATTGCCAGTTCTTCTTTTTTGGCGAGCCTAGCTAATTTATTAGCATCTATTATATCCAACTTATCATTGATTTTCTTTGCCGAGTTATTTACAAAATTTCTGAATTTTGATGTTGAAAGCATTGTTTCCCTCCCCAAAAGACAATCGAGAACTTAGTTTTTTATAATAACTTCACCTATTATACCTCTAATTTGACTTTATGTCAAAAATAGCATAAACGAAAAACAGCCCCCTATTAAGGAGGCTGTTATCATAAAAGCAAAGTAATTAGCTTGCAGATTGTTGTGGTTGGTTTAGCAAATGAATTTTTTGTAAAAGTCCTTGTGTCCCAAAATCATCTGTTTTTATCCGAACCTTAACATAACAAATGTTGTTTTCATCAAATTTCTCTTCATTTGCTTCAATACAAGAGTTAAATGCTGTACATTTAATGTTGCCACTTTTGTCCTCGAGCATAAAAGTAATAAGACGATTACCAGACTTCGTGTAGCGTTGCGTAACTTCTTTCATGATACCACAAAGCTTAATGGTTTGGTTGTCGTATATGCTACCACCAGCAACAATGTCTCCATTGCCTTCAGTATCGCCCGACATAATATTACCTATGGGCACTACATCCTTTTTAGCAAATACCCAGGCATAATCATCAAGAGGGTGTCCGGTGACATAGAATCCCGAATATTCTTTTTCTTTTTCAAGCTTAAATCTTTTTTCAAACTCAGGAATTTTGGGTATTGGTAGCTTATGATAATCAGCCATTTCCTTGCTCTCAAACATACTGACTTGCCCAGATTCAACCACTTTTTTGTTGTCATTAGCAACGGCAAGAATACTTGGCAAAATGTCGATTTTGGCTTTGCGTGTTCCCTCAAACCCATCGAGTGCCGAAGCGTAAATTAATGCTTCCAACATTTTTTTGTCTACACGCTTGTATAATGCCATTCTTTCTGCAAAGTCTTGGGTGTCTTGAAACTCTCCATTTGCATTGCGCTCTGCTATAATGTCATTCGCCGCTTTCCCCATGTTTTTAAGTCCCTTGAGTCCAAATCGAATAGCATCGCTATCAACTGTAAACTTTTCTGCTGATTTATTGACATCTGGTGGCAAAATATTAATGTTTTTTGCCTGACAAACAGACATATACCACCTAATTTTATCTGCCTTATCAATAAAAGAGTTAAGTATGGCACACATGTATTCTATGGGGTAATAATAAGACAACCATGCGGTGCGAGCACCTATGTCAGCATACGCTGTCGCGTGGCTTTTGTTAAAGGCATACTCGGCGAACTTCTCCATCTTGCGCCATATGCTTTTCGCAACTTCTTCAGGGATGCCATTATTAACGCATCCTTTAATGTTGAGGGCTTCTGAAGGATGTTTCTTGTCAAATTCGGCAGAACCATAAACAAAATATTCTTCGTATTGGTTGATAATTTCTTTCTTTTTTTTACCCATAGCCTTACGAATGGTATCACTTTGACCCTTAGAAAAACCTGCTAAGTCTCTTACTATAAACATAACTTGTTCTTGATACACAATGACACCATAAGTATTTTTGAGAATGCCTTCTACAAGAGGCGTCTCATAAGTAATTTGAGACGGGTTCGTCATGTTTTCAAGATAATTCGGAATTTCATCCATGGGCCCCGGGCGATACAACGAGACACCAGCGATTAATCTTTCGAATAACTCATTTCCAAATTGATCAAGCTCGTCTTGAGTTTGAAGTTTAGTGTATGTGCCAGCATCTTGGAATAAATCCTTAACAAAAGTTGTAATACCTGCCCCTTCAAACTGAAATACTCCTGATGTATTGCCTTTGGCAATAAAATCATAAACCGCTGGGTCGTTAATGGGTATATCTGAATATGTGAGTTCGGGTTTGCCTTCTTGACGACGTTTATTATTTATATCGACAAGAGCTCTGTTAATGACACCCATGGTACGTAACCCCAAAAAATCCATTTTTAAAAGACCACATTCTTCGCATTCAGACATGTTAAATTGGGTTGTGGGTTCATATGTGCCGGGCAAATCCCTGTCTTCCATCATCGCTTGTGGGATATAGTTTACGACCGCAGATTTGGCAATAATAACACCACATGCATGCATGGACGCATTGCGTGGCAATCCCTCAAGTTTCATAGCTGTATCGACTATTTTTTGAACATCGGGGCTTGAGTCGTACAGTTTTGCAAATTCAGGGTTTTCCAATTGTTGTTTTAATGTTAAATTAGGGTTGACAATGGTTTTAGAAATTTTGTCTCCCAATGCATATGGGAAACCCAACACTCTTGTGACATCTCGGATGGCTGCCCTTGCAGATAAAGTGCCAAAAGTAATGATTCTGGAGACACAATCCTCTCCATATTTCCTTTTAACATATGCAATGACCTCGCCTCTGCGTTCATCGTCAAAATCTAGGTCAATATCAGGCATGGATATGCGGTCTGGGTTTAAAAATCGCTCAAACAATAAACCATATTGCAGAGGGTTGATGTTAGTGATTTTGAGACAATATGCCACTAATGAACCACACGCACTACCTCTTCCTGGGCCCACTTCAATACCTTCGCTTCGGGCGTAACTTATAAAGTCTGCTACTATCAAAAAGTAAGAAGAATACCCCATCTTTTCAATTACACTGATTTCATAGTCAAGCCTGTCTGTGATAGTTTTATTTTGCTCAAAATCAGTTCCAAATCTTTCAATTGCACCTTGTTTTATAAGATGTTTAAAGTACTCACAATCATTTTTAAATGGTGCAGGGACTTGAAATTCGGGCATATGAATGGTTTCTAAATCCAGTTTAACATTGCATTTCTCTGCGATTTCCAAAGTGCTGGCAATAGCCTCGGGGACATCTTTGAACAACTCACAAGCTTCTAGTGAAGAGTGTAAGTGATAACCCGTACCAGAAAACCGCATCCTTTTTTCGTCAGACATGCACGCTTGTGTACCGATACAAAGCAAAACCTCATGTTCGTAGGAATCTTCTTTGTTGACATAATGACTGTCGGTAGCAGCTACGAGCTTGATACCCGTTTCTTTAGATAATTTAACCAATTGAGGGTTGATAATTACTTCATCTTCTGTCCTGTGCTTTTGGATTTCTATATAAAAATCGCCAGGAGCAAAAAATGAGGCAAGTTTTAAAAGGACTTGTTTGGCTTGGTCGTATTGACCATCCAAAATCAGCTGTGGAACTTCACCACCGATACATGCAGTTGTCCCAATTAGCCCATCCCCATATTTTTCAAGCATTGCATACGAAATATGTGGTTTATAATAAAAATTATGATAACCCATAGTCGTCAGTCGCATGAGATTTTGATACCCCTTGAGGTTTTTCGCCAAAAGTATCAGGTGGTGACCTTCTTTCGCACCTTCATGCGTTTCTACATATGCTTCGAAACCTAAAATGGGTTTTTTATTAGCCTTACACATGGCTTTGTAGTATTCCAATATTCCATACATATTGCCATGGTCCGTTAAAGCACCGACGGATTCTGTTTTGTTGACGAGTTTGTTAATAGGGATAGCCCCATCAAGCAAACTGTATCCACTATGGCGATGTATCTCAACAAAATACAAAAACTCAATTGTTGCAAGTTCGTTTTCAATACAACACACAAAAGCTTTTGGCTTACTGTCTGGTCGGACTTTTGCATCTTCGCTTTCAACCGTTGCGATGTGTTGCCCTCTTAAAAAAAGAGAACAACCTTTCGAAGTAGGTTGCACATCGAGAAAATCCCATTTCTGAATACCATTAGCAGGTATCTTAAAAGACATTGTCGCACTCCTTTCTTTAAAAAAGATATGTTTAAAAAATGGTTTTGAAAAACCATGCTAAAAGAATAGACGATTGTAATTTTTAGATACTTTTATTATATATCAGAATTGCCTTTTTGTCAATATCTGTGGATTAGGTGAGAAAGAAAAACCGTCTTGCGACGGCTATTGTTGTTTAAAAAACTCTTTGATAGCATCTGCTTCGGCTTGCCTACGGTTAGAGCGAGTAGGCAATGTCTGCATAGGCACATTGTCCCACTTGCTTTTTCGTACAGGTTGAGATGGTTTGGGTTTAGGGGCTACGGTATGCTGTTTCTGACAGGGACATGATTCATTAGACATAAACTCCACATCATACTTTGCCCCACATTGATTGCATTTTTTAACAACTATCATATGTAAAAATACATTCCTTTCGTGATTAAAATTTTTTTAGATTTTTGTTGCATGGTGCAAACAATGGATAGAGAACTTGTCTTAATATATTTAAAGTTACATGCGATTAGCCGCATCCATTGCTAATGCAGAACGCTCACATTCGTTATTATCCATTGTAATTTGATAGCATAGTTTGCTACCTTTCATTTTTTCCGAGGCAAAACTTAAGCCGTTTGTTCTTTCATCAAGTAAGTGGTTATCAATTTGCGCAGGGTCTCCTACAAGAACAATTTTTGTATGTTTGCCTGCTCTAGTAATAATGCCTTTTGCTTGTTTTGGGGTTAGGTTCTGTGCCTCGTCAATAATAAGCCAAGTTTTAATAATCGACCGACCTCGTATAAAGTTAAGAGCCTGAGCAGTGACAATTTCGCGATCAAAGAGTTCTTCGACTTTATTGGATAGAAGTTGCTCATCTTCATATCTTTGCTCTTCGTTGCCATCTACCAGTATCTCAAGGTTGTCGCGTATAGGTCTTAATAATGGGTTGATTTTTTGTTGTTCATCGCCAGGCAAGAAACCTATGTTGTCATCAAATTCAGCTCCTGGGCGGCATACTAAAATTTTGCGATATTCTTTTATGTCGCTTTCCATAACCTTACTTAATCCAACCGCCAAACTATAGAAGGTTTTTGCTGTCCCAGCTGGGCCTTTAACAATCACTAAGGGGACACTATTGTCCATAAGTGCCTCTTGTACAAATTTTTGACCAGTGTTTCGTGGTTTAATGCCAAAGGGTCGATGCCCCGCATAATACAATGGAACTATAGCTCCATTTTGATATTTGCCGAGCATGGTTTTTTGCGGATTTGTATCTGAAACAAGAGTTATAAATTGGTTTTCAATATAACAGGGAGTCACTTTAGCACATGGTTCATCACAGTTTTCAGCAAGCACATATGTATTGTCGGGAGATAATTGGTGAGTTTTAGCGAAATTATCTAGTTCCGCATCTTGCACCCAAACAATTAACCTGCCCTTATATTGTTTCTCAATTTCAGGGGAGCGGTCGGTGGTGAATTCTTCGGCTTGAAGCCCTATAGAATCCGCCTTAATTCTTAAAATGATATCATTCGTTACAATAATGGCATGCTTGCCTTCATTGACTAAATGTTTGCAAATTTTAAGAATTCTATTGTCAGGTGATGCACTATCCCAAGTGTCAGGCAGTTCTATATGTGCACAATTTAATTGTAGGCGTAGAGTGCCTCCACTATCAAGCTTAACTCCGTCAGTTAGTTTGCCTGACAACCTTAGCTTATCAAGAGAACGGATAACACTTCTTGTATTAGCACCCTTTTCGCCATCGGCATTTTTATGTTTATCCAACTCCTCTAAAACCGATATAGGCAATACAATATCATTGTCTTCAAAGGAATTAAGCGCATGAGGGGATTGAATCAGGACATTAGTATCAATAATATATGTTTTTTTCATATGCGTGTGTAGGCGTTTGTTGTTTTGGGTTGAAACAACTTAGGCATAACGCCTCCTCCTTTCACAAATAAGCTTATTAATATTGTAAGTACACCACCACAATATATGGCTTGTACTTTGGAAGATGTTTTTATTGTTTGTTGCGAGGCTTAAAGGTAAAAGAGACCCATTTCTCATGGGAAATATCTATGATAATTGTGGCATCAAATGTTGCACTTCTATCCTTTTTTTTCATTCCCTTAACCATGCATTCCCCTTTTGTCAAGAATTTTTTAGCCATGGTTTTTGTAATTTTTTTATCAAAAATTTGAAACCATTTGTCTTCTTTCCATAAAGTAAAGTTACAGGGGGGGTTATTCTTGTACCCCGAGCAAGAAAAGGCTTTTGAGTTTTCATAAATAGGCATTTTGCATCTGGGGCATTCCCCAATAACTTCTCGACCATTTGATCGAGGACTACCAGAAGCAATTTGGTATTGGGTTACATTACTTTTGATATCATTTAAGATAACACTCACATGTTCTTGTATGCCCTGCATGAAAGGTTCAACCTGCTCTGTTTGATTATAAATATTTTCTAAGCGCTCTTCCCATTCAGCAGTTAATTCTGGAAGTTTTAGTTTGGTGGGTGCAACTCGGATAAGGTTAATACCCTTTTGTGTAGGGATTAGATATTTCCCCTTTGTTTCAATATAGTTAATTTTTTTCAATCGCTCAATAATAGCTGCTCGGGTGGCAGTAGTTCCAAGCCCTCTGGGAACGAATTGTTTTAGGGATGAATCTTCTATTTTTCTTGAAATATTCTTCATGGTTGATACTAAAGAAGCTTCTGTATAAGGCTTGGGGGGTGTCGTCATTTTTTCAAGCATTTCATATTTATCTGCTGACACCTTTTCGTTTTGTGCAAAAACTGCTTCTACCGTTTCATCTTTTTTGACAGATGGTAAAAGCTTTCGATATACGTCTTTCCATCCATAGAAAACGGGATTTTTATATGTGGCATAGAACATATGCCCATCAACATTTATAACGACCGAAGTTTCGAGATATTCATATTTTTGTGCCACAGCAGCAATAAGTCGCAAAACAATAAGCTTATAAATTTTATCTTCGTTTTCCGTTAAAGATAACTTAGCATAATTACAAGCATTTTCCGTAGGGATAATTGCATGGTGGTCAGATACTTTCTCGTCGTTGGCAATCCGCTTGTCTATATTTAAACCTTGAGCACAAATATGTTTAATTAGAGGCTGTGTCTCTGTCCAACCTAAGCCGACTTGCCCTAATATCATTTTAATTTCGCCTGCAACGTCAGTACTTAAATATGTGCTTTCTGTCCGCGGATATGTGATAAGTTTATGTTTTTCATAAAGGCTTTGTGCAATATTAAGAGTTTCCTGTGCTGTTAATCCATATTTAATATTTACTTCTTTTTGTAAATCCGTGAGGTCATATAATAAAGGTCGTTCTTCCGTCTTTTTGGCTTGCCCCACATGTGTCACAATTCCAGGTTTGCCCATTACAGCACTAAGAATAGTTTCTGCTGATTCTTTATTTGCCAAATTAGTCTCATTGTCCTCATTCTTATATAAAAAATTCACTGACTTAAAAACACCTTGTACTTGGAAATAAGGTTTAGACACGAAGTTGTTAATTTCAGCTTGCCTGTTTACGATAAGGGCAAGTGTAGGTGTTTGAACTCTGCCTAGAGAGAAGACCTCATTATTGATGCAAGAAATAGCTCTTGTCATATTAATGCCAAATAACCAGTCGGCATGTGCTCTTGCTTGAGCACTTTGAAAAAGAGTCTCGTATTCCCTATTATCTTTTAGGGATGCAAACCCTTTTTGTATTGATTTTTCCGTGTATGAGTTCACCCATAATCGCTTGACAGGCTTTTTGCATTTTGCAGCTCTATAAACCCACTCAAAAATCAATTGCCCTTCTCTTCCAGCGTCAGTTGCACAAATAACCTCAGAAACCTCTGAAGAATTCAATAAGTGTTTCAATATTTCAAATTGCTTGCATGTGTTGGGTTTTATTTTTAATAGAAAAGAAGGTATAATAGGCAGGTCGGAAAGATTCCATTTTTTATATTCTGTATTATAAGCTTCTGGCTCGGCAAGCTCTACGAGATGCCCAATAGTCCACGCAATAATATACCCATTACCTTCGATATATCCACTGCGATGGTCATGCACATTTAATACTTGAGCAATATATTTTGCAACAGCTGGTTTTTCAGTAATTATTAATGTCGGCATTAACGCCCTCCTTTGTTAATTGCATTATACATCATTTTGGGACTTTTGTCAATATAACCACATTATTAAGGGGCTTTTGGATTGCCTTTGTTTTTGGCACGATGATAAAGGTATGACGAAAGAATAAGATAAAATAAGATACCAAAACAAAAGAGATAGCGTATAATTGGGCGTTCTCGAAACCAAAAGAGCATTTGCCCAATGTGCGGGATAGTGCAAATCTTTTTGCCGTATATTTGTGTTACAGAAAAAGGAGTGTCTGCAAGAAAGTTAGCATCGCCTTTGGTAATAGCCATTCCATTTTCCATAGAAATAAGGCGATGAATAATAAGGATATCTTTGTCTTCAGAAAAATAAACTATTACATCACCTTCCTGCAGTTCGGAATAATGAGTTTTTTTTACTAAAACAATATCATTAACTTTAATTTCGGGTTCCATACTGCCTGACACTACTGTGAACAAAGAATGTTGCAACACAGAGGGTAGGCGAATAGGGTTAATTAAGGAATAGCTTATATATATAAATAAAATAATGAAAACAATGAAAAGTATAGAGCAAAGAACAATATTAAAAATATTACAAAGTTGTTTGATTGTTTTTCTCATGTAGTAATACCCCAAGTATAATTTTACTTATGTATGCGAATATAAACAACCCTATACAAATCAAACATGCATACACAATTATTTGTTGTAGGGGAAATATATGGGTAACTTTTCCAATAATTGCGCTTCGGGGGAACGGGTCATCAATAATAGCGTTATTATCTCCCTTGGTTAGTGCTGTATTGGTGTTTAGTTCGAGCAATCTATGGACAATGATCTTATTGTTTTTATGTTTATATGCTACAATGTCACCCACATTATATGTTTGTTGCTGTGCCACCACAACAATACTAGAGGGCTGGATTACAGGCATCATACTTTGTGTATGAATTTGATAAATTTTGTATTGCTGAAGTTGGGACAATGGGCTTATAATGCAAGTTAATACAACACATACCAGTAAGAAAAGAATAATGTGATATGTTTTTATTTTTTTCATTAAGCAAAAAACTCCATATTACGAAATATATCTTCTTCATCTAATGAATCATCTTCACGAGCTAATTCACTCTCTTCTTCATCATTTTGGCCACAGCGAGATTTGTCTTCTTGTGTCCACCATCTTAAGTTGCGACGCAACCCTTGAGAACGAGGATACTTATCTTGTAGTTGAGTAATCTCTTCATTAGTTAAATATTTTTCCATTTCTTTTAAGAACCATGGCGTATACCACAACAAACTAACAAATTCCTGATAAGATGGATGAGCTAAGGAAAAATCTCGCAATTCTAAGCTTTCAACAAAATATACATCACAAAGAAGTTTTAAAAACGACTCCTTTATAGGTAAAGGCTGGTCCATATTGATGATGGGTAAAAGTTTATTAACTATATAACATCTTTCGAGATATGTTAAGATATGGGAGGTGTATTTCTCTCGAGCAGCTTTAAACTTGGAGCAAAAAAGATTATGCTCGAATTTTTCATTGTAACAATTTTTGTTTTCATAATCGACTTTAGAAAGTTCTTCGGCTAGCAAAAATTCATCAATTTCACTGATAAATTCATCTTGACAATAATCCCCCAGAAAATCAACATCTGATAAAAAAGAACTATGGTCGTCGTCAGCACCAAATAATGAGGATGTGAGAATCTTTTCTCTACTGTATATCTTTGATTTGTGACGTCTAGGATTTTTGCCCATTATAGTATATGTGAGACCACATAAAGGACAAGTTTTGAAGGGGTATACATTGCATTGAGAATTCATTTTATTATACTTATTACTCTTCATCTGCGCAACTCCTTGTTGTGTAAATTAAAATTTAGAATAGATTTCGACTGTTTTTACTATAGCACACTTTTTCCGTTAAGTCAACTTTTTAATAATTATAGTTCATATGTACTGATTGTCGTTATTTAAATTGATTTCCATTGAGTCATCGGCTTCATCTAATATTTTTTTAAGTTTTTGTCGGATTGCTTGAATTCGGATATTAATGTTTGCTCTACTGCAATTATAAATTTTAGCGATGTCTGTTTGATTGTAGCCCTGCAATAGCAGGCCGAACAGTTGTTCTTCTTCGGGAGTTAGAGTAGATAAAATTTCTTGTACATAAACATCATCGATGATTTCTTCTTCATTTTTTAATATCTGACTTGCATCAAAAGAAGGTTCCCAATTGATATTTTGGTTTTCGGAATAGTTGTCATATGAATCAACACGAATGCTGTGCCCTTTGCCAGTTATTGCATCTTGATATACCTTTAAAGGCAACTTAACCATGCTCATTTCATATGTTCTAAAGTAAGTTAATAAACTATATTTCATGGAGTTAACAGCGTATGTTGTAAACTTAAAACCCTTGGATTCATCAAAAGCAAGTGCTGCTTTACACAAAGCTAATGCGGCTACTTGTTCATAATCTTCAAACTTGTTTTGGTCGATATTAAACTTTTTTAATACGAAATAAATAAGGTTATAATTTTCTTCAACTAAAGCTCTTTGTTGTGCGTTTAATGTCTCTGGTTTGCCACCTGCCATAATATAATCCCCCTCCTGAAAAACAACACGGAAAAGGTTTTATGTGCGCAATTATGTATTTTCCCTTAATGAATGGGATTATACCACAGTTTTTAAGTTATGTCAAAATTAAAAAATAAAACAACAGCCCGTTTTGAGAGCTGTTGTTGTACTGTTTGTTGTGAACTACTCACCACCTACTCGCTATAAGAAGATGGGAGATGAATTACTATTTTAAGTTCAAAAAGTATCCTGCCTAGTTTGTGGTAGTTTAGCAACAGGAATTTTTGTATCGGAAATTAATACTGCAACTTATTCATAAAAGAACATTTTGCCTTCCCCGATAACAGATAGGTCGTCTTTATTGATATAAACAACGAAACATCCTTGAGGAAGTTGAAAGGGGACACTATCTGCATTATAAGGTAAATAAGCTACAATAATAGAACGCAAAGAAGAGCCGTCTTTAGGAATATCGTTGATAAAATACATATCATTGCTGATTTTTGGGGACAATGACATCACGGCATGGTCAATGCCTTGCAACTCTATAGAGTCGTTTTTGGTCTTATAATAATCTATGGCAATATTATAAAGTTTTTCTTTGCTATCTCCATTGAATTCCGCAGATTGCAAACTTGTGATTCTGTATCCTGCTTCATCCCGATGTATAGTTATGTAAAAACAAGACTCCACTACTCGTGTTTCAAGGTTAATGGTCTCAACATAAATTTTAGTAGCATCGACAGGCTCTAATGTGGGAGACCAAGATATGCCGTCATAAATTATGGGAGATGTGTTGCCATACTCAGGTAAATAGAAAAAATGTGTTGCATTATTATAAATATTCATGTCAACATCACCCTCATAGAGCGTAAATGCAACACCGTCTTCAGGTATAAGGTTAAAGGCATACTTGTTTTGCTCACTTGCTTTTTTATGCCGGATAAAGAATTTTAATTTCCAGTCTGTACTTTCGCCACAAAACCCATTTGTAGCACTGGTTATTTCTATGTCATTGACATTTTTAGAGACAAGAGGGAATGTTGCACCTTGAAGAAATATTGGGTCTGTTTCTTGTGGAAACGTGGTGCTTTGTTCATCATCTATGTCCCCCTCTGTCGATATGCCTGGCTCTGATGTAATGGTAGTTGTCGGTGAGGGAGAAACCTTTGTTTCTTCTTTTCTTGCGTCATTACGTTCAGAAATAATAGAGATAACTGCAAAAACACCAATGATAATAAGCAAAAATGTGACAACTAATAGCTTTATTTTAGGGTTTATTTTGTTTTGCTTAGTTTTTGCGTTTTCTTGATTTTGGTGATTTTTTTCGAAATGATTGTCGCTCATAAGTAAAGAGCACCTCCGTTTTTAATAAGAATATTTTTTAATAATGTTTGTTTATTAGAAACTTCTTTTGTTCTTATTGCAAGTTGAATGGCTTTATTCGTGGCAATAAGAGAACAGAAGCTTTCTGCTCTTGTAAGGGCGGTATATAATAACTCAACATTGTTTAAAATATAACCACTTCCATCAATTACCACAATAATATTTTCAAAACCTGAACCCTCGCTCTTATGTACTGTAATAGCATAAGCTAGCTCAAGGTTTTGTATATTTTCCTTAGTTACTAAAACTTCACCAATTCCAATGAAATCCACAACACATGAATTTTGTTCAATAGCGGTAACTATGCCTATATTGCCATTGAAAATTGGGGTCTTTGTGCCCGAAAGATTATAAGAATGGTAATTGTTTTTAGTGTTAATAACTTTGTCGCCAATCTTAATAGTATATTTTTTTTGGATGTTTTTCTTTTGCTCTACCACCACTTCACAGGTGTTTGTATTATTATCTGGATTATATATGCTTTGAATTAAATTGTTGATTGCATAACAGTTTATTGCTCCATGCAGTTTCATGGGAGTAATAATTTGCACTTCAAGAATATTAGGATTTTTATTGTATTCTCTTTGAAAAACTTTGGCTACTGTTTCTAAAATACGCTCAGATGTGTGGAAAATATTGATTTCCATATCTTCTAATTCACCCAAAACTCTAACTCCTGTAAACTTGGAATCAAATATGGGTTGTTGATTAGCAATTTGTAGAGAAGTAGGGATAATCCCCCCACGCAAGGCTTGCCTATGGGGTTCAGTTAGGCGGAGACAGGGAAAGATATTGCTTTGTAAAATGTCTGAAAACACATTACAGTTACCTATGGGTGCAAGCTGTTGAACATCACCATATAGTATAATCTGAGCACCGTTGGGGACTGCTTGGAGTAATGCTAAAAATAAGTCGCCATTTATCATGGTTGCCTCGTCGACAATAAGCAGGTCCACATCCAAAGGGTTGTTTTGATTATGCAGGAATTTCCCGCGAGAATATCCCAGAAGTTTATGAATGGTATGTGGCTCAATGCCAGTGACCTCAGCAATTCTGATGCTAGCTTTGCCTGAAAGGGCAACAGTCATAATCTTTTTGTTTCGATGCAATAAGCAAATACCGTATGCAGATGTGGTTTTGCCTGTTCCTGCAAGACCAGTAACGGCAATAACTCCGTATTGCGTGCTCAAAGATATGGTCGCTTTTTGTTTTTCAGTTAAAGATATGCCTTTTTCGGCTTCGATATATGCAATAACATCTTGTGGTGTTGAAGCGAGAGACTCGCGATTATTATAATGGTTATAAATTCTTATTAACTCTTGGGCTATATCATGCTCTAATTGATAATAAGTTGCGAGTGAGATTTTATTGTTGTCGCCCAACCTTATAATATCACCTGATTGTTCTAATACATTTAAGCGAGCGTCGAGTATATCTTCTGTTATTCCTGCAATATATTTTTTAATCGTTTTTAATAATGCCCTATATTCTAAATAGCTTTTACCTCTTTCCCCTTCAACAGCGAGGATGTGATTTATAAATCCGTCTATCCTTTTTATTTCAAAGTCTGGTAGGCTTACTTTTCGTGCGATAGCATCTGCAATGCGAAAGCCAATGCTACGGATTTTTGTTAAGTCGTATGGATTTGACATAACAATTTGCACCGCAAGCTTGCTGTTTCCATAGAAATCTACAATTTTGCATATGGTGTTTTTTGATAACCCAAAACCAGACAAAACGGAAAGTGCGTCTGCGTATTCTTTAATACTATGGTATTTCTCTATAATTTGCACTGCTTTAATCTGACCAATACCTCTGACTTGCGACAAGGTATGAACATCGGACTGCTCAAGAACTTCTGTAATATTTGGAATAGTGTCAATTATTTTGTCTGCCATTGCACTCGTAACAATGGATGATAAGAAATTTTTTTGTTTTTGCCTATCACTTAAATTAGTATCAATGTCAATGGAAACCAGACCATATTCTTTACCAAATTGGGCATGAGTTTGTAAGTATTCGACACTTAAAACTAAAGTATCTCCTTGTTGTAAAGCTTGAGAGACCACACCTTTTATTTTTATGGTTTTTAATGAATATTCGCCTTCCAAAACATCCTTGATGCGAGCTAAAAAGATAGCATACTGTCCTGCGTTTATATAGGTTGTATTTTTAGGGAAATATATTGCTTCCACAATTACTTTAAGCTTTAACACAACTTAAGCCTCCTTAGCTTTTATTTGATGTATTGCAGTTATATATTTAAATAATCACAAAGATGAGACTTAAGGCAGTTGCTCCAAACACTAGCTCATATAAAAAACACCGAAGCCCAATCTTATGTTGACAGGCAGAACATTTGCCGCGTAGAATTATATAGCTGAACAAAGGAATGAGTTCATACCATGTCAATACATGCCCACATGAAGGACAGGCAGACCTTGTTGAAAACCAAGACTGTTTGCTTTGTCTTCTGTCTAAAAAACATTTAAAGGCACTACCTAGTGATGCTCCTAAAATAAATACTAAAAAATAAAACAAAACAAGGCATTCCAAAATAATTCTCCTTTTTGTCGCAATAATTATACCACATTATAATACTTTAGTCAACCTATTAAGAAATACGACTAATAATAAGGTGTTTTTATTTTTTCTTGAAATTTATAAAAAAATGTGGTATGATATGAGTGCAAATACATAAGAGAGGTGAACACATATGATAGTATTATCAGGGCGCTGGAAAACTGGTCAAAAAATAATGGACAATATTGAGTTATTGAAGTTCGAGTTGAGAGAAACAAAAAATACCTCGGAAACACAAACAATATATATATATAATATTAATTTTGACGGCACTGATGGAGTTATGCAAATACACACAAAATTTGGGAAGGTCATGGATACGACATTTTTGAATTGTGGCTTTTCTCGTAACTTAACAATGTCCAGAGATGAGACCTTGCTATTCGTTGCAAATTACTTATTGTCTCATGTTGATAGTCAAAAACAAACTATCTTACAATAGTTGCTTGATTTCGTTTGCGATTGCGGTGACTACAGTTGTTGTTACCGCATTGCCAAATTGTCTATAAGCCTCTGTGTTGCTCACAACCTGTTTCCAATTTGCCATAGGGAAACCTTGTAATCGCCCATATTCTGTTGGGGTAAGTGTGCGTACTCGGTGATGAGGCGTTGATTCCACAGTTTTTAAACCATGTCGACCATGTCTTAGAGTCGGAGATTTATCTGTATACACTCTGACTGACCCTTTGTTATAGCCGAATGTGTCATCTATAATAATGCCATGTAAATCTTGTGCAGTTAAAGTAAACATGGGCTCTTCATCGGCTTTAGCCCTTCGCCCTTGTTGACGCTTCTTAACTCTTGTGGGGGTTAAAGTTGCATGCACATACCCTAGTTCTTTCAACCGTTCTAAAGCTTGGGCTATTATTTGGTCTGCTTTCTCAGGAGAAACATAATATTTCTCATCAACATCAGCATCGAGAAAATCTGATAGTTTTGATAGGTTGGTTTTGTTTTCTATAGGAAACTGAAATTCTTTGTCAATTGATTTATGTACCCCGACTATAAAATATCTTTCTCTATGCTGTGCTACTCCCCAGTATTTGCTATTGAATAATACCGAGTATGCTTTATACCCTCTTTGCGTGAATTCCCTTTCTAAAGCTGGGATATATCCCCTTATCGCCTTTACATTTTCAGCCAAAATTACTTTAGGTGCCTTTGATTTGTCAAAAAGCATTGCCTCATCCACTAAACGCATGATTTCAAAAAATAGCCCACTGCGTGTTGCAGGTTTGATAGCAGAAGACCCACAAAGTACACAAACGTCATTAAAATCATCGAAGTCTTTAATATCAAATTCCTTGTTGCAATCTTGACACAACAAGGCAATGCCTGCCCTTTTCCCTGCATATGATACATCTTGACATGGAAATCCCATTGCCCAAACATGAGCCTTTGGGATATCATTTATGTGCATTGTTTGTATATCTTTTTGTTGAGCGTGGGTGCCTACATTGGCAACATAAGTTTGTATTGCTGGTTCATTAATATCCCATGCACCCACAATAGAAAAACCTGCATTCAAAAAGCCTATGCCCATGCCTCCACAACCGCAAAAAAAATCGTTAACAGTTAAATTCCCCATACTAGAAGCTCCTTTGATATTTTCTCCATCATATATCAAATTTGCTCTTATGTCAAAAAGGATAAGTAGCTTCATCATCAAGGCTTGGAGACTCGTGACTTTAGTCATGAGTAGTTGACTACAAAAACAAACACAAAAAAAAGAGACTATTTGCAAGTCTCTTCATCGACGAACATGAATTTCACATGGTTTTTTGTTTGTTTTTTTAACATGGCTGGACGCACAACAACATAGTACTCTAATTGGTAACTAAACACAATGTCGCTACCCGCTTTGACTGGGTTGTCAACAGCCACCAATTCATCTCCCACTTTCGCTACGCTTAGAAGTGGGAGTGTTCTTGGCGATTAGGATAAATTCAATCATTGTTTACCTCTTATTATTTTTATAATGCGTTATTTAGTATTTCTTTAATATCAACTAAAACGTTGTAAGCATGTTCCCCCATTATTTTTATACTTTGTTCAGGTCTATCCCTATATTTAGCGGTATCAATTAAATCTTCTATTAATCTGAGAGAAGTGTCACAATGCTCTTTTAGATTATCCAACCTCAAACAATCAACGGATGAATCTCCGTAGGGTTCTATATTACCTACTAACATTTTAATAAGCTCATGTACTGTATAAATTTTAGACATAATACTATTCTCCCTTTATATTAATTGCGTTACTCGAACATATAAATTTTATAATGCGAAGTTACTTAGCTGTATTTTTTGTTTGCATAATGAAGAAAAACTTTTTCGATTTCGTTAATATTGTCTTCTATATCCCCCTCGTTATAGGTGATAAAAGTAAATGCTTCGGTTTCGACTTCTAGCCCACTTATAGAAGTTAATACATCTATATCAACGCCATATCGTTTAAAATCTTCCGTCAATATTTGTTGTAACTCGCTTGATTGAGCTGTTAGTTTTTGCAATCGTCTTAATTTACTCTTAATTCCTTCTGGCATCTTTTTCATGAATTTTTCCTCCTTCGCATCAATTCCGTTTTATATTGTGAGCTTAATGTACTCATATCCCTTGAAGAATTTTTCTTCCTTATTGGGGGTCAGGTGGAACGCCCAAACAGGGCAACTTCTCTTATGTTCTTTATACTCAAGCCACCATCCAACACAAGGTTCACCATCTTCATTTATACCTGCCCTGTGCCTTACAAAAGCATCACAGATCGCAATTAAATATCCTTTTCCTTTAAGGTAATATTTTTCGTTTTTATATAAGGTTATGGCTTCCTCTTTTGTGTATTTTTCTTTGCTTACAGCGAAGTCGTCATAACCGCCATAAAAACTACAACTATCAAATTTACTCATTATGCTCTCCTTTCAAACTATTGACATACAGACATAACCCTCGGGCACAAATGGTTGCTTGTGTAATGTCATGGCTCAACCTTCTTTAGCAATTCAGGGTTATGTTTCAAATACTGTTCCCAGCAAGCGACCCGCAAGGGTTAGGGCAAACAGTATCTTTAAAATCGCACACCATCGGCAACCATTCGTCGTTGTCATTAAAATTACAAGCGCAATCATCACCAAACGCATTTGCGAGAATAACTGCAACTTCATGCGCGGAATATTTATTCCCCATGCTCTACATCCAATCGCTTGCCGCAATACGGACACGTTGTATAGCCTAGTTTTTTGAATTCCACCGTATTATCTCCAAAACCGCCGTCACAACTAACACACCCCTTGCTTCTCTCTGCCTGTTCGCGGAGGGCTTCGATTGAAACATCAAACGCTTCCTGAATATAATTCTGAGAAAAGCTTAATTTCATATCCGAAAGCAGCCGTATTGTTTTCTCAATCTCATTCATGCTGTGCCTCCTTTCGCATTAATTCCGTTATCTGCATCAGTCCAATTCTTCAAACATTTCAATTATATCCATGTATATATCCTCTTGTCCTTTCGGCTCCCGTCCATCTACATAGTTTGGGCATTTATGTACGCCGTTAAAATCTTCTAGTTCCATTTTGTTACACCCTAAACAACTTTCGCATAATTCAGTCATGGTCTGCCTCCTAAAAAACGGGGTGGCGGCTACCCCAACACACACAATATATGGATTATCTACTAACTTGGAGGTTTTCACCTTCCTTTCAAAATTTAATTATATTTCAATGCCGCCTTTTGAAAACTTTTATCGCTTAATGATTTTGTCAATTATATCCAGTATTTCGCTATCGTCGAAATCTCGGTATCTAACCAAGTCAATTATTTGCGCAAACCCCATTAATCGTGTGCCCACTTCATTCTTTTCGAGGGCTTCTAAATCGCTGTTGTTGACGCAAGTTATAGCGAGACTCAGAGCCTTATCAACATTCATACTTTCACCCCTTTCTGAAACTCTGCGTGGCTAAAGCCAGCAGGTTCTAACGTATTTTCCAACTTCTGCACTAACCCGAAAGTATAGTGCCACTAATTGGTTTCCGTTAGACTTTTACCACCAATTGTTCCTACGAACAAATTAACGGTAGTTTAGGCTCGTTTCAAAACCCAATATTAGATAGGTGTAAGTTTTAAAAATCACAGACAGTCCCTCCTTCGCATCAATTCCGTTTTATATTGTGAGCTTAATGTACTCATATCCCTTGAAGAATTTTTCTTCTTTATTAGGTGTCAGGTGAAACACCCAACAAGGGCAACTTCTCTTATGTTCGCTGTATTCTAGCCACCATCCAACGCAAGGTTCGCCATCTTCGTTTATCCCTGCTCTATGTCTTACAAATCCGTTACCAACAGCTAAATATGTATATTTTGGATTTCCATAACACAGTTCCTTTTTGGCTATCTCTATAGCTTCTTCTTTGGTGAATTTTTGCTTTGACACAGCGAAACTATCATCTCCACCATAGAAACTTGCGTATTCAAATTTACTCATAACAACCTCGCTTCCTATTCTCATTAATTCTGGTATGTACTGCTTTCAAAATGTGAATTAATCTAATTTGATTTTCTTTTTAACATTGTCATTTAAAAATTTACTTCCTACTATTACAAATCTTTTATATCCTTGCTCACGTAAGAGCCTGCCTATAAGGTTTCTTAACTCTAATTCTTTTTCATATTTTTTAAATTCGTCTTTTTCTTCTTTTGCTAATACTGACACTAAAATATCAATTCTCAATCATTTCACTCCTTCTTGTCCTTCACATTACCAAAGGTATTTTTCATTCAAACATGCGATTTTCTTTTACTAATGCTTCTTTAATTGGATTATTACTTAAACAATCTTCACATATTTGTAAATACCTAGATCCACCATGTATGTGTGGATATTTTGAATCAGAATCATCAATTAAAACTTCTGATACTTCTATTGCATAAATCTTACGTTTTTCAACCGTTTCTTTTATATTGCAAAAATTGCATAATAACGGATAATCTTTTTTCATAACTTTCCTCCCGATGAATTCTGCATTTTATTGGTTAATCTTTCCAAGATAAAATTTGTGTACATTCAATTTCATCTAGCAAGTTCTTAAACAAATTTTGTACTTTGTTTTTATATACTAATAGACCTCACATAATTTATGGCATTATTCTCATTAAAAAATATTTTACAATCTTCATATTTTTCTAACGTCAAACGATGATATGTTGTAATTTTGTTATATCCATCATGAGTAATCTCGGCTATAAAAAACAACCTCTGAAATTGGTACTAAGCGAGGTTTGCGATTCTTATCAAAGTGTGACACAGTCACTTTTCTTCCCTATTACAACCTCTAATGCTTTCTGTAGGATTTCTTGTGCAAGGGTTTCTTTGGTTTTTACTATATCCAATGGGTTGGTATCTGGAAGAAAAACCTTGCCTTTTTGTATGCAGGAGATAGTGTGCCATCCAAACTTATTTGCCACATATTTGGCGTTTTTATATGATTCCTGCATAAAATTCTTGTCTTTTTCGTGAATGTCTAACTTGCCATTGTCAATTTTATTGCCACGTTTTGACATGATAGCTTGTGCAACTATCGGGGGCATATCCATGAAAAAAACTATATCCGGTTTTGGCAGTTTATTGAGGTTGTATTCTAAATTATGTACCCAATTTAAAAACTTATTTTTTTCGGCTATGTCTGTAAATTTTGCTCCTTGGTGTATGGCATTACTTTCGACATAACGGTCTAACACAACAATACCACCATTTAAATAAAAATCCTTCCACTCAGTAATATAGCTTGCAACTCTATCAACAGCATAAAATTGTGAGGCAACATATGGATTAATTTGTGATGCATTGTCTCCTAGTGCACCAGACAAATACATTTTTACCAGAGCCGCAGACGGGCTTTCATAATTAGGGAAATGGTATTTCCGAACATCATATCCCATATTTTTGAGATTTTCGTAGAGGGCGATGGAGTTAGTTTCTTTAAAGCTGCAGTCACTTCCCTCTACTAATATTACCTTACCCAACATATTGTCGAGCCTCCTTTCGCCAAGCAGTCTTTTGGTGATTGCGCTTGCGCAGTTTGTCTCGCTTGGTTAACATGGTAACTGGGCGACCCATTGACTCTCGACTTCTTGTCTGAGCCATAATCTCCAGCATTGTTTTAGGTTTTTGTTTTTTCATTTTAGGATACCTCCGTTTTGTTTAATATAAAAAAATCGCTCACTGCATAGTTTTTTGAAAAAACATAGCAAATGAACGATAATCAATACATATATATATTATTGTATAAAGCAAGACCAAATTTGTTAAATAATCATATCTCTAAACCGTTAAGGTATGATGTAGCGTCTTTGGGATTAATAACTTGATTTTCAATCAGGCGATAGACACTCTGTTCCAATGTTATCATGCCTTTGTGGACACCTGTTTGTATTGAAGAAGATATTTGGCCGGTTTTACCTTTTTTAATAGCACTAGAAATCGCTTGGTTCACTATCATAATTTCAAAGGCAGCTACTTGTCCTTCTCCATGTGCTTTAGGTAATAACACTTGGGAGATAACTGCTCGCAACGAGTTCGATAATTGTGTTCGTATTTGAGATTGGTGATGAGGTGGAAAAACATCAATAATTCGGTCTATGGTTTGAGCAGCTCCAATTGTATGTAACGACGATAAAACCAAGTGCCCAGTTTCAGCTGCGGTTAGAGCCAAGCCGATAGTCTCTAAGTCACGCATTTCTCCTACCATAATCACATCTGGGTCTTCCCTTAGTGATGACCGTAATGCATTTGCAAATGTATCTACATCTTTGCCTATTTCGCGTTGACTAACAATAGATTGTTCGTTTCGAAATAGAAACTCTATCGGGTCTTCAAAGGTTAAAATATGCATGCAACGACTTAAATTAAGATGGTTGACCATGGCTGCCAATGTTGTAGATTTGCCACACCCAGTAGGGCCAGTTACTAATATAAGCCCGTTTTTATTATCAAGGATGCTTTTAAAAATTTCAGGCAACTGCATTTTTTCAAGTGTTGGAACAGTGGGGTGTAAAACTCTTATGGCAACCGCGCGCTCCCCTTGCTTTGTATATATATTAACACGATATCTATTGTTTTTGTGACTGAATGATAAGTCGATATCTTTCCCATTATCCTGCTTGATGCCTATAGTAGCTAACATATGCAAGATAAAAGATTGTAAGGTTTCTTTAGTAGTCAGCGGCATGGTTTCTTGGAGATGGATTTTGCCATTTCTACGCACAGCAGGTTTTTGGTTAATGGCTAAATGAATATCCGAATAATGTTCTGCATAAGATTGTTCTAAAAGATTAAATATCTGCTTTAACATACATAACTCCTTTGAAAAATCGTAACAATACTTATATTATATTTGGTTACTTGGTTTTGTTTAAGGACAAAAAAATAGCCCCTTTATGGGGCTATTTTTTACGGATATCCCAGCCAGCGAGTTAAGAAGGATGGGAATGTTTTCGGAACAGCGGGGGTTTGCGGTCCCGAAAACGCTTCATATTTACTTGCCACTGTTTCGGCAAAGGCAAACGCCTCTTCGCCTACAGCGGCAAGCATCTGGTCTTTCTCCACAGGTTTGACCAGCCTGCGAAGAAGTTGCTGGCGCTCTTGTGTCAGCAAGACCGTTATTTTACAGGAGTACACAAATTGTGTATCGCCTGCAAAAAGGCTTGTGGTGTCATCCATATTCACATAGAATAGGACGACACCACCCTGTTTGACAGGGTAGTAGGCCACTCCCTTTTCAGGGATGACCTCTTCAATCGTATCCCCATGATACTTGTAGTATGGGGCTACGGTTGTTTCATTTGCTGCGAAGCATGGTGTGGACAAAGATGTCATTATTACCAATAGCACAACAAAAAATATTATGCTCTTGGTAATGTTTTTTCTACCCATTTCCTCACTCCTTTGTGTATTTGTTTATTATGAACACCATGCTATCATGCTATGGTGGAAAGGAGGGATAAAATTTATATCAACATGCTTTCGCATGGTTATGAGAGTTGTGTTTATATATTTGTTGCATAATTACAACTCTCTTGGTCAAAACAAAAACATCCCTTAGCTCAAGGAGATGTTTTTATAAAAAATTTCTGCAACCCAAATAGATGTTGCAGAAACTTATTGAATATTATAAATGAAATTTGTTATATCTATATTATATGAGATTTTGCAAAAGTGTTAAATGTAAAATTGACTTTTAGTAAAATTTGAGGTATAATACAACTAAATTAACATTTATTTGAGGTAAAAAAATGGATGCACAAAAAATTATAAAAATATTGCCTTTGGGCGGGATAGATGAAATCGGTAAAAACATGACGGTTATCGAATATAAAAATGAAATCATTATTATTGATTGTGGGTTGGGTTTCCCGACAAATGATTTACTAGGCGTCAATGTGCTTATTCCTGATTTTTCGTATATTATAAAAAACAAACATAAAATCCGAGGTCTTGTTATCACTCATGCACATGAGGATCATATTGGGGCATTGCCCTATTTGCTTGATTATATTAATCCTATTATATATTGTACGGAATTTACTGCTGGAGTAATTGATGCAAAACTCAGTGAAGAACAATTATCAAAAAGTCATAAACGGATTGTCCGAGCAGGACAAATTGAGAGGTTAGGCAATTTTAATGTTGAGTTTATTCATACTAATCATTCTATAGCAGGAAGTGTTGCTGTTGCGATTAGGACTGAAATAGGAACAATAATTCATACTGGAGACTTTAAAATCGAGGAGAATTCCTCGCTGGTCAAGCCCATTGACATGAAGCGCTTTAAAGAACTTGGTGATGCTGGCGTTTTAGTTTTGATGTCTGATTCCACAAATGCTACTAAAGAAGAAAATACGCTAAACGACAATATTGTTGGACATTCATTAGAAAAATTTGTGCATGCATCTACACAGCGAATCATAATCGCAACTTTTGCATCTAATATATATCGGATGCAACAAATCCTAGATGTAGCTGAAAAAAACAATCGCAAAGTAGCCGTTTCGGGTAGGAGCATGGTCAATATGCTTAATGTAGCCAAAAATTTAGGTTACATTAAGTATAGGGACACCACTTTAATTGATATCAATGATATAAATAATGTACCCGACAATGAATTATTAATTATAACAACCGGTAGCCAAGGCGAAGAAATGAGTGCTTTATATAGGATTGCTAATAATATTCATAAACAAATCAAAATTACAAAGAATGATAAAATTTTATTATCCTCTTCCCCTATTCCCGGGAATGAAAAAGCAATTTTGGGAATGATAAATCTTTTAATGCGACGAGGAGCAGAAGTCATTTATGAAAAAGAATCCGAAATACATACTTCTGGTCATGCATGCCAAAAGGAATTGAAACAAATGCTATTGGCGTGTAAACCAAAGTTTTTTATTCCTGTGCACGGTGAATTCATGCATTTGAAAAAACATCAAGAAATTGCTCAAAATTGTGGCTTAAAGCCAGAAAACATACAAATTCCTGTGAATGGGTATAGTATCTTAGTAACACAAAAAGGCACGCAACTTGGAACTTATATCGGATGTGGTGCGATATATATAAATGATTATGGAGCAGGGTTGATTGGTCAAAAAGAAGTTGAAACAAGAAAAACAATAGCTGACCATGGTTGCTTGGTAATAGATTTACTATTTAATAAAGGCATGGCGTACAAGGTTCTTTTGAAAAACATTGGTTTTTTGGCAGAAGGCGTTTTACAAGAAAAAGAATATCAACTGAAATTTATGGTTGATACATTTATACAAAAATGTAAAGATGAAGGTATTAAAAAACCGAAAGATATTGAACAAATTGTGAAAGAGGGCATTGAAAACTACTTATTGAACGAAGGACGATATAGTCCACTCGTACTAGTCTCTGTTTTACAATAAAAATGTGCTAACTATAATAAAAAAACACTCCTGTCACCGTTTAAAATTTTGGTGGTCAGGAGTGTTTTAATTTGTTCATTATTCAATCAGAGAAGGAGTGGTGAACTACTTACCACTTCTACAAGGGGGAGACGAATTGCTGTTTTCAGCTAAATTGGGCCTATGTCAATACTTTGGACACAAAAAGTTGAACATTTTCTCTCTGCATGATATTAATACGTAGAGAAAGATTACTAAGCTGCAAGAATCTCGTCTTCAACCTGCTGTGGGGTTTTATAATCCAGCTCACTGTGCCTCCTTCTGCGGTTATGCCAAGACTCTATATATTCAAAGATAGCTGTTTTAGCCTCTTCAAAAAAGACGGCTAAGTTTTCACTATCAAACTCGTATGTACCTTGATTAAACAGATGCCAACTTCCTACAAAAGAACCGATAAAAACTGCCAGGACAAGCATTATTGATAGTATTCTTTTAAGATGTTTTATTTCTCCCACCTTATTTTCATATTGTCTTAACTGTTACGACTACTGCGATAACAAAAATAATCGTAACCACAAAATAATTGGCGAATGTTGGTTTAATAAAAGAGTCGCTCGGATTCTCCCGATTATACGCAACTTTTAGTTTTTGCCCCGTATGGTATGACGATGACCTATTTCGACTTTTTACTGTATAGAGTTTTCCGTTGACTTCGTACTCCACATAAGCATAAAAGGTAGGCTTTTTTTCGCCGGAATCGTATTTGTGTTCAACTGAAACAACCACACCAGTTGTCGTTTTTTGTTTTTTCACTCTCGTGAACATTCCTGTCAAAGCTGCAACAAAGAGAGCTACAGCGAATATTGCTAATCCCGGCATAACATCCTCCTAAATGAGCACAATATTTTTATGCTTAAATACTTTATAAACCAACAACAGAGTTGGCAGAGCTTTTAGTGCAACGAGAATATTCGTCCAGAATCATTGAGTGAATTGTTAATTTGGCCTTTTCATCCAGTGGCCTTTTCATCCAGTTGTTCAAGAATATCCTCTGCTTGAGTTCCTAAGATGGAGCTGATTGCGTAATTTGAATAGCCAACACCATCATTGAAGCGAGTGATTAACTCTTTCTGTTATACCTTTTCCAGCCTTAATACGCAGGTCTACAATCTGCTGCTTGAATTCTGGTGTATAGGATTTTTGTTTTTTTGCCATAATTGAACACTCCTTTGTTATATTATAGAATGTTCAACTTTCCGTGTCCATAGTTATATACTAACACCGAATATCATTGTGTTTTACAAATTGGATGTTGCTTCTTTTCAATAACACCCTTAGTAATAGTGACCTTGCAAACATTTTTCATGTCAGGAAGTTCGTACATGATTTCCTTCATATTGTCTTCTAATATTGCACGCAAACCTCTTGCACCCGTGTTCTTTTTCATGGCCTGTTGAGCGATGGCAGACAAAGCACCTGCTGTAAACTCAAGGTCAACATTGTCCATTTTAAAGAGCTTTTTATATTGTTTTGTAATAGCATTTTTGGGTTCTACTAAAATACGCCGTAGTGCACATTCGTCCAAAGCATGCAAGGTTGCAATAATAGGCAATCTGCCAACTAATTCAGGCACAAGCCCATACCTAATAACATCTTCTGGTTCTATTTGTTCATGATAGTCTGAAATTGTATGTTTTGTTTTAGGCACGGCTCTAAAGCCAATACTTGCACTCGGAGTAGCTTTACGCTCTAAAATTTGTTCCATGCCGTCAAAGGCTCCACCGCAAATAAACAAAATATTAGATGTATCTATTTCAATACAAGGTTGCATGGGATGTTTGCGACCACCTTGTGGAGGAACATGTGCAATTGTGCCCTCAAGAATTTTTAATAAGGCATGCTGAACTCCTTCTCCATTGACATCGCGTGTAATAGAGGGATTTTCGGATTTTCTGGCAATTTTATCAATTTCGTCGATGTAGACCACACCCATTTGTGCGAGATTAACATCCGAATCTGCTGCTATCAAAAGCTGTTGCAAAATATTCTCGACATCATCACCCACATAACCTGCTTCTGTCAGCGTGGTAGCATCTGCAATAACAAATGGAACTCCTAAAAGTTTCGCAATAGCACGAGCAAGCTCTGTTTTGCCGCACCCAGACTTACCCATTAATAGAATATTACTCTTTTGAATTTCTATGTCATTATCCGTGGCTTCTTGTGTTAATCTTTTGCAGTGATTGTAGATAGCAACAGCTATAGTTTTTTTTGCATCCTCTTGTCCAATTACATATTGGTCAAGATGAGTCTTGATTTTTTTAGGGGTTAAATCTCGTAAACTTTGGACTATTTGTTGTGTATGAGTATTATTATCGCCCGATTCTTCTGTATCATGTTCGTCTTCTCCCTCTTCATAAACCTGCTCGGGCATAAAATAATCTTTTATAAACACATCATCCTCATCGCAATTATCATACGCAGGGTCTTGAGATTTTTCAATAATATCATTCATCATTGCAACACAAGAAGATATGCATCCATCACATATCAGAGCATCAGTGCCTAACGACTGTATCATAATACTGGTGTCAGACATGCAAATACCACAAAAGGTACACCTTTTTTCTTTATTCTTATCTTTATTTGCCAAATTCTTACTCCTTCTCAAAATATAAATGATTTATAGTAGAAAGATAACAGGGAATATTCTTACAATTGAACTTAGCATAACAACTCTTTCTATGCTGAGTGTATCAATTGATTAGATATTGATATTATACCACGATTTTTGCGATTTGTCAATATGTGTACTGTATCAGACTAAAAAAAAAGAGCGTGTTTGTCGCACGCTCTTTCTTTTTTAGTGATTATCATTGAAGTAGGTTGCCATATTATTGGCGGTTTCTTCATCGAATGCTATCGCAACTAGTTCAGGGAAGTCCTTGTCTAACGCAGACATAGGCTTGACCATGTATTGTTGTTGAACAGGGTTGTAGCAAATGCCGAAATATATAGCCTTTGAAATTTCTTGTTCAAATGCACAAACGGCTTCCTGAATTTTTTCATTAACCAGGGCATCCCATCTAGCACAGTTGTCAATATACACGACCACAATAGTGTCTGTGGTTGTTAAAATCACCTTGGCTATTACTTTACCTTCTTCATTATCATCACTTGTTTCCCATGCATCAATGTAAGTTGTTTTTTTAATGCCTTGGTCAGTACAATTTTCTTCAGTATAATCATTTCTAATTTCTGCCCACATTGATTGCACCATTACACATTTCCTCCTTCATCCAAATATGTGGCTTTAAGGTCAGCAGTGTGCAACATTACTGCAAGAGGGAACATTTCATAGGCTTTACTAATTGAAAAGTCTCCACCTTTTACACGAGTATCAAATCCACCCATATGCCACATAATCGCGACTGCTTCTTCTCTTGAAAGCCTTAAAAAACCATTAAGAATGTAATATGATTTTTCGCCGTGTCCAATTGGGAGAGCATCTTCGCACGTGTAATAGGGCTGTTTTTCCCACACACCAGTTGTTTGGTTTTTGACATTACGTGTAGACACTTGATATACATTCGTTTTACATAGGTCATGGAATAGACTTGCGATTGCAATTGTTTCATCGGAATAAGGAGAGTCACTACCATATTCATGAGAGATATCTGCTTGAAGCCTTTCGTATACATTTAACGAATGCTGGCATAATCCACCCTCAACGCTTAGATGATATCTCGTAGACGCAGGAGCGACAAAAAAATCTGTAGTCTCTAGCCATTGTATTAATTGCTCAATGCCAGGTCTTTGAATTTTATCTCTGGCAATTTGTAAAAATTTTTCTTTGTTTTCTGATATGTTTATCATGTTTTCTCCTTTCAAGATTAAATTGTGTTTTTTGGTATTAAGCACCAATCTTACATACGATTTCTCTAAACAGTAAGAAAAATTTAGCTGTGTGGGCTAAAAAATTTATCGCATCAATATGCATTTGAAGTTTGTTTTCTGTATCGTATTCGCCAGTAAATACTTCTAAGGAACCCCATACTGCTACATTGATGTCTTCATGTTGTTGTAGGGCTTGACTCATTGCATAACTTATCATTTGGTCTTCGTTTTCATGTCCCGCCTTTGCCTTAAACAGTTCTAGGTTGAATTTTGTCAATTTTAATATTAGTTGACCTAAATCATCTAAGTGATATGGCAAAACATTCATGCAGAGCATAATATTCTTGAACATATTAATCCTGAAGTCGAGCTCTAAGATAACACTACTATATTTTGTGTTGTTAATATAGTCTTTTTCGATGGCTACATTTTTGCGCTCAACTAATGTGTTCAACTTTTGCAGAACATCTTGTTGCCCGAGTCGACACATATTGTTCATCATGTCCCTCCTTTATGGATATAGAGAATGTTTAAATATGAGAAACTAATAGAATAAAAAATTTAATTTGTGATTATATATGTATTATTTATTAAATAAGATTTTTGTTAAAAAAAAGACCTCATATAAATGAGGTCTAATGGTTTTTTTATGTTTTTATGTGTTTTCTAATGAGTTTCACCATCGCATTGGGCAAAGCAGACAAGTCCGTGATATCCAAGAAGCCATCGCCGTAAATACGTTTGATGTTTTCCTTATCATGTCCAATAGCTGCTCCAAAAATGGTGACTCCTTTGCGTCGATATTGTTTACATATCTCTCGCATTTCTTTTTCGGCAGATTCTCCACCGTAATTATAATCGTTTGGTTGTCCGTCTGAAATGACAATAAGTAACTTGACTTCCTCAGGTCTTTTAACCATGCGTTCACACATGATTTTTAATGCAAGACCATCTCGGTTGTTTCGGCGAGCAGTAATATCCATGAGGCGATATTTATCTTTTTTATCTACGGAGTCAAATTCAACATATGAATACAAAGCAAATTCGCCATTGCTCGCAGTACTATGCCCACATATTAATGTAGGGATATCAAGATTGCGCGTAAAGTCTTCACAAACAATTGCCATTTCACGAGCAGCGTCCACTCTTTCACCCCACATAGACCCACTTTCGTCAACCAGAATGCCAACAGCAAGCTGAGGTTCTTCAGTCGGCAAATTTGTTTTGGAATAATACCTACCGTCAACACGACAAGCACATTTCCCTTCAAATTTGCGACCTATAATTTCTCCATAACTCTTGCCGCCTTGCCTGTTGTTCTTAAGGGCCTGTAGCAAACGACGCTGCACGATTTTTGAGGTTGGTAAGATTTTTTGAGATATTTTGTTATACTCTTCAATATCTCTGGTGCATACATGTTTTGTGCGATGAACACTAACATTAATACCTCGGTGTCCATCGTTTTTGTCTACTGCATTTACTTGCACCTTTATGTCAGACATTAGCTCATCTTCTGCCTCTTCCGAGGCTTTGCGTTCTGCAATTTCAGCACATATCTGAGACATTGTACGCTTGGCAAGTTCTTCATCCTCTGTTAACGAAGGCACCCCAGAAGGTGTTGCTTTTTTGCCTGCAGAACTTTCGGACGGTGAAGACGATATATTGGTCGGAGTTGTGCTCTTAGTTTCTTTAGCACTGCTATCCAGTGCACCCAACAACTCTTCAAGAGCCTCATCAGAAATTGAGCCCATGCTACTTGTATCGTTGCTGGTATTACCACTAGCTTGACCATTGTTGTCATCAGTGTCATCAGTGCCATCAGCAGACTGCCCACTAGAACCTGCAGAGCCTGAACTAGCATCTGAATCGCTTGAGGCATTAGAGCCATCAGTGTTGTCACTGCTGGCATCTTCCTTCATTTCGTCTATAGCCTCTTTAATAAAAGGCCAACAAGCGAAGAGGATGTTGTCGACGCTGTCTTGCCTGCGTGTAACATCCGATTCTTCAACACCATCTTCAATATGGTCGATGCATTCGTTCAACTTAAGAACAAATTCATTATCCCAACACTCATCACTATTAATCTTGATGTCATGAAAGCGAGCATATCTTAAAATGAGTGAAAACAAAAAACTCAGTCGCTGAGTTTTAGTCATCTCCCGCTTGATTTCATCTTCAAAAACAGGAATATCCTCGTAAAGAGCTACTTGAGGATAAGCCAAAGCTTTAGCGGGTGTGCCGGGAAATTTTGCAACAATAGCATTTTCATCGTGAACATCCGCAAGGATATTGTTGATATCCCATGCCATTTTTGCTATAATCTTGGATACAGCCCCATTGTTGTTCGCATCATTGACATAATCTTCGATTTCTAGGAGACATGGGTCTGCTGTAGATGTATCTGATATCCATTTACCTTTGAGACGCATTTGATGTATTTTGCTGAGTTTCGGCAAATCTAAATATCGTTTATGTGCAGCTTCGTGCACAACCAGACCAAGCATACACATGATTTTTTTATCAAGTGTCGTGAAAAAATCCAACAATTCACTTTGGATATTTACGACGATGGTATCTTGGTTCATGAATGCGACTGTGTCAGAGTCCAATTTGAGCAATTGAACTTCTACCGAAGAACCGCAATGGCCACTAACTGTTTGTGCGATACTTGTAAGGTATCGTTGCAATTCAGCAGAAGATAGGACCTCTGTCATGGATAGGGTCTTTAGTAATTCGTTTTGTCGCTTTTGTAACCGTCGCATGGGATTATACTTTCGCATAAAACGCCTCCTTTCTAAATTAGGCTAGTCGGGTTATCCCGACTAGCACTATGCTGGTAATTTTGTATCGAGGCAGGCAGCGATAATTTGTTCTTTTTCTTCCTCGATTGCAGTGGCTTTTGCAACCACCGTCTCAATGCAGGTTTCGCGTAATTCGTTACCTGCAAGACCCATAATATTAACAGCCTCTACCCAGTTCGACAACTCGCGAATCGATACTGCACCATCAAGAATTTGATTGTCTTTGCAGTATTGGCGGATGGTGAACCAGATGTCATACATGTCTTCCAATAATACATCATCATCGACGTCTGTCATGGCCTTAATCCGCTTTATCACATCCGGTTTTTCCATGTCGTAGGAATCGAAGGCAGCAAAATTTCGAGCAATGACGGATTGATGTATAGGGCGACATCCTTCGTATGACACATTGTCTGTAAAAATAACAATTGCGTTAGGATGGCGTGTTACTTGCGTTCCGTCTAGCAATGTGATAACGCTACCAGGGCGATTGTATTCATTGAGCCCTGCTAATACTCCAGATTTGGAAATAATAGAAACCTCTTGGACCTCGATAATATAGCCCTTTATCAATGCTTTTATATATTCTGCTAGGACTAGTTTAAATCGAGGTGTATTGACAGAACTATGCTCTTGTAGCTTTCGTGCTAGTTCTGCCTCGATTAATGCATTAAAACATATCTCGGGGGTAACCTCTTCCCAGTACTTTCCTGTTATTTTTTTGTACGCGGTTACTGGGTCATAGAAGATTTCTTCAAGAGACGGTTGTTGCATGTGTTCATAGGCCTGTAATTTTGGTGATGATGTTGAGTCGGGCACATAGCGACACAGAAAGTCAGATGTTTCCATTTCTGGTGTGCATGTTATTCGCAGTAATGGCATCCCCAAGATCGCAGCTAATTCCTCACAACCATATGATTTACCAAAACCTGTCTCTCCTCGCCAAAAGAAGTTGCGTATCGGATTTTTATGGCAAGAGGATGCAGTAATATATTTTGCCATACGCAATGCCTCTTTAGACACTGGCGCATTATCTTCAATGCGTGCCACCGAAGCAGCGTATAGCATTTGTTCTTCTTCCGTCCATTGTCGCCCCTCATTAAATTCTTTATATAGAGCACGTGCCTCTTCTATAGAGATAGAAGTTGTTATTGTAGACACACTCTTTTCAAGAAAGACGGCAAATTCGCCACCAATAATGGCATCAGGAGCGTAGGCTCCCGTTTTGATTTTGGTTTGCGACATGAATCGCACATTGCCCCCCGGCGGAATCTTAACCTCAAATAGACCAAGTGTTATCCGGCGGTAAATGTTGTCGGATAGCTTAGAGATGGCATTGCCAGTTTCATCTGTAAATTCGTCTTTAGCATAGAGCTTTGAAAAAGTTCTAAAAGCCTCTGCCGCTTCTTCATCTTGAAGAAGTAAGGGCAGAAGTGCTAAAAACAAAATCATCCCACACTCTTGACTTTTATCTGTCAACGAGTAGTCAAGATAACGACCGGACAGCGTCACTGTCGCAGCTTCAATGTTCTGCGTCTTGGAGTTATAAGCAGCAATTTGTCGACTGCCGTCAGGCAATTCGAGTTCTGCCAAATATAAATCTCCAGCTTGCCCTACCGCTACCTTGGTTTTGTCTCCCTTGAAACCCAAGGCTGCAATATAGGCCTTTACTGCATTAAAAACGCCCATATGTAGTCTTGTGTATAGACGTGTCGCACTACCAGTTGTTGCATACTTAGAGCGACCGTCACTCGACTTGTTTGTATGCCAGGGATAGAGTTCAGGGTCTATCCCTGGTGATACATCTGCGATATAGTCTTTTTCCCATCCTACAGGGACCGCCCATAATGGATGCTTTTTCATATATTCCCCTCCTTTTTTATAAAAACAAGGGAATCCGCCTTAAAGCGAATTCCCTTGTTTAGCCCAGATGATGTTGCTAGTTTTAAAATGGTAAGTCTTCATCTGGCAAGTCCACAAATTGTGGTGCTTGTTGCGCTTTTTGCTCTTGTGGAGCTTGTTGCGCTCGTGGTTCAGGTGATGCTTTTGTGTATTTTTTTATTGACACCACAGTCACCTGAAAGGAGTCACGCATATTTCCTTGTTTATCTTTCCAAGGTTTGCGTTGAAACCATCCCTCCAGTTCCACAATTTGTCCTTTGGTGAATGTGGCAAGTTCATTTGCTACATCCTCCCACGCTACTAAGTCGAGCCAAGTTGTAATTTGCTCACCGGTAACCTTATCTTTATAATTATCGGCAGCTCCACCATTGGTCACCGCCTTGCCTGACGGTGTGGTTTTCATTTCGGGATCTCTAGTAAGAGCAAAGCGCCCTTTAATAAAAAACATACATACTCCCTTCTTGTTGCTCCTCCATTTTTTTGGGGGGAGTCAACTTAATAAATTTTTTTATTGATACAAATTTGATATATCGCTATTATATATCGTTTTTGACATTTTGTTAAAATATTAAATCGGTAAACTGTAAAATCAAAAAACAGCCTCAAAAAAGGCTGTTTGCAATAAAAGAATATTTTTCTATTAGGATGTCTGGGTTGCGGGCTTAATACAATAGTTGCTCTTTATGCACAGTTGCTTTAATGGTTCCAAGCAGCTGACCCTTTTGTGGAATAGATAGCTTCCTGTAATATGTGACGAGCTCGGTTTCGTCCCTGCGTAATTCAGGGTTAACCAATTCTTGTTGCGTGATACTAGAACCTTTACCCGTTAAAATATATTCTACAGACACATCGAGATATTTGCAAATCTCTTCAATAGATTCCACCGGAGGCATATAACCGGCATTTTGCCATTTTGTTATTAAGGACGGCGAAGCGTTCAACATATTGGCCAGCTCAGTTTTGGTTCTTCCGCGTTCCTCTAATGTTTCCAAGATTCTTTGCACAATTGGGTGAGTTGGTTTGCGCGTCATAGCTTATATGTCCCCCCCTTCATCATCGACTAGGGTTTTTGTGTACCATAGCACTTCATTTTTTCTTAAGTCATTAAGTTTGTTAAAATAATGAATAATTTCTTTCTGTTCTGGCGTGAGCTTTTCTTGATACTTCTCCGCCTCGCCGGTCAACAAGTATTTGACAGATATGCCTAAAAACTCAGCGATGGATGCCAAATGTTCAGCGGGTGGAATAGGTTGTTTGTTTTTCCATACGCGGACTGTGTTATATGAGATGTTAAGATAATCAGCTAATTCTCTTTCGGTCCTTCCTTGTTCTGTTAATAATTTAGTCATTCTTTCACTTGCGTTCACTATTAGATACCATCCTCTCTTTTATATTTTTTATATATCTAATTGTTTCTCTCTTTCGAGCTAATCATACCACAAAATTGTAATCTTGTCAAGATTTTTTCTATTTTTTTTCTTTTATTTCCATATAATTGAATTAAAATTATTGTATTTCGCATTATAAAAGAGTTTATCCATTTGTATTATAAGTTGAATGCCTACATTTTTGAATAGTGCAAAGACCTATTTTTTTATTTTATATCAAAAACAAAAAGAGACATCCTGTAGGATGCCTCTTTGGTTTTATATTTTGACTATCATATTACGAGGGACATTATAGGTTTCCCCATCCACAAGCACTTTAACTGTGCTTGAGAACAGTGGCATTCTTTTAACATCCCCCGTTTTGTCTTTGAGATTGTGGACTTTACCTTGCGCGTCTATCACGATGTAAAGTCCACATATTCTCACCTTATGCAAATCCCGCACCCCCCATCTGTATATGGGGAGTGGGTGAGTTGGTTACAAACACCTTTGTTTTAGGTGGCAGCCAAGCTCGTAGTGGCAAACACGTCTTCGTGATTACCACTAATTCGTCTGCAAACTGTTGCAGACGACATACTATTTCGACATTTGCCTTTGTTGTTTGGCCATGTCGAAATAGTGTAACACCATGGTGCAAACATAATATAAAGTCTACACCTTTTTTTACTTCTGACATCGAATAGCTGTCAAGAAGTAAATTCTGCATTTCAGGATTTTCGAAAGCGTGCAACACATTTTGTGTTGCCTGACGAGAATCCCAACAGAGCCTTTCTTCGGCTCTTTCGATGAAGTGTCTAGTGAAAGACAATTCAAATTTCCCCCCGAAATCGGGGTAAAAGATATGCCTACCATCGGCATACTCATATTTTTTGCCCATTCTAAAACCCCCTTCTTATTTATTTGGGCAATGTTTTTTATATAAAAAAATCGCCCAAATTATAAGCCACCCCAAAGTGTGGTTAACTTATAAAATGAACGATTTTAAATAGTCTCTGACATTATTGTATTCAAAAGATACCAAATGTTAAATGATAAAAAAAGAACCTGCCACCGAAATCGGTGGAAGGCTTAACTAAGCCCTCTTTTGGAGAAACTTTTGTGCCTCTATCTGTAAGGCACTTTTTTGTTTAGCGATTTTTCATCAAATTTATGATTATATTATACAATGGGCAATATTGTATAAAACAATAATTGAGCTTATAATAAAATTATGTGAAGGAGGTTTATGAGTATGACGTATGAAGAACTAAAATTGCTTTCTGATAAGGAAAAAATAAAAGAATTAAAGAAACTGGCAGCAAAATATGACCGAGACGGGAAACCATATTTTCCCGCAATGGCAACTGCATTAAGTGGTAGCGTGATAGCGGTCGCGAATATGTATAATCGTCTTGTAGAAGGGAAAAAAGTGGGTCGGCCCAAAAGCAAAAAAACAGAAACTAAAGAAAAGGCTGAATCCACATCAGTCACTAAAATAGAGATTGAGGATAAAAGCCACACAAAACAAGCAAGCAAAGATGCAGATATATACAAAAACAATAAATTTGAACTAAAAGTCGAGGGTGTGTTTGATGGAGAATCAGCAAAGGATAGAATGTCGTCAATATCTAATTTTTTTTATACAGATGCTTCGTATAAAATTACCCTCAATATTGAAGAAATTTAAGGGATGCCTCAGCTTAGGAATAAAACAGACTATCCTCCCACGGCTTTAACCGTGGGTTTTTTCGCCCGTTTTTTATAATACAATTACATAAGGAGTTCGAGGCATTGTTATCTCTCGCATCAAAGTAATATCAAAGTTGCCTGTCATATTGCGAATATTAAAGAATTTATCAAAAATTTTAATATTATAATTCAGTTCTTCAAATTCGTTATCTATATCTATATGACTTTTGATGTTTTGTTGTTGAGCCAGTTCATGTACATAAACTAAAAAATATGACAATAACGCAGCTTTTTTTGTATCGTCAGTTTGTGGTTGTTCCAAAACATCAACATCATCAAATTCTTTGCCGGGCAATGATAATATATAATTATATAGCCATTCTATATATGTTTTTGAAGATGTTTTTTGATAGATTTTTAGTTGTTCTTTATCATGCATCTCAATCGCTCCTTTTGTCTGTATTGTAGCATGTATTTGCAGTTTAGTCAATTTAGTGACAAAGATAAATGAAATAAAAAAAGAACACTATCATTCAGATAGTGCAAAAAAAAGAAAAGAGAGAATGGTATGTGAACTACTCACCACTTACTTGTTATACTTGTTGAAGTGGGAGATTCTTGGTCAATAGCACTAATGTGCCAAGATTACCCAAGCTCTAAGGGCAGTTCCTACCCCAGTAGTACTTAAAAGGACGGATATTCGTCCAAGTGGTTATTGTGGTTACTTCTATGATACATCAATTTTGTACTTTTGTCAACAGCTTTCGACAAGTTTTATTGTGAGAATAACACAACATAGTGTGAGAGGTTAGAAGCGGATAATAAAATAGGTAGAACATACACAAAAGTCATGTCGCCTACCTATTTTAATGCATATATTGCTCAAAAAGTGAGTAAGATATACTTAAGATGATTAATCGTCACTTTCCATAGCAACAATATCCTCGGGTGGTATAGCGCCTTTCCCCACAAGGTCAAGGATAGGGTAAAATCTTCGAACTAAATCAATAGCCTCATAATAGCAATACATAAACATATCTAAATTATATTCATCATCAGAGTTATCTATGCCTATATAAAATTTAAAGACGATTCGATTTATCTCTTGCCAATAAGTCGAGGAACCAACTTTTAGAATTTGATTAATATATGCGGCTGACAATAGAGCATCCTCTTCCTTTTCTGGGGCAATTTCTACTGGCACATCCGCAACAATAAACATCATATGTGCCTCAGGCGAATATGTCATCATTAATGCGAATTCTTGGCCACCTTCTAATTCATAAGCGACAAATAGCTTATTAGGGTCTTCGTCGAGGATAACAATTATACCTAAACCCTCTAGTATTTCTTTAATTTTCGTAATGACAGCATTCATATTGCTTTATTTGCGTTTTGAAAACGCTCTCCTTTCTACATGTAGTTCTTGTAAGATTATTGGGGTGGTTTTATATTAGGCCCCACTTGGTTGGGTCGTATAGTATGTCCTGTAGGGCTAGATTGTGTTGCAGCTCCCGTAGGGTTAGACTGCATTGTCGGACCTGTAGGGTTAGATTGTGTTGCAGTGCCTGTAGGGGTAGACTGCATTGTAGGGCCGGTTGAGTTAGGGTTACTGCTAGCACCCGATGGAGAGACCTGGTATGAATCGTTGAAAAATTCTTCTCGGGTAGCATTGTGGGCATAAGGATTTGGCTTAGTTGCTGACTTATTAGGGATAAAAGATGTTTTGGTTGCTGTAGAAAAACTCACTCCACTATATTTATAGTGTTCGGCAGAAACACCAGGGGTTTTACGCATATTAGCTACGTGTTTAGATGCATCATTATTCCCGTCAACCGCAATAACACCCTCTGTTCTATGCACTCCTTTGACTCCGTCTTTAGTCAGCGGTGTGTCAAGAGACCATGAAATACCACCATTATATGCAGAAAACCGCACATCTTCGTTTTCTAGCATGTCGTAAGTTAATCCACCAATATTATCTCCGCTGCTAAGACCTTTGAATAAAGGTTTTACTACACTAGGGTCAATGGTGGACTTTTGAAGATTGCCTAGGGTGTGAGCCGCTAGATGACGATTATTGGCGGCTTTAGATAAATCTTTTGAATAATTATTTTTAGCTAAGGGCAGACCATCTTTGCCAGGCGGAGCATTTATCTTGGAGGCTATTCGTTGCCCCATAAGAGAAGGAATGTTGAGCGCATTAGGGATGCCTCTTGTGACTGCATATTTCGCACCAGTTGCAAGAAACGCACCAGCCCCAGCCGCAAAGTTTGTGAGACGACCTTTAGTTGTAGAATTCTTAAGCCCTTGTGCGGTTCTGCCCTTCTCGCTTGCTATCTTCGCATCTTTAAATGCTCTTCCAGCGTCACTACTACCTACATTACGAGCAAAGGACATAATTCCACCAGCAGCGGCTCCGACTCCTTTAGCGGCAAGACCAATAGGCGAGTAACTAATAGCCTTTGATAAAAGACCACTACTTTTAGCAACTGCGTTGCCTCCAGCAGCAGAACTTTGAAGAGCTGCTCCCATTGCCCCACTTTTTTTACCACCAAGTCCAGCAACCTTACTGCCCACACCAATCATAGTACGTGCAATCAGAAGTTCCTCTGCAAGTGAGCCACCTACATTTCCAACTTCAATGCCAAGCTTACCTAAATATTCGTCTAACTTCTGTGCGACTTTAGCTAGTGCCCATATAAACAAAAGATTAATTAATGCTTGATTGCCTATATCGTTAGAAGCATCAAATGTGCCGACATATCTCATTCCATTAATAATTAACTTAAACGACCAATAATTTAATAGATAAATTATAAATTGGCCAATCGCCATTCGTGACCATGCAGAAAAAATATTCGAAGTTGCTTTTGTAGTCATGGTTGAAAAACCAAGAGGCGATGTGACCGCAATGATGCCAAGTAATACATAACGCTCGATAATTTCGAGTGCCATTTTCAATAATTGCCACATTACAAAGATTAAAACGAAGGCATATAGTATTAATTCAACCAATCCTAAAGCAGTAAGCGTTGACGCTATGTCCCCAAACATCGACCCAATGGGTCTGGCACTTTCTAGGTGTTCATGTAACCCTGCACCCCACCCTGGTGGAAGCGTCCCATCTTCTGTGGGGACTAGGGGCGTCGGTTGTCCTAATTGCGTAATGGCATCATAAACTGGTCTTAGTGTTGTGAAACCTATATTAAAAATAGTTTGAGCATTATAAATAAAGAAAATTGCTAAAACGCCCTTAAATAAAATCTTGACTGGCTCTTCGCTTTCAATTCCCAGCGGAGCACCTAATGCCTTGAAAGCTTGCCAGAGAATAAACAATAAAACCAAGCCAACGCCAAAGGCTTGAAATAATGCATATGAATCGGCTACAATAGGTAGTCGCGCAGAAAACAGTGTCAAATCAAACTCGAAAGCTTGTATTATTTTATCTAGTGCACCAGCACCCGCATCCAAAACAATCTTGATAAGCGATTGAATTAACCACTCAATCATGGTATCCCTCCTTTGTTTTGCTTATTGAAAAATCGTGCCCACCTTATTGATTCTTTCTTATTTCAGTTTTTTGTGCAAACTCTTGTCTTTGTGATAATTCAACAACTAAAACATCATTTGATTTTTTATAATCAGTTTTCCGAAACCAAATATTATATTCAAAACCAACGGTAAAATTGTTATTTTTTTTGGTTGTGTTATATATAAATGGCTCTTTGGTTTTGGTGTTTACAAAAGTAATTTTTAGATTTTGTCGCCTATAGCCACTTGGTTGAATATCAGAACATAAGTATTTTGTTTGAACGAAATTTTGTTTTTTTATGATTTGTTTTAGTTCGAAACCCAAATATGCAAAGTATGATGATATACAAATACCACTTGCCAAAATTGGAAATTGTACGTTATTGTATTTGAGTGCAGATATGCAAAACATAGTGGTAAAAACTAAAAACAAAATACCGGAGAGGGTAAAATAGTCTATGCTCTTTTGTTGTAATGCATTTTTTTTCGTAGTTTTGATTTCCATTGTTTTCAAAGCATCTCCTTCCCAGTTATTGTAGTTATTATATATCAATTTTGTTTTTATGTCAAAAACATGGCATTGCGTAAATTGCATATACCGCCAATTTTCCCTTCTGTCAAATATCTGTTTAAAAAATGTAGAAATTTGCTTATTTAATTTTTAGAAAAATAAAAGAGACCCAGCTTTTTTAGCCGAGTCTCTGTTGATTTTGATTGAATATTATTTTTTATTTTTTTTGGTTTAATACACCCAAAAGCTCACAGCATTTAATAGCGGTCATAGTTAGCTCTGCGTTTTGGCTGTACCACTTATTAGATGCTAGCAGTGCTGAAATTTTTCTATCTATGCAATATAGGTTACTAATATTAAGATTATCTTTATTGCCATCCAGAAAAATAATCATTTTGCCCTTTGGTACCTTCCCATAATGGTCCATCCATATTTTTTTTTGTATGGGCAACCAGTATGGCTCTCTGTATCCACTTTGATAAGAGTGAATACTGTCTCTAACTTTAATATAAGTACTCCCATTTGATGTTTTTCTAATGGTACCTATTGGGCACTGCTTTTTGACATTTCCCTTTTTGTAAACGGTTGGGTTTATCATACCTGTGAGACCTAATTGTTTCGTACATTTTTCCCGAATAGAGGAAACTGTGCGATTTTTGCAAAACCGTTGATTGAAGGCTTTTACCAATGTTTGGTAGGTTGTGTATTGGTCATAGTTGGTTTTGAGCCATTTTTCTTCTTCTGGCGTATAATGTGTTGCTTTCCTGGGGGTACATAGATATATACCTAGCTTTTTTGTTACAAACTGTTGCAGAGCATTTACGCTTTTGGTAGTTGCAAATTTCTTATTGAAGCCTTCTGCTAATTGTGCATATGAGTGATAGCTATTAGCGTTTTGCTTAAGCCATGTGATGTGTTGTTGCATATATGATTTACCCATATCAACCTATCAACTTTTCGATGGATGAGTTCTGCAACACACCTTCTGCAACCAGCTTATTTGTTCGCAACACGATATCTGCATTATTAATCATTTGTTTTGCTAGCGAAGATATCGTTTGCGAAATTTCTGTCTCCTTTTTTCTTTCTTCAAGAGACAAATTTTCGCTAATAGCGATATTTATTCTCTCCCCCAAAATTTGTTGTAATTCAATCAGAGTCATATGTATTCTCCTTCCTGTTTTTAATTATTTTTGAATGTAGAGTCTTATATTTTGCGGCACTTGTCTACACCGTAGCAAATACCCAACGAAGAGCCTACATCCCAGCTAACATGGATAGTACCCATGTCGTCGACCAACCTGACTGTGCCCTGACAACCAGGTATGAGTTTTTTGTTGTAAGGGTCGTTCATGTAAATAAGTTCTACTCTGGTACCCATGGGATACTCTTTTTTAAGAGCATCCACTACACATTTTGGCAATATTCTCATTATATATCGCCCTCCTTTGAATGATGTTGTGTCTTTCTGAAACTCTGCGTGCTAAAGCCAGCAGGTCCTAACGTACTTTCCAACTTCTGCACTAACCCGAAAGTATAGTGCCACTAATTGGTTTCCGTTAGACTTTTACCACCAATTGTTCCTACGAACAAATTAACGGTAGTTTAGGCTCGTTTCAAAACCCAATATTAGATAGGTGTCAAGTGTCTAATAAGCCCTTCATCCCAACGACTAAAGTCGTGGGCTTTCGGTTAAGTTTTCTGTAAATATAGAAATACACTCTTCTCTTATGATACAACAAATTTACAGTTATGTCAAGGATATTTTCTTTTTGTTTTGCCTAAACTATTATTTCGAGGGCAAGGAATTGCTGAAAAAAGGTGTTATGTTTGTATGGCTAAAAAAAGAACACCCCCTGCCTGTGTGGTCCACACAGTTATAAGGGGTGTTCTAATGCAAGAGTGTTAATTAAATTAAGGTTTTTGTGCAATAAAAAAAGGACAGCATTGCTGTCCACAGCATTGCTGTCCTTTGTTTGTCAGAAGCTGTCTAGAACGGCCTTGAAGACTTCGTCTGCCGCCTCTGATAGCGTTTTTATTAGGGTTTGCCCGAGAGCAATCCCTAACATTGCGATTACTGCCACCATTATGATGGTGGCGGTTTTGGTGCGACTATTATACATAGCCACACCTCCTTTCCTCGTTTTTTAATAGAGGCTGCCGGCTGCCTCTATTTCATTCGATTCTTTGCGGAACTTTCGGTACTCCGCAATTGTCAGGGCACGATACGGGGCACCTTGTGGTACGACATCTTTTCAGCCGTTCCCCGTCCAACCCCGGATAAGCCGGGGATTTTTATAATGCGAAAGGCTTAACGGTCAGAGCATAATTCAAACGGGAATTCTCATCGCCGTTATGATAGAGGTGCAAAGCACATTCCTTGCTCGCCCTAAGCTCTTTGTAAAATTCGTGCTCTTCTATATCGTTGAGCACGATGTAGTAGTTCTGCGCTGCTTCCTTCAGCCTCTCATCGAGCCATGTATAGACATCGTTGAGAGACGCCGCAACATGCATCTCATTGACAGCACCATTCTCAAGAGCCAACTCATGAGAATTTTCCTCATAACAGACATAAACCATATTAGCGATTATCTCTGCCGCAGGCTCTGCAGTCTGTTGCTTTGAGTTGGTTTTGGTGCGACTATTATACATAGCCACACCTCCTTTCTGTCTTTTTTTTATTTATATTAAGACGGTGTGTTCCGTCGTTCTTTTAGAATTACCACACACAATCGCTGAACCGATATATGTGTGGTAGAAGTAGTCCTATTTCTTGCTAGGTTCTTTAGAGCAATCTCGCTTCACCCACCCTTGTTCGGGCTACTATTCGAGATTCTCGAAAACCTTTTTTGCGAGAAATAGGACCACTTAAAACCCTCACATACACAACCTCTGTATAGGCATGTGTTAAAGCTGTGAGGGTAGTCTTAATCTCTCTTTTCTCAAAACAAAAAGAGAAATCTCACCCATACTGGAGGCTTAATAAATGAGATTTCTCTTGGTTTGGAAAGAGAATTAAAACTAATATATTGGTATTATATAAATCTTTTCAAAAAAGTTAAGTAAAAAACGAAAAGAATTAACCATTTTTGCAGAATCGGAGATAAACTTCAATTTCTGCATCAGTTAAGATGTGCCCACATTTCTTGCACATGGTATGCATGCCTATTTGTTTCCATTCATTGTGTCGGCAAATTTTGCATTTGATTTTGAGTTTGTTAGTCATATCTTCTAGCTCCTGTGCGATAGTAATGCAATCGAATACTTTAGTGTTGCTACAACAAACACTAGATTTATAATTCAAATTTATGAATCATGCTCACTTTATGTTGTTTTATTATTTACCGTTATTTATCCCTATATTAGTTATTATCTAAACATCATTTTCGTTTCTTATTATTTGCTTTAGCTTGTCCTCTAACTTACTAATAACCCCAGTAACCAATGCATTACCCATCATGAAATATCTTTGCCTGCTGGTCATTCCTGTATTTGTCCAGTTTGCCGGAAACATTTGTAGTAGTTCCGCTTCAATCTCTGTAATCTTTCGATTTTTATTTAAATCTTTATCATATACAATATGAGAAGATCTATTTACTGAACTTTCACTTGTTAACATAGTCCTACTAGGTAAATCTAAAGGGTCTGGAAATGACATTTTTCCTTCAGAGAATGTGTACTTATGGCCTGATTTACTAGTTCTTTCTATTTTTTTTGAGCCTTTTAAATACTCCCATTGTTCTAATTCTTTCCCTTCAACAACATACTCTTCAAGGTCTATTTCTTGATATTTTTTAGCTCTCTCAATTATTTTCCCTAATGTATAAACATTCTCATTAGATTTTTCTAATACATCAAAGTTTATAATTTCACCTTTAATACACAAACCTGTAGTTAAGAATTTTTCACTTTTATAGTTTTCTGATGTGTCTACTGAATCTTTAAATTTTTCTATAGACTTTTCTTCTATTACCACATTTTCTGTTTCAACTGGAAATATATCATTGAAGAAGCCATCTTCTTTTAGATATTTTTCTTTATCTTCTATCTTTATAATCCCTTGTGAATATTTTGTCTCTTTTAATGATGCAAATATGAAAACTCTCCTTCTCCTTTGAGGCATTCCATATTCACCAGCATTTATCATTCTCCATTGAACTATATATCCTAAATCTTCTAAGGTTTTTAACATAACTGCAAAGTCCCTACCCCTTTGATTCGTAGGCGATTTCAATAATCTATCTACATTTTCAAGGAGTATAAATGGTGGTCTCTTCTCATATAATACATCGGCTATATCCCACCATAAGACACCCTTCTTACCTTTCATGCCCATCTCATTTGACAAACTTCTTGCAACAGAATAGTCTTGACAAGGGAATCCACCAACTAATAATGTATGGTCTGGTATTTTCTTTTTATCTACTTTATTTATATCTACATTACTATGATTCTTATGACCAAATCTTTTTATATAACATTCAAAAGCAGGTTGTGTTTTAGTAGATGGTTCCCATTGGTTTGCCCATACAAAATCCCAATCGCCATTTTCAATTGCTAGACCTGTTTTTTCATCAAATCTTTTTATATGATTTAAACCAACTCTAAATCCACCTACACCTGCAAATAATTCAACAACCTTTAAGTCCATATGATATCCCTCCGTTTGATATTTTTATTTTGCCTTATTTCTTATAAAAGATTAAACCTTGTTTTAGTTTATCTTTAATCTGTATCAAGAATTATCTTAATACTCTCTGCTATTGCTTGCATTAACGGCGGAGGAACAGCATTGCCTATTTGTAAATTTTTTTGATTACCTAATACTGTCCAATTTTCAGCAAAGCCCTGTATGAGCAACGCCTCAGTATCGCTCAATCCTCTATGTTCTTCAGGATGAACACAGTTCGCACTAGACGGCATATTATAGTTTCTCGTAATAGTAGGAGGGATATCATCCCATCTCAATCTTTGATAACTATTTTTAAAAGCTTTTGGTCTAATATGCTCTGGTATGTTCATCACATTGCCACCTGGGGGTATATGTCTTAATTTATTTATTAGACCCTCTCCATGTTGTTTAACACCTTGGTTGCAACGGATATTACCAATAATGTCTATTAGTTTTTTATTATTCGGTATTGGTTTTGGGAACTGATATTGTAAATCAATATCTTTTCGAATACCAACAATAAAAACCCTTTCTCGATTTTGCACAACATTGTAATTATAACTATTAAGAATTTGCCAGTAACATAAGTAGCCTATATTATTATATTGCTGAATTAAATCTAAGAAGAGAGCCTTATTTTTGCCTATAGTTAATCCCTTGACATTTTCAAGGGTAAATGCCTTTGGTTGCTTATCAGCTAAAATTCTAATGGTTTCATAGACTAACTGCCCGTTTTGGCTATTGATTCCTTCCTTTTTGCCAATGGTAGAAAAAGACTGACAAGGCGGTGAAAAGTGATATAAGTCGGCATTAGGAATATCTTTTGTGTTTAATTTGGTTATATCTATGTCTTCTGTTTCAACATCGGGCAAATTATATTTATGAGTTGTTAAAGCGTCTTTCCAGTTATCATATGCCTTCAAAACTTTATATCCCGCCATTTCCAATCCTTTTGAGACTCCACCCATGCCGCAAAAGAAATCGACTGCAGTTAATTGTTTCATAGACTCTCCTTTAATACACTAGAATTAGAGTGAACTACTCACCACTTACTCGCTATAAGAAGATGGGAGATGAATCGCTATTTTAAGTCAAAGGTATCACAGAATAGCAGTTTTGTCAACCGTAAAAGGCTTAGTTTGTACAACTTTAGCCCTTTTCTCTTTTAGTAAGATTCTAACCTTATTTCTCCCATTGAAAATTACTATCTCCAAAGTGTCCAAACATAGATGTTGCTTTATATATCGGTTGCCTCAAATTCAACTCCCTAATAATATTTGAAGGGGTACATTCTTTATATAATTCTTGTGATGGCTCAATGTTACCAATATTACTACCAATATAGATAGCTAATGGCTCTGCTTTCCCAATCGCATAACTAAGTTGAACTTCACACCATTTTAAATCGTATTCTTGTAAATATCTTTTTGCTAATTGTCTTGCTTTATATGCTCCGCTACGATCAACCTTTGTAGGGTCTTTCCCCGAAAATGCGCCGCCACCAACGTTTGCGAAACCATGGTAACTATCTACAACTATCTTTCTACCTGTTAATCCCGCATCACCCTCAAAACCACCTATGAAAAATTTACCCGTTGGATTAATTAAGAATTCTTCTACCTCAACGTCATATCTTTTACAAATATTTAACGCAATATTTTTAATAACTTCATCTGTTGCAATCCTTGAATCCTCTGTATTCTGATAGCAAATTGTAAAAGTTTTAATCTTCTTTAACTTAAAATCGTCATTATAATATCCAGTAATTTGTGCTTTACCATCTGGCAAAAATCTGCTAAATGTTTTTCTTAACCTATCATATTCTCTACTGAGTTCTTGCAATATAACTTGTGCAGTTGGCAATAGAATCGATGTGTTGTTACAAGCATATCCAAACATCATGCCGTTATCTCCAGCACCACCAATGTCTACACCTTGTGCTATATCAGGGCTCTGCCTTCCGACATTATCAATAATTTCATAAGCTGAAGAATTATAACCTACACCTTCTAATACCGCTTTAACCACTTCTGATATATTCACATTTGCATTTGTTGTAACTTCACCAGTTACAAATATTTTTCCTTTACCACCAACTGTTTCAATACCTGCTCTGGTATAAGGGTCTTGTTTTAAATATTCGTCTAATATAGCATCACTAATCTGATCTGCTACTTTATCTGGATGTCCTCTAAATACGATTTCATTACTGTATATTTTCATATATTCATTCCTTTCTTAATATCCCCATAGATTAAGTGTTTCATTTTATATGTTTATTTGATGTGTTTGTATTCTTTCATTTGCCAGATTATAATACGTAGTGTTAAGTTCAAAGCCTATGTAATTTCTATTTGTATTTATGCAAGCAATAGCTGTTGTGCCACTACCACTAAACATATCAACTACTATATCACCAACCCCTGTATAATATTTTATTGCCATTTCTGGAATATCTTCTGGATATGGTGCTGTATGACCTACTATATTTTCACCTTTACAATTAATCTTTACAACAGGATTAATTTTTACAATATCCCTTCGCCATTTTTTAACAAATTCTTCTTCTATGTAATTTTCTTCTGTTTGATAATCGTTCATCATAATACTACGTTCAGAAAATCTTTTACCTCTACCATGTTCTGATTTTGTAGGACATTTAGGATTTTTACATTCCCAACTTTGAACACCTATACTACTTTGAGAATTTGAAACAACAATAGTTTCATTGCAATCAGGACAAGGAATTTTAGTTTTATCTAATTCATGTTTGGCGAACACCAATATATGTTCATAGCAATTTACTGGATATTGATAAAATGGATATGGTGGATTGCCTAAATGTCGCTTGCTCTGTGGCTCGCCTTTATCCCATATGAAATCATCAATAAATTCAAATCCTATTTCTTCTAACATCATTGTAAACATTGCACCTAATGGTAATTTTCTTACAGACCATCTTGCTTTGCCTACTTGACAAGTCACATCTCCAACATTAACAACTATGTATTTATGATTTCTTAAACATTGATATGCTTTAGTGAATATAATTTTCATATCATTCATAAGATATGTTCGCAGGAAACCCCCGAATTAATTCGTGGGGAGGAATGAGAACGGTTCACATCCTTTCTATAAGTAACGAACTTGCTTTTTCTTTAAGTATTAACTTCTTGAAACTAGCACTACGATGAATGATCGTGCCATCCAACAAACGTAAATCGAAATAACCCGTCTTTCTTCTACCAAAAACGAAACATTCTTGTCCTTCGAACAAGACCTTATCGAATAACTGAAAGCCTTTGATAAAACGTTCCGCTTTATTCGCCTTTCTGACTCCACCTTTTGAAATAGTGGCTTTGTGTAACTGTCTATTGTTCTTTCTTACTTGTTTATAAAGGTAGGTAGTATCACTTTCAGTTGCTAGTGGGTTGCCACTAATGCAACGTGCATCGACCATGTGTGATTTCTCTAAATTATTTTTAATACGAGTGTTTTTAGTGATATATCCATAAGTTAATTTTGCATGAGGATATATCTCTTTCAAACCGTTATAGATAAACCAACGCATGACTGTCATTTGTGATGTGTCACGTAAGGACTTCTCGGAACGTTTTATAGTATGTTCTAATCCTTTTTTGTGAATGTGATGATGACAGGCTTTACATAGAGTAATAAGATTACTAGGACTATCCCCACCAGTCTGACGACTTTCGATGTGGTGAACGTTCAGTATCTTATCCTTCTTTTTTCCTTTACACCGTTGGCAGGTATGCTTATCACGAAACAATACATACTCACGCACGTTCCAAAAGCCTAATTGCGCGCCTTGTTGGTATTCGACTCCCTCAATATGAGGATTTTTGATCTTCTGTATATCAAACTGTGCGACTTCCACTGTGATGTGTTTGATTGGCAGAATGTCGTGAACTCTATCAATTAATTTGATATGAGAATCGACTTTGTGTTGCACCGAAGGTGCTAACCAACCTTTATCCTTCTTGCGGTTTAAAAATCTAGGCATTCTATATCGTGTTTTTCGATTCCTTCTTGCTCTTCTAAACTCACGTTTAGTCGCAAGTAACCTTTGAATATCTGTTCTTAGTTGTACTTCCCCTTCAAACAACACTTTCTTTTCTGTCGTGGCAGAAAGTCCAATATGTTTTGTACCTGCATCGACTCCTAGTGATATATCTTGCTTGTAGCCACTAGAGCCATGTAACAGTTGAATTGTAAAGGGCGTTCGTTTAACTACTTTTGCTTTCTTTTGTTTTAGTAACATTCTTGCCTTTCTAGGTTTGCATGGCATGAGTGCTTCACCATGTTTGTTAATCACGTACACGAACATAGCGTGTACCTCCTTTCAGAGTAAGGTATTCTTCGCCAATGTTGGAAAGGCTTTTTACACTTGCAACACTGTCCACAACCCTTTCGGACTTTTAATCACAAGCGATAGGGCTTACAGCTAGAATACGCACCGTAAGGTATCGTGACCGATCCAACGTAGCCTACAAAGACTTAGGCTAGTCAACTAGGCTTCTACAAGCCCACGGTTTCAACCGTTGGGTAGTTGACGTAATCATTAACTGTTTCCCATTGTGAATATTCTCTTGCATTGTAATATGGTGGGGATGTAACAAATAAATCAACTTTTAAATTCTGCATAATCATTTCATTCATTCCGTCAATGCAATTCATGTTGTAAATCTTGTTTAGTTCTAACACTTATTTTTAACATCCTTTCCTAATCTAATGCTTGTCCAAATTCCTGTAAAGATTGGTTTTAAAACGGGGATACTAGGAAGGTAGGCGACTTATTTTGCATTTATCAAATAACAGCCGAATTTCTTTTTCGCTATATCCTGCTTGTCTAAGTGTTTGATGAGCAATGTCTATATTAGAAACATTCATAATGGCTAATACCTTGATATTATTAGGATATTCGGCTTTTAATAAGTCTATAAGAGGGCTTATTTTGGGTAGGTTTTGAAACTCATTGATTATGATAAGAATATTTCGACAGAAAACACTTACAGCAAAATATTGGAACAACGAAATAAGATTAGGAATAGAGGTAGACAAATTTTTCTCATCCAGCTCTAAATGCACTGATGCACCCCCACTTAATTTGGCAACAGTATAAGGGAAGATACCCTTATTATTCAATGTGTCATTTATAAATGTTTTGGATTGTATATTATCTAATTTTATTGTGGGACTCTCCCCTTTTTTTGAGTCTATTACAAGGCATGCTTCTTTTTTATTTAAAGTATTAATGGTCGGTAAGATTTTTTGAGATATAGCCACTTCTTTGGAAGGGCTAATTAGTAATTCATGCTGGAACAGAAAAATCATCTCCTTTGTATAAGATATTTTTTTGCCATATAACTATTATGTGATATAATGCGCAGAATGTTAAAAAAGATATGGGCAACACTATATGCAGAACGCTGAAAAATCGCTAAAATACTATGCCACAGAATAAAAGAAATATCAAAAACACAACATAATGACTTGATTTTTCTGGGTTAATATGGTATACTATAAGTAGGCAATTGAGAAAAAAACAGGGTGTGGTTACCGCCTCTATTTCTACAAAAGAAAGGAGGTGGATGTGATATGACTGTGTACGAATCACTTCAATTAATGGTAGCATTTGCAGCTTTGATTATATCACTAATCTCCATAATTGTTGGTCTTGTAAAGAGCGACAAAGGAACAAAAAAATAATCACCCCTGCTTAGCACGCGATGGGTGATTTTTTTTACCTCGTGAGGCCAGACCGCACTCTGCGGCTCAATTGCCTTCTATTTATATTATACCCAAAAAACACAAAATGTCAATACCCTTTGATTATTGTGTGTCATAACGCAGGAAATAAATTAAAACACCAAAAGCTCCCACCATCACCTGTTCAAATAATATGTTTATATCCGGGTGTTCTTGTAAAAAATAATTGACTTTTTGCTCCAGCGATTCGTATGTATTACATCCAAACACTTTTACTTTAATCATGCAACTAAATCCTCTCTTTTGCAATAGGGATTTTATGTTTTGATAAATAACCTCATCTTCTTTAATTACACCACGATTTTGTATTTATGTCAAATCAGGGGATGTATCTTGCACAATATATTGTCAAACGAATAAAAACGCGACACAATTATAGAGTAATTTTTTATTATTTATTGTGATTGTGCTTCGAAAGCATATGTATTATAAATGCCTCTTAACATTTTGTAATTAAGACATACAATATAAATAATGAACATTTTATTATTGAAAGTTCTATTTAATAAGTTTATGAATGAAAGGAGAAAAAATATGGGAGCAGTAGTAAAATCAACTGTAAATATTGTACCAAAAGAGACGGTTTATTCTACCGAAGACGAAACATTGGCTCTATTTTTAGAAGGCAAAGAATACGAGGCAAGGGTTATAAGCGAAGACCATGTAGTAGCCGTTGGCGAGGATGGGCAGTCTCGTCATGTTGCTGGGGACTTATGTGGCAAACCATACTGGATGGACTATCAATTCAGAAAGAAATTTAAAATGGTAGACCCGCCTATCACATATATTGATACCGCAATTTATGAACCCGTCCCTGGGAAACCTAGATATGTAGAAGAGGTGCGAAAAAAGACTTTTGGCGAAGTATACGAAGAAGTAAAGCAATTCTTGAAAGAAAGAGACATTTGGGATAACTTTGACTATTTCACTTTAGTGGATTCTTACCGTAAAGAAACTGTGGAACAACCCTTCCCTGTTTGGAGATGGATAGCATGTTATGCAGTCGTGGGTGGCAACGAAGGGCATTTCGTGCATGTAGACATTATTGACCAGACAGGAAAAACCATACCATTTTGTCATGGCAAGACCTTCTTGGGCATGGATTATGCTTTATATGCGGCGAATATGCTCACAAGAGTTTTTTGGGATGAGTACAAGAAATGCGAACAAGCACCAATATGAGAAGAGAATAATAAGGTGAAGAAAAGTTTGCAAGCAATGTATTTTGATGTGTTGGACAGGATGTGTCTAAAAAGTCGACTTACAGAAGCAGAAATAGGCACAATAGAAGAGGATAGGACAATAGATTTATAAATAATATATAAGAAAAGACTAATGGTCACGATAAAAATTTGGACCATTAGTCTTTTTTTCTTAATTATTTGCAAAGCCTTTAAATGCATTTTTTGCTATTGTAATAACCCCTTCATCAACTCTGAAACTCTGCGTGGCTAAAGCCAGCAGGTTCTAACGTACTTTCCAACTTTTGCACTAACCCGAAAGTATAGTGCCACTAATTGGTTTCCGTTAGACTTTTACTACCAATTGTTCCTACGAACAAATTAACGGTAGTTTAGGCTCGTTTCAAAACCCAATATTAGATAGGTGTCAAGTATCTAATAAGCCTTCATCCCAACGACTAAAGTCGTGGGCTTTCGGCTAAGTTTTCTGTAATCACCGAAAATAATGATAAACGACTACGCTAGGTCGATTATGACCTAATGCTCGAGACACTTCTCGGGTAGCTTCTTCGTTATAGCCCCTATAATCTTTAACAGGATTTTGCATTTCCTGTATTTTTTCCTCATACAAATTGCGTGCAAATTCTGCTCGCATTTGGTGGCTTCTAATTTTTTTTGTGAACCTGTTGAATAAATATTCTCCAAGGTTTTTGTATTCGGCTCTAAACTCTTTTTCCGTAAATGGAGCAGAACGTGTAGGCATATTTGGGAATAAGCGTTCTATTTCGGAGATACCTGCCTTTAGACATTTAACATTGCGAAACCTCCCGTTTTTTTCCACGACACTAACACATATTCCGTCAGGCGTTTTATATAAGCTCCCAGTTTTTAGTTGGAAACTGCCTCCCAAAACAGATTCCCGTCTGACACCAAAATTTTTGACTACCGCAATTTGACGCTCCCAATTTTTTGGATTATATTTTATCCCCTCTTTAGTGGGGGTGCGGGACTGTGTTATCTCCGTGTAGCTTCTCTCTCGCAACCCTAACTCTTTTTTGGTTAGGCCGTAGTCAAAAAATTTATTAAATGCGGCCATGTCCTTGCTTAGCGTATAAGGACTAAGACCTTTATCTTGTCTGCTTTGTAGATATTCCTTTATATGCTCTTCCGTGACATCCGCTATATTTTTTATGTTTTTTTCCTTTAGGAACGGAGTGAATTCTCGTAGTGTCTGACGATATGCAGCCATTGTTTTGTAGCTATATATTCCCTCCGTTTTTGGTGTTTTTTTTGGGTGCAAATCCTTATATTCTTTTTTTGCCTTATGCTTGCTTTCCCCAAATTTTTCCAACGCTTTAAAGCGTTGGTTGATTTGATAAACCAGGGAACCACGCTTCAACAAAATCACTTCCTTTTTAAATTTTTCGATATTGCTATCGAGGTGAGCCACCACCGTTAAGACCATTCAGATTTTTAAAGGAAAATCCGTTAACCCCGTTGTTTAGCCCGTTGCGGTGAGCCAGACCAACAAAAATACCATTGTAGATTCAGTCTCAAAATCTACAAATCGTCCAAATTTTCACCTACGAAAATTTTTAAATTTCTTTTCGGGGTGGATATAATCGTCATGCAGCTTCCGCCGCCTGCCGTTTATATCCACCCTCTTACTTGTGCGTTTTTTATGCCTCTGTAGTACCGTTGTAGTATCCTCGTAGCCTTGCCGCCTTTGTTGTGTCCGCCCAAGTCCTTGCATACAAATGTCTAATTTTTGCTTTGCAAAATAGCAAAAACAGTGTCGAAAAATTCTAATTATTTTTAGACAAGAGATGTCTAAAAATAATAAAAAGCCACAGTCGCAAAAGCACATGTGGTTGCTTAGAAAATAAACATTAAAAAAACTATACACTCTTATTATGTGCAAAATTCAAAAAGTGTTAAATTTGCTCAAAATGACCCGATTTGACACCCCATTTCTGGGGTGTTATAATAGCTCAAAAAGGTAAAAAAACCTATTGATAATATAACGCACCGAAGCCCCCCCACAAAGGGGGGGCTGGAAAGGAGAGTGCAACCATGAATATACTGGCTGATGAACTGGTGAAGATGTATGAGGAAG
>FZPS01000153.1_pt52 | contig 53977 bp, 47 predicted proteins | sample 1817821 | NCBI WGS metagenome assembly FZPS01 (sample SAMEA104158645, study PRJEB21678) | metagenome | place: Germany | collected 2015-04-21 | reverse complement strand
TCATAACAACAAATATTGAATTTAGTAAATGGAAAGGTTTCTTATTTGATGAGAAATTAACTGCAGCAATAGTTGATAGGTTGGTTCATCATTCCCACATGCTTATATTTACAGGTAAAAGCTACCGAATGATTAACTCCCTAATGAAGTAAAAAAGTCTAGTGCTGGTCTTGTATTTTTAATTGCCAAAAGTTGCACTTTTCTATTGCCAAACACAGATGAATATGTTATTACCTTAAGTAAAGAATTAATTGCCAAACTAAAAGTCCTTACAGAGTAGACTAATATATCTTAGAAGAATTTGAAAAGCAAGGTTTTAATTTTGATAGAAATAGAAGCCAATATATTCAATATTGCTTTGGAAATTATGTAGGAGCACAAGTTTTATAGGCTTTCTCTTATGCTTTAAATTGATAATAAAATCGGCAACATAAAAATTAAATAGTAAATATAAATGGTGAAGTTCAAAAAGTCAATTAAGACTAAAGAACTTCGCTTTTTTAGTACCATAAATAGTGTAAGAAGGAATTATCCTTTCTTGCACTATTTTTTATATAATGAAAGGGTAGAGCAACGAGTCTTTTTTAGGGCTAGTACGTCCGTGCATAAAACTGTTGCCTACCGACTCATTATATGTATTCGATTAAGCAGGTTGGGCTAATACGTCCGTGTCACATGCTAAAATGAGTGGAAATGGGTGCAGGTAGGATTCTACATTATCTATTTTAAAAGAATAGGGAGGGAAGAAAATGATATCTATAGGTATTGATATTTCTAAAGACAAATCCACTATTTGTGCTCTTAAAAGTGGTAGTGAGACCATTTGGAAACCATTTGATTTAAAGCATTTACAAAGTGATATGCAAAGCTTCATATCCAAACTTGAAGCTTTAACAGGAGAACTACGAATAGTTATGGAAGCTACAGGGAAGTACCATTTACCAATACTGTACTCATTAAAATCAAAAGGGTACTTTGTTACAGTAGTTAATCCTTTAAAGATGAAGCAATTCTGCCGTTCAATGAGTTTTCGTAAGGCTAAAAATGACAATATTGATTCAAGATTAATTGCTGAGTATGGACTAATTTATTGGCATAAACTAGAAGAATATAAATTAGATAGAGAAGTTTATCAGAACTTGAAATACTTAAATCGTTCCTATCATCATTATATGGACTTGAGGATTAGTCAAATGAATTTTCTAGATACTTTCATTGATCAAGTCTTTCCAGGCTTGAAAAAGATTTTACCCCATGGCTCAGGAGACTTTAGCAAGGATAAATTATTAGATTTTTTAGAAGTTTGGTGGCATAAGGATGTGGTTATTAGCCAAGACGAAGAAGAATTTATTAAAGTTTATCAAAAGTGGGCAAAAGAAAAGAGATACCATCCTAATGCCAAGAAGGCACAAGCTATCTACGAGGTCGCTTTAGAAGGTATCTCCACTCAGCCCTCAAATAGCCCATATATTAAAGCGGACGTTTACGAGAGCATTCAGCTGGTTAAAAGAATTAACCAAAGCCTCAATTGTATTTTATCACAAATGTTAGATCTTGCCGAGCCTTTAGAAGAATTTCAGGAAGCAAAGAAATTTTCTGGTATATCAGATAAGCTGGCAGTTCAGATAACAGCTGAATTTGGAGACTTGAGCAAATTTAGAAATAAAAAGTGTCTAATATCTTTCGTTGGCATTGATGCTCCAACATATGAATCTGGGGATTTCAAAGGTAGTCGGCGTAAAATATCTAAAAGAGGTAATGCTATTCTTAGAAAGGTTGGCTATCAGGCAATGAAATGCATGATGGGTGCTAAAAACCCTGAAAATCCAGTATATTGTTATATGGTAAAGAAAGAAGAAGAAGGTAAGGCCAAGAAAGTAAGTAAATTTGCAGGTTTAAACAAGTTTTTGAGAATTTACTATGCCAGAGTAATAGAGATAAAAGAAGAAAAAGCATCTAAAAAAGCAGCATAATAATCATACTTAATTTAAAATACAATAAGCCGAATCAAGTGTCGGCCTATTTGTTATGTCTAAATTCAAATATTAAAAATTGAGCAAATTATAAAAATTGGCCTTGACTTTTGTTAGCAGGTTTTATGCTATTTTCCTTAGGCCCTTGTGAATATCTTGATTTACCTTTTATTTCAAAGGTCCCTTGTGATATAATGTAAAAACTAATGAATAGCAGCAGACTTCTGCGCTATTTACACATGGAGGTTATTTTATGTTTTGGCATAAGAACAAGCTTAAAATATTTACCTCAATAATAGGGTTAGGTATTTTAATTGTTTTGGCAATTATCTATAGTAAATCTAAGGACGATACAAGTGATTTGGACACTATAGTTTTTCTTGGTAATAAAAACCTAGCCCCTATAGTATACGAAGATGATGGACGTGCCAAGGGGGTAGCTGTAGATATAGTAAGGGCCCTTGAGGACAAAATCGACTTTAGGGTTGTGGTAAAGGCCCTTGACTGGGTGGAAGCCCAAGACATGGTCTTAAGTGGACAAGCTGATGCCCTAGTTCAGATCAATCCCAGCCCTGAGAGGGAGGAACTATTTGATTTTACTGATGAGCTCTTGGAATCAGAGTTTTCCATATTTACAGATAGTGCCAATACCCATATTCGGAGGGTTGAGGATCTAATAAATATGTCTGTAGGTGTTGAAAAAGGTGGCTATCCCCAAACCCTTCTAAGGGAATATGGTGGTATAAAGCTTGTAGAGATTCCAAGTATCAGCTCTGGTTTTCATATGATAAAGGCTGGAAACTTGGATGCCCTTGTAGTTGATAGATGGATAGGGGAATATGAGCTGGCTATGGGGGATTTTAAGTCAATCCAGCTTGTAGGACAGCCGGTAGAAAGTCAATATTCAAAAATTGCGGTTAAAAAAGGTAACACAGAACTCCTTAAGATAATTAATAATGGACTTAGGGAACTTAAGGATGACTCTACCATCAATGATATTATCAGGGCTTGGAAGGGTAAACAGGTACTATATTTTACAGAGGAGATGCTAGTGCGTCTAGCCCTCTATATCTCAATAGGGGTTATTATAATAATCCTATTAATAGGATTTGCTTTAGTTGATAGATATAAGAGGCTTAGTAAGAAACTCCAATTAGATGTAGAAGAGAGAAGCATGGAGCTTGAGAAAGCAAATGAACTCTTAAGAAAGGCAAATATGGAGTTAGAGAGAATATCTATGATAGACAAGCTTACTAACCTTTATAATAGGCGGTTTTTTGATATATCCTTTAGCAAGGTATGGAGTCAGGCCAAGAGAGAAGGCTTACCCCTATCTCTGATTATGATAGATATTGACCACTTCAAAAAATATAACGACAACTATGGACATTTGGCTGGGGATGGTTGTTTAAGCAGCATAGCCAAAGTAATCAAGGAAACGGTTAAGAGGGGTGGAGATTTTGTAGCCCGCTATGGAGGAGAGGAGTTTGTGGTTTTATTACCCAACACATCCCTGGAAGGGGCTAGGACTGTTGCAGAGAATATAAGACAAAGTGTAGAAGGCTCGAGATATCCTTACCAAGGAATAAATACCAGGGTCACGGTCAGCTTAGGAGTGGCTTCTATTATGCCTGGTTCATCCTCTAGTCCCAATGATTTAATCTATGCTGCTGATGAGGCCCTGTATAAGGCTAAGGAATCTGGCCGTAATCGAGTGGTCGCCTATGGCAATAATCTGGATAACTAGGAAGCTTACAAGGAATTTTCAAGACAAACTCAGTTATCAGAATATTTAATCATATATTAAGATAACTTGCATGACACTGTAAAAATTGGGGTAAAGATTTATATGATAATGAGGCTAAGATGTTCTTATGAAGGGGGTCGTAATGTGGTTGGGAAGAACAGAAAGGCAAACCTTAAGATCTACATAATACCTTTTATCATAATAACCTTAATTTTTGCAACAATTACTGTTACAATGAGCAGAAGTATCAAAAACTATTACTATGAGTTAAAAAAGGAAGAGGGGCTAAAAATTTCTGGAAGCATCTCTTCAAGCTTATCTAATACTGCCCTTGCTGTAGACACCATAAATAGTCTATTGGAAGAGATTTTATTAACCTACCTAGAGACTGCTGAAAACCATAGGGAGTTTTATAGTGAGGAGTTTTTTGAAAACTTTTCTAAAATTTACGATATAGATGAAATCTATGCCTATACCCCAGAAGGAGTAATTGAATTTTCAGGAACTGGTAAGTATATTGGCTGGAAGGCTGAGGAGGGTCATCCAGTCTATGATTTTATGATTGGCAATGATGAGATTCTCATAGAAGACATAAGGAGGGACTCAGAAAGCAATCTATACTATAAATATGCCTATATCAAGAATCCAGATGGGACCTTTATTCAGATAGGCATACTAGCAGAAAAAGTTTATGATTTATTAGCTCAATTTAGGCTCCAAAATATCCTGGATGAAATGGCCAAGGGAGGAGATATAGTCCAACTATACTCCTTAAACGAGGACACTATAGTTACAGCCAGTACAGACCGGGCTATGATTGGTAATAAGGTAGAAAACATATCTTTAACTTCATGCCGCAAAGGAGAGATATGTGATTGGATTAACGATACCAATGGAATTGACCTATATGAGATCTTTGTACCTATGGAAAATGAATCTATCAATCTAGTGTCACTGGGAATACAGTATTCCTTAGATAGTATGACTCCTGTCATTAGGTCTAACACCTTTATTGCTGTTGCCGGCATAATAATCGTATACTTAGCCTTAACTTATTCTATTATAGCGACTTATCGAAGGAAAAATAAGCTGATAAGCCTTGCCTACTTTGACAGCTTAACAGGGCTTCCCAATTCAGCCTTCTTAAAGCAAAGGATAGATGAAGACAAATCTAAGAAGAAGAATGGAGAAAAGAAGGCCATAATCATTATAAAATACCACAACCTAAACCTAAAGAACATTACCTTTGGCTATGAGCATGGGGATATGATTCTTAAAAACTTCGGGGAGAAGGTCAAGTCCTTGGAGGGTAAAAACATCAGCATATTTAGGCTTACGGGAGAAAAGTTCGTTATATATCTAGACTCTTATGATGATAGGGATGAGATCCTATCAATCATTAAGAGGGTTAATAGTTTAATAGAAGAGCCCTTAATCGTCAATAAGGTAAAGGAATATCCTATAATCAAGATTGGGGTAGTTGAATATGAGGATAGGACTATATCCTTGGATGAGCTACTTAAGAATGCCACCCTTGCCTTAAACTACGTAGACTTATCTGAGGGCACTAACTATAGATTTTTCGATGAAAGCATGCAGGCTAGTGTCCAACGTTCGGAAATAATTGAGAGGGAGTTAAGGGAGGCCATCAACCAAGATTTTGCATCAGATATATACTTGCTCTATCAGCCTATTTTAAATTCCAAGACTAATAAGATAGAAACCTTTGAAGCCTTGGCCAGAATGAGATCGGAGAGATTCGGCCTGGTCTCACCCCTGGAGTTTATTGGAATAGCTGAGGATAACCAGTTGATCATACCCCTTACCTATCTAATCCTTAGAAAGGCCTGCAGGTTTATGTCTGATTTAATAGAGATGGGCTATAATACCCTTAGGATAGCAGTAAATATCCCCAGCATCCATCTCTTGCAGGAGGACTTTGTCCCCAACATTCTAGAGATACTGGAGGAGACAGGTGTAGAAGGAAGCAACCTGGAGCTGGAGATTACAGAGACAAGCCTTATGGAGAACTTCGATATAATTAACAATCGGTTAAAGGAGCTTAGAAGGCATGGAATCAGTATATCCATAGATGATTTTGGGACTGGCTATTCCTCCTTTGATAGGCTTAGTGAGTTAAATGTGGACACCCTGAAGATAGACCAGTACTTTATAAACAAGATTACCGACTCAAACAAGGACTCCATCATAACCAGCGATATTATCTCCTTTGCCCATAGGCTGGGACTAGATACTGTGGCTGAAGGAGTGGAGCTTGAAATTCAGAAAGAGTATCTGTTAGAATATGAATGTGACAAATTGCAGGGTTATCTCTTTAGCAAGCCCCTTCCAGAAGAAGATGCAATTAAGATATTAAAAGAAACCAATGGATAAGATATTTAATCTAAAAGTCTGGGGGATGTTATGTAGAATTGAAAAAAGCAAAATTATCTATTATTAATCTAATACTCATCACCTTTACTACTATCATGCTAATAGCAGGTTTAATAATAGGTGTCCTGGTGTTTTCTAACTGGTTTGACTTTGCAGATGACACCTTAACTGAGATTAGCACTAGGTTTGATAGGGATGTTTACAGTATAGTAGAATTTTATATGGAGAATCATTGGACAGGCAGCATGGAGGACTGGGAAGGTTTAAGTAACCACCTGGACCTCATGGTAAAGGACAGAAACTCAATGGCAGTCCTGGTGGACAAGAATACTGGGGAGCTTATAGCCAACTCCATCAATATGGATAATCAATTGACCTTTGGTAATGGTACTAGTAGGCCAATCCTGATAGGGGATATGGGCTATCCAGCCCTAACTAAGGCCTATAACTCCTATAAGGATTCAAATTTAAAAACCCATAAACTAACAAATATAAATAGTACCTTTTATATTAAGATATCAGAATACAAGGATAAGGGATTTGAATGGTTGATAATTACAGCCATACCAGATAGTCAAGTCACCACAACAATCAATGAAACCATTTTGTTTACAATACTTTCAGTAGTTGCAGCTATGGGGCTAGCTATAATAGTCTATTATGCCCTCATAAGGAAGCTAACCAAGCCCCTCTATAATCTAGTGGCTATAACTGAGAGGTTTGCTGGTGGGGATTTCTCCCTCAGAGTTCCAGTATTTAGGTATGATGAAATAGGTCTTTTAACTCGAGCCTTCAATAGCATGGCGGATACCATCTACGGCCTGGTCAATCATCTAGAGGACAAGGTAAAAGAAAGGACCCTGGAATTAGAAAAAGCCAATGAGGACCTGGAAGACAATCGAAATCATCTCAGGTTAATCCTAGACTCTACAGCAGAAGGAATCTATGGTCTTGATTTGGAGGGCAACTGTACATTCTGTAATAATAGTGTCCTGGATTTATTGGGTTATGAGGATGAAGATGAGCTGATAGGAAAGCAGATGCATTATACAATCCACCATTCCAGAAGGGATGGTAGCAGGATGGAGCTAGAAGAATGTAAGATACTTAAGGCCATCAAGGATGGAACCCAAGTCCATGTGGATGATGAGGTCTTTTGGAAGAAGGATGGCACCTATATTGACGTTGAGTATAGGGTTTACCCACAGATTAAGGATGATGTCGTGGTCGGTGGGGTAGTCTCCTTTATGGATATAACTGAAACCAAGGAAGCCCAAGAGAAGATTCACTACCTAAGTACCCATGATCCAGTAACAGGTCTTTATAATAGGCAGTTTATAGAAAGCGAAATCAAGAGGATAGATATGGATATAAACCTTCCCATCTCTATAATCTACGGAGACGTAAATGGTCTCAAACTACTTAATGATATCTACGGCCATGATAAGGGGGATGAATTACTTAGAAAAACCTCAGAAGTCCTTAAGAAGGCCACCAGGCTAGATGACATAGTTGCTAGAATAGGTGGAGATGAGTTTATTATCATCTTAAAGAGGACCGATAGGGAAGGGGCTAGGAGCCTGATTAAAAGAATCAAGTCCTTGATCTCCAGTGAGAGGATTTCTGGCATCAAGGGAAGTATCGCCCTAGGCACCGATACTAAATCATCACCTGACCAAGATATTAAGGCCGTCATAAATAAGGCAGAAGAAGAAATGTATAGTGTTAAGACCCTTGAGAGCAAGGTGGCCTACACTGGCATGCTGGATGATATTATGGAGGCCCTTTTTGAGAGGAGCCCCAGGGAAAAACGCCACTCAGAAAATGTATCCAGAATTAGTGGTCAGATTGCAAAGGCCATGGGTCTTTCTGAAGAAGTTATTAAAAGAATTGAGGATATAGGTTATTATCATGATATAGGTAAGATAATCCTGGATAAAGATATATTGAATAAGATGGGCAGGCTTGACTCCAAGGAACAAGAAGAGATGGAAAGGCATACCCTCATAGGTTATAGAATCCTGAACCTCTTTAACCAAACTCTAGACATGGCAGAGGTTGTCTTGTGCCACCATGAGAGCTGGGACGGTTCAGGCTATCCTAAGGGTCTAAGGGCTAGGGAGATACCTCTATACTCTAGGATTATAGCGGTTGCAGAAGGCTATGATGCCATGACCAACAGGGTGGACGATAGTGGACTTGAGCCCCATAAGGCCTTAGATGAAATCAAATCCCTATCTGGGACCAGGTATGACCCCGAGGTAGTGGAAGCCTTCCTGACCTTGAGGGATAAAAAGGAAGCCTAGTCATATATTTAAGAATTAGATTTGATATAGGAAAAAAATAGGGTAAACTAGACAAATAAGGGTATGAGGCTAATAAGCTCATACTCTTTTTTGTTGAGAATATAAGGATTATGTTGACAAATCTGATGTTTTGTAAGAGAATGTGTTTTTAAGTAGGTAAAATGCTCAAGTTAGGATAATTATAGGATAGTTTTGACCTTAAGTCTAAGCCGTTTAAGAGGAGTAAGGGATGGGTTTTTAGGAGGATAATCAATGAAGTATAAAGAAAGAATGGGGCATTCCCAAAAAAGTAAGATGAGGGGTATGCCTAGAAGGTTGATATATTTGATTTTAATTCTGGCAGTATTGGCCAGTATCTACCTGAGTTTTGCCTGGCACAGGTACCAGGATATGGCAAGAATGGAGGCTAAACAACTAGCCCAGTCGGTGGGCTCACTACTACATGTGGAGCATATCATGGCCTTGGGGGAGGGGGATGCAGCTTCAGATGAAGAACTAGTTGAGCAATCTTTAAGCCATCTGGTTGAGGTCACCGATTCTATCTACTATGCCTATCTATTAAAAGAAAAAAATGGGGATATCAAAATAGTTGTAGATTCATCTACAGCTGATTCAGCCACTTCCAGCCCCACCAGGCGTAGCTGCGAAGAGGCAATTGGAACTAATAGTGAGGTTTTTGCAAGTGGTGAAGGTATAGTTACAGGACCAATCACCACCCCTTGTGGAGAGTGGATAAGGACCCTTGTGCCCATCTTTGATATGGATGGGAGGGAGGTCATCGCAGTCCTAGGTATTAGCTATTCTGCTATGGAATGGAAGAATAATCTATGGACAAAAATGATACCTGATTTTATAGTCACAATTAGTATCTTAGCCCTTATATATACCATTTATAGGTTATTACTACAGAATGAAAGATACAAGCATGCAGAGGAGTCTAGACAGGAAAGTGAGCGTAGTAAATCGGTATTTTTCTCCCATATACCTGGCATGGCCTACCGATGCAAGGACAATCATAACTATACCATGGAGTTTGTATCTGAGGGTTGCTATGACTTAACAGGTTACCAGCCAGAAGACCTAATAGGTGATAGGGAGATATCCTATTATGAAATCATATCACCTGAATTCCGTGAACCTGTTCGGGCTGAATGGAAGAAGGTATTGATGGAGGGCAAGGATTATCGGGATGAATATGAAATCATCACCAAGTCTGGTGAGCGAAAATGGGTTCTGGAACTTGCCCAGGGTATCTATGATAATGAAGGAAAGGTGGAAGCCCTAGAGGGAATTGTTTTGGATATTTCTGAGCAAAAGAAGTTGGACCACCAGATAACCTATCTTAAGGAAAGGGATTTTTTAACTGGCCTCTATAACCGTCATTATATAGAAAAGGAGAAAAAGCGTCTGGACAAGCCTGAGTTCCTACCCTTGTCCATCCTTGTATGTGATATAGATGGTCTACGTGTGATTAATGATGCCTATGGCCATAATGAGGGGGATTATTTGATAGCGAAAACAGCCCAATTGCTTAAGAACCACCTTAGGGATGAGGATAGACTGGGCTATATAGGTGGTGGTGAGTTTATGATCCTCCTACCCAAGACAGATAGCCAGGCTGCTAACCAGGTGGAAATGGAAATTAAAAACTCAATGGATTCCTTTAATAGGGTAAATAAAAGGAACCTTTATAATATCAGCTTGACTATAGGTAATAGCACCAAGGAAAGGGAGGACCAGGCCATACAGGCAGTGCATCTGGAGGCTGAAGAGAATCTCCGACGTAGGAAGATACTCAACCAAAACAGCTCCCACTCAGCCATCCTATCCTCCATCATGGCCACCCTATATGCTAAAAGCCAAGAAACCGAGGAACATGGCCAACGTTTAGGAGAATTCTGCATGATGATAGGAGAATACCTTGGCCTATCCCATAGTGAATTGGATGAATTACGTCTACTATCCCAGCTCCATGATATCGGTAAAATTGGGATAGAAGACCAAATTTTAAATAAGCCAGGCAGCCTAACCGAAGAGGAATGGGAAATCATGAAAAAACACCCTGAAATCGGCCATCGTATAGCCATGACCACACCCCAATTGAGTCACATAGCCGAATATATCCTAAACCACCATGAGCGTTGGGATGGGACAGGCTATCCTAGGGGATTGAAGGGTAAAGAAATCCCCCTTGCAGCTAGAATTCTTGCTGTATCAGATGCTTATGATGCCATGACCCAGGATAGGATCTATCGCAAGGCCTTATCAAAAGAAGCTGCCTTAAAGGAGATAGAGGACAATGCTGGTACACAGTTTGATCCGGTAATAGCTAGACTCTTTGTAGACTTGATAAGGAATCAGGACATGACATATCAACCTACTTCTTAAATTAGATACTATAGTCACCTCTCATGAATGAGGTGGCTATTTATTATATTTGGCAATCTTATATAATAATCTTAGATAAAGAAAAAACCTGTAAGATTTTAATCTTCTCTGCGTCTTATATATAGGGGGTGTCAAATTGCCAGAGCTTGAAGAGATTTATAAGAAGTATTTCAAGGATGTCTATCTCTTTATTTATAGCATATCTAAAGATAGGCATATAGCTGAGGATATGACATCTGAGACCTTTTTGAAGGCAATGAAATCCATAGACGATTTTAAGGGAAATTGTGATATAAAGGTTTGGCTCTTTCAAATTGCTAAAAACTCATACTATTCCTATTTAAGAAAGAACAAGGACCTTCTTAATCTAGACATAATATCTGACAAGGACGAAAGCACCGATGTAGAAAAAGCCATACTTTCCTCTGAAGCGTCTAAGGAAATCCAAAGGATAATCCATAAGCTACCAGAACCTTACAGGGAGATATTTACCCTAAGGTTTTTTGGGGAGTTGAGTTTTAAAGAGATTGGAGACTTGTTTGGTAAAACTGATAACTGGGCCTGTGTCACCTTCCATAGGGCTAGAAATAAGATTAGAGAAGAAATGAGGGATTATGAATGAAAATCACATGTAATATCATAAAAGACTTGTTACCTTTATATGTAGAAGATATGTTAAGTGATGACTCAGTAGTTATGGTTGAAGACCATATTAAAAAGTGTCCTGCATGTAAAAGTATCCTAGCTGAAATGAAGGAGCCTTACCAGGTTCCAGTAGACATGGATACAGCCCCCCTACTAAGCATAAAATCTAAGCTAAAGAAGAAAAAACTACAACTAGTAACCCTATCAATAATTTTTTCAATCATTATCCTAACTGTGACTCTTGCCTTCTTAACAGCACCTGCCTATATCCCCTATAGCCAAAAAATTGTAAGGATTAGTGAGCTTGGTGATGGGGCACTTGTATTAGAATTTGATGATAGGATATCTGGTTATGATATTGAAAGCCATTTAGCTGAAGATAAGACTGGCTATGTCTATCATATAAGCACATGGGACAGTTTATGGAATAGGAAAATAGTGAAATCTTCTCCTAAGAATCTTGTTTTAAACCCCAAAGGTGAAAATGTTGTCTCTATCTACTATATCCAGGCGGATGGGAGTGATGACATTCTCTTATATGGTAAAGATTTGAACCCGTCTGGAGGAATTATCACCTTACCTAGGCTTGTTTTGTCTTATTATGTACTTCTTGCCTTACTTGTCTTTGCTATTACGAGCCTGATGGCACTAATATTTCGCCAGAATAAAAAGGTGTTTAATATTTTTATTAACATCTCCATGTTTTCCCTATCCTACCTGTTAGGACACTTGGCTATTAAAGGATTCGACCCTACATCCTATTATGCATCAAAGGATTTCGCCTTAATAGGATTAATTACCATACTCCTATATATAGCCTTGCTTATCCTTAGGAAGTTGATTAGAGAATTAAGAGACTAAGGTGAGGAGGTAGAATCGAATATAATAAATATTATGATAAATCTAAATAATCTATAGCCAAGTCACAGTTTAAGTTGTATAATAATAGCTACCTAATAGAATATATAATATCCTTTACTAGAGTGCGAGAGAAGGTTTTGAAATGAACCAAAAAGATAATAACAAGATTTCTTTATTTGGTGAATTTAAGGATAAGTCTCTAGAAAATGAATACCTAGCCGATAATATGAGTACTTCCATAAAGGCTACCAGGTATTTGGCCCTATTTTATGGCTTCATACTTATGGTATTTTTGGCTGCGGATTATTTTGCTGCTGAAGAAATCCCCCTATTTGGTAATCTTGCTAGGCTAAGAATCCTCTTCGCCCTTATATCGATGATTGTATTTTTCTATGCTAATAATATCACTGACCACATGAATCTAATCTACTTAAATACTAGCTACCAGGGTATCATAGCAGCTACTTACTTGCTTTCACTGGAACAATTCGAAAGCCTTAACTTCTTTAGTGTCCTAGCCTTGATGGTCATAACCTTAGCCATATACCTTCTTCCCAATAAGATCATGTTTACTCAGTTAATCTCGGCCGTATTCAGCATAATTTTTTTCCTATATCCTATTAAAAGGGTTACAGGACTTGGAGAGGCAAATATATATAGGATAATTGGCTATCAACTAATCTTCCTTGCCTATTGCAATATCCAATATTCCCTAACTGAGACTTATAAAAGGAAGAAGTATCTAGCAAACAAGCAAGCCATGCTCCTATCAGTTATGGACCCCCTAACTGGCATCTATAATCGGGGTAAGTTTGATGAAGAAATGAATAAATGGATCAATATGGCCAACAGATACAAGGTGACGTTTTCAATAATCTTAATGGATATTGATGATTTCAAGAAAATTAACGACAAATATGGACATCTGTTAGGAGATAAGGTATTAATAAATGTGGTATCCCAAATCAGAAAATCCATACGAAGTTCAGATGTCTTCGCAAGATGGGGTGGGGATGAATTTGTAATCCTACTTCCCAACACCGATATTAACCAGGCTGGTGTGATGGCCGAGAGGATTAAGGGTGAAATCTTCAAGGGCTTAAAGGATATGGACCTACATATCAGTTGCAGCTTTGGTGTAGCCTCCTATCGGCTGGGAGATAGCAGCCATACCTTATTGAGTAGGGCTGATAATTGCCTCATGGAAGCCAAGGCTCGTGGCAAGGATAGGGTTAAAGTCTAACAAGTAAGGACTTAAGTTTAAATACACCTCTGATGAGGTGTATTTTTTAGTGTCTGAATTTATCTTGTTTATTGACATATGTCATGAAACCTCTATAATAGAATTATAAGTAGATATACTTTACTAATATTGATAATCTGAGGTGATGGTTATGGCAAGACCTATGAAGAGGAGAGATGTTTGTGGGCTTCCGGAGATTGACAAGTTTGGTCCCCTAGGTACTTCTTTGGAGGATAGGCTGCCTGTTAATATGACAGTTGATGAGTATGAAACCATCAGGCTTATCGATTTGGAGGGTTTTACCCAGGAAGAGTGTGCTAAGCAGATGAATGTGGCTCGTACTACTATTCAGGGCATCTACACATCCGCCAGAAAGAAACTAGCTGAGTCCCTAGTCAATGGCAGGACTCTTTCCATAAGAGGTGGAGAATATAGGTTATGTGATGGAATGGGGAAGCTCTGTGGACCCGGCTGTCGTAGGCATAGTAGGGGACGGAGATTTAGAGAACATGATATATAAGGGTGATTATAATGAGTGGTGAAGTTGAGACCAAGGCCTTAGAAGTGGATAGGTTACAACTTATTAAGAAGCTCATACGTGGTAAGGGATTTAAACTTACCAGACCAAGGAAGTTGATACTGGAGCACTTCCTAGAGTCGGATAGGCATTTAACCGTAGAAGAAATATACCAAAGGCTTGAAAGCACCAAGATTGGCATTGCTACAGTATATAGGAATGTTAAGCTCTTCCATAATATGGGGATAATAAATGAAATTCTTGTAGACGGGGTAGCCCATTATGAGTTAAAAATCTATAGCAAAAAGGCCCTACACCTCCATTTTCAGTGCATGGAGTGTGATGATTTAATTGATATCCATGATAAGGAGCTTACCATGGACTACTTAAAATTAAACAGATCAATAGAAGATAAGATGAATTTAGAAATCTATGATGCCAAGATTATGTATATTGGCCTATGTGAAAAATGTAAGGACAAAAGATAAGTCAATGAGTTATGAAATAGATGAAATAAGTACTTATATCATATATAATAGGAATAAATATCTTAAATAGAGTAATTAATGACATTATTAATAGGAGGGAAGGCATGAAGCTTATTTCATGGAATATCGATTCGCTGAATGCAGCACTAACCAGTGATTCAGCCAGGGCTATTTTATCCAGGGAGGTCTTAAAGACCATCATTGAATATGACCCAGAAATCATCGCCCTACAGGAAACTAAATTACCCAGTAACGGGCCCACTAAAAAGCATCTTAAGATTTTGGAGGATAAGTTCCCCGATTATGAAATTGTCTGGAACAGCTCAGTGGAACCAGCCCGTAAGGGATATGCTGGTACCATGTTCTTATATAAGAAGCATCTAGAACCTATAGTTACCTATCCTAAGATAGGGGCTCCAGGTACCATGGACTATGAGGGAAGGATTATTACCCTGGAGTTTGAAGACTACTATGTAACCCAGGTATATACACCAAATGCTGGAGATGGCTTAAGTCGATTAGAAGAACGTCAAGAATGGGACATAAAATATGCTGAATACCTGGCCGGTCTTGATAAGGAGAAGTATGTTATAGCAGCAGGAGATTACAATGTAGCCCATAAGGAAATAGATTTAGCCCATCCTGACAACAATCGAAACTCCCCAGGCTTTACAGATGAGGAGAGGGATGGCTTCACCAATCTGCTAGCCAAGGGATTCACTGACACCTTCCGCCATATTCATGGGGATGTTGAAGGAGTCTATAGCTGGTGGGCCCAGAGGGCCAGGACCAGTAAGATCAACAACTCTGGCTGGAGGATTGACTATTGGCTGGTGAGTAATAGAATAGCAGATAAGGTAATCAAGTCTGAAATGATAGACTCAGGTCCAAGACAGGACCACACCCCTATCCTTTTGGAGATTAAGCTATAAAAAATGATAACCTAGCTTTTTTGAGGCTGTAATCATTCCATAAATGAATGCTCCTTACTCAAATTCTTAAGTAAGGAGCATTTCTAATCTTATAACTCAATTATATATGCTAGTTTTGTCTATCCTTCATGGGTACTAACGTCTAACTGGTATCTCTTCATAGCAACCTCAACTATTTTTAAGACCAGGTTTTCATAGCCAAGATCACAGGCCTCTGCCATCCTATACAAGGAGCTCTTACCAACCATTAGACCAGGTAGGGAATTGATTTCAAGGACATAGGGTACCCCATCCTTTAGAATCATGTCAACCCTTCCATAGTCCCTGATGGATAAGGCTTTATAGGCCCTTAGGGCGGTTTCTTCAACCAACCTTTGTTCTTCCTCGCTAAGTCTTGCAGGGAAATGGTATACCATTTGGGGCTTGTAGTAGGTCTTAACTTCGAAACTATAGAACCTAAGTAGGTTATCTTGCAAATTAGACATGTCTAATTCTTGGATAGGCAGGATAGTGATATCGTCACCATTTCCTACGATTCCTACTGAAAGTTCCTTTCCTCCTTCAATAAACTCATTGAGCATGATGGGTGGGTTATATGTATCTAGGGCATCCTTTAACTTTTTCTCTAATTCATCCTTATTAAAAACCAAACTATCCTGATGAATTCCCCTACTTGAGCCTTCGTCATTTGGTTTGACTAGGATAGGGAAGCCCATATCGATATTTTCTATGTCACTTAATTTCTCAATGGATACAAAACCAGGAGTAGGTATATTATTACATTTGAAGACTGTAGATGCCAAAATCTTATAGGATGCTAGAGTATGTCCAACTATTGAAGAACTTGTGTAAGGAATATTTGCAAATTCAAGCATTGCCGGAACCTGTGCTAGTTTACCATTGCCAACAATACCATTGCATAGATTAAATACTAGGTCTACATTTTCATTCTTTAGGGTAGTGATAAGGTTTTCATCAGCTATTAAATCAATACATTCATATTTTTTCGATAAGACAGCCTTTAGGGATTTAACAGTTTCTTTTTTCTGATTATCTTCAAAATGAGCCTCTTCAGCGGGTACATATTTTTGTCTTGATTCATCGGTTACAATTGCTATTTTCATTTGATCCCTCCCATTGAATAGTTAAAATATTTACATATATAATATCCCATTATTTTATAGAAATCAAGAAATAAACGATGAAGGGATAGCCAAATAAAGGGCTTATAATGTGTTAAAAAAATCTATATATTAGGTCATTTTGGGTAGATATAAAATATAGGCCTTAAAAGAATATTAAGTAGCCTGGATAAAAATATCAAATTATAAGGACTAATAGGCCTAGGATATGATAAGATAGAATTAATCAATAAAACAACCGGAGGGAACTATGGATTCTGGCTATGATTTAAGAAAGAAGTTCATCATAAACACTGTATTTATCCTACTAATTATTTTTATAAGCTATGTTCTGCTTAAATATGGGATTTCCATAGTGAGTCCTTTTATATTTGCCTTTATATTTGCCTACATACTCAATAAACCCGCTAGGGCAATTTCCACATCTACTAGATTACCCCATAAATTGGTGTCCTTTTTTATCATACTAATTTTCTATGCGGTAGCTGGCATCGTGGTCTTTCTATTGGGAGTTAGGTTGACATCTACTATCACTAGGATTGTTTCCATGATCCCATCCATATATGATAAACAGATAGGGCCCCTGCTTATGAGCGCCTTTAGGTCCATAGAGGAGATAGTATATGACATAGACCCTGCCATTGTGGAGGTCCTTAATGAAGGCTTCACCCAGTTTATCCGTACCATGGGGGAAGCCGTCACCAATTTCTCCCTAAGGCTCTTAAGGTCCATATCGGATATAGCATCATCACTACCCCTCTTTTTTATAAAGGTCTTACTGATGGTCATATCCACCTTCTTTATAGCCATGGATTTTGATAATTTGGTAGCCTTCACCAGGAGGCAGTTTTCACAACAAGGGAACAAGGTGATAAACACCATCCACCAATACATTGTCAACACCCTCTTTGTAGTGATTAGGTCCTATGCAATAATCATGTTCATAACCTTTATTGAGTTATCAATAGGCCTTACCATCTTAGGTATAAAAAATTCAATATTGATAGCATTTTTAATCTCGATATTTGATATCCTGCCAGTCTTAGGAACAGGTGGTATCATGGTACCCTGGGTAATTGTCACCCTGCTGCAAGGCAATATTTCTCGTGGTCTAGGTCTTTTTCTAGTCTATATCACAGTAACCATAGTTAGGAATATCATAGAGCCACGGATAGTAGGTAAGGAGTTAGGAATCCATCCTGTTGTTACTCTGATAAGTATGTTTGTTGGAGGGAACCTTTTTGGTGTCGTAGGGGTATTTGGATTACCTGTTATCCTATCTTTACTAGTCCACCTGAATAAGGCTGAAATAATACGGGTTTTGAAATAAACAGATGCAGATGAGAAATCATCTGCATTTTTACTTTTATATGCTATAATACTATACATCTAACTAGAAAAATCTACCATGCGGGGGATGACGATGAGGAAGATATTAATCTTATTGCTTATTATAATCTTGACTGGGTGCAGTTCTAGAGAGGAAGTCTTACCTGCCGACATTGATGAATCTGCTGAACTAGAAGAGGATGAATGGCTGGAGGAGGAAGAAAACTCTCAAGAACATGAAGGTGATACGCCCACTAAGCCGAAAGAAGAGGAAGGGATAGGCTATCAGGACTTAAAGGATAGGATTTTAGATAAGTATCAGGGGATTGCCCCTAGTGAATGGGGAGAGAACCTAGAGGGAGTAATCAGTGAAATCCAGACTGATGAAAAAATAGTAGCCCTTACCTTTGATGCCTGTGATGGCTCACCTAATTCCTATGATAAAAAACTGATAGATTTTTTAATCCAGGAGGAGGTCCCAGCAACTCTTTTTATAGGGGGCCAGTGGATCAAGGAAAACCAAGCTATTTTTATGGAATTGGCTGGTAATCCCCTTTTTGAAATAGCCAACCATGGCTATCATCACAAACCCCTGTCTGTAACAGGTGAAAGGGCCTATAATATAGAAGGTACCAAAAGTGTGGAGGATGCCTTTGATGAAATCTATAAAAATCAAATGCTTATCAAGGAATTGACAGGTTCATATCCTAAATACTTTCGGTCTGGCACCGCCTATTATGACGATGTGGCAGTTGAGATTATTCAGGATTTGGACTTAAAGGCGGTAAACTATAATGTCCTTGGCGATGCAGGAGGAACCTTTAACAAGAAGCAAATTGTCAAGGCCTTTGAAACTGCTAAGGAGGGCTCCATCTTCTTATTCCATATGAACCAACCCCATTCAGAAATATGCAAGGGGGTTCAGGAGGGGGTTAGGCTCTTAAAAGAAAGGGGATTTTCCTTTGTCCAGCTTGGTGAATATGACGAATTTCTAAAGTAGGCTCCTAAGTGTTTATTACTAAATAAATTGGGAAAATACTATAGGGAGGCTTGGTATGAGTTAAAACAAGCCTTGGTGTGGATATTTAATGTAAGGTACAATTCAGTAAGGATAATAATATGACAAAATAATGATAGAAGGAGACATTATACAATGACAAAAAAGAAGTTGGCATTTATAGGTTGCGGTTATCTAAATCAGATAGTTGCAAATGCTGTTAAGACTGGTATCCTACCAGAATATGAAATTGTTGGTGCTCTGGGCAGAGATTTTAGCAGGACCCAGGAGTTTTCTAAGTACTTTAACTGCAAGGCCTGTAAGGATATAGGGGAGCTTTTGGCCTTGGAGCCTGACATCGTATCTGAAGCTGCAAGCCCCCAGGCAGTAGTGGACTATGCTGAAACCATTCTAAAGGCAGGTGCCAGCATAACCGTCCTATCAGCAGGAGCATTTGCAGATACGGAGTTTTTCGAAAGGCTCAAGGAGGTAGCCCTAGAAAATGGTACAAGAATCTATATACCAGGGGGAGCTGTTGGTGGATTTGACTTTATCCGGGCCCTATCCCTTATGAGCCCCACAGAAGCAACCATGACATCAGCTAGAAACCCTAGGGCCTATTACTACACTCCCTACTACAGGGAGGGCCTATTTGATATAGAGGAGCCAGAGAAGCTATTTTCGGGAAGTGTAAGGGAGCTTATGGAAGAGTTCCCCCACACCTACAATGTGGTAATGGCCACATCCCTGGCATGTGGAGGACCAGAGAAAACCAAGTTTAATATGTACGCTGCCCCAAGTGTTAGGGGGGATGAGTATAATATCCGGGTCATGGGTAGGCATGTAGCCATGGATATGAATGTCTACTCAGTTAATTACGGCATAGCAGCTTGGACTGTGGTGGCAATGCTACAAAATATAGTTTCACCAGTGGTCTTCTAATATTAAGGCATAAGAAAATCCCAGAGGAGACTCTGGGATTTTTTAACATGTATCCCTCCAGTAGTTATTGGCAGCAGCAATGGTCTGAAAGTTTATCGCTATTACCTGACTTACTGCAATTAGGCTATCTGCATCATAGGCATAACATGGGCGCAACTCCCTGCGTAGTTCTGCAGAGGGCTGGGTGTATTGGATACCCTTTTGGGATAGCAGGATAGCTAGCTCATAACCATCCTGGGGTGTACTAGTTTTTAAACTAATGAGCCATCTTTCCATAAACCTTCCTCCTTCCTTGCTAACAATATATGCAGCCAGAAGGGGTTGGTTCATGGATGGAGGCCTTTTTATTTGCCCAAGTCATGCTCCTTGATGAACTCCTTCAGGATTTCCTCAAGGTTTGGACTACCAATTTCCTCCAACTCATAATGGACCCTGGTTGAGGGCTTGTTGATGGAGATAACCCTGGTTAAATCGATGGGTGTACCTATAATTACAGCATCACAGTCCGTTCTGTTAATGGTTTCTTCTAAGTCCCTTAATTGTTGCTTGCCATATCCCATGGCTGGCAGCAACTTCCCAATTTCAGGATAAATTTCAAAGGTTTCCTTTAGCTTTCCGACTGTATAGGGACGAGGATCTATAATATCACTAGATCCAAATCGCTCTGCAGCAACGGTACCTGCTCCTATCTTCATCCCTCCATGGGTCAAGGTAGGTCCATCTTCAACTATTAAAACTCTCTTTCCCTTAATAAGCTCAGGATTATCCACGGTTATCTTGGAGTTTGCCCTAATAACCTTGGCAGAAGGGTTAACCTTTCCTATATTTTCTTCCACTTGAGCTATAGCTTCAGAACTGGCTGAATCTATCTTGTTGATTAGGGCGATATCAGCTATTCTTAGGCTAACCTCACCTGGATAATAATTCAGCTCATCACCAGGACGGTGGGGGTCCACTACGGTAATGGACAAATCGGGTTCATAGAAGGGGAAGTCATTATTGCCCCCATCCCAGAGGATAACATCACAGCCATCAGGGTCATTTTCTGCTGCCCTAAGGATATCCTCGTAATCCACACCAGCATAGATGACATTACCTCGATCCACATGGGGCTCGTATTCTTCCATCTCTTCTATAGTACAATTATGCTTCTCCAAATCCTCTACACTAGCAAATCTCTGTACCCTCTGGGCCACTAAATCACCATAGGGCATGGGGTGCCTTACTGCTATAACCTTAATATTGTTTTCCATCAAGACCTCAATAACCTTCCTTGATGTTTGGCTTTTTCCAGCACCGGTTCTTACTGCACAGACTGAAATAACAGGTTTCTTACTCTTTAATGAGGTGCTCTTGGGTCCCAGCAGGGTGAAATCCGCTCCAGCTGCATTGGCAATGGCTGAAAGCCCCATCACATCTTGGTAGCTGACATCACTATAGGCAAAGACGCATTCATCCACCTTAAGCTCCCTTATCAATTGGGCTAATCTATCTTGGGAATAAATCGGAATACCATCAGGATACAGACTACCAGCTAGCTCTGCTGGATATTTTCTATCGTCTATGTCAGGTATCTGGGCTGCCGTAAAGGCTACGACCCTATACATTTCATTATCCCGGTAATAGGTATTGAAATTATGGAAGTCGCGGCCTGCAGCCCCTATGATAAGCACATTTCTTCTATCCATTAACCTTCTTCCTCCTTCAGTAAACTAATCTACTAAAATTCTACACCTTAAGCCGGGAATTGTAAAGAAATTTACTTATATACATTTCTTGCCTGGGTGATTTAGTTAAGAAGGAAAGGAAATAAATTGAAGGGTAATGGGTGCTCCAATTATTGGGGCATCCTCTGTCTTCAATTCCAGAAGTCCTTCCTCAACCCTATAATTGATGGCTGGTTGAATTACTCCATTGATAAAGAGATTATAATAGGAAGAATTATCGGGGTCCATGATTCCCCCATCCCCATAAGAACTTATCTCGTCGGCATTTGTATAGACCTTACCACCATTGGAAAGGGCGTTATAATGGTAGATATCTGCCCTTAACAATTGATTATCCTTATCATATACCTTGAAGTATTCTAGCATAATTGGGGCACCTGCAATAGGGGTATCCTCAGTTAAGAGGGTAAGGACGCCTTCTTCTAGATTATAGTTGACCCTTGGTTGTAGGACTCCATTGATAAAGAGATTAAAGAAACTTATGCTCTCTGGGTCTGGTAGACCAAGGTTACCGTAGTCAGTTAATTCATCATAATCTGTAAACGTCGTCTTAGACCCATCTGAAAGGGTGTTATATTGATGGTTTTCCCCCTTATAAACATAACCCTCATGGTTAAAATAACCAGTAATTATTCCTACCAAGACAGCAGAGCTATTTGGCCTTAAGCAACCGATATCCCACCTTATTAAATCATCCTGGCGGCTAACCTGCCCCTGGCTGAGGCTGATAGTCCTAAATCCGTCTAAACCATCTACCAGTAGTCTATCCTCTACTACCACATTATCAACTGGCTTCTTTCCATCATTATCTATCCTTATTTCAAAGAGCCAGGTGTTGGCTTCCCCTGGGTTAACTGCCTGTGGGCCCAGGAGGAGATACTTTCTAATATTGAGTCCAGGGGATTTATCTCTTGGTTTTTCACATCCCTTCTTCCATAGGGGAAGGAAGAAGTAGAAAGGCTCATAATAAGCCCTTGCACTCAAAACCTTAATGGCTTTACCAGAACTGATTTGGGAGACTATTTCATCACCTGAGCCTGTATCTAGACCTCTAGCATAGGATCTTGATAGGAAACGGATGGGGCCTGTTTTAAACAAGCCCTCAAGAACAAGGACTAAAGTGGCAGATTCACCAGCTTCTAAGATATCAAGCTTCCAGATGAGACTTGTCTTATCTATAGAAACCTCTCCCTTTGGCTTGAAAGAAGATTGGACATCAGTGATAAGGTCTAGGAGGATATCCTCTTTTACCTCAAGGTCAGATATAGGAGTTTCGCCCTTATTTATAATTTTGATTTTTATTTTCCACCTGTTTAAGGAATCTAAATGGATAAATTCAGGACCAGATAGGACTTGTTTTTTCAGTATAAGATGAGGATTGACATAATCTTGGACCATAATATCCATGTCGCTGACAGGTCCTATGGATATATCTCCTCGGTGTAGACAGGCCCTAGCCCTGGCGGAGTTGAGTTTAGTGTATTCATCCTCCCTAAGAGTCACAAAGCATATAATAATACTTGAGCCTGCTAAAGGCAAATCTTCAGTTGTTAGGGTAAGGAGTCCCTCTTGGAGTTCATAGTTGGCCTTAGGTTGCAAGACTCCGTTGATAAATAGGCTATAATAGCTTACATCATTTGGATTCAGTATGCCCCTATTTCCATATTCCTCTAATTCATCATCATTAGTATATGTGTATTTTATACCATCGGACAGGGTTATATAATGATAGACATCTGCTTTTAACACTAGTATCACTCCGTATCTTAGATTTAGGAAAAGGATGTGCCTGGCACATCCTTAGCTTGATTAGGTCGTTACAGTTGTATCAGAGTCAGCTAATGGGTCGTAGTTGGTTACAATCAAGGTAATTGGTGAACCTACTGGGATAGTAGCTGCATCATTTACAACAACCTCAGATCCATCAGCAGCTACTGTATAGAGGCTGGATTGTTGTAAAGCACCATTGATGAATAAGCGATAGTACCCATTTCCTTCTATAGCTGTAGTTAGGTTTCCGGTTACTTGGTCACCTGCATCGTCTTCAAATTTGGTTGATGGGATGGTAAGGGTGCCATTATCCCTATCATCTTCCTCCAACTCATAGAAGTAGTTTGATACTTCTGGATTTACCTCAACATCTGTAGTAGTTTCAGCATCTATTACTAGTTTGAATAATTTAGTAGCCATTACATGTCCTCCCTTGCTATATTTATAACTACCTTTACCATAATATATGAGGCCAGTCCAATTCTTGATACAGAAATTTTCCATATAAGGAGAAGATTTTTATGTGAAAATTTCTCTAAAGAATAAGACCATGGCCCCTGCAGTAGTCCTTTGGGCCAAGGGTAGGCCGCACCTAGCTATTCGGTAAAACCTTTCTTCTTCATCGGCTATATTTTTAAAATGCTTGTTTATCCTAATTGCCACCCTAGTGTTAAACCTGATATAATCTTCTATTGAATCTAGGAGATAGGCTCCTGTTTCCACCTGGAACTCCTTTACATACTTGTAGCTCCGTTTTATATAGTTTTCATACTGCCTATGGTTATCTAGTAGTCTTATATTAGCATGCTGGGGAACAGTCATATCCTGAACTAAATGTAAGGCAGCTCCAAAATAAAACATGGCTTCCTTAAGCTCTTCCTCCTGCCACAAGTCCAAGGCCTTTTGATGGTATTCAACTGCTAATTCCAGGGCGTCCTTTCTGCCAAAGAGTCCCTTCTTCTTAAAGGGATTATAAAAATGGCTGGCACTCCTATAGTCCTGGTCAGCCCAAACAGCTCCCTTATTGACTTCCTTGATATACTGGTTGAAGAAGTTGTATTCTTTTAAATACTTATCATTCTTTAAAATAGTCAGGGCCCTGATGTTTATAAACTTGTGGACCTTGCATTGGGTTCTAATAATTATCTTTTTAAAGGGATTGGTAAAGCTAAATACCGTATTCAATACCCTATCATAAGCCGCTTCAAAAGCCTCCATTCAATCACCCCTAGATTTTCTTACATTTATTATCTGTATTTTATGGGATTTTACACAAGGAATTTCCCCATTAGTGTCTTGTCAGAAGTATGTCCAATTGGTATATTATATGTATAAGACTCTAGCAGAGGAGGCCCATATGAAAAAGTTTCTTATAGTACTAATTATATTGATAGTAATAGGCGTAGGTGCAGTCGCCTTCCTACCGGGCTACCTATCTAAGACCAGCAATAGTGAGCCCGTTACAGTAGAAGTCCCTAGTGGAGCTAACCTATCCACCGTGGCAGAGGACCTCTATGATAAGGGTGTAATCAGGAGCAAGCTTTGGTTTAGGTATAAGGGTAGGGAGATATCTAAAAATATCAAGCCAGGAACCTATGAAATAGATACTGGACTAGCCCTAGAGGATATATTTGAAATCATTCAGCAGGGAGAACAGGAAGAACAGGTCACCATAACCTTCCCTGAAGGCTTTATCCTATATCAATTTGCCGAAAGGATAGAGGAGGCAGGCCTGGGGACCAAGGAAGAATTTATAGAAGCAACTAATAGATACTTTGAGTCCAAGGGCTATGACTTTGATACAACTGATATCTATTTTAATATGGAAGGCTACCTATTCCCCGACACCTATAAGTTCGGGGTAAATCAGTCCATGGATGAAATCGTAGCCAAGTTAGCAGGCACCATGGAGGCTGTCTTTACCGATGAATACAAGGCCAGGGCTGATGAGCTAGGTTTGAGCATGCATGAAGTCCTAACCCTAGCCTCCCTAATTGAAAGAGAGGCATATAATGACGAAGAGAGAGCTGCTGTAAGTGGGGTAATCCACAATAGGCTGGATATAGATATGATTTTACAAATCGATGCCACAGTCATATATGGAATAGGTGAAGGCAAGGAGCACAAGACCCAGGTTCTTTTAGATGATTTAAAAGTAGACAACCCCTATAACACCTACATGTATAAGGGTCTGCCACCAGGACCCATAGCCTGTCCAGGGGCCAAGTCCATAGAAGCAGTCCTTTATCCTGAAAGTCACGACTACTTCTATTATGTCCTGGGTGATAATGGGCACGTATTCTCAAAAACCTTTGAAGAGCATCAGGCTAATATAAGGAAATATAGATAAGATAGGATCCAGGTCGTAGACCTGGATTTTCCTTTCTCAAATTCAGCGTATAAATTATCAACCTGGACAAGGATGATTGAATAGAACTAGGGATTGTTATATGATATAGATAATAAAGATAAGGACATAAAGAGGAGAATAATACATGAGACGTAGGACTAAAAGAAAAATCATTAGGATAAGCCTATTGATTATTATCTTAATAATTGGGGCAGAAAGGCTCTACAATAGCCAGGCCAAATTCCAAACAGAGGCCCAGGAGGCCAGCCACTATGGCATCATAGATGTTAGGTTTACCTCCAGTGAAAAGATGACTGACTTTAAGCACCTCAAGGAGCTTTTGGAGGAGCGGTATCCCTTCATCAAGGTCAATGAAAGAATCAATGGCATCGACTGGTTTCATAATGAAAGGCTTTATAAGAGGATACTAAAAAATACTGATGGAGATGGGGAGTACTTCGTAGCCCTCCAGAGGATAATAGGAGACTTAAATGACAAGGATACCTTTCTCCTAACAGGGGATGACTATAGGAGGTTTTACCTACACTATTATCCAGAGAAGCTGGATCTCTTTCATAACATCAGGTCCCAGGGGAGATATAACTTTTTCGAGGGTAGGGAGAACATCAAGCTTGACCCTAATAGTAATTTAATATTTTATAATGGACCTGTCCTTGAAACTGAGAAACTGATAGAAGGTGAGCTAGCCTATATGAGGATAGCCTCCATGTCCCATTACCATATAGAGGAGGATTATCCTCTAATCAAGGACTTTTTACTGGATATTAAAGATTATGATAAGCTGATAATCGATATTAGGGGCAATGATGGCTGGGCAGATGAGTACTGGATGAAGATAATGGAGCTTCTAACAGACCAGACCCTCAGCCAGGACTACTATTCCTTCTTTAAGTATAATTCACCCTTAAAGAATGATATCTACAGGCTTACAGGCATAACCACCGTCAGGGACCTGGATCAAGAAACCCTGGCCAGCTTTCCACCAGAGGTGGCAGAGGATATGAATTTCTATAAGATTAACACCCTGGAAATCCATCCTAACAAGGAGTTAGATTTTAAGGGTAGGGTGTACCTACTGGTGGATGGTGAAGTTGGAGCTGCTGCTGAAAAGTTTGCAGCCTTTGCCAAGGATACAGGATTTGCCACCCTGGTTGGTCAGACAACAGGGGGAGGTATGGCCTTTGATGAGGTACCCTTATACTATTTCTCCTATGGGGGCTTTATGCTGAGATATAGCAGGGAGATGGCCATGAATACAGATGGAAGTATCAATAAGGAGGCTGGCACCATACCTCATATAGTACTAGAAGATGTGACTATAAATAAAGACTTAATGAAGGACAAGGCTGTTCAGGCTGTTATAAGTAACTAGCAAAAAATATGTAAAGGCGAGGTTTAACCTCGCCTCTTATGTCATATTAATTTTGAGTAATATTCTACAACTAGTTGGTCATCTATTTCTATAGGCACTTCGTCTCTTTCAGGCATCTTTATCAACCTGGCTGAGAAGCTATCCTCATCCTTTTGGATGTAGGGTAGGGTGTTTAGTAAGGCGTTTTGGAAGTTTTCCTTAAATAGCTCAACTGATCTGGACTTCTCCTTCAAGCTAATGGTATCTCCCACTTCGCATAGGTAGGAAGGAATATCTACCTTTTCACCATTAACCAGGATATGGCCATGGACAACCATCTGTCTGGCCTGTCTTATGGATGAAGCAAACCCCATCCTATAAACCAGATTATCAAGCCTTCTCTCAAGAATCTTGACCAGGGCGTGACCTGTTTGATCCTGGGATTTCTTAGCCATTCTTACATACTTAACGAATTGCTTTTCCATAACCCCATAGTAGGCCCTAAGCCTTTGCTTTTCCAACAATTGCTGACCGTAGTTGGTCAACTTCTTATCTGCCCTGCTGGTGCCCTTCTTAGCCCTATTCATTGCCTTGGGATGACCGTAAACATTTAAACCTAGTCTCCTAGATAGTTTAAATCTAGGTCCCATCATCTTTGCCAATTTAAAATCATCTCCGTTCAATATTGCCGCGGTGATTTTATAGCCAAGGATAGTATACCAAATTACTCGGGATTTGTAAATACAGAAATATTCTGCCCTATTAATTATAATTTATGCATATCTATGTGTTATAATTAAGAAAAGTTTAACAATCGGAGGTTTGCTATGGGAAAAAATATAATCAGAATTAACCGAGGTTATGGCTATGTTGGATAATAACCAAGGATTAAAGAAGAAGTTAAGGAAGCAGATTTCTCTAGTGATTGTAGGGATTCTCATCATCCCCATAGTAATTATTATTCTATTAGCCTACCAAAACATCAATTATTCAAGCAGGATCAAGGAGAACTTCGGCACTGAGTCTCAGCAAACAGCAGAATATCTAGCTATGCAAATAAATAGGGATATGAGTAAGTACATAACCTTGATCAACCTAATGGAAGTCGATGAGATAGAAGCAGGAGAATATGCCAACCTATTCCCAGAGATTGAGGATATAGCTATAATAGAGGGTCTCCAGACGACGGACTATCTCCACCGAGAATACATAATAAACCGAGATCAATACTCCCATCTAAACTCCATGTTAAATGGGGTCGAGCTGTTACAGACGGATGCCGGAGGCAAAATTCTAATTAAGAAGCAGCTGGAAGGCAGGGACAAGTCCGCCATCATCATCTTAAGCCATAAGTATTGGGAGCAGATAGTGGGACCCCAGGTAAGGCATAAGGTATGCGTATTTACCAATGATGGCTCCATGGTCCTAGATAGCGGTAGCCAGGACAACTTTCTAGTGGACAATAGTATGTTTACTACCGAGGACTTCCAAGGCTTTTTCCGAAATAAGATTGTCAACAAGGCTGGTTATGATTACTATGATACATATGGCAAGTACGGTAGGCAACTGGTGGTTAGCTATGCCCCCATCCAGTATCCAGGCTCAGATAAAAGCATTGGCAGGGTGGTCCTCTTTGCAGAAACCTCCAGTATAATTGCAGACAAGAGGGTTTCTGAAATAGCCATGTTTATAACGATTTTCCTAGCTGGTACCGTGCTAGCAAGGCTAATCTTTAGCCTATCTGAGACCATCATTACCCAGTTTATCAGAATCAGTAAGGATTATGACAGCATCAGCCATGAAACTGAAATAATGAAACAGAAACTACAGGTCTCAGAAAAATTGGCCTCCATGGGAAGGGTAACTTCAGGGATTACCCATGAAATCGGCAATCCCCTATCCTCAATCTTGAGTATCTGTCAATTGTTAGAGTCCGTTAGGCTATCAGAGGACCAGCGTACTGATTACATATCCAGGATAAAAAATGATGCCCTAAGAATTGATAGGCTTATCAAGGAACTACTGCAGTCAACCAAGGGTGTGACAGAAGAGTATAGCCAGATTGATGTCAATGACCTGGTAAACAAGGCCTTGGCTGCCCTACCTGAAGCCAGGACAAATGAAAACATCAGGGTTTACAAGGATTTGGAAACCAACCTACCCTATATAGAGGGGGCCAGGGAGAATCTCCAGATAGCCCTATCCAACATCATCCTAAATGCCCACCAGGCCACTGAAGACGGGGGAAGCATCTATATAAAGACCTATAAGCAGGACAACTATATAGCCATAAGTGTTAAGGACACAGGCTCTGGTATATCCAAGGAGGACCTGAAAAATATCTTTGACCCCTTTTACTCCACCAAGCCAATCGGAGAGGGCTCAGGGATAGGTTTATTCATATGTCAGCAGACTGTTAAGTCCCATGGCGGTATGATTAAGGTAATCTCTGCCTTGGGTGAAGGAACAGAATTCATTGTCAGACTACCTTTTGAAGCAAAAGACTAGGGGGGACAATATGACTGGAAAAATACTAATTATTGAAGATGAGTTAAACCTGGCAGATGTCTTAAAATTTATCTTAACTGAGGAGGGCTACAGGGTTCAAAGTGTGGCCAATGGTCAAGAAGGGGCAGATTTAATGTCAAGTAATAACTATGACATAGTAATCTGTGATATCCGCCTACCTGGATTAAATGGTTTTGAGATCCTCAAGCTTAAGAACCAGCTCAACCTGGACACCAGCTTCATCATGATAACTGCCTATGGAAGCGTAGAGGATGCAGTCAAGGCCATCAAAAATGGGGCAGATGAATACATAACCAAGCCCTTCCTCAATGAGGATTTAGTACTTAAGGTAAACAAACTTATGAAATACCGGGATATAGAGAAACAAAACCAGCAGCTCCGCTGGGAAGTCACAAACAAGTATTCCAGCTTCCATGGGATAATCGGCAAGAGCTATGAAATGGTGGAGATTTTTGGGCTGATTAAGAAGGTGGCCAAATACGATTCGCCCGTCCTAATCTACGGGGCCAGTGGTACAGGTAAGGAGCTCTTTGCCAAGGCTATCCACTACAACAGTCTTAGGGCAGACAAGCCCTTTGTGGCCATAAACTGTGGAGCTGTACCAGAGGGCCTCTTAGAATCCGAGTTTTTTGGCTATTGCAAGGGGGCCTTTACCGGGGCTGATAGCGATAAGATAGGCCTATTTGAACAGGCAGAAGGAGGGACCCTCTTCCTTGATGAGATAGGTGAGATGGGATATGGTCTCCAGGTCAAGCTCTTGAGGGTCTTACAGGAAAATGAAATAAGACGCCTAGGAGACATCAAGACTAGAAAGGTGAATGTCAGGATAATAGCTGCCACCAATAAATGGTTGGAAGATGAGATTGAAAAGGGCAACTTTAGGGAGGACCTCTATTACAGGTTAAATGTGGTGGAGATAAATATACCACCCCTTATGAAGAGGAAGGAGGATATCCCCCTCCTAGTGGAGCATTTTATCAAGGAGGCCAACAAAAACTACGGCAAGTCCATCAAGGGTATCAGCGATGAAGCCTTGGATTATCTGATTAAATATAACTGGCCTGGTAATGTCCGGGAGCTGGAACATGCTATCCAAAGGGCAGTGGTTCTATGCGATGAGGAAGTAATCCAGACCCAGCACATAGAAGATAAAATCATCGATAATAAGGAATCATTAAAGATAGAAATACCCCAGGACAGCTTCGATTTGAAGCAATTATTGAATGACTCAAAGGAAGTCATAGAAAAGCAGGTGATTGAGAAGGCCTTAGAAACCACCAATAACAATAGGACTGAAGCTGCAGAATTGTTGGGAATTAGTTATAGGGCCCTCATGTATAAGATCAATGACTATGAAATTTAATTCAAATACTATGAAATCATTTTCATAGTATTTGAATATTTTTTTAATAAAAATTACATTTATTAATCAAGTCAGAAAATTTTATACAAGAATTAAGATTAAGTATCTAACTTGTGTATGGCTTCAAACCTCTTATTCTAGGCGTTTCATTAATGAGATTATTGCCTTAGAATAATATTTGAAGCTATTTTTTATGAAAGTAATAAAACCTTGGCATGCAAATTGCAAATATTAAGGGTGAGGTGTTTAAGACATGGAATTTAACTATATGATTTTGGGCTTTATCTCCGTCTATTTTGTAATCTTAGTGATTTTAGGAGTTTTGGCATCAAAAAACATCTCAAGCCTAGAGGATTTCTATCTAGGTGGAAGGAAACTTGACACTATCTTAATGGCAACTAGTGTTAGCTCCACAGGGATGAGTGCCTGGTTAGCCCTAGGTTTCGCCGGTTTTACATATGAAAATGGTCTACAAAGCCTTTGGACCATGGTACCCAGTGCCACCATAGGAGTTTATCTTAGCTATAAATTGGTTAGCAAAAGAGTTAGACTGTACTCTGAAAAAACCAATTCCATAACAGTGACCAAGGTCATCCAGAAGAGGTTTTACGATGATAATCACGCCTTAACCATGGTCTTCAGCCTAGTTCTAGCAGCCGCAGCCATTATCTATGTAAGTGGTCAGTTGGTAGCAGTAGGTAAATTATTGGATGTTCTCCTTGGTTGGGACTACCATAGCTCAATCTTAGTAGCCTTAATTATCATCGTTTTTTATACCAGTCTAGGCGGTTTTACTGCTGTAGCCTGGACCGGCTTTATCCAAGCCAGTCTCATGGTGGCAGGTAGTTTCATCGCTGGAAGCTTGGCAATTCAATATGCAGGGGGATTTGCATCCTTAGGCCAAAAGGTTGTAGAGACCAATCAGATCTTTCCTGAATTTGCTACTACACCTTTTGCTAGCAGCCATGCCATCATCCTTGGAATCAGCCTATTCTTCGGAGATGGAATCATCAACTGGGTTGGCCAACCCACCCTCATGGTTCGCTACATGGCAGCTAAGGATATGAAATCCATTAAATCAGCCCCCCTAATCAGTGTAGCTATTAATAGTATCTTGTTCATAGGGACCTTTCTGGCTGCTATCTACATGAGGACCCAGTTTCCAGACCCAAACATGCTACCCTATGGGGGAGATGCGGAGACAGCCATAATCCAGTTCTTTATTATCCTGGCCCATCCCATCTTGACTGGGATCTTTATCAGTTCAATCCTGGCAGCTGTTATGTCAACATCGGACTCCCTACTTATGCTGGCCAGCTCGGTCCTAGCAAATGATGTCTATAACTATTTTAAGCCTAGGGCCTCCCAAAGGCATCTAATCTTGGTCAGTAGGTTGGTGGTTATCTTTCTAGGGATAGTGGCCTACATAATATCCATGGACAAAAACTCCGTCCTATGGAGTTCATGGATTGGATGGACTACCCTAGGCATTATGGGAATGCCCATCATAATCGGCCTATACTGGGAAAGGGCTACTAAGGAAGGGGCCATAGCCGGACTAGTTAGTGGATTTACAGTCCTGGTCCTATGGAATGTCTTCAGTTTAACTGAGAAACTCAACATCTTCCATGCCTTGCCTGCAGGTCTAACTGCCCTTTTAGTGACCTTTTTAGTAAGCCTACTTACTTCAAAACCTCCGGAGCATATTTGGGAGGACCTGAGATCACTAAAGAAATCCGACGAGGACAAGGATAATGTTGAGGTCTTTGAAATCAAATAAATATACTTCAATTCTTAGAAAAGGAGTGATACTTAGTAAGTAAATACTTTTAAGGAAGTTGTGTTAACAAAGGTTTACTTAAGAAATTATTAAGGGGGATTAGTAATGAAGGAAAGAAAAATGAGGATAGGTATCGGACAATTTGAGCAAACACATGGAGACACAGACGCTAATACTAAGAAAATGTTGGAGATGATTGAGGAAGCGGCCAAGGAAGATGTGGATATAATCATTTTCCCAGAATTAGCCTATTCAGGCTATGATCTACCATCAGAAGATCTACAAAGGCTGGCAGAGCCTGTGGATGGTCCCTTTGTTCAGCTATTAAGAAACAAGGCTAAGGAACTTAGAATCCACATTATGGCAGGTTATCCTGAAGCAGATGAACTGATTCCAGGTAGAATGTACAATTCCCTGGTCTTTGTGGACGATGAAGGTAATGTATTGGAAAACATGAGGAAGGTATTTGCCTGGGGACAAGAAAAATTAAAATTTAGGGAAGGAAATCGATTGCCTGTTGTAGACACTAAATTTGGCAAGGTTGGACTCCTTATTTGCTACGATATGGAACATCCTGAACCAGCTAGAATTGAAGCCTTAAAGGGTGCAGAAATCATATTTAATTCATCATTCTGGTCAGTACCAGCTGAAAGAAGATGGCATGTAGACTTGGCTGGAAACGCCCTATTTAATCTTCTCTTCATGGTTGGGGCAAATGCAGTAGGAGATAACCTATGCGGTAGTTCCATGGTAGTGGGCCCAGATGGGGAAGTAGTAAAAATGGCATCCAGGACGGAAGAAGAACTCTTGATAGCAGATATAGATTTAAACAGGGTTCTAGAAATGAGAAGCAAGATTCCATATTTAAATGACTTCAAAGACGAACTATTCTCAATGGAAGCGGTGGAGAAGTTTTAGTAGATAAAATTGAATAAGGAGGTTTATTATGGAAGGTAATATAAAGGTAACTAAGGACGTTAATGAAACAGAAGTAAATGCCAGCGTTTATGAAGAAGGTAATCTCAAGATAGAGAAGTTAACCCATAACGAGGTTGTATTTGTTATCGTTGGCTGCGGTATCGGCTCTGGAGCCCTAGGAACTGCATATGGAGCAAGATTGGGCGGTTTTCCTATCATAGCATTCTGGTTGATAGTATCAGGAATATTGACCCTGGCATCCATGTACTATGTAGCAGAGTCCACCTTGAGGACCAGGACCATGATGCAGCTACCAGGTCTAGCAGAAAAGTATGTTGGTCCAATCGGTAGAATCCTAGTCTTCCTGGCAGTAGTCATAAACTCCCTATCATGTCTGATAGCCTATGTTAATGGTAGTGGTGACACCATAGCTGCCTTGACAGGTATACCTAGGATAGTATCTATATTGATATTTGTTCTTCCTGCTGCCTTGGTTACATATAAGGGCCTTAAGGCGGTTGGTAAAATAACAACCCATATGACGGTAATAATGATTGGAACCATAGTAGTATTGACAGTAGCCAGTATCCTGTCTAAGGATGCCGACTGGGTTAGGCTAGGTAGGCAAAACTGGACATATGCAATACCCATGTTCAACATAGCAGCATTTTCCTATATAGGCCAGTACCTAGTACCAGACCTGGCCAGGGGTTCAGCCCATAATCCGAAGCAGTTAGCACCTGCCATGCTTAAGGGGCAGATTATAGTAATGATATTACTAATCATGGTACCCTTGGGAACTTTTTTAGTGGCTGATCCACAAGATTTTGCCCAGGTAGCAACCATAACTTGGGGCCAGGCAATTGGACAATGGGCCTTCTTTACAGCTAACTTCTTTGCCCTATTAGGAATGTTTACATCATTCCTTCCAATAACCCAAACCCTGATATCAAATGTTGTAGACTTCTTTAAATTTGATAGTGACGTCAATCCTAAGGTTAGGATTCCTATAATGTTAGTTGGTATAGGTGTACCATTCTTCCTTGGAGCTACCAAGATGGTAACCTTCATAGATGCCTTATACTTCTCAGGAACATTTGCAGCCGCCATCATGGCTATCCTGCCAGTATTTATGATAAACAGTGCTAGAAAGAACGGAGAAATTGAACCAGTTTGGAATTGCGGTAAATGGGCATCCTTGCCAGTACAGGCAATCATCCTAATTATGTATGGTGGCACTGCCTTATATGCCATCTTAGGAGCCCTAGGCTTCCTACCAGCTGGCTGGTAATATAAAAATAGAATTGGATTGTGACAAGGGGTAGATAGGACCGACCTCCCAGGCTAAAAGCTTTGCCCAGGGAGGTCGGTCTTCTGTTTCAAAAACTAAGGTTAAGAAATGAATATTTGGGTAATTATAATCATAGAGCAAGAACTTGTCATACTAAGAAAGGAGATATAGATGAAGAAGATAGCAGTTTTGTTAGAAAATCTCTTTGATGATAGAGAGTTAATCTATCCATATTTTAGGTTGTTGGAAGCAGGTTATGAGGTGCACCTGGTAGCGCCTGAAAAGGATAAGGAGTATAAATCCAAAAATGGTCTACCAGAAGTAAGCACTCATTCCTCAGCAGAGATTTCAGCAGAGGACTATGATGCTGTGGTAATCCCAGGAGGATTCTCACCGGATCTTATGAGGAGGACCCCGGCCACTGTAGAGTTTGTTAGGGAAATGGATAAGGCCGAAAAAATAGTGGCAGCCATCTGCCATGGACCTTGGATGATGGCATCAAGCTGTGATCTCAAGGGTAAGAAGGTGACATCCTTTATGTCCATCAAGGATGACTTGGTAAATGCAGGAGCTGACTACCTAGACCAAGAGGTAGTGGTGGACGGACATCTAATCACCTCAAGAACCCCCAAGGATCTACCAGCCTTCCTTAGGGCAATCCTAGAAAAATTAGAAGACTAATGAAGAGCACTTGGAAACTTTCCAGGTGCTTTTTTGAATGAAAAAACCTAGTTCGGGTTAAAGTATATTAGAATAAAGAAATAAGGAGGATAAGCATGGCAGTAGTCAAGGTTATAGAACTTCTTTCAGAGTCCAAAAATGGCTGGGAGGCAGCAGTCCAGGAGGCGGTGGCAGAAGCATCCAAGACCATAGAAAACATCCAAAGCGTCTATATAAATGAGATGCAGGCTATAGTTGAAGGCAATAAAATCGTCAATTATCGGGCCAACGTAAAAATCTCCTTCATAGTCAAATAAGACAAAAAATACTTGGAAAGAATCTTCCAAGTATTTTTATATTCTTCTTAAAGGAATAACAAGAGGCTCAAGGCCATTACTCCCATACCACCGATTAGCCCGTAGATGCTTAGGTGATGCTCGCCATACTCCTGGGCTGTAGGGAGCAACTCATCCAGGGAAATATATACCATAATTCCTGCAATCCCTGCAAAGACTATTCCAAAGATAAAATCATTGATAAAGGGCATGAGGATTAAATAGCCTACCAAGGCCCCTATTGGCTCTGAAAGACCAGACATAAATGAGTAGATAAAGGCCTTTTTCTTGTCACCAGTAGCATAATAGACTGGCACAGAAACGGCTATCCCCTCAGGTATATTATGAATAGCAATAGCAACAGCTATGGGGATGGCTATGGATGGGTCCTGGAGGGCAGCTATAAAGGTGGCCAAACCCTCAGGGAAGTTGTGAATTCCAACAGCCAAGGCTGTAAATTTTCCTGTCCTAAGTAGACTTGAATTAGCTTGGGATTGAAGGTCCTCAATCTTATCTGGATCATCTATTTCTTCAATCTTATACATGCTGTGGGGGTTTTCCTCGCTGGGTACCCATTTATCGATTAGGGCCATTAATAAAACACCACCGAAGAAGGCTATAACAGTTGCCCATGAGCCAGCCTTAAGGCCTAACTCTCTAGCCAAGGTATTTCTTGCCTCTGGAAAGATTTCAATCATGGAGACATAAATCATCACACCAGCTGAAAAACCCAGGCTTACTGATAGAAACCTAGTATTAGTCTTCTTAGCAAAGAAGGCAATTCCGCTACCAATTCCAGTACTCAACCCTGCCAGTAGGGTGAGAGAAAAAGCAAATAATATATTGTTCATAAATCCTCCTCCTTATTACTGTCTATATCATAGTCAATTTAAATAGGATATATAAACTCAAGGCTTGATAATTAGACAATTATTGCCTATATACCCATTCTATCCCATATTCACTTCCTTGACTATTATTTTTGAATTAAAAATCGCCTCCGGGGTATATATCCCTAGTATAGTTTAATTATTTTCTGATATAATATGAGGAGTTGATAGATAAATTGAAACGAATAATATATATAGTGTTGGGCTGTATAGGCTTAATCTTAAGTGTAATAGGGGCCATAGTACCTATCCTACCAGCCTTTCCCTTTGTAGTCTTAACTGCCTTTGCCTTTGGCAAGAGCTCAGAAAGGCTCCATGACTGGTTCCTTGAGACCAATCTTTATAAGAATAACTTCAAGAGCCTGGTCAAGGGTAGGTCCATGACCATTCAGGCAAAGATAAAGGTAATAGCCAGCATTACCATATCCCTATCCATAGGGGCCTTCATGGTAGGGAGGATATCCTCGATATGGTTAGTAGCTATCCTGAGGATAATCCTAGGATTGGTCTGGTTAGGCCACTTCATATACTTTGTCTTTAGGGTGGAAACCATCTCTAAGGAAGAATTGAACTTAAAATACAATCTATCCAGCAAGTAAAACCTAAACAAACTTAAATATCAAAGAGAAACAGGAGGTAATTGTATGGAAGGCAAACTCAAGTCAAAGGACTATATCTATGTAGCATCTATGTTGTTCGGTTTATTCTTCGGGGCAGGTAACCTTATCTTCCCTGTATTTATGGGGCAGATGGCAGGGGGAAACACTTGGTATGCCATCCTGGGCTTCCTAGTCACAGGAGTAGGTCTTCCCCTATTGGGTATAGTAGCTATGGGAATGTCAAGAAGTAGCGGGCTTTATGATATGGCCAGCAGGGTCCACCCCTCCTACAGCCTATTCTTTACCTGTGCCCTTTACCTTACAATAGGACCATTTTTTGCTATTCCAAGGACGGCCACTGTTTCCTTTGAAGTTGGTATAGCTCCACTCTTATCCGATGGACAAGTATTTCTTTGGTTGGCAGTATTTTCCTTTATCTTCTTCCTAGCAGTCTTGTGGTTTTCCTTGAAACCTTCTAATATTTTGACATATGTGGGGAAGATCCTAAACCCCATATTCCTAGTTTTCTTGAGTATACTTATTGTTAGGGCCCTTATCAGTCCCATGGGGGCTATAGCAGATTTCCCAGCCACAGGGGCCTATGAGAACCAGAGCTTCTTTCAAGGTTTTATAGAAGGCTATAATACCATGGATGCCTTGGCCTCCTTGGCCTTTGGTATCATCGTGATAAATGTAATCAAGGACTTGGGGGTGGAAAAACCCAAATCCATTGCCCTAAGCACCATGAAGTCGGGGATCCTTAGTATGTCCCTTATGGCCCTTATCTATGGATGCTTAGCCATCATAGGGGCTCAGAGTTTAGGTATTACCCCTATTTCCAAAAATGGTGGTCAGGCCCTGGCCATAATCTCTGCCCATTATTTTGGTAGGGGAGGGGCCCTCCTTTTGGCAGCCACCATAACCGTAGCCTGTCTAAAGACAGCTGTAGGCCTGATTACAGCATGTAGTGAAACATTTTCTAATATGTTTCAGGACAGCTTTAACTACAGGACCTATGCCATTTTCTTCTGTATTTTATCCTTTGGCATAGCCAATATAGGTTTAAATAATATAATAGCCTATGCCATACCGGTATTGATGTTCCTTTATCCCTTGGCCATAACCCTAATCCTCTTGGGCATCTTCAACAATTCCTTCAAGGGAGATAGAAGGGTTTATCAGATGGTAACTGGATTTGTGATTCCAGCGGCCCTATTAGACTTAATCGGAGCCCTACCTGACTATCTAGTAAAAACCTTAAGGTTAGGTGGTCTAATAGAATGGGCCAAGGAGACAGTACCCTTCTATAATATTGGCATGGGTTGGCTAATACCTGCCTTAATAGGTTTAGCTTTAGGCTTGATAGTAAGCAGGCTTTTCAGAAGGGATGCAGCAATTTGATAGAATCAAAATTTTCTTGCAATGACATATCTAGAGATATATAATAATAACATTAAATATTTTTAAGGAAGAAGATTCCGTAAGATTGAAGGAGATGACCAGAGGATGAAGATTTTTGATTATTTGGAAGAGCATGATTTTGAACAACTGGTTTTTTGTCAAGACCGAGCCACAGGCTTAAAGGCTATTATAGCAATACATGATACCACCCTGGGACCAGCCCTAGGTGGACTTAGGATTTTAGATTATAAATCAGAAGAAGAGGCAATTATAGACGTAACAAGACTTGCCAGGGGCATGACCTATAAGAATGCAGCTGTAGGGGTGAACCTAGGCGGAGGTAAGTCAGTAATCATTGGAGATCCAAAGGAAATCAAAAGCGAGGAGCTCTTTAGGGCCTTTGGTAGATTTATAGAAAGCCTAGGAGGCAGGTATATAACTGCTGAAGATATGAACACTACTACCCAGGATATGGCCTATGTCAACTCTGAAACAGACCATGTGGTAGGCCTAGAGGGCAAGAGCGGTGACCCATCTCCAGTAACAGCCTTTGGAATATTTAGAGGAATCCAAGCTGCAGTCAATGAGGTCTATGGCAGCGATGATTTGACAGGCAAGAGGGTAGCTGTCCAAGGTCTAGGTGCAGTAGGCTACAAGCTATGTAAGGACCTCCATGAGGCTGGAGCCCAGCTTATCGTAACTGACACTAAGAAGGCCAGTATAAAGCAAGTGGTGGAGGAAATGGGAGCCATAGGTGTAGCTCCTGATGAAATCTACGGAGTTGACTGTGATGTATTTGCTCCATGTGCCATTGGGGCCATTATCAACGACTTTACAGTTGACCAACTAAAATGCAAAATCGTAGCAGGCTCAGCTAACAACCAGCTGGCAGAGGCTAGACATGGGCAAATCCTCCATGAAAAGGGCATCCTCTATGTGCCAGACTATGTCATAAATAGTGGCGGAGTCATCAATGTAGATGAAGAAATCAAGGGATACAACAGGGAAAGGGCCATGAGCAGGGCAGCAGCCATCTACGATTCAGTTAAGAGGGTATTCGAAATAGCCAAGAGGGATGGTATCCCAACATCAGAGGCAGCAGACAGGATGGCTGAGGAGAGAATTGAAGCAAGAAAAAGGGCTAGTAGGATGTTTGTAGGAAAATAATAAAGAATTTTTGACATTTTTATCATATCCTGCTATACTCATTACAATATAACTTGATAAAGTGGTAAAGACTGAAGAGAAGAGTAGGCTTGTGAAGACTTCAAGAGAGCTCCGGCAGGTGGGATGGAGTAAGGGATAGCAGGCTGAAGATGGTCTCGGAGTCGGTATGTCGAGTATTTACAAGGCATATACGTTGGCCCACGTTACAGGGCTAGAGTATATAGGGTTATACCCATGTACTTGATGAGGTAAAGATCGCGAGGTCTTTATAAACTAGGGTGGTAACACGAAGCTTTCGTCCCTTTGCATTAGCAAAGAGACGGAGGCTTTTTTTATGACCTATCACAGTGAACCCTCCTTTTACCACAATTATGCCGCAAAGCTGACAAGATATGTAATAATAGAAAGGATGATATAAATGAGAATCAAAAACCTATTTGAGGAGAAAAACCTGGTCTACTCCTTTGAAATATTTCCACCAAGGCCAAACTATCCATTAGAAAGCATCTACAGCCCTATAGATGAATTAAGTCAAATCAACCCTGACTACATAAGCGTCACCTATGGAGCAGGAGGAAGCACACAGAATAACAGGACAGCTATGCTTTCATCATTAATAAAGAATAAGCATCAGATAGAATCAGTAGCCCACCTGACCTGTATAGGGGCCACCAGGGATAACATAGACAAAATCCTAGACGAGCTGGAAGCTAATAAGGTAGAAAACGTCCTAGCCCTAAGGGGGGACATACCCAGCTCTGGCTTAGTAGAGGGAGATTTTAAGAATTCCCAGGAGCTCATCAGCTATATCAAGGAAAGGGATAACTTTGGTATAGCAGCAGGTGCCTATCCAGAGGGGCATATCGAGACCAAGGTTAAGGACTTTGATTTAGAGGTACTTAAATACAAGGAGGAAGCGGGTGCAGACTACTTTGTGACCCAGCTTTTCTACGACAACAATGTCTTTTATGAATTCCTTAACAAGGTGGAGCAAAAAGGAATCAAACTCCCCATCCAGCCAGGGGTTATGCCAGTCATCAACAAGAGGCAGATAGAGAGGACAATAGAATTATCAGGAGCCAGTCTCCCAGAAAAGTTTATCAAGATTATCAACAAGTATGAACATGACAAACTAGCCCTGAGAGATGCAGGTATAGCCTATGCCACAGAGCAAATAGTGGACCTCATATCCTCAGGGGCAAGGGGTATTCACCTATATACCATGAATAACCCAACTATAGCTAAAACCATAACAGCAAATATCAAATCCCTTATAAAATCAGTGAATAGTAGGGAGTAAAAGGTAGTGAAATATATGGATCCAATCATCAAAAAGGATGAGGTATTAAGATACCTTGGATATAGGAACCAAGAATTAGATGATATAACGAAGCAATTAATAGAGGAATCCATCAAGGAGACTATAGACTTGATGGAAGCCAAGCATATCCATAAAACCTTTCCTCTAAGGAGGGAGGGGGATGATATCTACCTAGAAGGCACCAACCTAAATCTTCTAGGCCAGGATATCAAGAGGCTTCTAGCCCAGTCAGGCTCCTGTGTCCTGATGGCAGTTACCCTGGGACATAGGATAGATAAGGCTATTCGGTACTATGAGAAAATCAATATGGCCAAGGCCTTGGTAATGGATGCCTGTGCCTCCGCAGCCATAGAGGAAGTATGTAACCAAGTCAACCAGCAGATTAGGGAGGATTTAGTCAAGGAAGACAAGCACCTAACTAGAAGATACAGCCCAGGCTACGGGGATTTCCCCTTAGATTTACAGGGTCCCCTCCTGGAAGTCTTAGAGGCCAAGAAGCGGATAGGTCTCAATGTAACTTCACATAATATCTTGATACCTAGAAAATCAGTCACGGCCATAATAGGAATCATGGACAAGGAAGAAAAGCAGGAAGAAACTAATTGTAAGGATTGTAATAAGTATTCATCATGTAACTATTGTAAAGGAGATGTGGGATGTGGGAATTACGGAAAGATTAAAGAAAGATATTCTAATATTTGATGGGGCTATGGGGACCATGCTCCAGAATAGGGGACTTGCCTTGGGAGAATTACCGGAAGCCCTCAACATAAAATCACCAGAATCCATAATCGAAATTCACCAAGCCTATATAGAAGCAGGCTCCCAGGTTATCACCACCAACACCTTTGGGGCCAATGAGTTAAAGCTAAAGGGCAGTGGCTACTCTGTGGAGGAAGTTATCCAGGCTGCAGTAGCCAATGCCAGGAAGGCTATAGGAGATAGGAATATCTATATTGCCTTAGACATAGGTCCAATAGGAGAGCTCTTAGAGCCCATGGGCACACTAGGATTTGAGGAGGCCTATGATATTTTTAAGAGGCAAATCCTTCAAGGGGTAGAGGCTGGGGTGGACCTAATAGTCATAGAGACCATGACCGACCTCTATGAGATTAAGGCAGCAGTCCTGGCAGCCAAGGAAAACACTGATTTACCAGTCTTCGCTACTATGAGCTTTGAAGAAAATGGACGAACCTTTACAGGATGTACCCCAGCCTCCATGGCCATGACCCTAGAAGGTCTGGGAGTAGATGCCCTGGGTATCAACTGCTCCCTGGGACCCAAGGAGATAGGGCCTATTCTGGAACAAGTCCTCAAATATTCCAGTATACCAGCCATGGTCCAGGCCAATGCAGGACTACCTACAGTAGTGGACGGCAAAACAGTCTATGACATCTCAGCAGAGGACTATGCCTCCTATGGACGAAGCTTTATTGAAAAGGGGGTTAGGGTCATAGGAGGCTGCTGCGGTACCACAGACGAATACATCAGGGACCTGGTAGAGGCTATCAAGGATGTAGAAGTGCCAGAAATAAAAACTAAGAGGTTCAGCGGAGTATGTACTCCCACCAAGCCTGTCTTCATAGATGGAGTAAGGGTAATAGGGGAGAGGATTAACCCCACAGGTAAGAAGCTCTTTAAGGCAGCCCTAAAGAAGCAGGACATAGACTATATCCTCAGGGAGGCCATAGCCCAGGTAGAGGCTGGGGCAGACATCCTGGATGTAAATGTGGGCCTACCGGAGATAGATGAGGAAAAGATCATGGTAAAGGTTATCAAGGAAATCCAGTCCATCCTAGATATCCCCCTCCAGATAGATTCCACCGACCCTAGGACCATAGAGAGTGGCCTCAGGGTCTATAATGGCAAGGCCATAGTAAACTCAGTAAATGGTGAGGATAGGGTCCTGGATACCCTCCTGCCCCTAGTTAAGAAATATGGGGCAGCAGTAGTAGGACTTACCCTGGATGAAAGGGGGATACCCTCCTCTGCCATGGAGAGATACAGGATAGCAGAAAAGATAGTGAAGAGGGCTGAGGAATACGGCATAGCCAGGGAGGATGTCTACATAGACTGCCTAACCCTGACAGCAGCCGCCCAGCAGGAGGATGTGGAGGAGACCCTAAAGGCCCTGGCCTTAGTCAAGGAGAGATTAGGAGTCAAAACAGTCCTGGGGGTATCTAATGTGTCCTATGGCCTGCCCAATAGGGAGTTGGTCAACAAGGTATTCTTTGCTGCAGCACTCTATGAAGGCCTAGACTTACCCATTATTAATCCTCTAGATAGGGAAATGATGGACACCATCCTGGCCTCCAACCTTCTATGGAACAGGGACAAAGGGGGGAAGGTCTACCTAGAAAACTATAAGAAGATACCTCAAGTAGAGAAAAGTAAAGCTAAGGCAAAGGCCAACCTTGACTTAGTTGATATCATAATCAAGGGCATGAGGGATGAAGCCAGGGCTGCCACCCAGGAGCTCTTAACCACCAAGGAACCCCTGGATATAGTCAATGAATATATTGTCCCCACCCTGGATTTAGTAGGAGATAGGTATGAGAAGGGGGAGATATTTTTACCCCAATTAATCCAGTCAGCTGAAACAGTCAAAAGCTCCTTTGAAGTAATCAAGGAGAGTTTGAGCAGGGATTCAGGAGAAGCTATCTCCAAGGGTAAGATAATCCTAGCCACTGTAAAGGGAGATATTCATGACATTGGTAAAAATATAGTCAAGGTCCTTTTAGAAAACTATAACTATGAGGTCATAGATCTAGGCAAGGATGTCCCCAGTGAAGTAATCGTGGAAGAAGCTATTAGGCAGGATATCCAGCTAGTAGGCCTCAGCGCCCTGATGACAACCACAGTGAAGAGCATGGAGGAGACCATAGCCCAACTTAAAAGGGACAAGCCCAATATCAAAATTATGGTGGGAGGAGCTGTTCTCAATCAGGACTATGCGGACATGATTAAGGCAGACTACTATGCCAAGGATGCTAAGGGGGCAGTGGAAATAGCAAGAAAGTTTTTTTAGGGACTACTTGGGACATAATTTGATATAATAATTCTATAATATGATTTTGGAGGCAAAGATGAATTATAGATTAGAAATAGAAGATAGTATAAGATATATAGTAGTCCCTAGGTTAGAGGAACTAGGCCTAAAACATTGCTTTACAACTAGGGACATGGATATAGGAATAACCACCAATGGCCAACCAGAAAAGGTCAATGAAAACCTAAAGAAGGTCTTTAAATTCCTAAAGGTGAATCCCCTAGTCCTCTATAATGGCTACCAAACCCATTCTAAGAACATAGCCATCATAGAAGATATAAATCAAGGGGAGGAATATGACTTTGGCAGATACTTCCCTGATACAGATGGTCTAATCACAGATAAGCCCAATATAGCAACCATAACTAGGTTTGCAGATTGTACCCCTATAGTCCTCTTTGACAAGAGGAAGAGGGTGGTAGCCAATATCCATTCAGGCTGGAAGGGAACCCTTCAGCGAATAGGGGTCCATGGGGTTAGGATGATGAAGGACCACTATGGCTCCAAGCCTGAGGATATAGTTGCAGTCATAGGACCCACCATAGGCAAGTTAGACTTTGAGGTAGAAGATGATGTAGCCAGCCAATTCAAAGAGGAATTTGGCTACATGGAAGATGTAATCAAGAAGAAAGATGATATCAAAACTTTGATAGACTTACAAACTATCAACAAAAACATCCTCTTAGAGGAAGGATTGTTGATAGAAAATATAGAAATCATAAACTTATCCACAGTAGCCACCGACTTCCTCCACTCCTTTAGGAGGGATAGGAATGACTTCGGACTAATGGGCTCAGTGGCGGTATTGTAGTAACACCTCCTTCTTTAAGAAGGAGGTGTTTTCATACAAAGATAGCCAAAATAATAAAACCAAATATCAGAATTTAGTAAATTTTAAAAATAAAAGAAGGAGTTTTTGAATCTATGTCGAATATAGAAGTAGAGATAAGATTATAAAATTTAATTATTAATTTTACAGACGGAGGATTAATATGCAAATCAAGATAGTTTTTAGCAGCGAGAAAGACATTATAATACCTATTCATTATAACAGTCTAGTACAAGCCTTTATCTACAACAACATCGATGATGAACTAGCCAGCTTTCTACATGATAGGGGTTACCAAGTCAACAATAGGGTCTTCAAGCTTTTCACCTTTTCCAGGATACTTAACAGGGGGAAGAAGGAGGGCAGGCACTTTAACTTTGGCAATAAAATTCAATTAATAGTCGCATCACCAATTGAAGAATTCTGCAAGTCCATAGCAAACCATATGCTACAGAGTGATAGCTTATATATTGGTCAAAGTGATATAAGGGTAGATCAAATACAGATAATACCTTACCAGGTTAATAGAGAAGAGATAGTGGTAGAAACCCTATCACCCATTGTTACCTACAGTACCTTATACAAGGCTGATGGTAGTAGATACACCCTATACTTCACCCCTGATGAATCGGATTTTAGTAGGATTGTATCAGAGAACTTAGTTAGAAAGTATAATGCTTTTTATAATGATGATATTTCATTAGATGAAGTGATAGAGATAGTTCCAGACGGACAATATAAGCAAAGTATCACATATTATAAGGATTTCCTAGTAAAGGGAATATCAGGTAGATTCATTTTAAGGGGGGATATGAGATTACTGCAAATGGGGGTGGATACAGGATTTGGATCTAAGAATAGCCAGGGATATGGCTGTGTGAAACTATTATAGAAGGAGGTGAGATTATGATAGAAGGAATGATTCAAATAGGCCAAGCCTTGCCTTCACAAGAGGGATCTTTAGCTAACCTAATACAAGAAATGAGTCCGACAAAGAACAAGAAACAGCTTAATGTGCTAAAAATAAACTTTGACCTCGAAAATGATAAACTTGTTATTGAAGTTAATGAGGAGGTAGATAGTACTACTGCTGAGAAGTATAACTTTATAGGTTCAACAGGTGCTAGGTCTCTTCAGTGGTATGTTACATCAAAAGTAATTAATTATCATGTAACAGAAACAATATTCATTCTATCTAAACATGATTTGGGTGGAGAATTAAATAAGAAGGTTAAAGCTGTTTTGGAAAACTTCTACTATCTAATGGATAACTCTTTATCAGACAAATATAAATATGCATTGGACATAGAAAAATATGGCATATCAAATATGAAAATGAGCGATATATATGCACAAGCTAAAAAAGATAATTCTAAACCTGGTGATATAGGTAAAGCTATCATATCTACTATAAGTAAGGAAATAGAGAACTATCTTAAAGAAAATTATGATATGAAATTAAATGATTTTGGCTTATTTACACTGCTCATTGACGGAGAATCCATAGCACAAAATGAAGCATATATAAGCGAAGTGATTAAATCCAAGGAGCCAAAGATTAAATCTTCAAAGAAAGACAAAGGCTCATGCAGCATATGTGGAAGCAAAGAACAAGTCTCTATGGACATGACAAGTACCAAGATCAAGGTTTATACCACCAATCAAATTATTTTTGCAAGTAAACTAGATAGGAATAATTATTATAGAAATATGCAAATGTGTAAATCATGCATGTCAAAATACCTAGCTGGAGAGACCTATGTAAGGAATAAGCTACAATCAAGACTATCTACTTTTGACGTCTATATTATTCCTCAATTTGTATATGGAGAACCACTAAGTGAAAGTGAATTGGACTTTGTTTCTAGTAAAATTGTTAACTCCTTTAATACTGTAAAATCATTTAGTGGAATTCAAAGAATGAGGGAAGATATAACCAATATACTAGATTATAAAAATATTGGCGGATATTTTCTACTTAATTTTATGTTTTATAAGACTAGTCAGGCTGCTACAAAGATATTAGCATTTATTAAAGACATAAATCCATCAATATTTGAGAGAATAGCAGAAGCTTCTATCAAATCTTCTGATGATATTAGAGAAATCTTTGATTTTAAATTAAATACTTATGTCGATCTACAAACCGTATACTTTATGAATCCAGTCAGACTATCAAAAGGTAATCCAACCCAATATAGAAGCGTATTACAAACATACGATTCTTTGTTAACTGGCAAAAAATTAAATAGCAAAAATGTAATTAAAAATATTTGTGAATGTGTAAAGATTATATGGTTTGATAAGGTTTCGTATAATATTGAGCCAGAAGATAATAGGTTAGAATTCTTTACTATTAGAGCTAACATGTATATTAAATTCCTAGAATATATGAATTGCTTAAAGGGGGGAGAAGGTTTGGCGATTGAAGATTTAAGAGTTAATGATAATTTGAAGAGCTTTATATCCAAGATGAATTATAGCGAAGAGCAAACAGCTATGTTTTTATTAGGTACATTAATTGGAGAAATAGGAAATGTACAATACAAAAAGAATGAAGGTAATAAGCCAATACTAAACAAGCTGAATTTCAATGGAATCGATAAAAGTAAGTTTATAAGGTTGACCAAGGATGTTTTCAATAAGTTAAATCAAGAGAAAATAAGAACTTTTAATGAGGTAACCTTTTTTGAAATGAAGAGACTCATGGATAAGAATATAGAGACTTGGAGTTTAAATAAAGAGGAAAATCTATTCTATATCTTATCTGGATATTCTTTTGCTACTACATTACCAATGTTAAAGGGGGATAAAAATGAATAACAGCGAAATATTGTATATTTATGATGCAAAATTAACCAATCCTAATGGGGACCCTGATGAAGAAAATAGGCCAAGGATGGATTATGAAAGGGACATAAACCTTGTCTCTGATCTAAGATTAAAACGATATATCAGGGATTATATGTTACAAGAAGGATTTGACATATTTGTTAGGAGGGTAGATGATAAGCCCGTAACAGCAGATAAAAGGGTTAAAGATTTAAAAGACTCCAGTGAAGAATGGATATTGGAAAATTGGATGGATGTTAGAATGTTTGGAGCTACCATGACAGTAAAAGATGATACAAAGACATATATAGGACCAGTACAGTTTAATTGGGGATATTCTCTTAATAAGGTGGAGCTTTTAGAAGCAGGAATTACTTCACATTTTTCCTCTGGGGATAACAAAACGCAGGGCTCCATGGGTAAAGACTACAGAGTTAAATATTCATTAATAGCTTTTTCTGGAGTTGTTAGTGGTAAAAGAGCAGAAAAGACTAAGTTAAGAAATGAGGATATGAAGTTCTTAGATGGAGCTATGAAAAATGCAATACCAAATCTTGTGACTAGGAGTAAGATTGGTCAATATCCTCGCTTGTATTTTAGAGTTGAGTACAAGGATAGCCAAACAATTCTAGGGGATCTAAGAGATTATATAAATCTAAAAGAAAAATCTGAAAGTATTAGAGATATTAATGAATGTACAATAGAGATAGATAAACTGGTGAATCTTTTTAGTGTTTATGAAGAAAAGATTAATAAAGTATATTATTTTATCGATCCAAGCCTTAAACTAACATTAAATGATAACGAAGTAGCTGATATCCAGGAGGTAATACCAACTATTCAATTCGAAGAAATTATGTAGGTGATGTATATGAAAATTATCGTGTTTGACATCAAGGGTAAGTTTGCACATTTTAGAAAATTTTATACAAATTCATCTTCGTTAACCTATGGAATACCTCCTAGAACTGCTATATGTGGTATATTAGCAGCTATATTAGGCCTAGAAAGAGATAGCTATTATGAAAAGTTTAGTTCTAAGAAAGTGCACATAGCTGTCAAAAAACTAAATTCTACTAGAAAAATTATGCAAACACTAAACTATATAAGAGCCACCTCTATGTCTGAACTTATTAAACCAAGGCAGCATACTCAAGTACCATTTGAAGTCTTGGTTGGAGAAAATGGTGTGAATTTTAGAATTTATTTAGGAGCAGAGGATGGTAATCTGTTAAGGGAGTTGGAAAAGAGATTAAAAGAAAATCGGACAATATTTCCTCCTTATCTAGGCAGTGCTAATTTTGGCTGTAGTATATCCTACGTAGGTAGATTTGAAGGCAAGGCCATTACAAATGATGATATGGTTAGTCTTAATACTGTAGTTAGATCTGATCAAATAAAAGATATTGATATATCTGAATATAGTGGAAGACTAATTAAGGAGCGCATGGCAGCAGATTTTTCAATAGACAGGACAATCAATAGAGTGGAGACATACATTTATGACGATGACGGAAAGCCCATAGATGTTAAGTTAAAAGATGAGTATATTTCTTTAACAAATGGAGAATATATAGTCTTCATGTAGGAGTGATTTGAATGAAGTTCTATTCACACCCAGACAAGCTATTAGTGAAACATCTAATGGAAGTCTATCATTTAAACTTGTCAAAAGTACCTGATAAATTAAAATGTTCTTATGAAATAGTTGCTTTATGCCATGACTTCGGCAAGTATACAACCTATTTTCAAAAATATCTAATGAAGCCAAAGAATAAGTCAGATTTATCTAATCATGGCTTCATATCTGCAATTTTTGGAGCTTATGTAGCCTTTAACAGATTAGGGGAAGATTCAGCGCTTCCCCTAATAATCTATAATGTAATCCTTCATCATCACGGAAACATTGAGAGTTTCTCTGAAAATCTTCCCAATAATTTTAAAGGTTCAAAGAAGACTGATTACCCAATTAAATTGTTGCATAAAAAAGAAATCGGATATAAGCAAATAAGTGATATTTACAATAATTTGCCAGATATCGTTGAGGATTTTGCTAGCTTGGGCTTAAAAAAAGAGTTAGAGGAATTCTTAAGTAAAGAAGATATAATTAATAAAACACTCGAAAGATTAAAAAGACAAGAATTTTTATTATCTATGGAATCAAATAAGGAAGAAAATTATTTTATACATCAGAGCCTTTATTCAGCACTGATTTCTGCTGATAAAATTAGTGCTTCAGGAATAAAGTATGACAATCCAATTTATCCCGACTTCCATGAGATAAGTGATATCAGAAAAGAAAAATTCAATAATAGTAAGAAAATCAATTTTATAAGAGAAAATATATTTCAAGAGGTTTTAAAGAGTTTATATGATAATTACGATAAAGGAAGAATATTTTCAATTACTGCTCCTACTGGAACAGGAAAAACCTATACTGGATTTTTTGCAGCAGCTAAGTTAAAAGAACTATTAGGGCTCGAGGGTAAAATTATATATTCACTACCATTTACATCCATAATTGAGCAAAACTACGATGCAATTGTTGACATCTTAAAATCTACTGAATCTTTTGCTACCAATGCAGGTAGATATATCATTAAGCATCATAATCTTTCAAAAACTGATTATAAAACTGATTATCATGATTATTCGAAAACTCAGTCAGAGCTGCTAATAGAAAATTGGGAGAGTGGGATAATAGTAACAACTTTTGTTCAGCTATTTGAAACATTGATAGGAAATAGGAATAGAATGCTTAAGAAGTTTATATCCTTTTACAATTCAGTAGTTTTAATTGATGAACTCCAAAGTGTTGACATAAAATATTATAAGCTCATTGAAAGTGTCTTAACCAGCCTATGTGAATTTACAAACTGTAGAATTATAATCATGACAGCTACAAAACCAATGATTTTAGAAAATGCAATCGAGCTACTCCCAAATAATAAACAATATTATAAGGAGTTCAATAGAACTAAATTAACACCTAGATTAGAAAAAATATCTCTTTCAAGTTTTGCTGATGAGTTTATTAGTTCTATAGAGAATAAATCATATCTAATTGTTTGTAATACAATAAATCAATCCTTAGAAGTATATAATGCTCTAAAAATTTTAGATATAGATATCTATTATCTTTCTACAAACATACTCCCTTTTAAAAGAAAAGAAATAATTGATAAGGTAAAGAAGCGTCTAGAAAATAGAGATAATATTATTCTAGTCTCAACGCAGGTAGTTGAAGCTGGTGTGGATTTAGATTTTGATGAAGTAATCAGAGACTTAGCTCCCTTAGATTCTATAATCCAATGTGCTGGAAGATGCAATAGAAACTTTTCAAGAAATCAGGGAGATGTAAAGGTAGTTAATATGGTTAATGATAATGGGGAATCCTTCGGTAAGTACATATATGGAAATACCCTACTGAATATGACAAGGCAGCTTCTTATGAATGAGGATCAAATTGAAGAAATTGATTATTATAATTTAATAAATAAATACTATGGATTAGTAAATGAAAACAAGTCGAAAATAGATTCTACAAAGTTTATTGAATCAATATCAAGTTTAAACTTTAGCGGTGACGACTGGTCCTTGAATAAATTTTCTTTGATCCAAGATAATCCATCTTATATAGATGTATTGTTCCTATATAACGAGGAAGCTGAGGAGGCATATGAAGAATACAAGGAAATAATAAAGTTAAAGAGCTTTCAAGAAAAGAGAGAGAAATATTTAGAGGTAGGTCAGGTTTTTAAAAATTATACATTATCAATCCCTCAAAAATATTGCCGTAGCTTTGTTGAAGAAAATGGGTTACTTATATTACCAAGAGAAGGAATTGACCAGTATTATGATGAAGATACTGGATTTATTAGAAATGATACTGATACGTACATGATATTTTAGGGGGAAGGGTTTATGGGTGACAGTAAAATCAATGGAACCTTGATGTGGTATTATGGTATCTGCAAGAGAGAAGTTTGGTTAATGAGTAGGAACATAGTTCCAGATCAAAGTGATACAAATATTGATATTGGAAGGTTCCTCCATGAAACAGCTTATTCACGGAATAAAAAAGAGATTGAGTTTGGTAATGTTAAGTTTGATGTGCTTTTACATTCCAAGCATAAACTAATAATAGGTGAAACTAAAAAGTCGTCAAAGTTTCATGAAGCATCTAAGATGCAATTACTGTATTATTTAAGGTTGCTGGAGAAAGCAGGTATAAAAGCTAGTGGTGTACTATTATATCCAGAGGAGAAAAAGAGGGTGGAAGTAGAGTTAGATGATGAGAATATAGGAAAATTGGAGTCTGCTGAAAAAGACATTACAGAAATAATGGAGAGCTCTTTGCCACCTCCTGTTAAGAAGAACAAGTATTGTAGTAATTGTGGATACAGAGAATATTGCTATTCTTAAGGAGGACAAGCCTTGAAACGAGAAATTTATATATTTAGTGATGGAAAAATCAAAAGAAAAGACAATACTATTCTATTTGAAACTATAGAAGGTAAGAAATATATACCAGTTGAAGAGATTAATAATATTTGGTTTTTTGGAGAAATAGATTTAAATAAGTCTTTCTTAGACTTTATATCACAGAAAAATATTTGTCTTCATTTTTTCAACTATTATGGCTACTATAGTGGGAGCTTCTATCCTAGAGAACATCTCAATTCTGGATATGTAATATTAAAGCAAGCAGAGTTTTACTTAGATTTTGAAAAAAGAGTAAGTCTAGCAAGAAGTATAGTTGAAGCTGGTGTAAAGAATATACTTATTATCCTAAAATATTATAATTCAAGGCGTTATGAGTTAGGAGACTCAATAGACAGTATTGAATTAAAGATCGATTTAATTTCTAGACTAAATACTATTGAAGAATTAATGGCAATTGAAGGTAACATAAGAAATGAATATTATCATTGTTTTAATAAGATCATAAAGAATCCAGAATTTGAGTTTTCAATTAGAAGTAGGAGACCACCAAGAGACAATATTAATGCACTCATCAGTTTTGGTAATTCCTTATTATATACAACGATATTAGGTGAAATCTATCAGACCCAGCTAGATCCAAGGATAGGCTATCTTCATTCAACTAATGAAAGAAGATTTACTCTAAATCTTGATATAGCCGAGATATTTAAGCCTATTATAGTTGATAGAACCATATTTTCATTGTTAAATAAGGAAGTATTAACGACCTCTGACTTTGAAACGAATTTTAATGGTATTTTATTATCTGAGAATGGAAGGAAAAAGTTTTTGCGAGAGTATAATGGTAAGTTGGATTCAGTAATCAAGCATCCAAATCTAAATGTTAATGTTAGTTACAAGAGATTAATAAGGTTAGAGCTATATAAAATTCAAAAGCACATCACGGAGAATCAAGAGTATAAGGGATTTGTAGCGAGGTGGTAGAATGTTTGTTATATTGTTCTATGATTTTGGAGAAAAAAGAGTTGGAAAAGCACTTAAAATATGTAGAAAGTATTTAACATGGATCCAAAATTCGGTTTTTGAAGGCGAAATAACTGAAGCAAATGTAAGAAAGCTTAAATATGAATTAGAGAGAATTATGGATAAGTCATATGATTCATTAATAATTTATTCATTTTCAAGTATGAAGTATTATAAGAGAGAGGTTATTGGAGTAGAAAAAAATCCTAATACTATATTCCTATAATATTCGTCGACCTATGATAGTGCAAAAACCCCCGGGGGTCGACGAAAAATTAAATGGGAGATTTTCAACATTTCATAAAAAGCTTACAAAATACACTAATTTATGATAAAATAAGGATGTAGTAATAGTGCGGTGTTCACGGGTACCTAGCCTACCTATAAGGAATTGAAACTACAGACAAGGAGAGTAGTAATG
>FZPS01000034.1_pt60 | contig 54108 bp, 47 predicted proteins | sample 1817821 | NCBI WGS metagenome assembly FZPS01 (sample SAMEA104158645, study PRJEB21678) | metagenome | place: Germany | collected 2015-04-21 | reverse complement strand
GAGAGAGTTTCATCTGGAAACTCTTGTCGTAAATAACGGTCTAATCTCATATTAGCATGATGACGATTGATGCTTTTGCTTATCATGCTTAAAATGTAGTATTTTAGTGGAAGACTTAAAAAGAGTAATTCAAGTTCAAACTCAAAATCAAGTTTTTGTATTCATTAGAAATTTGTGATGGTCGCAAATAAGTTTCGCTACGAATAGCCCATTCACTAAACAATCGAGTGGAGTGATTGATCTTGGTGCTAAACTCTAAAACCAGGTTTTTTTCTGTTTCGGTGCTTTGTTTTTTTTCTGATAACCTTTCGTATGGTCCTTCTAGTCTTTGGAGCAGAGGAGATACTTCGTGGTCATTGGCTTTGGGGGAATTGGTCGCCACGATTTGATCTTCTTTTAAGCGATAGTAATAGTAGCTTTTTTGAGTCGTTGTATCTTTTAGATAATAAGTTTCTTTGTTCCAAGTGAAATCAAAGACTCCCATTTCGGCCATAAAAGAAAGGGTGATAAAATTTGAAAACAAAGGGATTTCTAATGTATTAGACAGCGTCCATTCTTTTTCTCTCATATTGTCTAGGGTATAGCTTTTATATCGATACGCGTAAGAAAATATATTTGTAAACCATGATAAATTAGACCTTAGGCTGATAGGGTATTTTTGTTCTGTATAGTTGGCAGAATTAAAATGATAGCCCATTTTCCCCCATGTCGAATCTTGCAAGTCTAAGTTTTTGATTAAAGAGTCTCGTCTAAAGTATGAAAAATCTAAGCGAGTGTCAAAAATGTAAGCAAAACGAATTTCATTATTGTTTATCTTATAAGATAGGGAAAGGTCTAAATATCCATTTGTCAAAACTTCTTTAAACCTCTCGGCGATAAAGGCTTTATTGGCTAAATCGCTGTACTCTTGCCATTTTTGGGTGTTCACTTGAATGGTGTCTCTATAATAGATTAGCATGGTGGAGTCTTTTCCTGTATTTTTGAACCATGGATCATTATAAATGGCATTTTCTCCGTCAATGAATGCTTTTAGTCGATAAGGGCGATTCATACTTTGGTAAGAAGCTCCGAAATTCAAAAACAGAGTGGTTCTAGGGCTTAATTCAAAGCTGTTTTCAAGGCCAAGGTGGTGCTTAGTCAAGACTCGTTCAACACTAAGTTCGTGTTCTTTGAGGAATTTTTCATCTACACTATTGAATAAGCCCAATCGGGTGCCTTCGGCGAGTCCAAAGATGTTGAGGGATTTGTCTATACTCGCATTTTCTACATTGAGGTCGTAGGCGAGTTTAGTTGTCCAAATTTCATTGAGCATACGCTTGTAATAGCCCCCAAATTCTCTTACATTATTGAGTTGGTTTGGAGAACCAGGACTATAATAATTGGCACCTATGTATTTGATATTTCCAAATAAAGAACTTTTTTCTGAAGTCCAAAATAAAGAAGCTGCAAGAGCCACATTTTGACTGGTAATATCTAAACCCATTTTTCTAGAGCTTTCAGATTTTTTGGAAAGTTCTTTTTGAGTTTTTTTGGCTTTTTGAATTAAAGTGCTCAGCGAATCACGCATCGTTTCGTTGCTCAGAGAGGAATAGTCTCCAAAAATATCGAGCAAGTCGTGACGCGACAATCGGTTGACTAAGTGTGGACTTTGCATGAGTTTACGAATAGTGGGTAAAGAAGCTATAGACAAACCCTCTTTTTTAAACACTTTATCAATGGCTCTTTGTGCCATTACATCGGCTGTGTCAGAACGCCCTATGGCCACTTGTGCTTTGAGTTCTATATCCCCGGGGTAAAAGAGCCAATTCCCTTGAGCATAAGCCGATAAAGCCTTTTGCAAAGGATCACTGGTGAGGCGTGAAAGGCTTTGACCTTCTCTAAATACGGGGTTTTCTAATTCGTCTTTGGAGGCTAAAAAACCAAAATTGGCGTCGAATCGTCGTAATGGCTGCCACTTTATATCAGATCCCCAGACCAAAGTTTGAGCTTTTAGTTCACCTTCTTGGATCCAGTCTTTATAAACATAAGGGTTTCGCATCCCCGCTAAAATTGGTTTTTCGGATTCTCCCCAAAAGCTGCTCCAAGTCAAAAGAGTTTTTTTGTTTTTATTTTCGAACAAAGACAAGTTGTATTGAAGGCCTAGTATAGAAAGCCCCGAAAGATAAAGGTCTCCACGAGATAAGTAAAAGTTCCCAGCATTTATTTTTTGATAAGAATCTTGATATTGCAAACTAAAATTGGGAACTTCTTTAGAGATCCAATGGTCTGAATAGAGATCGGTTGAAAATTCAATGCTTTTGTATGCACCGTTTTGCATTAACAAATAAACACTTGCTCCATGAGCTAAACCTGGAACTTCCCAGATGTTTTTGTATCGATCGTGGACTTTGGTGGTGTCATTGTCAGAAATGTCGTGCAATGGGCCAGGATTTTTTGCTGTTTTGATGTGTCGATAATCTAGTGAAACGGCAATGTTTCCAAGCATAGACCATTTAGAAGGTGGTGCGTCGTTGCTTTCTGCACTTTCTTCTGTGGTGTCTTTTGCTAAGAGGGCCTTTTGCGTTTCTGCACTATGGCTAGGCGCTTCTGGAACTTCAATAATTTCATCATTATCTTCTAATTCTTCGCTTTCTTCATCTATAAACGAGGTGAACTCGAGTGGTGGAATCTCCAGTGATGGAGCTGTGAAATCTTCGCTTTGAAATTGGTGTTTATTGTGTTGAAAAAAAGTGTTTTCTAGCTTTAAGTTTTGCTGTTGAGGGTTATAAATGGCGAGTTGGTTTTCGTTAAAAGAGGTGTTGTCGAAGCTTATAGAATTGGTGTTTTTTAAAGCGAAAGCCACTGTGTTTTTTTTAAACGACACATCTTTGAGTATGGCGGAATCGTCGTTTTCAAGTTGAATTGCAATTGTATTGTTGCTCAATAAAGAGTTTTGTATGGTGAGTTTAGAGTTTTCGAGTAAAATCCCAAAATTTGTGGATTTGTGTATGTGTGCTGTGTTGATTTGAAGCTGTGAGTTTTTGATGTGAAAGGCTGTTTGAGCATCGCGTATCTTTAGGTTGTTAAATTCAGAGTTTTTAGAGTGAATGAGGTGCACTCCTTTCCAAATGGTGTTAGTGTCCACGCCTTTCAAAATGACATTTTCACTAGAATTTCCATTGATTATAATTTGTCCTTCACGAACCCATATGCCAGCATCTTTTTCAAAAAGAATACGAACTCCTGGCTCTACAATTAAAACTTGGTTGGTAGAAACAATCAGAGAATCTTGGACCAAATAGGGAGAGGATTTATTGGTTAAAAAACCGTGAATTTCTCCCGATAAAAGGCTTGGCTTTTGTGCAAAAATAGAAGTCGCTAAAAGGGTTAAAATAATAAGCAAAGTTTTTAATTTTTTTGTGAAAAGGTGTTTTTGCATTATTTAACCTCATATATTTTAATGGCTTTGGAGGTGTTTCCACTTTTTAATTTGACTTCAACTTCGAATGTGTTTTTGCTCCCACGATCTATATCGATAGGGAGTGTGTAGTGAACATCTTTAACTTGTTCTTCTAGCAACTTAAAAATCAAAATGCCATTTTTTTTCACCAAAACTTCTTTGATGTACGCGGGGTCGTTTTGAGGGATGTTTTGAATGTAAAATCGAAGTTCTTTTTTGAGACTGGCATGGGATAGGGAGTCTTTGGAGTGTCTGGCTATTGGCGGCGGTGGCCTCCTCCATATTTCATGAGCTGCACCAAAGATTTGGACACTCACGCGTCTTTTAGGAAAACAGCCCAAGGTTTTGGTGATTTCATCTTCATTTTGAGCCAAATCGCTGGCTTTGAATCGATAAAGGTGCACTCCTGGTTTGAGTTTGTAAAAGATTCTGTTTTGGTTGCCTTGGTAGAGAGTTTCTGTGGATAGAGAGTTGTCGATATGAGTTGATACTAAGGTTTCATCGTCTTTGGCATTACTAATTCTAAAAGAGGCACGACACTTTAAAGAGTCATTGGATATCCACTGGATTTGTGATGGAATTTGGTTGATTGCTTTGCATTTTTTGTCGATTTTTAGAGAAATTTCTTCTTTTTTAATAATTCCATGAGGACTACTCATTTCTACAATTGCTTTTGATTCATTCCAAGTATTGTTGAGGTCGCTGACAGAGAAAGTTTTGGAAAACTTGTTTTCTTCTGCGTGGGCGATTAAGTTTTCTGTGGTGTTCCCTGCAAAGTGAATCTTAAGTTCTATGTCGGGGTGCGTGCTTTCAAAAAATCCTTCTATTTTAAAAGTATTTTTCTCGCAAAGTTCTAGGCTTTTGGGGCTAGTGATGGTAAAAGTATTGGATGGAGCCTGTTTATTAGAAAGTAAGGGGTTAGCATAGTTAAACTTGAAGTCACCACAAAGTGCACTCACCTCGTCGTCTATGCAATAAACTCGATAGTTTTTTTCTCCAACAAGACTGGGTGCCCAAGAAATTATTTGTTCTATGTTTTTGTTTTGAGTGGGAGACAAGTAATGACCGTCCACTAAAATTAAAATACCGGGTTCACAGGAGCCACTGATTTGAATTTGTGGAGAAAACACTGTGTCTTGAATGTCTGTAAATCTACAATTGGCTTTTTTTAGCAGGGCATTGATTTTAACTAGGATAGCATCACTTAAAGAATCTAGTAAGGCGGGTGTGATTTCATCTGCTCGAGTGGTGTCGTTTAAAAATTCTTGCAGGGCTTTAGAAAAATCAGAGTTTCCAGAGAGAGGGTTATCTATGATGATAAATCCTTGTAAAGAATCTTGAATCAAAGTTTGACCTTTTCTTAAAAGGACTTTGTTTCCCTGAAAATCTTCTACTTCTAAAAGTCCCTCTTGCAATCCAGCAAAAAGACCTTTTCGATAAAGACCGATACCACCGCTAGTCCCTCGAATGGCGGCTGTAGCTGTTCCTGTTTTGAATTGAAAAGAACCCGATGCAGAGTTTTGCTTTTGAATATCAAATTGAAGTCGCCCTTGCTTGATATCCAAAGCCGTTTCTTTGCTTCCTTTGGGAGCAAAAAGTTTTTCTAGTGTGACCAATGAGTTTTCTTCTACTGTGATAGAGCTGCCATCTGGAATAGAAATGATGGTTTGAGATTCAAGAAGGGTGCGAATAAAATCGGCTTCCGAAACGCTCATGCTCACTCGAAGGGGCCGCCACGCTCCTTGTGATTTTTTTTGTAAACTGACATCTCCCAATACAGAACGAACTTTGCCAGTAGATGCATTAGCATCAAGAGAACCGAAGAGAAAAATGAAGCACAAGACTGTAAAAAAAAGTTTTTTTTGTGACATGTGTTCTCCTTAAAAGCAATTCAGTTTGTAAATGCGATAAATATAGAATGGTGGCTCTTTTATAAAACTAATGCTTTTTAGTGAAAATAGGATTAAATATAAAAACATGAGGAATAAAAACACTAAAATAATGTATATTTCTTGTTAAGTAGTATTTTTAAAACTTGTATTCGTTTCTTTTTATTTGTAAATGGAATCTAGAGCCTTAAAATTACTATATAAAATATACTGCATTTGTAAAAAACGAGGTTATTTGTCGTGACGGATATCACAGAACCAACAGTAGAAGAGTTTGATGAAAACGGTGACTTGGTAGTAAAAGAACTTGCTAAAGAATATTTGACCAAAGGAGCTTGGCAAACCATTATGTTTCTTTACCAAGAAAAAGATCTAAACACCGGAGAATTTGGGGATCCCAAAGTCACTATCCGTCGTTTTCAAAAATTTAGAGGGGTTTTAAGACAAAGAAGCAAGTTCAATGTGACTAGTAAAGATCAAGCAAAAGCAATCATGGAAACCTTTAACAAATGGTATGATTTTTAATGCCCGACCCGAGTAGTCTGTTTGAAATAGAGTTTTTATACGAGGGGGAGGCTTCTGAACAACCGTGGGGTGATTCTCTTAAAGACCTTGCAAAAAAACTTTTGATAGAAGAAGGTTTTTCTCAAAATGTCAATGTGATTTTTTGCACCAATGAATTTATTCGTGCTTTAAATGCAGAGCACCGTCAAATCGATAAGGTGACCGATGTTTTATCTTTTGAGTGGCACGAGAGCTTTTTGTTGGGGGAAATTTATATCGCACTAGAACAGGTTCAAAAACAAGCACCTTTGTATGGCAATTCTTATCTCGATGAACTAAAACGAGTTTTGGTGCACGGGGTCCTTCATTTGTGCGGTTATGATCACCTTAAAACAAGCGATAGAAAGCGAATGAGAACTCGAGAATGCGAGTTTTTAGGAATCGATTTATACGGGGAGTCCACTTAAAATGATGCTTTTTTGGACTTTATTCCTTTTAATCCTTTCCACTTTATATTCCTTTATAAAAGTAGTTTTTTTAAGCCTATACTCTCGTAAAGAAAAGAGAGATTTGAGTCCTAGAGAAAAACGAATTCACGCTTATGTGGAATCTAATGGCTTCAATGAAAGTATTTCTATAGGCCGTTTGTTCTCAAATATGAGTGTGTCTTTGTTGGCTTATATTCAATGCAAGCCTTTTATTGAAAAGTTTTTTGGCCCCCTCTTGTCTATAGTTGTTTACTTGTTATTCGCTGGCTTAGTGGTTTATGTTTTGACCATCTTTTTACCAAATTTATTGGGCCATATTAAACCCAAACTGCTTTCCATAATACTAGAACCTATTTACAAATGGATTCGACTTCCTGTGATAGTCCCCGCTTACTCGGCTCACTATATATATCATAAGTTGCTTTCTTGGTGTGGCTATGATACTAAATTGAGTTTTTTATCCGAAGATCAAAGAGACGCTATTCAAGCCGACATGAGCTCTAAAAAAGAAGACGGCTTAGAAGAAGATGAGCGACAGATGATTTTGAATATATTCGATTTTGTAGAAACTCCGGTCCGAGAAATCATGACCCCACGAGTGGATATGTGTGCCATAGATGTAAAGTCTACGCTAAGAGACACCATTCATACCTTAAACAATGAAAGGCATTCTAGGTTACCGGTTTATAAAAACTCCATAGATAATATTATTGGGATTTTATCCAATAGAGACTTTTTGGAGTGGTTCACAGAACACAGAGACGGTGAATTTAATTTAGAATCTTTAGTGATGCCTGCTTTTTTTGTACCATACGACAAAAAAATAGATGACCTTTTGAATGAACTTCGACGCAATGGGACACAAATAGCCATTGTAATCGATGAATATGGTGGAACCGCTGGCCTAGTGACAGTGGAAGATATTTTAGAAGAAATCGTTGGAGAAATCAAAGATGAAGATGATGTCGAAGAGACTATCCAAAAATTAAAAAATGATCGCTATATTTTAGATCCATTAATGACTCTTTCTGATATTGAATACGAACTTAAAATAAAATTTAAGGTGCCAGAAAATTCTCATATAGAAACCCTTTCGGGGCTTATTCAAGCCACACTAGGGACCATCCCTTCTCCTGGTGCAGAGCTTGAGCTAGAAGGTCATAAAATACGAGTATTAGCGATGGATGGAACCAGAATGGAAAAAGTGCTTTTGATAAAGCCTAGTCCTGACACTTAATTCACGGTGGATTTTATTTTTCCATCATGAAATTGAGTTTCTACAACTTCACCTATTTTTAGTTGATGAGCACTTTTTAAAACTTCCCCTTGAGCATTGTAACTAAGGGTATAGCCTTTTTTAAGGATGTTTTTAGGGTCCAATAAAGCCAGTTTTTGGCTCATGGATTTGAATTTCATATGTTCTAAATCAAAGATTTTTTGACTCCCAAAAATCAAGCCTGTTTGATAGCGAATCAAAATTTCATATTCATTTTTAAGGATCCTGGGACTAGTTTTTTGAAGGGTATTTAAAATATATTTGATTTTTTCTTTTTCTTTGGTAGAGTGTTGGGTGCTTTTATACAACAAAGCATCTCGAATATAAAGGAGCTTTTCTGACTCTTGGGGTAATCGCTTTGTGATTCTATTTTTAATAGATTGCATGATTTCTTGAGTTTTGAACCAAGCCTCTTCATTCTTTTCGATTAAAAACTTAGCACAAGCTGTGGGGGTAATGCAAGCATACCAAGCCACTAGATCCACTAAACTTTGATCAATTTCGTGACCTATCCCGGTCAAAACTGGTTTTGGAAACAAAGCAATTGCTCGGCACAAAGCTTCGCTATCAAAGTAATTCAAGTCTGTTTTTGAGCCTCCACCTCGAATAATGCACACCACATCTAGGTCTTCGTGCACTCTAAGAGTTCCCAAAGCCTCTAAAATGCTATTTTCCGTTTCGTTTCCTTGCATGCGTGCAAAAGCCTCGAACACCTTAAATTGAAAAGGGCTTTCTTGGAGCTGACTTATAAAATCTCGGTGAGCAGCAGAATTTTCACTAGTGATCAAGCCAATTTGAAGCGGGACCAAAGGAAATTCTAATTCAGCATTTTTGCGTAACAACCCCTCTTTTTTAAGATCTTGTAAAATGCGTTCTCTAGTGAGTGCAAGCTCTCCCAAGGTATAAGACGGGTCTATATCCAAAATTTTAGACTGGAATTTACCATAAGGAATATAAAAGTCAGCTTGAACAAACAAACTCACTTTAGTTTGCTCTGTCAAAGCAAAGGGCTTCACTAGCGAAGAAAGTTTTAATTTTAATTTATTGTAGTCATTTCTAAAAGCATATAAACTGAGAGTTGCCACAGGTTTAACATCGTTTGGGTTAAATTCGGCGATGCTTAAATAGACAAGAGCCCCTTGCTCTTTGATTTGAGTCAAAACTCCATGGATCCAAATAGGAGGAACTTTATTAGATATTAAGTTTTTTACAGATTTTAAGTATTGAGTGATAGAATAAGATTTAGTGGGAATCGGCATTAAAAATCCTTTTATTTCAAATTAAAATATAAATAATTAAAGTTAAAAGAATCTTTTAACAAAAAAAAATGTAAATTATATGTTTCGATAGTTTATAGGTTATGGAGGTTTTATGACTATAAAACGATATTTTATCTTGTCTTCACTGTTATTGCTCGTTTCGTGTGCGTCTAACAGTGCTTTGGCAGAAGCGTCTATTAAAGGATCAGAATCCTTGCAAAAAACAACAAATCAAGCATCGATCCCATCTAAAAACACAGATCAAAAGCTAAAAGAAGCTAAAGAATTACAAGATTTAGACAAAACAGACGAAGCTTTAGTCTTATCGCAAGAAGCTTCACTAGAATACCGTTTGGCCTTAGCTCAAAACGAACAAAAAACACTTCAAGAAAAACACGATTCCTTAAAAAAAGAAATCGCTCAAACAGAAGAAAAACTAAAAAAAATGAACGAAAAACTACAAAGTTTAAAGGGTAAAAAATGAGGATATATTTAACGATTTTAGTTTTTGGCCTTGCACTAGTCTTTGCAAACACAGAAAGCTCAGCAAAAACTCCAGACTGGCAAGTGTCTCAATGTTTGGCTGCATTAGAAAAGCTTTCTAAAGAAATCCCTCCTAATGCTTATGAATCCAAAATCAATGTGGCAGAAGCTCTAGAAAAAGTAAGTTTAATGCTAGAACTAGAACAAAAAAAGCCCGATTCACCCCTATTGCAAGCATTTCAGAGCTCTTGCTCTCTATACCAAAAGCTTATCCAAACACAAGCAAGCAATCAAGCAATTTTAGACTCTATACTACAGCTTTTTGAAGAAAAAAACAAACAAATACAAGCACTCATTCAAATGAAAGAAGCCATAGAAAATTTTTATTTAGAAAAAAGCTCTAATATTGCCAGGGATTTAGAAGAAGAAAAAGAAAGAGCAGCCATGACAAGCGAAGAGCTCAAGCAAAAAGCAAAACAACGAGAAGACTCATTAAAAGCAGAAGCACAGGCCAGAGAAGCGGCTCTAAAAAAAGCACTGGATGAAGAACGCAAAAAAGCAGAAGAAAGGCAAAAAGAAGCCAAAAACAAACTCAATGAATTACAATCCAAGCTAATCATGGTCACTCAAGATGCTCGTGGAATTATTCTTTCGATGTCAGACATTCTGTTTGATGTAAACAAGGCCACATTAAAAGCAGACTTAAAAACCAGTCTAGCCAAAGTAGCTGGAATTTTATCGGTATATCAAGAATTTCATGTGATTGTAGAAGGGCACACAGACAACACCGGCTCAAAAGAACACAACCTAAAACTTTCTGAGCAACGAGCCAAAGGCGTTTTAGACTTTTTAGTTGAACAAGGCATCGACTCCAAACGATTGACTTCTAAAGGCCTTGGCATGAGCATGCCCATTGCAGATAATAAAACCAAAGAAGGCCGTCAAAAGAACCGTCGTGTAGATTTAGTGATCAAGGATAAATCTTTAAAAAATGAGTAAATCAGTCTCTGCAATGGAAGTGCGTCAAAACTTTGGTGCCTTACTCAATGAAGTGTCTATTTTAGGAGAAGAAATCATCATAGAACGAGCAGGCAAACCCATAGCCCGTTTAGTTCCAATAGGTGATACAGAAGAATCTAAATTAGACTTTAGAGACATAGTCACGCTTCCAAATCTTAAATAAATTCATCGAAAACAAAAAAAAAGGGCTAGAAAAACTAGCCCTTTCACATAAAAATAGCCAAAAACTAGCGATTTTGCTCTAACTGAATAGTGACAGTGGTGGAGTCTGCCACTTCGCTTGGTCCCCAATATTGGATAGGTCCAGGATAGCTATAAGACTCTGTTTGAGCCCATAGTTCTCGTTGAGAGGCAAAGTATTGAAACGGAGCGTCATCTAGTTTCACTAAAGCTTTTTGAATCACAGGTTTGTCTGCACCATGGCGGCGTTCCATATTCATCATCATAGTGATAGGGATACCGGTTGGGATCCAGTTTTCTGTACCTTTAGTAAGGTTTCTAACAGAGCTCATATAACCGTTCATTTTATGAAGGGCCAAGATAGAAGCTGTGAAACCTAAATTATAACAATAATCGGCATCGAAATTAGAAGGAGCAGCACAGCGGCCTTCGTAACCAAAAAAGTGATTTAGAGCTGCAAACTTTCCGGCAAAATCACCACGATTTTTCAATTCTTTGGCCACCATCTCGATAATAAGTTTTTCAGTTTCAATCAAAGAAACCTGCACATTACCATGAGAATCTCTATCTAACATCAATTGAGCTTGGATAGTGGTAGGCAAGCTATTGAGAACCTCTGCAGAGTGGGCACTAATCCACTGAGAAAGTTTCGCCACTTTTTCTGCTTGAGTCAAGGATTCTAGCTCTGCTTCGTGGTGAGCCAAAGCGTCTGAAAGTTCAGAAATCAAAACACCCACATCGGGGATAAACTCGAGTAAACCTTCTGGAATCAAAGCCACTCCAAAGTTTTTACCTTCTTTAGCTCTATCGGCAACAATATCGGCCACATATTGAACCACATCGGCTAAGTTCATTTGTTTTTCTTTCACTTCTTCTGAAATCAAGCAAATATTAGGGTGGGTTTGCAGGGCAGCTTCTAAGCCAATATGAGAAGCAGAACGACCCATCAACTTAATAAAATGCCAGTATTTTTGAGCAGAATTGGCGTCACGCATAATATTTCCAATCAACTCAGAATAAGTCTTCACCGCAGTATCAAAACCAAAAGAAGTTTCCACAAACTCGTTTTTCAAATCACCATCAATGGTTTTAGGACATCCGCAAACAACACAAGATTGATTTTTTTCTTTAAAATACTCTCCAAGAATAGCGGCATTGGTATTAGAATCATCACCACCAATAATAGTGATAGCGTCTAGTTGTAGCTTTTTGGCCACCTCAATACAACGATCGAATTGCTCTGTGGTTTCCAATTTAGTACGACCAGATTGAATAATATCAAAACCACCAGTATTACGATACTCATCCATCAATTTAGCATCGATTTCAATATATTTACCTTCTTCTAAACCCGATGGTCCACCCAAAAATCCAAACAACACAGAATCTTTAGAAATAGACTGAATACCATCAAAAATACCAGCGATAACATTGTGTCCTCCTGGAGCTTGACCGCCCGACAAAACAACTCCAACGCGTAGGGGGGCAGCCTCTTTTCCAGAGTTTGCAATAGCTTCAAAAATAACTATAGGAGAACCATAAGTATGAGGGAACAGTTTTTTAATCGCTTCTTGATCGCTCACAGACTCTGTCGACTCGCCTTTTTTCAAAGCAATTTGAGATTCTTTTTTCGCAAATTTTGCTAAAACAGGCGCTAATTTGGGTTCATAGGCAGCACGAGCTTTACCGAGAACAGAAATATTTTTAGGCATCATCACCTCTAAGGTTAAAGTAACTACAAATTCTTAATAGATTAAGATTCAAAATTAAATTTAGAAAAAAAAACAAACAAACAAACAAAAATACCCTTATAAAAAGAAAAAATGCACTGATACACTCTTTAATTGCTTTTTTTTATTGTAGTTTATATATTAAAGATATGATTCGATACCACGCCTTATCTTTTCTTATATTCAGTGTTTTCTCCATGCACACTTGGGCCCAAAACACCTCTTTACGCTTTGTACCCGAAACCTACACGCTAGGAGTTGTAGAGCAGGGGAGTGTCAACCACATCATATTAAAAGGGGCGAACACCACCTCAAAAGACATTATCGTCGAAACTGCCATGAGTCAAAACACAGGGGCCTCCAATTTCAAGTACCCCTCCAAAATTCAAGCGGGAGCCGCCTTTAGCATCGAATTCGACCTCAACACAGCCCACATGGATGGCAAGTTCATCCATAACATAGTAGTCATAGACACCTCTGGAGCCTATTACACAGCCTCTGTCGAAGGCGAGGTTCGCTCTCCACTTTTCTTCAGTGAAAAACTCTTTGACGCGGGCTATTACAAAACAAACGACAAAAGAGAATGGACATTTTATGTATGGTCTCACGACAAAAAAACACTCCCCGACTTATCTTTAAGCAGTCTCTCTAGCAAAGATTTTTCCATACAAAGCAAACCTGTGATGCTCAACATAGACAAACTCGAAAACATCCAAGAAGGTGGCAAAGTCCCCGCCCTCAAAGTCACTCTCAAAACAAAGGGAATCCCTAGAGAGGGCTTGAGCCTCAAACAAAAAAGCCTTCGACATTTCGTAGAATTCAAAAGCAAAAACTACCCCAAAGCCACACCAGAAGTACTCATCATAGGCTATTGGAAATAATCCTTTACCCCCTTGCCAAAACAAAACTATAAACTAAATTTGACACAATCGCAACGGGATGTAGCTCAGTCTGGTAGAGTACTTGAATGGGGTTCAAGCGGTCGATGGTTCGAATCCATTCATCCCGATACAAGGCCTTTTCTTTAGATAGGCCTTTTTTTTATGGTGTCTTACCGGTTAAACCCTCTATGTAGCGGGCAACAAACTCAAAACAAGCTCCTAGTTTTGCAAGAGCAATCATTAGCATCAATCATTTAAAGACAGTTAAAAATACAAAAGTGTGTGAATCATTTGGAGTCAGATTCTGAGTGTTCTGGATTGTGCGTGACCACTTGATTCCTTCCGCTTTCTTTGCCTTTATAAAGGGCTGTATCTGCCAATTGGATGCTTTTTTCTACTCCTAGTTTAGAGTTGTATAGGGCCACACCCAAAGTGATGGTGACACTGATTTCTATGTTTTCATGTTTTATTTTTTCTTTGGCGACTTTTTTTCTAAAGCGTTCTGCTACAATAGTGGCACCATTCAAATCGGTTTCTGGAAGCACACATAAAAACTCTTCTCCACCCCAGCGGGCAAGGTAGTCGTATTTTCGAAGGCTGTTTCGTAAAACATTGGCGACAGTTTTTAAAACAGTATCTCCAAAATTATGTCCGTAAGTGTCATTCACTTCTTTAAACTTATCAATATCAATATAGACAAAACAAAAATCTCTTCGACTCCTAGCAGAACGACTGGCTTCGAGATGGATTTTTTCGAACATGTCTCTTCGATTGGGGAGTTTAGTCAATTCATCTGTTTTAGAAATCAATTCCAATTGGATTTTGGCGTCTTCTAACTCTTGGGTGCGTTCTTTGACTAATGTTTCTAAATTATCTCGATGGTTTTCTAGATCTTTGATTTGCTTTTTAATGATAAAATGCATTTGATTAAAAGAAGTAGTTAATAAGCCAAGTTCGCTTTTGCTGTTGAGAACTGGTAGAGGAGTGGTATCAAAATTACCATTGGCAATAAAGTTTGTTTTTTGGATGATTTCTTTTAAAGGAAAGGCAAATTTCTTAAACAATATTAAAATAATGAATACAGTAGCAAAAAGGGTGCTTGCTAAGAGTAAAACAATAATGAATGCCATGTTATGGATTAGCTCTTGGATTTCAGATTGAGGTTGTAATGCTAAGGCTCCTATTTGAAAACGAGCATTGTATTGATAAGTGGCAAAATAATTCACCCCGTTGATTTTTAGAAAAGTGGGTTCTTCAATCACAAAAGAAGAGGCTAAAAATCCAGTGAGATCGAAAAAGTTGGCATCTAAAGATTCAGTTAAAATCCTTTGCAGTTCTGGGTGCATCAACACACGATTTCTGTTGTCAAATAAAATTAAAAAGCCGTTTTGCCCGATTTTATAAGAAGAGTATTTCTGCCAAATTCGTTTAAAAGAAAAATTAGCCACGAGAGTCCCATTAGCCGCCGCTTTATCATCGACTGTAATGGCAAAGAATTTGTAAGGAATGTTGTTTTCAAAATACCATTCTGAAGAAAAGGCCCGATGCGGAATCACGCTAGAAAAATCCTTAAAAGGAGTGCTTTCGGTTGAGGCTTTGATCATGGAGTTATCACAAATAATTTCATTGTGTTGATTATACAAAGTTACTTTTTCATCGCTTTTAAAAAGTGAAGAAACATCAAAACTCTTTAGATAGCTAGCAGTGATTACAGAGTCTTTAGCTTGTATGGGGCTAGTTTTAGAGAGTAAAGTGAGTTGTTGTCCAAACTGATAGAGATCTTGTTCTATGTTTCCAAGGACTTGCTGTGTATTTTCATTGTTTATTTGAAAAGTAGTTTGTTCTATAGCTTTTTTTTGATATTTAATAAAGAAAAAACCACTCAAACTCATAATGAGTACAATCACAAAAATAAGTAGTGAGAGCGTCTTAATGATAATGCTATTTCTGAGTAGCATTGGCTTTTGTATTTCTTTATACTCGAAAGAAGTAGAGCTCATTATTTAGTTGTCCTTTAATCTTCTTTTTTTGGAGTATGCATAAAGAAAGCCAAAAAAGAGCATTAAAAAGAAAATTCCAACACTAAGATGCTTTTTTAGAGGTGTTTTCTCTTGTGGATTATCTACAGTTTTAGTTTTAGAAATACTTTCAATCTCTTCTATGGCTAGATTCCAAAAAGAGTTAAATTCTTCAAAAGACACCGTTTCCATAGATTCTCTTTCGAGGGCGGCGTTGATTAATGAGTCCCCTTGAAGCAAAATATGATAAACTTTTTGACTCGAGTAAAGCTCTGGAATTTCCATTAGAGCCCAAATAGAGCTGAACATGTTTCCTAATATTTCTTCTATTTTACTCCACTCTGTAATGCTGGGGTAGGCTTTTCCATTATTCAAGCTGTTCACAAGGACATTATAAATCGGATCTTTTTTCCATTCTTCTAAAACTTTCTTAGAAGGGGGCAAAAATCCAATATGTTGGTTGTATGAGTTTAAAAATTCATCTTGGGTTAAAAACAAAAGCAATTGCATGGCTTTGGATTTATCAGAAAACTTGGCTGGAATCGCCAAGTGACTCCCTCCGATAAAGCAAATACTCCCTTTTTCTCCAATAGGTACAGGAAAGCTAAGCACCCCGTCTTGGCCAATTCGTGAGTTTAAAAGTCCGCCTTCTTCTGTTTTATAACGAGTTTGCATAATGGTTTCAGAGGTGTTTAGGATAAATGCAATTTCACCGTTATTGAATTGTTGTGATATTTGAGCTGTATTTAAGGTTAAGTTTTGGGGGTCTACAAGAGTGTCTAGTACAAAATAAAGATATCGAGCGATGCCTTTAATGGTAGATTCAGAGAGTAAATTGGATCGATAAGCGATGGAGTCTTTGGATATAAAGTCACCTCCATTCGACCATATCCAAGGGGCAAAATTATGAGGGATGTTCCAGTCATTTCGACCTGGAAAGGCATAAGGTTGAATGGGAGTGCCGTCATTTAGTTTTAAGTTGGCTTTTTTTATTTTGCGAAGAGATTGAATGAAACGGGGGTAATTTCGGATGTCTTTGGCTTCGAGATTGAGTTCATTTAATATCTTTTGATTTGCAAGAAGGGCTCTAGCATCGATAAACCAAGGGACCGCGTATATATTAGAATCTCCTTCAATGTGAGTGGTTTCAAAGCTTACCGGCACAAAACGATCGGGTTGGATTTTATTGAGATTTGAATTTAAAGATAAAAGCTCGTCACGAGATGCAAAATAAGGCAACCAAGTGGAGCCTAGTTGGACTACTGCAGGTAAATCCTTTCCTGTGCTAAGGGCTGTAGAAATTCGGTTCCAAGCTTCTCCCCAATCTAAAACCACAACTTGGGTTTGAATACCTGTTTCTTTGGTAAAAAAGGCGAGCTCCTTCTCTAATTTTTCTTGAGGAGAGGCTCCATTTGGCATGATCCAAACTTCTAGGTGTTTAGTTGCAAAAACATTTGTTAGAAGCGCAATGCTTAGCATAAATATTAGTTTTTGTAGCATTTTTCTCTCCATTTTAATTGGGCATTTAAACTGTTATTTACAAATTTAAAATAAAATGATTCTAGTTTAAATGTTTTGTGCATTTTTAAGCGTATATGAAATTGAATATACACTAATATATAGCTTTCAGCTTGTTTTTTTACACTGTATATAAAATATATTAAATAAAGCATGATTGTTGATTTTAGATTCAATTGTTTCTTTTTTTACAAAGTGTGTGACTAAATCACATTGAAAGGTGTTTTTTGCATTAAATCGGCTGTTTTTTATGATTTGAGTCTATTTCTTGAATGCTTATTCAAAAAAAAATGACTTTCTATATTTTTTTTTTACTATCTTATCTCAAATGTTAAACCTTATTCAAGGAGTTTTCAATGAAAAAAAAATTATTAGCACTTTCTTTAGCCACAGTCCTTTTTAGTGGTTGCTATGGTAGCTATGGTTTATTTAAAAAAGTGCATGAAATAAACGGTTCCTTAGGAAATAAATGGGTGAACTGGATTGTCCATTGGGCAGCTTGGATTATCCCTGTATATCCTTTAGCTTTATTCGCGGATTCTTTGGTTTTGAACAGTTTAGAGTTCTGGACCGGTTCTAACCCAATTGCTTCGGGCGATACTTTTTATGAAACCGATGCCGAAGGTAATTCAGTTGCTTCTGTTAAAAACGAAGATGGCACCATGTCTCTCACTTACACAGATACCAAAGGTGAACAATCTCAATACACTTTTGAAAGAGATGAAGATGTGTTGCGTGCCCTTGATAAAGAAGGCAACATTGTAGGGATGTACCTTATCGCTCAATAATTGTTGTAGTTCAATTATTCTTATTTAAAGATAAACCCCGTCATTGATTATAATTTCGGGGTTTTTTATTTTTAAACTAAACGAGTGTTGTGGAGTTCTTGCCAGGGAAGTCCCCATTTTCCAATTTCATTCATAAATGGATCTGGATCAAACTCTTCCATGTTAAACACCCCTTGACCAGACCAAGTCCCTCTAAGGATCATGGCTCCTCCCAGCATGGCGGGTACTCCAGTAGTGTAACTCACGGCTTGAGATTTGACTTCATTAAAAGCTTCGGCATGGTCACAAATGTTATATACAAAGTAGGTTTTGTCTTTTCCATCTTTTTGACCAGTGATTTGACAACCAATGCAAGTCTTACCGGTGTAATTTTCTCCTAAAGATCCTGGTTCGGGGAGTAAGGCTTTTAAAAATTCTAAAGGCACAATATCGACACCGTTAAAGCGAACGGGGTCTATTCGTGTGAGGCCAACTTCTTGAAGTACTCGTAGATGGGTCAGGTAGGCTTCTCCAAAGGTCATCCAGAATCGTGCTTGTTTGATTTCTGGGAAATGTTTGGTTAGAGACTCTAATTCTTCGTGAAAAAGCAAATAACTTTCTCGTTCACCAATTCCCGGGTAGTTGATTTTTTGATGGATGGACATAGGCGGGATTTCAATGATTTCTCCATTTTTATAGTAACGGCCGTTTTGAGTGATTTCGCGAATATTAATTTCTGGATTGAAGTTCGTAGCAAAAGCTTTGCCATGGTCACCAGCGTTGCAGTCGATAATATCCAAAGTATCCATTTTATCGAAATGGTGTTTTTTGGCGTATGCGGTATAGACATTGGTCATTCCAGGGTCAAATCCAGAGCCCAAAAGAGCCATGATGCCAGCTTCTTTGAATCGATCGTGATAAGCCCATTGCCAGCTATACTCAAATTTGGCCAAGTCTTTGGGTTCGTAATTGGCTGTATCTAGATAATGCACACCTTCTTGCAAGCAAGCGTCCATGATGCTAAGGTCTTGATATGGAAGAGCAATGTTCATGACTAATTTTGGCTTAAAATCGCGTATGAGTGCGGCCACTTCGCTGGAATGGTCTGCATCGACTTTGGCTGTGTTTACAGGGATGTTGGTGATGTCTTTGGCAATGGCGTCGCATTTGGACTGAGTGCGACTGGCTATCAAAAGCTCAGAGTAATCGCTGCTGTTTTGAGCACATTTGCGAGCCACTACATTTGCTACGCCCCCGGCGCCAATAATGAGTACTTTAGACATAGGTTCTCCAGTAAAAGGTATGAAGTTTTATGGTTAAATAAAGATGGTGAAAATTTAGTATGGCGGTTTTAAGTCGTCAAGTAAATTTGCTTAACTTGTATAGAAATATACTCTAAAGGAGTTAAATATCCAAGTTGTTTCCTCGACCTCTTGTTCAATTTCCATTCAACCCACTTCCTCCCTAATCAAGCCCTCGAACAATCTCCCCTTCGGCAGATGCTCTCGAAGGCTCAAGTATCAGGATATTTATTTGAAAGGCTATGAAACAGTTATCGAAAAGCAGAAAAATTCAGGTGAATATATCAATAGATATTACGACATCCGCGAACTTCCTTCTCTTGAGGGAACACACCATCGGATGTATATTTTGGAAGACTCAAGCTCGAAAGAGTTGCCTAGGAAAAACATTAACTAAGAATCAAATTTTCTGTTGAAAAAGTGAAGCAATTTAGATCGCATTGTTTTATTGTGTGAGGATGTTAACCTGCTTAGTAATTGGTCTTGTTATGAATTAGGCTCCTCTGTAGAACTGTTAGTTCCAACTGTTAGAGCCCTAGCTTTTGAAGAAACTTATAACGCCTCAGCACAAAGTATTATAGCTATGTTTGTGGAAAATATAGGCAATATTAAGTTAGATGGGTTTGAAGTTCGTTATATGTCAAAAAAACAGGTGCCAGTGTTCTCGGCAATCATTATTCCAATTCTCAGTTATTTTATTTCTCTCACTAATCGAAGCCCTTGATATGTGCCGTATCCAGAAGTAAAATTATCCTCGTGGGCCCCAAAATTTAAGTTTATCAATGAATCATACAAAAAGCCACCCTTACACGTCGTGATTTCATGACTAAAAATACTCTTTCCAGGAAGCATCACATTCTCACAAACAAGACCAGCCATATCATAAAGCCCATAATCATTCGGCTTTTTCATACCAACTGGTTTCGACTCTTGCTTATACACACCATACTTTTCTGAAATAGCAATTCCCTCACCAAACCATGCATACTGAGACGCGAATTCTATACTTCCGCTATTTCCCCAAACATAGCTCCTTCCAGTTTTCCCTGCTTTAGCTAAAGCCATCCATTCATCATAATAAGGCAAACGATAACCATTAGCATTTTTATTCACTTGTACATGGATCCAAGCATCACCATCATTTTCATGTTTTTCAAGGAAACTCGATGAATAGACATCAAAACTACCATCAGGATATAATTTAGGAAAATGATTATTACTACTAAATTTTTTGAAAGAATAAACAGGTTCAAAGCCATCACGAATACTTCGTACATTTGCATAAGCCAATGCAGTGTACAGATACACTTTAATGGCAGCAGAATCGTGAGCATCACAGGAGCCATTCTTGATGGTATTTTTCTTTTTTTCTATCCAATAATTATGATATTTAAGGGATACCCTTTCCTGCGACCTCGAATTCATCGGAATAGAGTCCCATAAGGTCTGTACTATTTCACAATTGGTCACCTTATACTTATCAACAGCTAAATCGACATCCATTGAGGAAATCCTTACTGGATCAGGATAAATTCTATTTTCAAACTCCATCTTAGGGTTCATATAGAATGTCATTTCCTTTAACGAAAATTCACTTCCATAAAAGCCCAATTCATGGGGTTGACTAGATAGATCTATTTTTTTCATTCCTACAAGAATATTAAAGGTATTTTTTATACCGGATTTAGCCAAATACTGAACATTTGCCGATTTTACAAGCTTCCCCGCATCAATTTGTATGCAAGCATCGCTCTGCAATCTACTTGCTAATCCAGACACTTTCCAAACACCATCAACAGAGTCTTCGATGCACAACGACACTATGGAGTTTTTTTCCAATTCAATCCAAGACACCGAATCCCGCAAAGAAACAAAAACAGTATCTTCGCTTGTTATAGAAGCCCCTTTTGACCAAGAATCCACGTTAGTCTTCTTATCAACAAGAATAACAGCCTTGGAGTACTTTGATAATGCGGATGAACAGTCGTTCTCTATACACTGAACAGTTCCAATGTTCTTTCCATCTAAAGAAAAAACTATAAATTCTGCAGCACAAATTGAAAGAGCGCTCAAGAAGAATATAAACAATGTCTTTTTCATAAATCACTCACCTTTTCTTATTGCATTCTTTGTTTTGGACGCATTCCCATTGGTTTTCATAAATTAAATTCAAATCTTGCGTTACTTACATTGCCTGATTGCATTTTGAAAGTTTTTGTTACCATTTGCCCATTAATGGTAGCTGAAACTTCACCAAATTCAGCAAACGCATCATAGGGAAAACCATCTCGACCGATACGAACCTCAACATAACGACGAACACCTGCTCCTTGCAAGAAAAAATTCACTTTGTATGTTTTTCCCATTTGGAGTTCAATATTACGGCGAGTTAATTGCACATGCCAATAATCAGATCCTCCATTAAGTACAGAAATATAGCCGTCATTATAAGTTGCATAGGCTCCTTCATAACTAGCCAAATTCCACTCAGAAGAAGGGAAATTTAAAGCGAAAGCGCCATTGATGAAAAATAGAACATATAAAGAAAAACATATCAGAAAAGTTTTAAAAATATCTCCCATGCTAATCGAACGCTATGTCCATTTATCTAATATACATGTTGATTTTTGATTATGCAAGTTCTTTTCTGTAAATTCATGCACAAAAAGTAGATTTTTCCATTTCTATAGTGGCTTAAAAATTTAAGACAGAAAAGTTACTTCCTTAGTTTAAAAGCAAAAATTAAATTTAACCACAAAAGAATCAAAATTCACTTTGGAGCGGTTCACGAATATTCTTCTCTTGACGGGAACACACCATCGGATGTATATTTTGGAAGAGTCAAACTCGAAAAAATTGACTAGGAAAAACATTAACTAAGAATCAAATTTTCTGTTGAAAAAGTGAAGCAATTTAGTTATGAAACTCTTTTTATATCGACACCCAAAGAGCGAAATTTTGTTTCAAAATCTTCGTAGCCTCGGTCAATGTGATAAATTCGACTCAAAGAAGTTTCCCCTTCGGCGACTAGAGCTGCTAAAACCAATGCCGCCCCTGCGCGTAAATCAGAAGCCATGATGGGTGCACTAGAAAGAGGGGACCCTCCATATATTTGAGCTGTATTCCCTTTGAGTTTGATTTTTGCACCTAGCCTTTCTAACTCTGCGATATGAGTGAAGCGGTCATCATAAACGGTGTCTTGAACTAAGCTGATACCTTCTATAGTAGTGAGTAAAGCCATAATGGGGGCTTGCAAGTCTGTAGGGAATCCAGGGTGTGGTAAAGTGGTGATAGATGTGGGTTTCAGAGTTTTTTTTGTGGCATCTACTATGGCCCAGTCTGGCCCTGTTTGTATTTCACAACCTATTTCTTGGAGTGCGTCTAAAAGAGCAGTGATGTGCTGTGGATTCATTTTTGTGGTTTTGATGCGTCCACGACTGATAGCCGCCGCTATTAAATAAGTGCCCGCTTCGATGCGGTCTGCAATGGTGGATCCAGAGCCTGGTGTTAAAGAGGAAACGCCTTGGATTTGCAAGACCTTGGTCCCTTTTCCTTTGATTTTAGCTCCCATACCAATGAGGTAGTCAATGAGAGCGTCGATTTCGGGTTCGAGAGCGACATTGTGTAAAATGCTTTTTCCTTTTGCTAAGCAAGCGGCCATTAGCACATTCACAGTAGCCCCCACAGAGCTGATTGGAAAGTGAAATTCTCCCCCTTGGAGAGGACCATTGGAGGTGGCTTCGACATAACCATGGGTGACTTTTATAGATGCACCCAAGGCTTCTAAACCTTTTAAGTGTAAATCAACAGGGCGAGGGCCCCAAGCACAGCCACCAGGAAGTGAAACACGACAACGCCCAAAACGAGCCACCAAGGGACCCAAAACATAAAAGCTGGCTCTCATGGTCTTGACTAATTCGTAAGGTGCTTCTAAGTGATTGGCCCCACGGGTGTCTATTCGTAAAGTGTGTGGTCCTCCATCGACTCGGCACCCAATCACTCGAAGGACATCGGACATGGTTTTCATGTCTTTGAGGTGAGGCACATTGGTGATTTCTGAGATGCCATCGGCTAAAAGAGTGGCGGCCATCACGGCCAGGACAGCATTTTTGGCACCAGAAATTTGCACTTCGCCTTGGAGTGCTTGACTTATAGTCGGGATCAAATAAGTGTCCATGATTTAGAGCTCTTTGCTTTGTTTATGAGTATAGATGACTTGTGTTTTTGCTAAAAAATCGTGTAAAGCTCTTTTTTTGGGATCGATAAGGACCAACAAATAGCCAAGTCCGTAGAGAGGGATAGTGAATTGAGTCACAACACTAAAAATAAAACGAGTAAAAGCATTTGAAAATGTGAGTTTGCTAGTGTCTGCGTTTACGACTTTAAGTTTTAAGAGCAGCTTTCCTATGGTTCCACCATATCGAGTGAGAAAAAAAATGGAGTACAAAGCTTGTAAAAAGTACGAGGCCACCATCAGATAGAAAAAACCGTCGGAGTTTAAAAGCTCTTTGCTTAAATCGGGGGAAAGTAGGTTTTGATTGTATTTGTTGATAATAGCTTGCATGGATTCTAAATTGATTATTTGAAAATAATGCATTAGATAACTTAATAACACCCCTATAAGGCTTAAAAGAATAAAGTCTATAATAAAGGCCAAAGCCCGAATTCCAAAACCAGCTCTTTTTGTGGCTTTCAATTGTTTTTCGTGGAGTATTTGAGCAACAGTTTGTTGGAGTAATTCTTGTTCTTTTTCTTTGCTGATATAAGCGTCGGAGTTTTCCCAAAAAATCCAATTTTTTAAACCTGAATGCCAAATCAAAGTTTTTTCATCAATGGTTTTTTCAAAAAATAATTCACGCATTTCGTCTATGGTGTATGGACCCATGCGAGAATCGTCTGTTTTTATGTTTTTATCTATATAATACCAATTCATAATTGCTACTAATTTAGAAATTCTTTTTCTTTTTAAAAGTAAAAATGTTAATTTTAAGCTCCATGAGTATTTTTAAGCTAGGTCAACGGTATATTAGCAAAAATGAGCCCGAGTTAGGTATAGGCCGTGTTTTTGCTATTCAAGGAAAAAATGTTTCCTTTGAATTTTCTGCAGTCAATCAAACTCGTATATACAGAGTTCACGATGCTCCTGTAAAACGATACAAGTTAGAAGTAGGTGAAACGGGAAAAATAGAAAAGGGAACTTCTTTTTTGGTAAACTCTATTCAAGAAGAAGAGGGTTTGCTTGTTTATTACACCCGGAGTGGTAAAAAGATAATGGAAGCAGATCTTGCTTCTAAATCACCCCCCAAAAGCTCTGATTTGTTTCGCTTTTTGCTAGAAAATAAGAGGTCTTCTCTGGAGGATTTTCGACGAAGGGAACAAGCGCAGCAACTTTCTTGTGAATGGCAGTCATCCTCTGTTAGAGGTATGGTTGGGCCCAAAGTAGATATGCTGGAGCATCAGTTTTATTTGACGCACAGAGCTTGTGCTTCTTCGAGTTTGCCTCGTTTGATGCTTTCTGACGAGGTGGGTCTTGGTAAAACCATTGAAGCCGGTATGATTTGGCATGCGTTAAAAACAAGGTCTCGTATAGTTCGTACTATTGTTTTGGTTCCTGAATCTCTGAAACACCAGTGGATGGTGGAGATGAAACGACGATTCAATCAAGTGTTTACTTTGGTGGATCACGAGCTTTTAGAGAGTTTGTACGATGAAAGTACAGAAACGATGAAAGAGAATCCCTTTTTGCAATCCAATGAAGTGATTTGTACCATAGAGCACCTTATTGAAGAGCCTGCCTTAATCGAAGATTTGTTGAAATTCCATTGGGATTTAATCATTGTAGATGAAGCGCATCATTTGATTTGTGAAGATGGTTTCACTAGTAAAGAGTATGTGCTGGTCAATAGAATAGTGGGTGCTTCGGCTGGTGGGGTTCTTTTTTTGACTGGAACTCCATTGCATTTAGAGCCCGAGTCTCATTTTAATCGTTTGAAAATTTTAGATCCTGTTCGATTTTCTAGTTACGAAGATTACCTAAAAGATCTAAACAAATACCAAAGATTAGCAAAAGATCTCGAAAAATTACCTGTGGACTCTAGTGAGCCTCTATCTTGGGATGCCCTTTATGATTTAGTCCCCAAAAACTCAAGTATCCGTGAGTGGTTAGAAAAAGAAAATTCTAAAAGCATCTCTGCAACAGATTGGATGCGTCGAATTGTAGATGCATTAGGGACAGGTTTTTTTGTTTTTAGAAATACAAGGAAGGGAGTGGGCGGATTCCCTAAAAGGATTTTAAATGAAATTCCATTAGAGCCTAATCCAGATTACAGGGCTTTGATTGCTGGAATTGTGAGAGAAAAGCCAAACGCGAGTACAATACTTCAAGAAAAAGGCCTTTTAGTTTTGTCCAATAAAAACTTGTGGTTAATGGATGAAAAGGTGATTTGGTTGAAAAAGTTTTTAGAAGAAAATAAAGACAAAAAGTTTTTATTGATTTGCGAAGACTTGTCTATGGTTTTAGCTTTAGAATATGTTTTAAAGAGTCATTTTAGTGATGATTTTTTACTGACATTCCACGAAAACATGTCCATTTTAGCTCGAGACCAGGCTGCGGCTCAATTTGCAAATTCTGAGATACAGCTATTGATAGCTTCAGAAATAGGTTCAGAGGGTAGAAATTTTCAATTTGTGCATCATTTGATTTTGTTTGATTTGCCTTTAGATGCAGCCCTTGTAGAACAAAGGATAGGTCGATTGGATCGCATTGGGCAAAAACACGAGGTGGTGATCCATGTGCCTTATGTTCAAAGGTCAGGGCAAGAGGTGTTGTTCAGGTGGTATCATGAAGGTTTGGGGGTTTTTACAGAACCTTTGATGAGCGGTGGGGAGTTGTTTTTGAAATATACTGTGGATCTGGTTGAAGCCATAGATGTTCCACATTTGAAATTAGAGCATTTCAAAGAAAAAATACTTCCAATGGTCCGTGAAGATAGTATAGAAATGCGTAAAAACATTGAAAAAGGGAGAGATAAATTATTAGAATTTAACTCCAAAGACACTGTGGTCGCTAGACAAATCATTGAAGAGATAAAAGAAGTGGACGCAGATCCTTCTATGAAAAATTTTGTTTTTGATGTTTTGAGAGCACATGGCATGGATATTGAAGATAAAGGAGACTCAGAAAACTTTGTTTTTCGTTTAGGACAGCAAGTGGAGCCCGGTTCTATTCCAGGGCTTCCTATTGGTGCGGCCTTCAATGAAGAAGGAGGCGAGGGCATTGTGTTTAGTGTGACCACTTCTAGAGAGCAAGCAAAGCTTCAGGATCAAGTCGAGTTTTTGACTAGAGAGCACCCTTTAGCGATGGGAGCCATAGACTTAGTGACTAGTCTTGCAAAAGGGAGTGTGTCTTGTGTGATTTGGGAGGACTCTGGTTTGCGTGGCTTGATGATGCAGTATAACTTTATATTAGAGCCGTCTGTATTAGAAAAATGGGGTTTTTCAGATATTGCTGGTCCTGTTTTTGTCCGAGTTTTAATTGATGCAAATGGAAATGATGTTTCTGAACATTTGATTTCAATAGAAAATGCTGTGCTTAGAGATACTACTGTGCCTCAAGGGAATGCTGCTGTAAATGCAAAAATTCAGTTTTTTGCTAGCGATGCTTTGGGTATCGCCAAAAAAGTGGCTTCTTTGAAAACGCAAGATGCGGTAGAAAAATCAATTGATTTAGTCTCGAAGCGAGTGGACAAAGAGTACGAAAGGTCTCAGTATTTGCTCACTGTGCAAGAGCGTCCTAGAGCAGAAGAAGTGCTCCAGGTGCTTCGTAAAAAAACGCTAGAATATAAAAAAGCAGCTCTTTCTCCGCAACTTCGACTAGATGCGATTCGCCTCATTGTCTGTAGATAAAAGGTTTGTATGTCTGAAACTCATAAACAAACATTAAAAAACATCAAAAGAGTGGTGTTAAAAATAGGCTCTAATATATTGGTAGATTCCAAACAAGGGGCTGTGAACAAGCGTTTTATTGAGGCTCTTGCTGCTTCTATTAAGAATATAGAAGACAAAGAAATAGTCATTGTGACTAGTGGTGCAGTGGGAGCAGGCATGTTAAAGTTAGGCTATAAAGAAAAACCTTCGGTGATTCCAGAGAAGCAAACTTGTGCATCGGTGGGGCAAATTGAGCTGATGCATGTTTACAGTCAAGCTTTTGCCAATGAAAATATCACGGTGGGGCAGGTTTTGTTGTCGGCCGAGGATTTTAGGCATAGAGATCGTTATAAAAACTTACAAAATATGATTCACTTGATGCTGTCCAAAAAAATAATCCCCATTATCAATGAAAATGATTCCGTCGCCACGTCAGAAATCAAGGTGGGTGACAATGATAAGCTCTCTAGCGATGTGGCTCTTTTTTTGGATGCAGATTTATTGCTTCTCTTTACAGACGAAGACGGTTTGTTTGATGATAATCCAAAAATTAATCCAAAGGCAAAGTTAATCCCTTTGGTTTCTAAAATAGATGAAAGTATTTTGAGTTTAGCTGGAGACCCTAATAGTACTGGCTCTGCGGTGAGCACTGGTGGAATGTGTTCTAAGTTAAAGGCCATCAAAGCCGTGGTCGAAAGTGGTTGCCATGCTTTTTTAGCTAATGGAAGACGAGTTTTGCCTCACTCTGTTTTTTTGGATGAGTCTACGGTAGGTACTTTTTTTATGGCTTCACATAAACGGTTGAGTAGCCGTAAACGCTGGCTTACTTTTGTGAGTTCTCCAAAAGGGAGTTTGGTGGTCGATGCTGGTGGTATTCGAGCTTTAAAAAACACTCATTCTAGTTTACTTCCTGTGGGGATTTTGTCTGTGGTGCATCAATTTGATGCGGGAGACTTGGTGAATGTTTTAGATGAGTCTGGTAATTTGGTGGCTCGCGGGATCACTAAATATGATAGTGAAACTCTAAGGTTATTGCTAAGAAAGAAAACTTACGAAATCCATGCCCTATTGGGTGATAAAGCACCCGAAGAAGTGATTCATAAAAATGATTTGGTGCTCTTGGCTTGATTTAAAAAGGGTTTAACCGGTAAGACACCATACAAAAATAAAGACTAAAATGGTGGTGCAAGTCAAAAGTATTTTGATAGATACGATGCTTTGAAATTGCGAAATATTAAATTCAATACCTTGCTTGGGATTACTGAATGATGGAGTTTAGGGGCTTAGGCTTTCTAAGTAGGCTTTTAAATTGTTTAAAAAGCGTTCGTTTTGAGCCGAAGTGCCTACAGAAACTCGAAGTACATCTCCCATTTGGGGTTGTGGTCGTATGATAGTTCCTTTTTTTTGTAGAAAATCAAAGGCTTCTAAGGGTTTTTGAACTCCTAAAATGCAGATGAAGTTGGCACGACTGGGTATATAAGAAAGTCCTAATTTTTGTAGCCCGAATTGGAGTTGCTCTAAACCTTCTTGGTTTTTTCTTTTGACTTTTTCGATGAAGTCTGTGTCTTCTAAAGCTCCAAGTGCAGCGGCTTGAGCAATGTTGTTTACATTAAAAGGTTCGCGGACCCTTTGGATTAGAGATATAATGTCGGGCCTAGAGATAGCGTAACCCACTCGAAGCCCCGCTAAACCGTAAATTTTTGAGAATGTGCGGCAGCAAATAATGGGGTGGCCTTTTTCGATCAAGGGGAGTAAATCGGGGGCGTCGGATTCTATGAATTCGGTGTAGGCCTCGTCCATGACCAGTATTACATGCGGAGGGAGAGAGCTTGCGAAATCTAAGATGGCAGAGGCACTCAGTTCTGAGCCTGTGGGGTTATTAGGGTTGGCAAGGAATATGATTCGTGTTTTGGGAGTGATTGCCTCTTTCATGGCTTTGAGGTCAAATTTGAAGTCGGGGGCAAGCATTGGGGTTTCTACAATTTTTGCATTGGCGGCTAGAGTGGCTAGCTTGTAAACGGCAAAACTGTGGTCTCCCATGATGGCTTCGGTGTTTTCTCCTAGGAATACTTGGGCTATCATATTTAAAATTTCATTGGAGCCATTCCCTATGATGATCTGTTCTTTTTGGACTCCTCGAATGGATGCTATTTTGGAACTCAAGTCATAACAGCCACCATCGGGATAAAAATGGATTTCTTCTAAGGCTTTTTGAGCCGCAGCGAGCCCTTTGGGACTGGCTCCGAAGGCGTTTTCGTTGGAGGCTAGTTTGTCAATTTGATGGGGGTCTAATCCAAATTCTCTAGCGGTATAAGCGATGGGCTTTCCAGTGACATAAATGGGCTGTTTTAGTAAATGACTTTGGGCTAATTCTTCTGCTTTCATAAAATCCTTCTATTTATAAAATACAATTTAGAAAAAAGATTGGTTTTGTCTTTTTTGTATTCACCTAAAATTCAGATGGAAATTTATAAACGCCTTACTTTGTTTAGGCGCTTCTAACTACCCACCACTACTAAAGAGATATGCGTGTTTTATGAGGGTTTTGCTTTGGAGTTTTTTGTTAGCGATGTTTTTTTTGTGAAAACGACTGCTCTTTTGTGTAGTCTTTTTTTAGGCTTTTATTTAAAAGCATGCCTTATGGTGTCTTTTTTGATTCGTTCTATTGCGAAGAGTGGTAAAAAGTGGTATATTTTGTAGAGTAGTGGTAACAAGTGGGTTGTATTGTATGAATCTTGGTTTTTTCATTGGACAGGCTAAAACGGCTATTGACGAAAAAGGAAGGACTTCTTTTCCTAAGGAGTTCCGTCGTCAGTTGAGTATTAGTGAAGAAGAGGGCTTGGTGCTTTCTATTGGTCCAGAGAGGACTTTGATTTTGTATGAGTTGCCAGAGTTTCAAAAGTTTATGACGGATTTGAATGCTCGACCAAAAAATCGTAAAACAGAAGCTCTTCGAAGCACTATTCAAGGTCACACGAGTTTTGTTTCTTTGGATGGACAAAATCGAGTTTTATTGCCTAAAAAATTTTTGGATTATGCTCAAATTGAGTCAGAGGTTTTGTTTATCCCCCATGTCGGAAAGTCCCTGAAATTATGGAATCCCTCCATTTACGAGTCTTTGTATGGTTTTGCAAAGCCCGAAGACTTTGAAAATTTTGATGATGAGTTCTTTAGCGATATTTGGATGGGAGATTCGAATGAAAAAGGATGAGTTTTACCACGAGCCTGTGTTGCTAAAAGAATGTTTGGAGTTTTTAGACCTTAAGGGTGATGGGGTTTATGTGGATTGTACCTTAGGAGGTGGTGGGCACTCTTTCGAAATACTCAAGAGATTAGGTGAAAAGGGGCGTCTTTTTGCTTTTGATAGAGACCCTGTGGCTATTGCGTTTGCGAGCGAAAGGCTTCGAGATTTTGAATCTTTGGTGACTTTTTACCCTTTTCCTTTTTCGGAGATTGGAGAAAAACTACGACCAGAGAGTCTGGATGGAGCTTTGTATGACTTGGGTATGAGTAGTCGCCAGGTGGATGATCCAAAAAGAGGTTTTAGTTTTTCTGCTGACTTTTCTGTGGATTTGAGGATGAACCAAAGCCAAGGAGAAGATGCACAAGAGTTTTTACGACGAGTGAAACTAGAGGACTTGGCTTTAGCTTTTTCTAAAAACTCCGATTTAGAACGGTCTTATAAACTAGCTGGAGCACTTTTGGAAAAGGTGGAACAGTTAGGTGAAGATTTGATGCCACAGGATTTTAAAGAAGTGGTGGTGTCGGTGTATCCACATAAGACGCGTGAATTAAATGGGCTTTTGGCTAGGGTGTATCAAGCGATTCGAATGGAGATAAATGAAGAATTAAAGGAAATAGAAAAGAGTTTGAATAGTGTGGTGAAATGCTTGAAAAAAAATGGCCGTTTGCTTGTGATTTCTTATCACTCTGTAGAAGATCGATGTGTGAAAAATACAATGTCTAGTTATGAGAAAGCTTGTATTTGTCCGGTAAAACAACCTGTTTGTTTGTGTGGTGCTAATCATAAAACTATTCAAAAAGTGCTTAGAAAACCTTTGCTCCCGAGCTTCGATGAAATAGAAAAAAATCCAAGGGCAAGGTCTGCAAAATTGAGAGTGTATCAAAAACTATGAAAAAACTGATTCAAAAAAGAAATAAAGAGAAGAAAATAAGAGAGAGAATCTCTTTTTGGTTCTTGGCTTTTTTGGCTCTGGGGCTTGTTTTTATTGCTCCTATTTGGTTGCAAAATCGATATGTTGAATTGTCAGAAAAAGAAGCTTCGCTTTCAAAAGAAGTTTTAGAATTAAAAGCAAAAATAAAAAAAATGGAATTAAAAAACAATAGGATGTCCTCTTTAAATCATTTATCTAAAGTTGCTGAAAAAAAAGGTTTTGATTATAACACAGTGCCTTTGAAGTTGATGATGGTGGGGGGTAACTGATGCGTTTTGATCGTCTATGGTGGCTTGGCTTTGTTTTTGCGATGCTTTGGCTGGCGGGTTTGGTGCAAAGTTTTCAGATCCAAGTTATTGAAAAGGATCATTATCGAGAAGGAGCTAAGAAAAGAGCTTTAAAGCAAATAGATCTTTATGCCGAAAGAGGAAAGATAATGGATAGGCATGGATATGTATTGGCCGATAATATTAGGGATGAATCCAATAAATTCTTGGATTATAGTCGTATTTTTTTGCATGGAGAAACAGCGGCACAATTGATAGGGAAGGTGGGTTACAATGGAAAAGGAGCAATGGGACTGGAATATCTTTTTGATGATAAGCTGAGGGGGAGTGCGGGATATTCTTTAAATGTGAAAACAGCAAAAAATGAAACTGTTTATGGTATGGAAAAGGCGTACGAAGAAGCAATTCCTGGTAAGGACATGGTGCTTACTATAGACAAGGATATGCAAAAAATTGTGGAGAAAGCATTAAAAGATGGTGTGGAAAAGTTTCGTGCTACTAGTGCAAGTGCTATTATTGTGGACCCCTTTAGTGGTGAAATTCTTGCTATGGGAAGTTATCCTACTTTTGATCCCAATCAAAAACAAACAGGCTCTTTTTCAAGGGCATTTAGAAATGATTTAGTGTCTCTTTCCTTTGAACCTGGTTCTACTTTTAAGGTGATAACCGCTGCAGCAGCTTTAGAAGAAAAGGTGATCAATCCAGAACAAAAAATAAGTGGAGAAAAAGGTCGGTGGGTGCTTCCAAATGGTGAAGTGATTCGTGATACCAGAGATCATGGGAGCATGGATATGACCGAAGCGATGACCTATTCTTCTAATATAGTGTATGCTAAAATAGCTGATTTAATAGGAGCAGAAAAATTTTACCGTTTTGTTCGAGATTTTGGTTTTGGGTCCAAGACTTCAGATAATTTTCTTGGAGAAGAGACCGGGTATTTAAAAGAGCCACATATTTGGAGTGGACGCACTTTAAAAACGATGGGTTTCGGTCATGAATTGACGGTGACTCCTATTCAAATGGTTATGGCGTTTTCGGCTATTGCTAATGGTGGAAAGTTAATGCAACCGATGATTATTAAAGAATGGAGAGATAAAAGTGGAGCGGTGATAGAAAGCAATAAAGCTTTGGAAGTGAGACGGGTGATTTCGGAACAAAGTGCAGCAAAAATCAGAGACATGCTACATCAAGTGGTAGAGCACGGTACGGCACAAAGTGTGCTGTCTTCTAAAATTGCGAATGTGGATTTTGGAGGGAAAACCGGAACTGCAGAAAAATATGATCCAAAATTAAAACGATACGATAGAAATTCTCAGATAGCTTCTTTTATAGGATTTTCTCCTGCAAGAGATGTGCGTTATGTGTGTTTAGTTTTATTGGATGATCCTCAAACAGTGACTGTTGGGGGTTTGACGGCTGGGCCTATTTTTAAAAATATAATGGAAAGTATTTATTTTCATCCGAAATTATCTCCAACACCTTATAACTTAGTGCAAATAGAAGAGAATCAAGCTTGTGATCTAAATTATGTAGGTAAAACGGTAGAAAAAGCAAAAGCAATGGCTGAAAAAAACAATTGCTTCATTTCTATAAAAGGAAATGGTAGCATTGTGGTTTCACAAAAAAAAGATTTTGTAAAAGAAGCTAGTTATGAGCTAGACACTAAAGATCGTTCTTATTTAGAAATGCCAAATTTAAAGGGGTTGACGCTAAAAGATGCACTAGAGCTGATGAGCCTTGTGCGAGCAAAGGTAGAATTTACAGGAAAAGGTTATGTGAAAGAACAAAGTCCAGCTCCTATGACAAAAATTTCAAAGGATCAAGTCTGCAAATTAATCTTAAAGGATGAGGTTTGATATGGATTTGAATTCTATTTTTACTCGTTATGATATTAAAGGTTTAGCCGATGATTCTCGTCTGGTTCAGCCCGGTTTTGTGTTTTTTTCTTTTGCTCATAGTTCAAGATTACAATATGTTAAAAAAGCATTAGAGCAAGGTGCTATACTTATAATTGCAGATATCGATGCACCTTTTGATGTCAATGCAGCATGGATTAAAGTGGAATCGGTGAAAAAAGCAAGACTCCATTTTGCCATTCATTTTTTTGAAAATCCTTTTTCTAAGCTAATCGTTCACGGTGTTACAGGGACCAATGGAAAGACCACCACGGCCTTCTTAATGGATTCTTTATTAAATGCCGCGGGTAAAAAAACAGCGTTGATTGGGACTGTTTACAATAAGATAGCAGATAAAGTGATGGACTCTGTTTTAACAACGCCTGGCTTGCTCAGTCTCTATGCTTTTGCTAAAAATGCAGTGGATGCGGGGTGTACTGACTTGATAATGGAGGTGTCTTCTCATGCCCTAGAACAAGAACGCATAGAAGGTCTTCTGTTTTATACGGCTCTTTTTAGTAATTTAACTCAAGACCACTTAGATTATCATGGCACTATGAGTCATTATTTTGAGGCCAAGGTGAAACTTTTCACAAAATATTTGGCAAATGATGCTTGTGCTATTATTAATGTGGATAATTTGTATGGGGAACAATTATATCAGCTTTTATCAGACAATAAAATAGCGGTATCCAGAGAAAAAAGAAAAATTGCCTCTGTATATTTAGAATCTTCTAAACTTGAAAACTCTAAACTCTGTTTAACAGTGCCTAGTGTTTTGGATTCTGTTTTGTGTTCCAATTTGATTGGTGATTTTAATGTGGACAACCTTCTTTTGGTTTTGGCTTTTGCAAAGTTTTTAAATATTTCGCAAGAACAAATTCAAAGGGCTTTGAGTGAGGTGCTTGTACCCGGTCGATTTGAAATGGTTTACCATCAAGATAATAAATGTGTGATTGTGGATTATGCACATACTCCCGATGCTTTAGAACGCGTTTTAAAATCGGCAAGAGCCTTGTGTGAAGGGCGTTTGACTGTGTTGTTTGGATGCGGTGGAGATAGAGACAAAGAAAAACGACCTTTAATGGGTGAAATCGCTTCTATGGCAGCAGATTTGGTGTGGCTCAGTTCTGATAATCCAAGGACAGAAAATCCGATGCAAATTATAGAGGATATACTTTTTGGTGTTAAAAATCAAAAAAATGTTCGAGTAGTAGAAAATCGACGAGAAGCTATCCAAATGGCTTGTTTGGAAATGAAAGAAAAAGACTGCTTGATCATTGCAGGAAAAGGACACGAAAACTATCAGATTATTGGAAATGTAAAACATCCTTTCGACGATAGAGAAGAGGTGAGGAGGGTGTTTAATGCTTTTTAATTTGGATCTAAGTATCGATGAAATGTGTGAAATCCTAGAGACTAAAGCTGTAGGTTTAAAAGCATTAGATGCAAAGAAAAAAGTAATGCTTTGCCTGGACTCCAGGGAATTAAAAAAAGGCTGCGTTTTTTGGCCTTTGAAAGGAAAAAATTTTGATGCCCATGATTTTTTGGAAAATGCGGCAGAAAAAGGAGCTGTGATGAGTGTTATTAATGAAAATAATGAAAATGTGAACCCAATAAAAATTTATGCACCAGTAAAGGATACTACAAAAGCTTTACTTTCTTTGGCAAGGGGCTATCAAAAACGATTCAAAGTAAAAAAAGTAGCGGTCACAGGTAGCAATGGAAAAACAACGACCAAAGAAATGTTACGATTAGTGCTTTCTAGAAAATTCAACACCTTATCCACTCAAGGAAACTTTAATAATCATATTGGTGTGCCTATGACTTTGTTTCAATTGAAACATAGCCATGAGATGGCCGTTGTAGAAATGGGGACCAGTGGATTTAATGAAATTAAACCCTTGTCATTGGCGGTAGAACCCAATGTTGCTGTTATTACCAATGTGGGAGCCAGTCACTTAGAAGGCTTGGGTTCTTTAGAAAATGTGTTCAAAGAAAAAAAAGACATTGTAGCAGGAATTCAAAATTATGGTGTGCTGGTAATCAATGCTGATGATCCTTATTTGTCAAAAATAAGAAGCACTAAAAGATATAAAGTGCTTACTTTTGGAATACGACGAGGAGTGATAAAAGCAACAGATATTAAGTGGGATGAAAATGCTTGTGCTTCATTTAGAGTGGGACGCACTGAATACAAGTTGAATGTAGCAGGAGTTCATAATATCTATAACGCTTTGGCAGCCATTGCAGTAGGAATTACCATGAAAATTCCAAAATCAGAAATAGCTTTGGCTTTGAGTGAATTTAAAGCTTCTAATATGCGTATGGAACTACACAAAGCAAATGGTTTCCAAATTGTGGCTGATTGTTACAACGCGAATCCTGCTTCTACTCGTATGCTTTTAGAAACCATCGGAGGATTTAATCATATTAAAGGGAGGCGTATAGCCATTCTTGGAGATATGTTTGAATTGGGAAAAGAAAGTACGAGCTTACACCATCAGATAGGGCGATTGATCCCCGAAAAAAACATTGACTTGTTGATAGCCGTTGGTAAAGATGCCAAAGAATATCAAATGGGTGCCATAGAAAATGGGTTACTTATAGAAAATGCCCTTTATTTTTCTAATACAAAAGAAGTTATGGAGTTTTTGAGCGAAGAAGTTCGCGTTGGAGATGTGCTTTTGGTCAAAGGCTCTCGTGGAATGAAAATGGAAGAAATAGTAAAAATGTTGCTTCGTTTAGAACCGGTTTATGAGATATAATATGAAATCCATATTTGCAAAAAACATAGATATGCCTTTATTGATTACAGTTTTAGTGCTTTTAGCCGCTGGAGTGATTGTGATTTATACTGGTACTTCTTCTTTTGCACATCAAAAAGGTTTTTCTCAAGAGTTTTATGTGTTTTCTCATTTAAAAAGAATATTGATTGGTTTAGTTTTAATGTTTTTCTTTGCTAAACTGGATTATTATTTCCTATTTAAATACGCTAGACCAGCGTTTTTTATCATTTTATCGATGATGTTTTATTTGGTTCTCACTCAAACAGAGGTCAAGGGTGCGGTGCGGTGGATTTCTTTAGGATTTATGACTATACAACCTTCTGAATTTATGAAATTACCGTTATTAGCTTTTGTATGTATGAAATTAGTGAAAATAGGGAATGAAATTCAAGACTTTGGAAAGGGCTTTATTTCTCCTTTGGTGGGTGTTTTTATAGCTAGTGTTCTTTTGATGAAGCAACCTAACTTTTCAATGGCAATTATATTAATAGTGACAGCCTTTATCTTGCTTTTTGTTGCTGGGGTTCGACTTTCACACTTAAGTATGACCATTTTGTTGTTTTTGTTGCTGGCTGTAGTGGTGGGTTTTATGGAACCTTATAGGTTGAATAGAATCAAAGCGTGGTGGGACCCTCAAAAATACCCTGAATCCTCTTATCAATTGATCAATTCGCAAGTAGCTCTTGGAAATGGAGGCATTTTAGGCACAGGGATAGCACGGGGAACTCAAAAACTGGGATTTCTCCCTGAGGCACACAAAGATGTGGCCTTTGCTGTGATTGGAGAAGAAATGGGGTTTGTGGGTACTTTTGGAATTGTATTTGTTTTATTTGGGGTTTTTACATATCGAGGATTTGTGATTGCAAGAAATGCAAAAACTCGTTTTGCCAAGCTTTTGGCTATTGCTATTACTTCTTCGATTTCTTTGAATGTGATTTTACATGTTTTTGTGAGTATCGGATTACTTCCAACCACGGGACAGCCTTTGCCTTTCATTAGTTATGGGGGTAGTAATTTGATAGCCTCTTTGATTTCTATTGGTGTGCTTTTGAGTATATCCAATCCAAATAAAGGGGATAGAATAAAAGAAGTCCCTCTAAAATCAGCTGCATATTCTATGAGGTCAATATAATGATACAAAAAAAGTTTTTATTTGTGTGCGGAGGCACTGGTGGGCATGTGTTCCCTGCTTTAGCTATAGCAGAAAGTTTAAAAAACAAAGGTGTCCAAAATATTTTCTTTTCGGGAAGAGCGGGTTCTATGGAAGAACGGTTGGTTTCTCCATTATGGCCCTTTTATGAAATGACCGCAGAGCCTCTTCGTCGAGGGTCTTTTTTACAAAATTTGAAACTGCCATTTAAATTGAGTCGCTCTTATATTTATGCCAAGAGATTGATAGAAAAATTAAACCCAGATGTGATTATTGCCACTGGAGGCTTTGTTTCTTTTCCTATTGTGGTGGCTGCTGGACGCTTAAAAAAACGAGTGTATATCCAAGAACAAAATGCAGTTCCAGGGGTAGCCAATAAACAAGGTGCCCGCTATGCCTCTATGCTATTTGTGACTTCTAAAGAAGCTGCAAAAGCATTTGATCACCCTAAGATTAAAGTGGTTGCGAACCCTATTAGAGCTCTTCCAGACATTAAGGATTTAAAACGCCCCGCTGAATTTTCGGACAAGAAAAAAGCTGTGTTTATTATGGGTGGTTCTCAAGGAGCACTCGGGATTAATAATAAAGTAGAAGAATCTATAGCCAAAATAACCAATAGAGATGATGTGGATGTAGTTTGGCAAGCAGGAGCAAAAAATGCAAAGGGAATCCAAGAGCGTTTGGGGATTTTACCTAATGTCACCGTTTGTACATTTATAGAGGATATATACTCGTATATTGCTCATGCGGATTTAATTGTGAGTCGAGCAGGGGCTTCTGCACTTGCAGAAATTTTAGCTTTTGCTAAGCCTTCGATACTAGTACCCTATCCGCATGCTACGGCGAATCATCAGGAGCAAAATGCTCGTGTAGTAGAAAAAGAAAAAGCCTGCTTGGTCGAGTTAGATCATGAGAAAAATGAACTTTGGGAAAAGGTCGAGTCACTATTAGATCATCCACAAAAACTAAAAGAAATGGCAATGGCTGCTAAAAAATTAGGAAACCCAAAAGCGGCAGAAGAGATTGCAGAGATTATTTTAAAAGAAGAGGCGGGCTTATGACTTTAATGAGCAGAAAACGCATTCAAAAACTCCATTTGGTAGGTATTGGTGGATCTGGAATGTCGGGTATAGCCGAAGTTTTACACGAAAATGGATTTGTGGTCACAGGATCTGACACAGGAAGTGGAGAGCCCATAGAATATCTAAAGAAGATCGGTATTTCAATAAAAAAAGATCACGCGGCAAAAAATGTAGAAGGTGTGGATTTAGTGGTGTATTCTTCTGCAATTGGAAAGGATAACATAGAGTTAATCGAAGCTAAAATGCGACATATTCCCATTATTCGTAGAGCAGAAATGCTGGGTGAATTGATGCGATTAAAATACACCTTGGCTATAGCAGGGACTCATGGAAAAACCACAACCACTTCTATAGTAGGAGCTATATGGGAGGCAGCAGGTTTAGACCCAACGGTAATATTAGGTGGTGTAGTCAAAGGGAAGGGGAGTGGTGCTCAAGTGGGGCGAGGATCGTATTTAATTGCAGAAAGCGATGAGTTTGATCGCAGTTTTTTATCGATGATGCCTAGCTCTGCAGTGATCACCAATATTGATGAAGATCATTTGGACACCTATAAAAACATAGAAGAAATTAAAGCTGCTTTTATAGAGTTTGCCAATAAAGTGCCTTTTTATGGTCAAGTGATTCTTTGTTTAGATGATTTGAACATACAATCGATTTTATCAAAGCTATTAAAACCTGTGGTCACCTATGGTTTTAGTAGCCAGGCTATTTATAGAATTAAAAACTTAGAAACAAAAAGTGAAGTTTCTCATTTTGATATTTATAAAAACAATGAATATTTAGAAAGTTTTGAGTTTAAAAAACCAGGAAAACACAATGTGTTAAACGCCACTGCAGCCATTGCTCTTGCAGTCGAAGAAAAAATACCTTTATCGGTTATTAAAAATGCTGTTTCTGATTTTAAGGGAGTGCGTCGTCGTTTTGAATTGATGGGAGAGGCAAAAAACATTTCTGTTTATAATGATTATGCACACCATCCAACAGAGGTAGAAGCGACTTTACAAGGTTTTAGAGATGCCTATCCTAACAAGCGTTTGGTCGTGGTATTCCAACCACATCTTTACTCTAGAACAAGAGATCTTCATGAAGCATTTGGAACAGCTTTTGGAAATTGTGATGTGTTTTATTGCACTGACATTTATCCCGCTAGAGAAGCTCCTATAGAAGGGGTAACTGGTGATTTGGTGGTGAGAAGTGCACAAAATCGAGGCCACCGAGATGCTCACTACATTTTGAAAGATGATGAGCTTGTTGTAAAACTAAAGAAAGAACTAAAAGAAAACGATATTGTCATTTTTATGGGAGCGGGTAATATTTGGCTAGAAGGAAATAAGTTGTTAGAGGTGTTAAATGCTTAAAGATGATACCACTTTTTATGGCCGTCGTATAGGTTATAACGCTTCGCGTCGAAAAAAAGCACGAAAAGAAAAAGTAAAAAATAAAACACTTTCACTTCTAAAATGGTTTTTTAAAAAAGGGTGGGTTTTTTCACTATTACTAGTCTTTATAGGGATAGGAGCATGGAATTTTAAAAGTCATTTGAAAAATTTAGACTTTAAAAAATTACGGACACTAAAAACAATAGAAATAACAGGCAATGAAACTATTTCTTATGAAGAACTAATGCGGAGTTCTGGTTTGAGTATTGGAATGTATATGGGAGATTTAGATATGGATCTTCTTAAAAACAAAATTTTAGAAAATCCAACGGTGAAATCTGTAGACTTGAACCGCTCATTTTTTTCTTCCTTAAAAATTGCAATTACAGAAGTGAAACCTTTGATGCTTAGTTTAGAAGGTGGTGTATGGAAAGTTTATTCAGAAAAGTCCAGTTTGTTACCCGCTTCAATTGCTTCTGCCTACCATTTACCTGTGATAGACTTTAAAAACTCTGAAGAATTGAAACTGATCACAGAATTTTTAAATGACATGAAAGAAACAGACGAAAACCTCTACAAGAAACTTTCTCAAGTTTGTATAAATGAGCAAACGCAAAGTATAGAAGTTTTTTTTAGAGACCTTCGTTTTAAAACGCTATTTCATATACATGCGTGGGAGAGTAAACAGTTTGAGCAGTTTAAATTATTGACTCAAAGTTCTATTGCCGACTTAAAAGAAGCAAATGAAGTGGATATGCGGTTTGTTGGCTTTGCATATATAAAATCGAGCAAAAAGAGGTATGGAAATGGATAAAAATAATAACCAAAAAGATGTGATTGCCAGCATTGATATTGGAGATTCTAAGATATTGGTGTGTATTGGGGTTTTAGAAAATGACAAAATTAAAGTGGTAGGTATCTCTGAAGAAAAATTGTCTGTGAAGCCTCACTCCGATTTATCGTTTTTAAAAGAAGCAATAATAAATGCTGTTAAAAATGCAGAAATGATGTCGGGACAGGATATAAAAGAGCTTTATTTAGGAATCGCAGATGAATATATTCATACTTTAACGGTTAGTGGAACCACTACAATCGATCCCAACAAAAAGGAAGTCACTCAAGCTCATGTGGAAAGTATTATTCATTCGGCTACGACCATACCTCAAACTGCTGGAGTTATATTGCATAAATTCCCGGCTCATTATACTTTAGATGGCGTGACTGGAATTAAAAATCCAATTGGAATGTGTGGGGTGCAATTAAAAGCCGATCTTAAAATTATAGTGTATAGAGAATTGGATTTAGAACGGCATAGAAAAAAAGTTGAAAGTGCTGGATTTGATGTGAACGATACAGTATTAGAAACACTTGCATCTAGCTACGCTATTTTGGATGAAGAAGAAAAAGAACTAGGAGTCACTATTATTGATATAGGAGCAGCCTCTTCTGATATTGCGGTATTTAAAAATGATTCTGTGTATTTTACAGCATCATTCAATCATGCTGGAGATATTGTCACCAAAGATATCACAAAAAGTTTTAATCCAGTAATTTCTATTGCTAGAGCAGAAAAATTAAAAATTGAGCATGGTACCGTAGCCCTTTCTAACATTTTAGAGGACGAAGAAATTTATGTTCCTGGAATCGGAGGACAAGGAGATGTACCTTGTTCTAAGAAACACTTGGCTAAAGTGATGCATTCTAGATTGAGAGAAATTTTAACAATTATAGCTTATCGACTAGAAAAAAGCGGTTTTTTTGATATGATGGGTGCCGGCGTTGTTTTGACTGGTGGAACAGCAAACACAGAAGGTATAGTAGAATTAGCAAGAGAAATATTTCGTAAACCAGTTCGTTTAGGCTGTCCTAAGGGAGACCTAGGCTTAGGCAATAGTATTGAAAATCCTTCTTTTTCTGTAGGGATTGGTTTGCTTTATTATGCAGAGAAGTATAGAAAAAAAAGAAAAAAAGAAGAGGGGATTCAAGAAATCACAAAACACCTTAAAAAAGTTTTTTCGAAAATCACAGAATTAATTAAGAATGTTTTTTAACTCAACAGGGAGAACAAAATGAGTACATCTGAAAACAACATAGATATAGAAGTAAAACCCAGGCAATTTATAGCCGAAAACCTTAATAGTAAAGCCAAAATTAAGGTTGTAGGTATAGGCGGTGCCGGTGGAAATGCCGTGAATAGAATGCATGCTATGGACATAGATGGAGTTGATTTTATAGCCATCAATACCGACATGCTAGCTTTAGAAAATAGTTTAGCTGCAAAGAAAATTCCAATAGGTGCTAGACAAACTAAAAATTTGGGTGCTGGAGGTAAACCAGCCCAAGGGCGTGCTGCTATCACAGATGATAAGAATGAAGTTGAACAAGAGTTAAAAGACTGCGATATGGTTTTTATCACAGCTGGTATGGGTGGAGGTACAGGAACGGGAGCTGCTCCCGTGGTGGCCGAAATCACTAAAAAGCTAGGTATTTTAACTGTAGCTGTGGTGACGCTTCCTTTTGAATACGAAGGCCCTGTGAGAGCTCGCAATGCAGCAAAAGGGGTGGCTGAGCTTAGACAATTTGTAGACAGTATTATTGTCATTCAAAATGAAAAAGTGATGGAGATTATTGAAGACTCTTGTACTACAGAACAAGCCTATGTCAAAATAGACGAAATACTTGGAAATGCCGTGAAAAGTGTTTGTTCTATAACGCATCGTCACGGGACCATCAATTTAGACTTTAGTGATATTCACTCTGTTTTAAAAGATGGTGGAGATGCACTGATGGGTACAGGATTTGCAGAAGGAGAAGATAGAGCTCTGAAAGCAGCTGAATATGCCATCAAGGCTCCACTTTTAGAAGGGGTGAGCATTGAAGGGGCCAAAGGTGTTATTGTGAATATTTCTCACGGAGAAAACTTCACCATGTCAGAATTTAATGCGGCTATGAAGCATATTCAAAATGCAGCTGGACCAAATGAAGATTTAGAAGTCTTTTTTGGAGATATAGTAGATCCTAACTTAAAAGAAAGGGTGAGTATCACTGTGATAGCTACAGGTTTTGGCTCTACACCACCAAAAGAAGAACAAATACCTGTAGAGATGGAGAGAGAATTAACAAAAACTGACGATCGACAACAGGCATCTCCAAGAAGCACAACACAGTTCGGAAATTTAGCTAGAAATTTACCAACAGATTCGTGGGATTTAAATCCACCTACTGGCAATCATTTTTTGGGTAAAGCTTCTATGAATGAAAATAACAATGGTGTTTCGCAATCCAGTTTTTTTGAAACAGAAGACTTGAATGTTAAAAACTTTGAAAGTCAAGAAGAAATACGAAACACAAAAGACATTTCGTATGGAGATAGTTTTGAAGATTACAATAAATCTGAAACGCTATTACAACCAGCTTATAAAAGAGGGCAAGCTGCGTTTGGTTCGATTGCATCAGATAAAATAAATCAGGATTTATTTTAAATAAGATGCAATATTACAATTAAAAATACTCATACCCCTGAGTATAAAAAAAGATTGCCGTGTTCTCCCTACGCGGTGGTCTTTTTTATTTTAAAAGCGGTTTCCACAGCCAAACAGGCTGCGTTTAGTGTTTCTTTGTTTTTATTGGAGTCTTTTAAAGCTTCAAAAAAGGCTTGGTATTCGTAAAATAAAGAGTCGTGCTCAGTATTTTTATTGAACAAGAGCGGATAAGATTTGGATTGGTGTGTTTCAAAAATGTCGACCCTTCTTTCTATTTTTGTGGCGTTTCTATGGGCATAAAACTCCACTATTAGTTTGTGTTCCATGTGGACGCTAAGCTCTAATTTTGCGGAATCTTCTGTAGAACTCATTTCCGCATGAGTTATATCAAATTGAAGCCCAGAAAGTGGAGAAAATAATGAAAAAAAAGAATCCAAATCGTGCACAAGCAAATCTAAAGTCACTGGAACATCTAAACCCCTTTGACTCGGAGGGTTAGAGCGAATAAATTTCATCTTTCGTATAGAATTTTTGTTTTTTATAAAATCCTGAGAGAAGCGTTGAAATAATGGGGAATAACGCTCTGAATGCCCCACAAAAAGAGTTTGATGTTTTTTTTTAACTTTTAAGATCGCTTGGATTTCATCGGGGTGAATCGCAAGAGGCTTTTCAACAAAAATAGGAAAGCCATGTTTTAAAAAAAATAAAACATATTTGGCATGAGTGTTCGCCGGGCTTGCAATCAGTGCAAAAGTATCGTGTCTTGAAATAGAATGTATTGATTTTTTAAAAGTATTCCAGTCTGATTCGGAGTCTAAAATAGTGATAAAAGACACCCCTAAATCTAAGAGTCGCTTGTGATGCCTTTGTCCCATTGCTCCATAACCGACCAGAATAGCTTGCATTTTAAATAAAGAACCAAGAAAGATAAATAGCAGGTCTTAAAGAAATTTCATTGGAATTTGAAACCGACCTAGCGTAAACACCAAGTTCTCCAGCCACTTCAAAAGCATTTAAGAATATGGCTTTTGCACCTCCAAATACATTAAAAGCCACACCATTTTGATTGGTTGCAGGGTGTATGTATTTAGCTGTGGCCCCGACATAAAGAGGGAGAGGGTTTACGGCTAAAGAAAAAGATGCTCCCAGGCCTAAAGAAAAATTATAACTTGCATCTGTGGAGTTATCATATGAATTTCTTGCAAAGTTAGAGAGCAAAAAAATAGCTAGGCTTTGATCCAAACGATAAGTGGCTCGCCATTCACTAGAACCAGAAAAAAGATTGAAGCCTATTCCTACAATGGGTGCATTGTTTTTGTTATTTGTTTTTGAAAAGCTATCGTTTTCGTTTGCAAAAACATTTGCAAAAAAAACTAAACTTAAAATGAAGATAAGTTTTTTCATGTGTTACTCCTTTACCAAATAATGGTAGTTTTTTGTATTAAAAGTGTTCTGGACTTTAGGTCTAATTGAGTGTCGCTAGGGTCTTTAGACAATAAAGCTCCATAAATAGTGTAAGGACTCACACAAGTCCCTTGACTATTCGTTTTCACTGTGATTAAAATACAATTTTCATTGATATTTAAATCTATAATGTGTTCATTTAAATCTATAGCATGCCCACGGTGGTTAGAAACAGTAGGTAAATTTTTTTTGAGAAACTTTGCTTCTAAATTTTGGGGAATTGAATCTGCTTTGTGCATAAATTGCATCGCTTTTGGAACTTTTTTAGAAAGTTTTTCAGTAATCCTTTCTATGTCTATAATTTCTAATCCAGCGGGTAAAATATGATTCAGTTTTTGTAAGAGTTTGGAGCGAGCATCTTCTTTTAGGTCTAAGTTTTCGAGCAATTCTATACTGATTATTTCACAATGGGTTTCTAAGCCAAGGGGCAGTGCTCCTGTATTAGAAATTTTAGGTTTAGGGCTAAAACCTTCACTGAATTTTATTGGGATATCTAGGCTAAAAAAGATCCTTTCAAAGTGACTTAAAGTGTTTTGGTGAGGTAAAAAGCGACTCATTCCAGTTTTTTTAAAGGTGATTTTATAAAGGTAACCTGGTCCCTGTGTCTTTTTGCGACTTTGAATGAGTTCTTTAATTTCTTGAGGGCTTCGACTAGGAGCTGCATACTTTTCGGGCTTAGGGGCAAGGATAATATCTTTTCCAAGACCAGGAATGCCACATTTTTGACAGTCTCCCCATTTACAATTAGGGGTTGGAGCAGAGTTTTCATCAAAAGCTTTGTTCCATTCTATTTTTAGATAGTTTTTGGAGACTCCTGCGTGGATAAAATCCCAAGGGAAGACTTCATCTAAATCTTTTGTTTCAAAAATCCACGACAAATCGATGTTAAAATCATTCCAGATTTCTTTCCAAATATGGGGCTGAATTTGCTTAGAATCACTTTCAAAAACAAGTCCTTTTTGATAAGCGTGATAAATAAGTTTAGATAAACTCCTGTCTCCTTTACTATAAAAAGCTTCTAATAAAGAAGTATCCCAATCACTCCAGGAGATGCGTACATTGGGGTGCCTATAAAAGCGTTCCCTAACAAACTGGATGTGTTTTTCTGCAGTCTCTTGGTCCACAAAAGGAGACCATTGTAGGGGGGTAAAAGCTTTTGGAATAAAAACACCTATACTGACTACAATTTGATTTCTTTTAGAATATCGGCGACCAATTTTCACTAGTTCGTCGATCAATTCGCAAAACTCTTCCATATCTTCTAGGTTTTCAGTGAGAAAACCAATCATAGTGTAAAGCTTGATTTTATTGAAATGATTGGCAAAAGCGTATTCTGCAGCATTGTACATGTCTTCGTTGCTTATCGTTTTGTTGATCATTTTACGGATCCTTTGAGAACCCGTTTCTGGAGCAAAGGTGGTGCTTCTCCCACCCTTTAATGCAGCAGCTTTCCCAGCCAAAGACTGACCATAGCTATTCACCCTAATGCTTGGAAGAGAAACATCGATATTACTAAAAAAGCTGTCATCAATAAGAGAGTCTGCCAGTGCTTCTACAGGCTGGTAGTCTGCGGTAGACAAGCTAAGCAGTCCAAGTTCTCTTTCTCCTGTAGCGAGGATTCCTTGTTTGGCAATATCAATGACTGTGTCGGGGTGAAGTTCTCGACAAGGTCTGTACCAAATCCCAGCTTGGCAAAAACGGCAAGCCTGCGTACAACCACGCATGACTTCAATGCTAAATCGGTTGTGAATGGATTTAGAATTGGCGATTAAATTTTGAATGGGGTAGTATTCGGCTTTCATCTCTGGTATAAATAAACGACGAACACCTTTTGTAGAAGCGTAAGAGCCAGTAGCCGGTGATTTTGGCACTAATTGTCCAAAGGAGTTTTTAGACAGTTCCATGAGCGATGGGACATAAACTCCATCTAAAAGAGATAGGTCTTTTAAAATTTCTAGTCTTGATTTCTTTTGTTTTTTACCCTTTCCAATCAATCTCATCAATTGGGGGGTGACTTCTTCGCCATCTCCAATCACAAAAGCATCAAAAAAATCAGCCACGGGTTCGGGGTTGGCTACTGCAGGGCCACCACCAATCACAAAAGGCTCGTTTTCTTTTCGATCTTTGCTCCAAGCATTGATAAAACCAAGCTCTAAAACATAGGGAACATTGGTGAAATTAAGTTCTGTTTGTAGGGTGATCCCCACTATATCAAATTGAGAAATAGAAGTCCAAGAAGCATGTGTGTACAGAGGAATGGAGTGTTTTTGCATTTCTTTTGCCATATCTGGCCAAGGAGCAAAAGCCACTTCACAAAGCAAATCGGGTTCTTTGTTAATAAGATGATATAAAATTCGCACACCATTATTAGACATGCCTATTTCATAGGTATCTGGAAAAACAAAAGCCATTTTACTCAAAACTTCAGAGTGATTTTTGAGCACACTATTGGCTTCCCCTCCAATATAACGGGCTGGATTTTCAACTAAAGGTAAAATTAAAGCCAGTTTTTCTAAAATATTCATATAAGCTCAAAGATAGAAAGCTTTTTACAATTAAAAAGTATAAAGTTCTTTTTTTTAATTAAAAAAAAAGTAAATTATTGTATATGAGCTGGTTTTTATATCTTATATGGACATTTTGCTTTCTATTGAGTGTGGTTGTCGTTTACTCTTTACCCATAACTAAACTCCCTTTATTGGAAAAGTTTATGTTCATAGGCCTTTGGGGGACTGGACTGGGTGCTGTTTTTTTCACCATATTATCTAAAAAGAATAAAGAACTACTGGAGTCAAAAGAGAGTTTAGAGACAGAGTTAATGGCTGTACTTCCAAAAAGTCAGAGTGAAAATCCTGAGACTATTCCTTTAGAAGAGCGTCCCTTAGCCTCTGTAGAAGCAAATGTTGAAACCAATGTCTTTCCATTTTCGGAGTGGGAATCTTTTTGCTTGTTATTGCAAAAAAATCGTCCTTTTAGTGAAGTAATAGAGAACTTTTCAGAAATTCTTCCTCAAATATTTCCAAATTCTTCTGGTATATTATACATGTACAATGGCAAACAGACAGAATTAGAGGCAATATTTCAATATGGGATCCATAAAATTGGAGAAGAACAAATTAGCTCTATAGAGTGTGTGTCTATTGAAACCGGGAAAATTGTCGTTACGGATTTTTTTAGTGGTCTTGAAAATTATGGGTGCACTCATTTGAAACATCGCCCAAAGGGATATGCTTTTTGTGTTCCAATAGAAGGTGCTGGCGAACATTTTGGAGTGCTGACAATACAAATAGATGAAATTGCAAATGAAAAAGACCTTAATGACTGGAAAACTAAGTTAAATGTGGTGACTTCTACTTTTGGTCTTTATGTGGCAGAACAAGATTGTGAAATGAAATTAGTTAAAAATAGTATTAGAGATGTTTTAACGGGATTGTATAATAGACGGTATATGGAAGAATCACTACAAAGAGAATTACATGCTGCTAACAGGCATCGCACTCCAATTGGTATGATTATGATTTATCCCGATCATCTAGAGGAAATTTTAGAAAAACTAAATCAAAATGCTTTAGACCAACTCCTTTGGGAAATTGGACAACGCTTGCCGGGATACATACGAGCCGAAGATATCCCTTGTCGTTTCAATGAATCTGTTTTTGCTATTATACTTCCAGGTGCAGATCAATTCATTACTAGAGACCGAGCAGAAAAAATAAGAAGAGAAATTGAAGCCTTAAAAATTGAGTATGGAAAGTTTACTTTAGCGAGCACTCTAAGTGTTGGAGTGGCCAATTTACCTCAAAACGCACATACAGCTCAAGGTCTGATGGACGAAGCCTATAGAGCACTTGAACAAGCTGCTCAAGAAGGAGGAAACCGTTTGGTGATTGCAGAAATCGACTATAATTAACATTTCTTTTAAAATCAAAGCCTTTTTACCGCTGGCACGGTTTTCGCAAGGTGTTTCACACAGGCATGCAAAGCTTTTTGGCACGGTTTTCGCACAGTTTAGCCTCCCATTTTAAACACGCTTTTACACCATTGTTCTGGTACAAATTACACCTAAACTTCGTTTGTCTTTACATTTCTGGCACGGTTTTCACATAGATTGCCACGCAATGACGGTGCATTCTTGGCACGGTTTTCGCAAGGCATTTCAAACATACTTTTATACCTCATTTTTGGCACGGTTTTCGCAAGGCATTTCAAACATACTTTTATACCTCATTCTTGGCACGGTTTTCGCAAGGCATTTCATCTGAGTACACGCGATTCATATGAGACAGACAGCGAAGAGTAAGGTTTGCTCTTCCTCATTTCGATTTTCTTATTGCGGTGGATTTCGCCTTGTTTTTTTTCTTGTGGTGATTATGGATAGGCGGGGTGTTTTTTTGGAGCAAAAAGTTTGCTATATCCACTAATTTTAATTTCTCTAAACTTCGTTTTATCCAGGCTTTATTTTCGGGCAAATACCAAAAGAAAAAGCGTCGTTGATTCTTTTTTTCGAGAGGAGTTTTAGCCACAAAAAGGGGTTTTCCTTGCTCATTCATTTCTGCATAAAACATTTCTGTTGCCATATTCATTGGAGTAGGGGTAAAATCTTGAACTTGCTCTAATTTGAAACCTAAACTTTTGGTCTCCAAAGCCAACTGGGCCATCTCTTTTTCTGTGGAGCCGGGCAAACTCGAAATAAAATAAGGAATGATTTGCTGGTTTTTATTGACAGCGGCACTTTCTTTTTCAAAAAGAGTTTTGAATTGATAAAACAAAGAAAAAGACGGCTTTCGAATGAGTTTTAAAATAGCATCGGAAGTGTGTTCTGGGGCCACTTTTAAGCGTCCGCTCACATGATTTTGAATGAGGGCTTTGGTATATGCTTTGTGACTTTTTAAAATATCCTGATCGAGAGTGTTTTGAAGCAAAATATCATAACGAACACCACTCCCAATAAATAAATGCTTGACTTTGGGGTGTTTTTGAACTTGTTCATAGAGTTCTAATAAATCTTGATGGTTCGTGTTGAGGTTTTTACAAATCTCTGGAAATAAGCAACTTGGTCTTGTGCATTTGGCACACAGATTGAGATCAAAACCTTGCATTTTATAAGTATTAGCAGAGGGGCCTCCTAAGTCGGTGATGGTGCCTGTAAAAGAAGGCAGTTGAGTCACTTGTTCCAATTCTTTTAAAACACTTTTAGAAGAACGACTCACCACAAATTTCCCTTGGTGTGCGTTGATAGCACAAAAACTACAACCACCAAAACATCCCCTATGAATATTGATAGAGTGTTTGATCATTTCATACGCAGGAATATCCCCTCTCTTTTTATACTTAGGGTGAGGGGTACGCATATAAGGGTATTCATAAGTTTCATCTAGCTCTTCACTAGACAATGGAGGGTATGGAGGGTTCACAACCACAGCTTTATCTTGAACGCCTTGTATCAAACGCATGGGGAACATCTTATTAGTTTCTCGTTCAATTTTCTTAAAATTTTGCAATTGTTTTTGCTTGCTAGAAGCACATTGCTCGTGTGAAAGCAAAATCAAATCTTCCCATTTTTTATGTGGCTTTATAGATTCAAGATCGGCCAAATAAGCTGTTTGAGGTATAGTGGTGAGACTAGAAAAAGGCACTCCTCTTTGCAAAAGGCGGATAATTTCTTTCAGTGGTTTTTCACCCATGCCATAGACCAACAAATCAATGGGAGCCTCGGCTAATATACTAGGTTTTAGTGAATCTTGCCAATAGTCGTAGTGAGTGAAACGACGCAAGCTAGACTCTAATCCTCCAGAAATAATAGGGGTGTCGGGGAATAGATCTTTTAAAATTTTAGCATACACATAACTAGCATAATCCGGTCTAAATCCAGTGCTTCCACCAGGTGTATAAGCGTCGTTACTCCTCAACCTTTTGGCCGCAGTATAGTGATTGACCATACTATCCATACCACTAGAAATAGCAAAAAAGTGTTTTGGCTTTCCAAATTTTTTAAAATCTCGTAGGTCGTCTCGCCAATTGGGCTGCGGCAAAATAGCCACTTTAAAACCATGGTGTTCCATTAACCTTGCAATAACAGCGTGTCCAAAAGAAGGGTGGTCCACATAGGCATCGGCGGTGACCAAAACCACATCCACTTCACTCCAGCCTCTTTCTTGAACTTCTGCATAAGTAATCGGTAAAAATTTCATAAAAACTCAATAAAATAAATCACTATAAAAAACTAAATTAACAAAGTCACCCAAAAACAAATAGAACTAAGCAAATAAAGGGGAGCAATTCTTTTCTTCTCTTTTTCACTGACAGAAAAAAATGAAATCAAGGCATTGTAGAGCAAATAAACAGCAAAAAAATAAGCTAAAACTCGAGTCAAAAAAACAGGAATAAAAAAGGGGATCAGTTCACCTATTTGCAACAACACCACAAGCATCACACTTTGCATCACAAAAGCAGTAAAAAAGGCTGGTTTAGCTTGCTTAGGGAGCTTCAAATAACGCCCTCCTAATATATAGTCTCCCACAGGTCTTCCTAATAAAAAAAGCAAATAAACAATCCAAATAGGCATAAAAAAAACAAAACCGAGAATAGAACTCATCATAGAAAACACCCTTTATTTCTTATCCATAAACTTTTTTTCATATTTAGAAAACACACAACCACAATAATCTTGCCTATACAAATCAAACTCCTTCGAAAGTTCCACAGAGCGTTTGTAACCATTTTGCTTCTTAAAGTCAGAAACTAAATTTTGAACCTTATAAATTGCACTGCACTCTTCTGCTATTTGATTCAATAAAGGGGCGTTTTTCATGGGGCTAATGGTCAAAGTAGAAACAAAATAATCTGCACCTATTTCTTGTGCTTTTTTGGCCGCTTCTGACAAACGAAGTTTAAAACATTCAGTGCACCTAGCACCTCCTTCGGGCTCTTTTTCTAAACCTTTCACACTCAAAAAAAACACTTTAGGATTATACTCCGATTCAATCAAGACTATAGAATTAGGAGAATTAAAGTTTTTCACAAAATGTTTCACCTCGAGCAGTCGCTGTTCATACTCTTTTTTTGGGGTGATATTGGGGTTGTAATAATACACCGAAATATTAAAATAAGGAGACAAATACTCAAGCACATAAGTACTACAAGGAGCACAACAAGAATGCACCAAAAGGTGTGGAGTCACACCAGAGTCTTTAATATCTTTTAATATACCCTGGAGTTGTTTATCAAAATTCATCTTCACTCCAATAAAAAATAGAAATAAATGATCACATTAAAAATATAAAAATAATGATTGAAGTCTCACACACGCCTGGCTTTTAAATGAAATACAAAAAACAATATTCTAAAAACTATAGTGACTTAATAATTTAAGACAGAAAAGTTTGATCCCTTAGTTTAAAAGTAAAAGCTAAATTTAACTACACAGGAATTGAAAAAAATGAAAAATAACAACACAAAACCAGCTAGCAGCCGCAAAAGCATCACTAAAACATCTCAGAGGACCCGTAGAGTTCTTGATGATATATTCAAGACAAAGATCGTACTTGCAACTCTTCAAGAAGATAAAACCCTTGCAGAACTCTCCACCGAATTCGAAGTCCATCCAAATCAAATCAGTCAATGGAAGGCATACTTTCTCCAGAATGCAAGCTCCGTTTTCAGTGGTCCCAAAAATGAGAAAAAGGAAATTGAACGCCTCGAAAAGGAGTGTGATGTTCTTCATAATGTTATCGGCGAGAAGGAAATGGACATTGACTTTTAAAAAAAACTTAAAATTTCTCTAAGAGTGGACATGGTCGATATCAATCAAAAGAGTCGCGATATCAAGAAACAATGTGAACTACTCAGCATTAGCCGCAATGTCTACTACTATAAACCAAAAGTATCGGAGTTCAAGCTCTTACTGATGCAACACATTGATGAACTGTACACAGAAAACCCTGCGGCAGGTCAGCGTTCACCACAATCGTCGCTCCTACGAAGATTTGGAATCAAGGCAGGACGCAGGCTGATTCGAAGCATGATGAATATTATGGAGATTGCATCACTTGCGCCAAAGCCTTTTCTCTCTGCCCCAAACGCTCAGCACAAAAAGTATGCCTATCTCCTTCGCAATGTTGTCATAAATCATGTAAATCAAGTCCGGAGTACTGACATTACCTATATCAAGTTGCGAAACGGATTTGCTTAGCTGACTGCAGTCATCGACTGGTATAGCAGGCGTATTCTGAGCTTTCGACTTTCGACAACTCTGAGTACGGACTTCTGCGAAGAATGTACTTGCGAAGCTATTGAAAAATACGGCTGGCCCGAAGTTTTTAACACGGATCAGGGATGCCAATTCACTTCGGAGCAGTTCACGAATATTTTCAACGCTGAGCTTTGTTCAACTAGACTGAGTATGGACGGCAAAGGCCGAGCCTTCGACAATATTTTTGTAGAAAGATTCTGGCGAAAGCTCAAGTATGAGGATGTTTACTTGAAAGGCTATGAAACAGTCGTCGAATGCAGAAAGGGTTTAGGTGAATATATCGTAGATACAACGACATCCACGAAGATTCTTCTCTTGACAGGAACACACCATCGGATGTATATTTTGGAAGAGTCCAGTTCGAAAGAGTTGCATAGGAAAAACATTAACTAAGAGTCAAGTTTTCTGTTAAAAAAAGTGAAGCACTTCAGTATAGAGGACAAATTTAATGAATAAGTTATATAAAATAATTTTGGCGTGTATTATATATACTGGATTTGTGAGTGCATCTCCCGTTATTTGGGATGGTTCTGTAGATGTGTCGTGGTATCAAGAGAGTGCTCAAGCGTATAATTTGATTACAGCAGAGCAGTTGGCTGGGCTTGCACACTTAGTAAATGAAGGACATTCTGATTTTTTGGGTAAAACAATCACTTTGGGGGCAGACATTTTCTTAAATGATACAGCAGGTGCCGTAGCTGGCACATGGGCAAGTATTCCAAGAAGGGAGTGGATCCCAATTGGGAACAGTTCTCGTCCATTTAGAGGTAAGTTTGATGGTATCGCAGGAAAGAAAAATCGTAAAATTTATGGGCTTTATATTAACGATACTACAAAAACTTCGGTAGGTCTTTTTGGATATACATCTGTTGCTCAAATTAGCAATTTAGAGGTACTTGTAGGTCGTGTCACAGCAAAGGACACTGTTGGAGCACTTATTGGGTATGCCGAAGGTGGGAGTGTATCTAATGTGCATAGTGAAATCAAAGTAACAGGTCAAAATTATGTTGGAGGACTCATAGGTAATTTTAGTGGATCTCTTTATCGAAGTTCTGTGAAAGAAAGTGTCGTAGGACGATCTTATGTTGGCGGACTTATTGGCCAGATTTATGGTGGTAGTGTATCTGCCTCTCATTCAGAGGGCAGCGTCACTGGTGGTTCTTTTGTAGGTGGCCTTGTTGGCCAGACTAGTGGTAGTGTATCTGACTCTTATTCAGAAGGAAGTATCACTGGAACAGGAGATTATATTGGAGGCTTGGTTGGTTTGGGGTATTCAGTAACCTCTTCATATCATGTCGGAGATGTAGGTGGTAGCAATTTGGTTGGTGGCCTTATTGGATATGCCAGTGGTACTGTAAAAACCTCTCATTCAGAGGGAAGCGTAATAGGCATTTATCAGGTGGGTGGCCTTGTTGGTAGAGCTGGAATAGTGGATAGCTCATATTCTACAGCAAATGTCAAGGGAGATGACA
>FZPS01000169.1_pt55 | contig 54147 bp, 55 predicted proteins | sample 1817821 | NCBI WGS metagenome assembly FZPS01 (sample SAMEA104158645, study PRJEB21678) | metagenome | place: Germany | collected 2015-04-21 | reverse complement strand
AACAAAAATCTGCTGGACTGAAAGGAAAAAATAGAATATAATTACTTCTGGACGGATTTACACCATGAGAATTCGTCTTTATCTACAATGAAAAAGAGGAAACCCCTTGCCTTATAAGTAGGGATTGTTATAGAGGAAACCCTTTGCCTTTAAGTAAGGATTATGAAAGAGGAGATCCCATGCCTTTAAGTTGGGGTTGAAGCCGGTGGAACTCTCCACCGGCTTTGTTCTTGAATGATATCTTTCAATATCATCCAGACTTTTTTATAGTGATATGAATAAAGGTATATGATATAATAGCGTAGAGGTGAGCGTCATGGAAGATAAAAGCTTTGAGCTTTTAACAAAGATGTATAGTGAGTTTTCAGAGTTCAGGAAGGAAACAAACCAACGATTTGATGAAGTAAAATCTGATATCCAAAAGATCAGTTACCACGTTGTTAAATTGGAAAACGACCTAAAGCCAAAAATAGAGATTGCCTTAGAAGGATATCAAGCTGTTAGTGAAAAGCTAACCACACTGGAAGATAAGATAGATAACCTATCCGCAAAAGTGGAGAGCCAAGACGTTCAAATAACCGTTCTTAAAGGCAGCAAGAAAGCGGCAAAATAGATGATGTACTTTTACAAGGGAAATGAGCCGGTAAGTTATTTGAAGCTTACCGGCTTTTTGAGTTTTTATTTGAAAGTTATCTTTCAAAAGCCCGATTTCGGTATAATGCCGGTAAAATAATAATAGCCATCATCTTTATTGACCTTTATAAGCAAATCACCTGGTAGAGGGTTCTCACCAGTAGGCGTATAGCGAACTGTGTACCTGTCGGCTTGCTGGTTTTTGTCGAATTCGATAAAAGCAGCTGAATAGTCACTTTCAGCCGTATCTCTGAATTTCTCTTTTAGTCCCTCAAAGCTCAGGGTTTCGCCTGTATATAAGCTTTGAAACAATTCCTTATCATTTTCAACAAACGATTTGATAAGCAAGGTAACTGCACTTTCAGAGCTTTCAGCCTTAGTAGCCTGTTTTATGTCTGAATCATTGATATCTGCCTTATTGCATCCTGTCAATATGATTAATGCCATAATAAAGGGTATTATTTTTTTCATCTAAAAACCTCCTCGTAAATATCAGGCTATTCCGACAATTTGCTTTGCCCAGGTACCCGATTTAAATAGTGTCAGTGCGAAAACGGTTATGGTCATCAGATATGTCAGAATACTTGCTGGTTCGCTTGAAGAAAATGCATCTGCCGTTAAAGAGCCAAACAATTGAAATGCGATGATGATAATGACTCCCTGCAAGCATACCGATATGTAGCCTTGCATGAACTTTTTAAACGTATCGTGTGACATTTCACCGGCAAGCGTTGCAACCGGCAGCGGTGCTACTGCCGTATAAATAAATATTTCAAACATTCTTCCAAGTACAATGATAGACACAAGCAAGGTTACAATAAATATTACCAGCATTGATGGTATGAGCTTTAGGTAGAATGAGAGATAGTTTATGCCGGCAAAGCCGCCGTTCATAACATTAATCTGGTCTATCAGAGCTTGTTTGGCTGCATCACCAAGCATCAGATTTCCAGCTGCATTGATATTCGTTGCTATACCTGAAAAAGCACTGAAAATTATACTCATAATTCCTCTGCAATTATCAATTATCACCTTTGCTAAAACATATCTTAACAGAAGCTTTACAACCACTTCGTAATTAGAAGTTTCAAACATAAGAGTTTTATTGCATAAATCAATGATAAAAAACAACGTAGCCAGCACATATGCTACCGGCATTATCGCAGATATAATGGTACTTACCATATTGGCAGAGGTCGGACTGAATACTTCCGGTAATTGAGATACCATCACCATGGCTTTATCTGCTGTGTCGGAAAAATTATCAAAATACGAAGAAATAAGATTAATCAAGGTTTCTTTATCCATACGTTTCTAACCTCCATTTCAGTTCTAAAACGCCTGTATTTTCTGACAAGAATCCTTATAGCAAGAGCAAAGCATAATATACAGCTTAATATGATTGGAATCAGTAGTATTACGGGCGTATATGCAGGGTTAATCAAATTAAGAATAACAAGTGGATATATAAATAAAACTGTTTCCTTACGTGGTAAAAATCTGTGTTTCAAGCTGATACCCCTCCCTTACAAAACTGTGCTTGACGACAGGTTACTAAAAAATTCACAAATCAATGAACAAAGCTCGTCATAATCTTTTCTGAGGGACTCAACATCCGTTTTATAGATGTTATTGCTTTCGTGTACTTTTCTGACGATCTGGTTCACATTCTGTCCGACTTTGTTGACCTCACCAACGAGTTTGCTTATTTCCTTTAGGTCATAAAACACCAGGTAATTTTCTAATGCCGATTTACGTATATATCTTGTTGTATTCAACTTGCAAAGTGCAGCTTTTTTCTCAATCTTTTCCCAATCCTCGTTATTGAAATATATCGCTTTTCGCACTTTACCCTGTCTGTCGGTATACATGTTAATCTCCTTTCTATATGGGTTTCAGGGCATTAGCCCTGCTGTGGAAACTGCTTCTTCTGGGTGGCGGTTTCTGAATTTGTGTACACAAATTCTATGCTTGCTAATCATTAGTCACCTATCCCCTTATGAATTAAACTGCTAAGCTGAAAAAGAAAAATCATGGCGTACTGCAGCATCGTAATAACTGCCAATAGTGGTGTAGCTGTTATACAGTGTTGTAATTAAATACTGACGGATATTATGGATTTTACTTTTTTGCATCTCAAGGGAATTGACCACATACTGCAAATGTCCGACATTAAGCTTTAAAAATCTGCTTTTAACCGTTTCTGCTGGTAACTCATAACCATTAACTTTAATCGTGTTACCGGTATAGTTCACGACATCATAAATCAGTTCAGTAAGCTCTTTATATATTTCATTATTTTGTTCCAATATGGCAGTTTCAAACTGTTCCCTGAGATACTCAATCGAATAGGTTTCATGAACAGAATTAAGTTTCGGTTTTTCATCAAGATTCGACATACTGATATTTTTTTCTTTTTCAGATTCGCTAATTTCTTCGGAATCATGATTGATTGATTGGATATCAGTATGATTAACATCAGTATTATTAAATTCAGTATCATTAGTACGTAGAATCTCCGTTTCTTGAATCGTAGAATCTCTGTTTCTTGAATCGTAATTATTCCGATTCCGGAGTCGTAAATCTTCCGATTCCGGAGTCGGAGTTTCTCCGATTCCTGTATTTTCAACATTTACAGACGTTAAGTAGATTCTATTAGCTTTATTTAACCCTATATGTTCTTCTTCTATTAATCCAAAATCTTTAAGCTCGTCCACTGCTTTTTTTACGGTCTTATCAGATAGTCCTAACATTTCTTCCATGTTTTTTCTCGTAAAAATGAGATAGACCTCATTTTTCTCGTTTACCCAATGATTTTGTAAACTCAAATCGTGTCTATCACGCAGAAGCGTATATAATACCCTTGCATTGTTTGATAAAGCTTTAAACTCTCCTTCAAACAGAAATTTGGGCATTTGAAAAAAACGGTTGTTTTTAACATCGTTAACTGTATATCGTACCCTTGTATTCATGTGTGTTCTCCTTTCCCGATTATTTCAGGGTAGAAAACATCAGTCGTTTTCATACAGCAATAAATACAGCAGTACGGTTTACATTCATGGTAGATTAGATATTTTGAAATGTAATAAAATGGAACGCAAATGCCGTTTTAAACCTATATTTTCTGAATCGGTTCCTCTTGATTCCACACAATGCCATATAGGCTGCAAAATTGGGGTGCAAGAGGTCGCTGGTTCAAGTCCAGTCACTCCGACCAAATAAACAAGCGGGTTTCAGAATTTCTGAAACCCGCTTTTGCTTCAAATAGCACCCCTATTTTGAAATCTTCGATTCTTAAGCCAAAGGTTGAATTTGCTCTGGAAGGATATCAAGTTGTCAGCGAAAAACTTACGACACTGGAAGAAAAGATAGATAACCTCACTGTAAAAGTGGATAGCCATGATGTTCAGATAGCAGTTCTCAAAGGTAGTAAAACAGTGGCAAAATAGCGAACATGTTATATAAGCAAATGAGCCGGATTAGTAATAAGAGCTAACCGGCTCATGTTAATCCGACATCATTCACGCCGATTACACTATATATAAATCATTGACGATTATCCTCGTCTTCTTCATAAGGCTCATTATCATCGCCAATGGCGGCACCCTCATAACTTCCGGCTGCCTCTTCTTCCCCCATAGTTATCTCTTCATCAGCTTCGTCATAATTATCCTCAGCCAAATCTTCGAAATCCTCCTCACCGTCTATGGAAAAATCTTCGGTGATCGGGCGGGTCTCATTCATAACGGGGCGCTCCATTTTCTCAAATAAATCGTCATCGATTTCCGGAACTGCTATCTCACCATTGAGGATTTGTATAATCTCCTCCTTAGTCAGAAGCCTTCTGTTGCCCAGGCTGTTCCAAACGCTTAACATGGATCTGTACTGGCCAAGCATGACCTTATAGCTGTCATGATTGGGGAGCTTTCTTCTCTGATGGAACTCCTTATACCTTTTCAGGCTGTACATCACGTATTCGGCATAGTTGAGCTCCCTCTCCTCATCCTTGGCATCAAATCCGGGAAATCTGACATCCTTCCTGCTGATGCCCTTTTTGTCCCTTAGCTTTTTATAAGAGTGCCACAGGCATCTGTACATCTCAAGGATATCGATGATTTCCTTACACTCCCCTTCGCTCATTCCGTCATCAATCCAGTTGACCATTTCGTCATAATGCAGGGAATAGCCCTGCTCAAGCATTTTTATGCGGATATTATAACTGCTGGCTCCGTCAGGATTCAGTATGGAAAGGATCCTGTATTGGTTTATCAGCATCAATCTGTCTTTTTTGCTTAATTCCATAGGATAACCTCCGCAACAATCCTTTTTTTTCATTATACCATTATTAAGCAACAAACAGTATAAAAATTACCTCAGTATTCTTATATTCGATTGATGATTCACGGGACTTGATCCACTCTGATATTTCGCATGGCTGAATAATCTTTGCTAATTTATAAAGACTAAATAGCGACTATTTGAAGAAAGGAGCATGCTAGATGTCACAAATCAATGAAATGGAACTGCAGAATTTGCGTCATATGATCGGGGCTCATGATACCTGCGTTAAAAAACTTGAAACCTATGCACAGCAGTGCCAGGATCAGACGCTCAAGCAAATGCTTCAGGCTGATGCAAACGACGCAAAGGCTAATAAGCAAAAACTTATGTCATTTTTACAGTAAGGAGATGATTATTTATGATGACTGAAAAGGATATGGTCAACGATTATCTTAGCTCACTGAAAAGCAGCCTGACCGGTTATGCCAGTGCCATATCGGAAAGCAGCAACCCTGAACTAAGAAAAACATTCCAACAGATGCGGGATGCGGACGAGCAGCGACAACAGAAACTGGCCCAGTTCGCGATTCAAAAAGGATATTATCAGCCTGCTGCCCAGGCTCAGCAAAGCCAGATACAGCAGGTGTATTCCCAACTGCAGGGCGGTGGCCAGCAGCAGCAACAGGGAATGCAGCAGGGTATGCAGAATAATCAGGGCATGCGTATGTGAACAAATTACGGAGCATGCGATATAAGGAGGCAGGGTTCTTCACCCTGCCATTATTAAGCGGTCATTATCAGAAAATCAGCATGACCCCTACATTACATGCACCTGCAAAAGATAAGGCTCTTAAAGGCTTTTCCCCCGTATTTTCTCCTTATCATTCTGCGGTTTAATAAAAAAGAATGCAGACAGTGCCGATATAACTCCGGTACCAGCCAATACAAAAAATGCAATCTTCAGATCCCACCCGATCAACAGGGAAATGAGGGGCGGCCCCAGGGCGACTCCCACAAGTCGCGCGCCGCTGAAAAAAGAGCTGATGGTTCCCCGGTTTTCCTTTTGAACCCCCTCTGTAATAAGGGAGTCCAGACAAGGGAGCGCGCATCCGATGCCAATACTGGCAACCGAAAATATTGCTATGATGAGAACAAGACTCTCCACAAAGCCTATCCAGGCAACTGAAGCAGCCACTATCAAGCTTCCGGAGAATATGATCCATTTCATCAGAACCTTATTGGAGCCGATTTTACTACCCGTAATGAATGAGGCCGCGCTCAGGAAAAGTAAGGGAATGGCCATAATCAATCCTTTTATTATGCCTTCAAATTGGAATTTGTCCTCCAGAACAGACGACAAATAAAAAAGATCACCAAAATGGACAAACATGCAGATAAAGCCCATGACAAAAATAGGATATATCCATCTCCCCTTCTCTTTAAAAACATCCCCCAATTTCTTGATAAATTCCCGGAACTTCTGCTTTTCCCCATCCTCTTTCCCCTTTTTTACCTTTACCCAGATGATGATGAGAAAGACTGCAACTGCTGAAAGCACTGGAATGGCAAGGAAGGGCGTATACCAGGCTATAAGCCCCAGTGCCGCACCCAGGATCGGACTTAACACCTTCCCAATGGTGTTGGATGTTTCAATGATCCCAAGCCCTTTGCTGACATCGGATTCATTTTTGAACATATCGCCTACACAGGGAATTACAACTGGAAAAGCTCCGCTGGCACCGATGCCCTGCAGAATTCTTCCCCCCAGTATCCAGCCATAGGGATTTTGGAACAATAAGGATGAAAGACCCGACAACAGGCCGCCGGCTCCAGTGATTATAAGGCTTGGAACCATGACCTTTTTGCGTCCAAATCTATCGGAAAGAAATCCCGCCACGGGTATCAGCACTATGGAAGATATGGAATATACTGTTATGATCATGCTGGATTGCAGGTCATTGATACCTATGGTTTTTTCAATCTGGGGCAGCACGGGAATCAGCATGGAATTTCCCAATGTCATGACCAGAGGTATAAAAGCGAGGGCTGCCAGATCCCGTTTCTTTTTGGCCTCCATACTCATCCTCCTTAAATTTGACTCCTGTTTAGTGTTCCCTTTTTTCGGAATTCCCTTTCCGAATCTGTAATAATTTATCGGTTTACAAGAACATGTGTTCGGGTATAAAATGTAGTTGGGGTGGTTCGTATGGAAAAAGTCATCATGCATATTGATGTCAACTCGGCCTATTTAAGCTGGGAGGCAGCCTATCGTCTGCAACACGGAGCATCGGTGGATCTAAGAGAAATCCCCAGCGTTATTGGTGGCGATGAGGAAAGCAGGCATGGGATTGTGTTGGCAAAGTCCATCCCTGCGAAAAAATACGGTATACAAACCGGGGAGACCCTTTTCTCCGCCCGGCAGAAATGTCCCGGGCTTGTGGTTGTTCCGGTGAATTACCATCTGTATATGATGTGTCATAATGCCCTGATAAACCTCCTCAAGGAGTTCTCCCCCCTTGTGCAGGTGTATAGCATAGATGAGGCCTTTTTGGATTACACGGGGATGAAGGCTGTTTGCGGTGACCCGGTGGAAGCAGCCCACAGGCTTAAAGACCGGATCAGAGGCGAACTGGGGTTCACTGTCAATGTGGGGGTTTCATACAACAAACTGCTGGCCAAAATGGTTGGTGAGCTTAAAAAACCCGATAAGGTTCATACCATTTTGTCGCGGGAAGAAATGATCCGCAAGCTTTGGCCTCTGCCTGTCAGAGAGCTTTTCATGGTGGGAAGGGCAACTGCACCCAAGCTATACCGGCTCAATATCTTTACCATCGGCGATTTGGCTCGGGCTGATCCGGAATTGCTCAGGTTTCATCTAAAGAGCTGGGGACCATACATCCGCGATCTGGCCAATGGCATTGAAGACAGTCCTGTGGCTCCCGATGCAATGCCGCCCATCAAGGGAATCGGCAACAGCACCACCATTCCCTTTGATGTGGATAATCCTGAAGAGGCGAAAAAAGTGCTGCTGTCCCTCTGTGAAATGGTGGGCATGAGACTGCGGCAGGCAGGATTCTGCGCACGCCTGGTCTCGGTCTATTTGAGGCGAGCCGATCTCACAGGTCAATCCCACCAGAGGAAGTTTCCCGCCGCAACCGACCATACTATGAAGATCTACCAATGGGCCTGCCAGCTTATGGAGGAAATATGGCCCTCTGTGCCCCTTAGAGGGATGGGTGTGCGGGTGAGCGAACTGGTTCCCAACCATTGCCTGCAGCTATCTTTTTTTGAACCCTACAACGAGAAGAAGAGACGCCTTGACGAAGCACTGGACAGCCTGAGGATACGTTTTGGCCCAAAATCGGTGATACGCTCCTGCTTTCTTCAGTCCGGGCTGGCTCCCGTAACCGGCGGAGTCATTGAAAACTTTCAGATGATGTCGTCCATACTATGATCCCAAACTATGAAAGTCAATGCACATAAATCTTAGGTACATCGCAAACGACAGTTACCCTATGGGATTAATACTCCGTAGAAGAAAAAAGGGGCGGCCAATCTCCTCTCTTTGGAAACTGGCCATCCCTTTTTGCAAACGTCAAATCTATCATCATTTTATTCATATAAGCCAACAGATAGATAGCGCTCCCCCGTATCTGGAAGAATGATCACGATGTTTTTTCCTTTGTTTTCAGGTCTTTTCGCCAACTCTGCGGCGGCAAAGACCGCAGCACCCGAAGAAATCCCCACCAAAAGGCCTTCCAGTGAAGCCAGCTTTCTGGACGTCTCGTATGCATCATCATTCTTTACCGGAAACACTTCATCTATTATATCGGTATTCAGAACCTTGGGAACAAATCCTGCTCCAATGCCCTGGATTTTGTGAGGCCCTCTTTTGCCTCCCGACAATACGGGTGAGTCGGCCGGCTCAATGGCCACAATCCTGATATCCTTGTTCCTGCTCTTTAAAACCTCGCCTACCCCCGTCAGGGTCCCGCCGGTTCCAACTCCGGCAACAAAAAGATCAACCCTTCCTGCGGTATCCCGCCAGATCTCCTCTGCAGTGGTTTTTCTGTGGATCTCGGGATTAGCAGGGTTTTCAAACTGTTGGGGTATGAAGGAATTTGGAATCTCGGCTGCCAGTTCCATGGCCTTTTTGATGGCACCGTTCATGCCTTCCTGAGCCGGAGTAAGAACCAATTCAGCCCCCAGGGTCTTCATCAGGTTCCTTCTCTCCTCACTGAAGTTTTCGGGAAGGGTAATGATCAGGCGATAGCCCTTGGCAGCAGCGGCAAAGGACAGTGCAATCCCGGTGTTGCCGCTGGTTGGCTCTATGATAACCGTATCCTTGTTGATAAGTCCTTTTTCCTCTGCATCACGGATCATGGCAATACCTATACGATCCTTAACGCTCCCTGCCGGATTAAAATACTCCAGCTTGGCGATCAGTCTTGCTTCCAAACCTTCGGATCGGCTATAGTTCGTCAGCTCGAGCATGGGTGTATTCCCTATTAGGTCGGTTAAATTCTTTGCTATTCCAGCCATATTCTCACCTCATAACCTATTATATCATCTATCTCTGCAAGTCACTGATTAATCTCAAACCGTCTGATGATACCTCCGCCCAGCACCACATCCTGGTCATACAGAACAACCGACTGCCCCGGCGAGACAAAGGATTGGGGCTCTTTGTATTCAATCATAACCTGGTCATCCTCAAGGGGATGCAGCGTGGCTTCAGCCTCCCTTTGGGAATAACGGGTTTTTGCCCATACCTTTATAGCTCCCTGAAGCTTGTCGAAGGCGATATAATTCATCTCATCAGCATAAAATCGCTTCACAAGTGTCTTCTCTCTTGGTCCAAGCACAATTTCATTGCGCTCGACATTCTTGTCAATCACATAGAGCCGTGAATTGGCTGAAATACCAAGTCCCTTCCTCTGTCCCACTGTATATTCAAAAATCCCCTTATTCCTACCCAGCACCTTCCCCGATTCATCCACAAACTTTCCCTCAGGTATCTCCTTTTTTGCGTACTCCCTTATAAAATCTGAATAATGTCCGCTGCGCACAAAACAGATATCCTGGCTGTCAGGTTTTGAAGAATTGATGAACCCCTTTTCCCGGGCAATCTCCCTTACCTGCTTCTTGGTAAGCTTACCAAGGGGAAGAAGCAGCCTGGAGAGCTGATCCTGCCTGAGCATATAAAGTACATAACTTTGATCCTTTGTGTGGTCAATGGCCTTTTTCAGAAGATACCTGCCCGTACTTTCATCCCGTTCAATTCTGGCATAGTGTCCGGTGGCGATATAGTCCATTTCAAGCATTAGAGCCTTGGCCAGCATAGCTTCAAATTTTATGTGCTGGTTGCATGCGATGCAGGGATTGGGTGTCTCACCCTTTATATATGAATCTACAAAGTATTGAACCACCTTCTCTTCAAAGAGGCTCTTCATATTGAGAACATAAAAGGGAATATCCATCTTGAAGGCGGTGGCCCTGGCATCCTCCACATCCTCCAGGGAACAGCAGGTTTTCGCACTAACCTCCGCATCATCGGGGGCATCCCACATCTTCAGTGTTGCGCCATAGACCTCATAACCCTCATCCTTCAAAATGGCGGCTGCGGTGCTGCTGTCAACCCCGCCGCTCATACCCACCAGTACCTTTCCCTCAGACATGTTTATGACATCCTTTCCGTACAACAGGCGCATCACCTGCCTGACTTCTCCAGCGCCTGTGCAAGATCCTCCAGCAAGTCATCAGGATCCTCAATTCCAATGGAAAGCCGGATCATGTCCGGAGTTACACCCGCAGCCAGTTGATCTTCAGATGACAGCTGGGCATGGGTCGTACTGGCCGGATGAATGACCAGCGACTTGGCATCCGCCACATTGGCAAGCAGTGAGAAAAGCTCAAGGCTTTCGATAAACCGGATTCCTGCCTCCATACCACCCTTTATTCCAAATGTAAAGATTGACCCCGCACCCTTTGGCAGGTATTTTTGAGCCAGGTGGTAGTATTTGTTCCCGGGAAGGGATGGATAGTTCACCCAGCTAACCCCGGGGTGCTGGCTCAAAAAGTCCACCACTCTTTTTGTGTTTGACAGGTGCTTCTCCACCCTGAGGGACAGGGTCTCCAGCCCCTGTAGCAATAAAAAGGCGTTGAAGGGACTTAAGCAGGCTCCTGTATCCCGTAACAGCTGTACCCTGGCCTTGGCGATAAAAGCAGCTGCACCGAAGGCTTCGGTGTACCTTAGGCCATGATAGCTGGGGTCAGGTTCGGTAAACTCAGGGAATTTGCCGCTTCCTTCCCAATCAAACCGTCCCGAATCCACTATGACACCGGCTATGGAGGTGCCGTGCCCTCCCATAAACTTTGTAGCAGAGTGGACAACAATATCGGCACCGTATTCAATGGGTCTGATCAGGTAGGGTGTCCCAAAGGTATTGTCCACAATCAGCGGAATCCTATTCTCATGGGCGATGGCTGCCACCTTTTCAATATCGATCAGATTGATACCAGGATTTCCTATAGTCTCAATATAAAGCGCCCTGGTGCGGCTGGTTATGGCTCTTCTAAAGTTTTCCGTGTCGTCAGGATCCACAAATACAGTTTTGATCCCAAGCTTTGGGAGGGTGACTGAAAACAGATTGTAGGTGCCCCCATACAAGGTGCTTGCTGAGACCAGCTCATCCCCGCTTCCCATGATATTGAGAATCGCATATGTGATGGCAGCTGAACCCGATGCAGCTGCCAGGGCACCCACCCCACCCTCCAGAGCTGCTACCCGCTGTTCGAAGACCTCAGTGGTGGGGTTCATAATCCGTGTATATATGTTGCCCGGCTCCTTCAGCGAAAACAGATCTGCTGCATGCCCGGTGCTTTCGAAAACGTAGGATGTTGTCTGGTAGATGGGAACACTCCTCGATCCGGTGGCCGGGTCGGGTTTTTGTCCGGCATGAACCTGAAGAGTGTCGAACCTGTATTTCTTTTCTTTCATTATTGTTTCCTCCCTATTATTTGACTGGTCTAAAGCAAACCCCATTAAACCTAAACAATACTTCCTCTAGCCATGCCTGCCTCTTTTGCCATCCTCATTCAGCCTTGATCACCTTTTCAGGATAACCGATGAGATCCTTAACAACCTCACCTGCAATAATCAACCCAGCCACCGGGGGTACGAAGGACATGCTCCCGGGAATTTGCTTTTTTGTGCTTTCCTCTTCACTTTTCATAGGCTTTATGGGAGGCTCGGCAGAATAAACAACCTTCAGGGCATCTATTCCTCTGCTCTTAAGTTCTCTTCGCATCACCTTGGCAAGCGGATCCACCGATGTACTGTAAATGTCGGCGACCTTAAAGCATGTGGGATCCATTTTATTACCGGCCCCCATACAGCTAATGACGGGAATTTCACTCTTTTTCGCCTGTACGATGAGATCTATCTTGGCAGTTACCGTGTCCACTGCGTCCACAATATAATCATAGTCATCCTGAAGCAGTTCAGGTGCGGTATCCGGCAAATAAAAGGCCTGGTGGATTGTTACCTCAGCCTCCGGGTTGATCTCAAGAATGCGCTCTCTCATCACTTCCACCTTGGGTCTGCCCAAGGTTTTTCGGGTGGCAATCAACTGGCGGTTGAGGTTTGTCAGACTGACCACATCGTTATCCACCAGTACAAGTCTTCCTATGCCCGCCCTTGCAAGACCTTCAACAACGAAAGAGCCCACGCCTCCAATACCGAAAACAGCTACTTTACTCCGCTTAAGCCTGGCCAGAGCTTCTTTCCCAATCAATAATTCAGTACGGGAAAATTCATGAAGCATTTCCCAATCCCCTCACAAGAATTTTTCTATTGAACCTCATTTCAATTCACCGAGATTATACGGGGTTTCCTGATAGACATAATAGTTCAGCCAGTTGCAAAACAGCAGGTTTGCATGCCCCCTCCACCTCACCACGGGTTCTTTGGTCGGGTCATCGTCAGGATAGTAGTTTTTCGGAACGTGAATCTTCATTCCCTTTGCGATATCCCGATCGTATTCAGATTTCAGTGTGAGGGGATCATATTCGGAATGCCCTGTAACAAATATTTGTCTGTCATCCCGAGATCTGATGATGTAAGTCCCTGCTTCATCAGACTCAGACAGTATTTCCAGATCCGGAACCCTATTCACATCTTCCCTCCGTACCTCCGAATGCCTTGAATGAGGCGCATAGAATACATCGTCAAACCCTCTTAACAGCTTGACGTTTTTCACATTAACCCGATGCTCGAAAACACCGAAGATTTTTTCATCAAGAGGGTATTTAGGTATATTGTAGAAATGATAAAGGCCGGCCAGAGCAGCCCAGCAGATATACATGGTGCAATATACCCGATTCCGGCTCCAGTTCATTACCTCTTTGAGTTCATCCCAATAGTCCACATCCTCAAAGTCCATGCGCTCCACTGGAGCCCCTGTAATGATCATTCCGTCAAAGGCCTCATCCTTTACATCATCAAAGGTTTTATAAAAATTTCTTAAATGCTCCTCGGGTGTGTGTTTGGATGTGTATGTGCGAGGATGTAAAAGTACGATGTCAACTTGCAGAGGAGAATTCCCTATCAGTCTCAGCAACTGAGTTTCGGTAACGATCTTGGTGGGCATTATATTAAAGATAGCAATTCTCAATGGACGTATATCCTGATGAATCGCCCTTTCCTCAGTCATAACAAAGATATTCTCATTGGTCAGTGTCTCATATGCCGGCAGGTTGTCCGGTATGTTAATTGGCACTATCTTCACAACTCCTTACAGATACTATGCTTATAGATTTACTGTGGTTTAGATTATATCATGCTGGATTTCCGATTGCCAAGAGCAATTCCTATAAATTTACTATGAATTTTAATTGTTCTTTTGTCATTATGTATTTACATCTTATTGTAATTACATCAAATGTAAGATAGAGTACACCGATCCATGAGATTGTTTCATCCATTCTTCCCCGTAAATCACTTATTCCCACATCCCACTTCTCATCTTTCACTTCATCATAGGTACGAATTCCTTTTCCGCTTTGCGCCATTGCCGGTACAGGATGATGATCCCAATGGCTCCAATGGTGGCAAGACCAATTATATCTGCGTTCGGCGAAGGGATATAATTACCGATAACCTGCGGAATACCGTTCCAGAGCCCATGAAGCACCGATACAGTCAGATAGGCATAGATAACCTTATGATTGATATAAAATCTTCCGGCAACGCTTTCATTCAACAGGATCCCTGAAAAAATGGCTGTCCAGGTACCATGACCCACCGGCGCAGTGATCCCGCGCAGCAAAGTGATCAACACTGTATAGGATAGACTGCCGCCTGTCCGCATGAAGGCGGAAAAGGCATAGCCGGTGCTCTCGAAGGCGGCAAATCCCATTCCTGCTGCGGCGCCGAGAATAATCCCGTCCTTGTAGGAGTTATAGTGTCTGCGCATTGCTATGATTACTACACCGATGATCTTTGCAAGTTCCTCAATGAACCCCACAATAAATGATGAACTGAATGTAAGGGACGTTATAAAGAACGGTTCAATCAACGCAGCGGTGATGGTACCGAGGATGCCCCCGTAAATAAAGCATAAAGCGGTGGCTGTCATGCTTACGCTGAATATACCCCGCCGCTCATAGAAGAACGATACAAAGGAAACCGGCACAAGGAAATTTCCTACAAAAACCAATGTTGTGACAAGATGAGGGTTCCCTGTGTATTGCAGAACCTTCAGCGTAGCGATGTACATGACCGTACCCGCCAGTAATATCTTGAGCCAGAAATCCTTTCTGGCTCTTTTTCTCCTTCCTGCTGTGTAACCGTAATTCTTCACTTAAGCCTCCTGACAAACATAAGTGGTCTGGCAGCTTTACATATTTGGGGGCAAATTTCAAGTCAGATCTTAATTATAGAATGGTCAATTTGGTATTTTTAATTCGGCAAAATGATCCGGCCTTTAATTTAATAGGCTATAGAAAATTAAAAGAGCCCATAATGGTATATGGGCTCCAATAAGCAGCTATATTCAATTTCCGTGATATGTATGGATCATGCCTTTTTTAGAGTCTTATTATATGAGGCATAGGCAAAATAGCCGTAAATCAACAGTGCAAACAGGGCACTCCAGCTAAGATAGCCACCGTATTCCCAGAAGAAGCCCTGGAACAGATTTACAATGGCAATGATAGCACGTACGCCAAGCCCTATCATCAATGCCTGGAAGTTCGCATTAGCCAAGCAAAGTACAATGCCAAGCATAAAGACATAAAAAATCAATGCATTGATAAAACTTCCAAGGCTGATGATATCACCTAGCAGCATCAATGCAACCGATACATACAAAATGATCATATCAAAGGACAGTAACGCAGAGAAAAACGGCTTACCTTCCAGGTATTTTTTTAGTTCCCCACTAACATTCTCAATCACAGAAATTACCTCCTGATTATATGATTTGATCCCCATTATACACTATGTTTGCAGTATTATCCATATAATTATTATGTTTTTTGTGAATTTCACCGAGTTTTTCATCTTCAAACAAGCCTGATTCGTATCAATTACAGCCTTTAATATTCAAAGGATTTATGTATAATAAGAATCGTTATGCAAAAGCCCGCCTGGAGGAAACAAATGAAATCTGAGAAGCATAAAAACAAGCGGATAGGTCTGCGCTTTGCCTGGCTTGCCCTGATCCCTCTCAGCATATTGATCAGATGGCTTTTCAGCCAGTCTCCCTCTACAGTGGAAAACTTATATTCCCAGGGTATTTATCCGGTTATCATGAAACCCATCAGCAGACTGACCGGTATGATACCCCTGTCTTTATGGGAATTGTTCATAATATTTATGGTGATCTTTATCCCTGTCGCAATCATCTGGCTCATTGTCAGATGCGTAAAAAGCAGAAGCTTTTCCCTGGTCATAGGATTCCTGGCCAATGTCGCCATGATAGTTTCCATCTGGTTCTTTCTCACCACAGTGCTTTGGAATCTAAACTATGAAAGAAAGCCGTTCTCGGAGCTGTCCGGGCTTGATGTTCAGCCCTCATCGGTTGAGGAACTGTATGATCTCTGCCAATGGCTGATTGAGAATACCAATAGGTTAAGAGAACATGTGGAAAAAGACGAGAATGGAATAATGAAAGTATCGGGTGGATTTCAATCTGTTCGCGACAGAGCCCAGATAGGTTACGACATAGCCTCCAGAGAATACCCCTTTTTACAGGGCAGATATGGAAAACCAAAGAAGGTTCTGTTTTCACGGGTTATGTCTCACACCAATATCATTGGAGTTTATAGTGTGCTCACAGGTGAGGCAAATATTGACATCGATATTCCCGATATGGAAATCCCGTCCACAGTCATGCATGAAATGGCTCACCAGCGAGGTTTCGCACGGGAAGACGAGGCCAATTATATCGCATGGGTAGCCTGTATGTCCCATCCGGATGCCGATTTCAGGTATTCCGGTTCGGCCATGGCTCTCCAGTATGCCATGAATGCTCTCTATTCCGTCAACCCGGACAAGTATTTTGAGCTGGCAAAAAACTACAGCCTTGGCTACTATAATGACCTGAATAACCTACAGGCTTATTGGAAGCAATTTCAGGGTCCGGCTAAAAAGGTAGCAAATCAGATGAACGATACCTACCTGAAGCTTAATGGCCAGGAGGACGGCGTACAAAGCTATGGCAGGATGATCGATCTGCTCCTGGCCGAGAGGCGAAAAATGCTTAGAGGTAAAAACCGGGGTTAAATCCCGGTTTTTTGTTCGGATTTGCCTGTGTCGGGATCATCCAGGAGCATTCCGCAATGGCCACAGGATCCGGTATAGTCCTGAATATTTCCGCATATCATACATTGGTATTTACCAGGACATATTTCTCGGGAGTATTTCTCTTTGCACACATGTTCCTTGCTGTCATTTCCCATCTCCCGTCCGCAAAGCCGGCATATTGCCATTGTCTGCACTTCCCCGCATCACTTCAGGCATCTCCGGTATCATTCTATTCCCGTGGGTCGGTATTAATGACCCCGGCCCTGGCTGAACCTGCCGTAGAAGACTATTTATTGTCAGCTACATCTCCTTCATCATTCTTTTCAGTATCCGCTTCGAATCTCTTTATGTAACAACGTCTCCTTCTGTTTATGCGCCTGTCAAAATTTCGCCACATGGAATGTACGGCATGATTGGTTTCAAGTTCGGGCGAAGCTATAGCATGAACCACACCGTTTCGAATAGCAGTTTTTGTTAGTTCGCTCAACAATACATAGGGCACCCCTTTGGAGCGAAGCTCGGGTCGAATGGCAATCAAATATAGATCCAGTGTATCATTCTTCTTGATAGCTTTGAGAAAATGGATGAAACCGAAGGGGAAAAGCCTTCCCTTAGACTTGCGGGCAGCATTGGTCAAGGAAGGGAAAATAATTCCAAAACCAGCTAAACGGTCGTTCTCATCCTGTATAAAGCATACATAATCAGGGTTCATGAACGTAAAATACTGTTTGACATAGCATTCCACCTGCTTGTCAGTCAGAGGTACGGTACCGTAAAGATGCTCATATCCCACATTGATAAGATCAAAGACTTCCTTGACATAAGGAAGAACATCCTTGGATTTTTTAACGGGGACAACCCTCAGCTTATACTTCTCCATTGCCCTCGCAGCAAGGGATTCTATCTTCTTCACAACATCAGCCTCTGGCATTTTGATGTCAAGCTCAATCCATTCTGCATCCTTTACATAGCCATGGGCTTCAATATGCTTCATATAATAAGGGTGGTTGTAGATGGTTATAAAGGTTCCTATTTCGTCAAATCCTTCTATCAGCATGCCTTGTTTATCAAGATCACAGAATCCCAAAGGCCCGTGGACTGCCTTGAGCCCCTTTTCCCTGGCCCAGCCTTCCACTGCATCAAACAAGGCTTTTGATACCTCAAGGTCATCGATAAAATCAACCCAGCCAAACCGGGCATAGGGTTGGCCCCATTTTTCGATGAAGCTGTGGCTGATAATCCCCGCAATACGACCTGCAATCTTACCATCCTTATATGCCAGCCAGTACTCGGCCTCACTGAACTCAAAAGCAGGATTCTTATTCTTGTCCAGGGTGAACTTCTCATCTAAAATAAGGGAGGGCACCCAGTAGGGATTATCCTTGTAGAGAGTAAACGGGAACTTAATAAATTGATTGAGTTGTCGCTTTGTTTGAACCTTTACGATTTCTACCAATTTTCAACACGCCCCTTGAACAGTTTATTTCAAATATAGTGCTCTAAAATATAGTACCAGTATATCACTGGCCACTTTTGACCGCAACACGGGCAAAAGGCAGGCAGCCGCACGAGGATTTAATCTGTCCCATCTGTCAGAATGGACATAAGAAAAGCCCTGTGAGGCTTATTTCTCCTTCAACATGGGCTTATAAATGCATCGTCTGTCCAGGGACCAGACAGGCTCGGAAAAGCTTCCACCTTCAACGTTCTTTGTTGCATTCTGATAGTCATAGACCCTGGCATCAATCATATCTATATGGTGCAATAACTCGGCTTCAATAAATGCGGGTTTTTTAGGACTGCCATAGTCGGCTTCATAGTGGTGGCTGACAACCATATGCTTTAAAAGAAGAATGACCTCATCAGAGGCACCGGTTTCCCTGCCGGTTCTGTCAATCTCCTCAACCCCCATGATAATATGACCCAATAATTGCCCTTCCTTTGTGTAATCGGCAATCCCCAATTCGTTGGCGTCAAGTTCCCCGATTTTAGAAAGATCATGGATTATGACGCCTGCAAACAAAAGGTCGGTATTGATCCCTTCATAAACACTGCTGAGGGCCTCTGCGGATCGTAACATCCGCACTATGTGGTATAATAGTCCGCTTCTGATGGAATGATGCAGGGATTTCGCCGCAGGCCAGTATATCAGCTTATCTTCTTTTTTATCCAGCATGGCCATGACAATATTACGGATTTCGGGTGATTTGATTTTTGCAGTATAGGCATATACCTCTTCCAGCATCTCTTCAGGCTGACGTGGAGCCGACTGCACAAATTCGGTGATGTGCCTTTGATCCTCCTCATCGGCAATCCGCATCTTTGCAATATTCAACTGCAATGTATCGCGCCAGGAATCTACCCTTCCGTTTACATAGAACAGCTTATTTGGAACAAGGGTTTGATACTGATCTTCACCAGCATCCCACCATTTGGCAGGTATCTCGCCCGTGTTGTCTGAAAGGGTTATATCTATATATGACTTCTTATTTGAAGAAACCTTGATCTCCGCATTCTTTAATATGTAGATACCATTGATGGTTTCTCCAGCCTTCAATTCTGAAATCTTGATTCCTTCAAATCTCATAATGCTCCTCCCCGTAACGGAGTAAGACTAAATGTCCCATATGGCCACTACACGGTATTCCAGCTTGTGGGACAGATCCACTTCCTTGCCGTTTCTAATGGTATGTCCGTTTTCGTCCATTACCACCCGCACCACCGGTCTGTTGGGAAAGTAGGGATTATACTCCGATACAAGTCCTTTCTCGCCGGAATTGAGGATTACAGCCGTACCAACGGGATAATAAGCTATGTGCCTGACAAAGGCGTCCAGGAGATTCTTATCAAAATGCTTGCCTCCCAGGGAAAGCAGATAGTCCAGTACATCGTGGGGCATCATTTTTCGCCTGTAAACCCGATCGGTGGTCAGCGCATCATAGACATCGGCAATAGCTACAATTCTTGCAGGCACCTGTATGTCGCTGCCCTTGAGCTTTTTTGGATAACCGCTGCCGTCCAGCCTCTCATGATGTGATAATGCGATATCACAGGCATCTCGGCTGATTTTTTCTGAATTATTCAGAATCTCATAACCATACTGAGTATGCCTTTTGACTTCATCATATTCGGCACTTGTAAGGCTGCCGGGTTTCTTAAGAATGGTGTCATCAATCATGATCTTGCCAAGATCATGAAGCAGGGCTCCTATACCAAGATCACGGAGGCTGTCTCCCTTCATGCCTATTCCGAGACCGGTCACTATGCTTATAACGCTTACATTGACACTATGGGAGAAGGTATATTCATCAATGGAACGTACATCACAGAGGCTTGCCACTATTTCTTCGTTATTAAGGATGTTGGAGATAAGCTTTTCGACGATTTCTCCTACCTTTTTGGCATCCACCGACACCTTGACCGACGGAGAGGTCATCAAATTTTTAACCTGAGCTTTTACCTCGGTAATAACCTCTTCCCTGATAAGCTCAGGGATTGATATTCCCTCTGAGTAGGGGTCTTCAATGTAGATTTCGGTAATTCCATAGTTAAGAAGTTTATCCTTATGTTCACGGGTCAGTCTGACACCGGATGATAGCAAAACAACACCATCAAGAGTATGAATGGCTCGTGCTACAACAACACCGGTCTGAGCTTTATCCAGACGCACTTTTCTCAACGCTAACCCTCCTGGAACAATTCATATCAACTCATCTGCTAATGCTAATTTGTATTTATCCAAAAGCAGCCCTGTGTAAACAGCGGCAGCAGTTAAAATCAATATAAAATACCGCCGCCATTATTTGTATCTCTTTACAATACTTAATATCGGTTTAATCAAGTAATGGCTTAATAACACTTAATACATCCTGCTTTAAACCGTGCAATTCTTCTCTGGCACTATCATCTGTGTTGCCGGAAACACCGTAATATATCTTAATCTTGGGTTCGGTTCCCGAAGGTCTGATGCAGAACCAGGAACCAGACTTCATTTCAAAATAGAGCACATTGGATTTGGGCAGGTTCAAAGGCTCAGTATCACCAGCTTCTAAATCTCTTCTGATGCCAATCAGGTAATCCCTGATGGCAGCAACCCGAGACTTGCCGAATGAATGGGGCATTTTTTCCCTCAAGGTTTCCAGAGCCTCTTGAATCTTTTCCGCTCCTTCCTTACCCGTCAAAGTAAAGGTGTCTATATCCTCCTTATAATACCCGTATTTATTGAATAGTTCCACCAGTCCGTCGTACAGGGTCATACCCCTTGACTTATACCAGGCATAGACCTCAGCAATCAACATGGAGGCTACAACCGCATCCTTATCCCTGGCATGGGTCCCGGCAAGATAACCGTAGCTCTCTTCAAATCCAAACATAAATTTCTTCTTTCCTGAATCATCCAAAAGCCGGATTTGCTCACCGATAAACTTGAATCCGGTAAGAACCTTAACAAGCTCCACACCATAATGACGGCAGATTCTTTCAGCCAGATCGCTGGATACAATGGTAGTTGCCGCAAAAGCGTTCCCGGGAAGATCATTGAGCTTCTGTTTCTGGGAGAGGATGTATTCCAGAAGCAGGCATCCTATCTGATTACCTGTAAGAATCACATACTCACCCTTCTCATTTCGTATAACAACGCCTGCTCTATCCGCATCCGGATCTGTTCCTATGATCAGGTCCACATCCTCCCTGGCAGCGATATCCATGGCAAGCTCAAAGGCGGATCTGTCCTCGGGATTGGGGTATTTGACGGTTGAGAATTCAGGATCGGGATCCTTTTGTTCCTTCACAACCGTAACCTGTTCAAACCCGATCTCATCAAGAATTCTTAATACCGGGACACTTCCTGAACCGTGGAGGGGTGTATAAACCAGTTTGGCGGTCTTTCCTATCTCACGGCAGATCTCAGGATTGACACTTACCTTCTTCAGCGCTTCCATGTATGCATCATCAATCTTTTGACCGATGAGCTCCAAAAGCCCCTTCTCTTTTGCCTCTTTCTCTTCCATGAAGGGAATGGAGGCTATGTCTGAAATAGCATTAACCTCTTGTATAACCTTATCGCTTTCACTGGGCGGAAGCTGCCCCCCATCACTTCCATAGGCCTTAAACCCGTTGTATTCCTTTGGATTGTGGCTTGCGGTGATGACCACACCGGCGGCACATCCTAAGAACCTCACCGCGAAGGAAAGCTCAGGTGTTGGGCGCAGGCTGTCAAACAGATAGGCTTTGATACCATTTGCAGCGAAAACCAAAGCCGATTCCAAAGCGAATTCCCTTGAGAACCGACGGCTGTCATAGGCAATAACAATGCCTTTCTCTTTCTCACCGGGCTGTTTGGCAATGGTATTGGCAAGCCCCTGGGCTGCTTTCCTGATAATGTATTTATTTATACGGTTGGTGCCGGCTCCTATGAGACCGCGCATTCCGCCTGTACCGAATTCAAGCACCTTATAAAACCTGTCTTCAATCTCTTTCTCATTACCACTGATAGCTATTAGCTCTTTTTTTGTTTCATCATCAAAGTACGGATTATTCAGCCAATAGTTGTACGTCTCTTTGTAGCTCATACTCTATCTCCTTCATCAGCTAATCTATACTTTATCTTTTTATCAAGAGGATAAGCCGGCCATTTGCCGTGAAGTTCTACCGGCTTACCCGGTTCTTTCATCTTCGGGGACTGACAATGAGCTTCATTGCGGTACGCTCTTCTCCATCCACTATGATTTCTGAAAATGCAGGTACGCATACTAATTCAATTCCCAGGGGTGCAAGAAACCCTCTGGCTATGGCGACAGCCTTTACTGCCTGGTTCAATGCGCCGGCTCCAATGGATTGTACTTCGGCAATACCTTTTTCTCTAACCATACCCGCGATGGCTCCTGCCACCGAATTGGGATTGGATCTTGAAGAGACTTTCAAAATGTCCATCTGTGATCAACCTCCACAAATAAATAGATGCGTTTCATAGCTTGATAAAATCTGCAATTCTCTGTATGTTCGTTGCTTTTTTACTCTTAGGATCAATCGTGACCATGACGGCATTGAATAAGGCTCTTCCGGATGCGGGCTCAAATCGCGATGGCAGACCAGAGATGAATTTTCTGATAATCTGCTCCTTGCTCACCCCAATTACCCCATCGGCGGGTCCTGTGAATCCCACATCAGTTATATAGGCTGTTCCTTTTTCCAGGATCTGTTCATCAGCTGTCTGTACATGGGTATGAGTTCCCACAACACATTCCGCACGTCCATCCAGATAATGCCCCATGGCTATTTTCTCACTGGTAGCCTCAGCATGGAAATCAATCAGGATGGCATCTGCCTGACCCTTCAGGTTCTGAATCTCCCTGTCGGCGGCCTGAAACGGACAATCCACATGATTATCCATATAGACCCGACCAAGCAGGTTGACCAGCCCCAGCCTGAAACCATTGTTTTCAAGAATAATCCTACCCTTCCCCGGAACCCCCCTGGGGTAGTTGGCCGGGCGAATGATGCTCATTCCCGAATCAATGATGTTCATGACCTCTTTGCGTGCCCATGTATGATTCCCCATGGTTATGGCATCGACACCGCAGGAAAGGATATCCTGTGCGGTGTTATAGGTTATTCCCTTGCCACCTGCCGCATTCTCACCATTGACAATGATAAAATCAGGCCTGTCTTTGCTCCTGATTTTTTCAACCTGTATTCTTAGCGCTATCCGTCCCGCTTCACCAAAGATGTCACCTACAAATAGGACTTTCAACGATTTCTTCCTTTCTGGCGTGTAAGGCATCTGGCAACTATTTTGACCAAGGCCTTCAGCAACGGTGGAATCAAAAGTCAGGAAGCGTATTCACGCTTCCTGACAAACTGCTATTTAGCATATTCAACTGCCCGGGTTTCCCTGATGATATGAACCTTGATCTGACCCGGATAGTCCATTTCGTTCTCAATTTTCTTGACAATATCCCTTGCGACCATAATCATGCCATCGTCGTTGACCAATTCTGGTTTGACCATAATCCTTACTTCCCTTCCGGCTTGTATAGCAAATGACTTGTCAACCTCCGGGAATGAGCTGGCTATCTCCTCCAGCTTCTGCAAACGTTTTACATAAGTTTCCAGCGTTTCTCTTCTTGCGCCGGGTCTTGCACCCGACACTGCATCTGCGGCCTGAACCAGCACCGCCACAACTGATGTGGCTTCAACATCTCCATGATGCGCCATGACCGCATTAACAACTTCCTCCGATTCCTTGTACTTTCTGCACAGATCGGCACCGATGGTCACATGGGTTCCTTCAACCTCGTGGTCAACAGCCTTTCCGATGTCATGAAGAAGACCTGCACGCTTCGCAAGAGTCACATCTTCTCCCAGTTCGGCTGCCATAAGACCTGCCAGGTGGGATACCTCAATGGAGTGCATGAGCACATTCTGACCATAACTTGTACGATATTTCAGTTTACCCAACAGCTTGATCAGTTCAGGATTCAAGCCAAGGACACCGGTCTCAAATGTTGCGCGTTCGCCTTCCTCACGGATGGTATTCTCCACTTCCTTGCGGGCCTTCTCGACCATTTCCTCGATACGGGCCGGGTGGATTCTTCCATCGATGATCAGCTTTTCAAGTGCGATTCTCGCAATCTCCCTGCGAATTGGATCAAACCCTGATAAAATTACAGCTTCAGGTGTATCGTCGATGATCAGATCTATACCTGTAAGCGTCTCCAGGGTTCTGATGTTGCGACCCTCACGGCCAATGATCCTGCCCTTCATCTCATCGTTGGGCAGAGCCACTACCGAAACGGTTATCTCCGAGGCATGATCTGCAGCGCACCTCTGAATGGCACAGGCCAGAACCTCCTTGGACTTCTTGTTGGCTTCGTCCTTGGAGCGATCAATAATGTCCTTGACCATGATGGCTGCTTCATGTTTGACTTCGCTTTCAATGCTGCTAAGCAGGTATTGCTTGGCTTCATCCACCGTCAAACCTGAAAGGCTCTCAAGCTTTTCTATCTGCTTCTGGTAGATCTCATCGATTTCAGCCTTCTTGGCTTCAATTTCTTGAATCTGCCTGTTCAGCGCTTCATCTTTCTTTTCCAGGACATCCATCTTCTTTTCGAGGGTTTCGTCCTTCTGCTGAAGACGTCTTTCGGTTCTTTGAATCTCGGATCTGCGTTCCCGAACTTCCCTCTCCAGATCAACTCTGCTTTTGTGGATCTCCTCGCGAGCTTCAATCAGAGCCTCACGCTTTTTTCTCTCTGCAACTTTCTCAGCTTCACTTACCAAACGTTGGCTTTCTTTCTCAGCACTTTCGATCTCGGCTTCTGCCACACGTTTTCTATGTTCAACTCCCTTTCGGAAGGATATAAGTGAACCAATTATCGCAATAATTATTCCAATAACCAGACCTATAACTAATTCTATCTCACTCACCTCCTTTGCTTTTGTTTTCTTCATTCAGAATTCATCATCAATAAAGCAAACGGATTTCACTTCATACTTCAATACAGATCCCGGATCGGGATCCCGACCAATCTGCTAAAGATTGCAGCGAAGGACTGGGTGAAATCGGTATTCTGCAAAACTGCAACATCAAAAGATGTTGCAGCATGAAAGAAAAGCTGGCTTCACTTTCATGTAAGACCCTTGCAGTAAGGACCATGAAATGGCTGCTCAACAGTAAAAATATTGAATGCCATTATGCAATCATTGTATACATTTTTAAATTTGGTGTCAAGAAATCATAACTTTTTTGTATATCCTAACCACTATTATATATCCATAAAAAAGCTGAATATTTTATCCGCCAAACCACGTATATTTTCATGGGCGAAATCCGGATAAATCAGCATATCCTTTTTGGCCTCAATCTTGTTATATGCCGCAAACTGGGTTGATGGCGGGCATACTGTATCCATAAGACCCACGGTCCACAGGGTTTCGCCCTTGATCCTCGGAGCCAGATTCTGGATATCAATATAACCCAGCCTGGTAAAGATCTCATCCTCCCTTTCGTGAAGGGGATCAAAGCGCCTGAAATAGTACCTCAGCTCCTCATAGGCTGCCACATCCAGATCCAGATCCCATACCCTTTTATAATCGCTCAAAAAGGGATATACCGGAGCAAGCTTCTTTATCCTGGGTTCAAGAGCGGCACATGCAACCGTCAGGGCACCACCCTGAGAAGCACCGGTAGCTCCTGCCCTGTTCTCATCCACCTCTGGAAAGCCCAGGACGATATCAGCAAGCTTTGCAGTATCCAGGAACATATGCTTGTAGAACAGATCCTTTGGGTCACCGTCGAGACCTTTGATAAAATGGCATTTAAAGGTGGTTCCCTTTGTCCGGCTCCGGTCCTCGGACAATCCCCCCTGTCCTCGACAGTCCAGTGCAGCCACACAGAATCCGGCAGCGACATAACTCAATTTGTCAGTCCAGTCCCCTGAGTCGACCGAGTATCCATGAAACATCAGTATAACCGGGCATTTCCCTTTTCTATTTGCCGGTCTTACATACTTGGCATGAATTCTGGATCCTCCGGTACCGTCAAAATACAGATGAAAGCATTCGGCAAAATCGGTCTGGAACTCTGCCGGTATCAGCTCCAGATCATGGGGTGTTTGTCCCATCTCCTTTAGTGCCTCATCCCAATACTCATCAAAGTCCCAAGGCCTGGGATTTATCCCGTTATATCTTTTCAGTTCTTCAAGGGGCATATCAAATATAGGCATAATTCTCATCCTCTCGCATTGACCTTTATACCGCTCCGCAATTATTCCGGCACATATGCTGCGGGTGTATATCGTTCGGTCAGTCCTCTTTCTTTGGAAGGCTTGTGATTTCCCTGAAAGCCTTGACAGTTCTTAATGATGCGAAATCGTGGGATGCCTTTGCTCTCAGCTTCAGTCCGGGATTGATCTGAAAAGACTGGGACAGAAAAGCGATGGCCGCCTTCACATCTCCGGAAAGCGCGGAAATACGAGCCAGGCCATATAGTATTTCATCATCGTCTGGCTTGATTCGCAGTCCTTCCTTGTAAAGCCTTGCGGCTTCACTATAGTTCTTTAATGCTATGGCGGCAGAAGCCCAGTTATAGTAGAGTGCAGGGTCATCAGGTGTTATCTTCTGCGCCCGTTTGAAGGCCGAGACCGCTTCCTCATAATGCTTGACCATCATCAGAGTCACGCCCAGATTATACTGGATGAGGTAAGACTCCGGATGCTCGCTGGAGGCCTCCTCATACACATGAATCGCATCATAAATCCGGTCTTTGGAGATATAGATCTCCGCCAGGAGATTATAAGCCATTTCCAGTTTTTCATCCCCATCCAGGGATTTGGTCAGGCAATCTATAGCCTTATCGTTTTTCCCCTGAGCATCCAGTATGGAAGCCATACTGTAGAGCGCCCTGCTATGTCTTGGATTTATGTCAGCAGCCACTTTAAAACTGGATAAGGCCTCCTCGGTTTTTCCCTCCTGCCTCAGGGCAAAACCCAGGCGAAAGTAAACATCGTCATCCTGAGGAAGGATTTGGATCAGTTTCCTGTAAGCCATTTCGGCTCCCTTCCAGTCACCGGTTTTTCTGCAGACCTTGCCGAGAAGATCCCATGCCTCCATGAAGTCTGGCTGGCTTTCGATGATCTTCTCAAGATGGTATTTACACTCCATATCCCGGTTCTTTTCATAACAGATACCGGCAATCAGATACCGGAGCCTTACATCATCCTTTTCCTCCAATGCCTTGCGGATATGCTTTTCTGCCTCTTCCAGGTTTTCTAAGGCAAGATAGGCCTTTGCTATATTGATATCGGTCTCCCTTATATCAACCACATACTTTGTGGCCTTTTTTAGGTGTATTATAGCCAACTCGTATTTTTTCAGTGCATAGTAGCACATGCCGTATCCGAAATGCGCCATGGCATACAGCTCATTCTTATTCCAGGCGTCTTTTTCCCCGCTCTCCTCTTCCATGACTTCACCGGTTTCATGGACTGCTTTGCTGCTTAGCAGGTCAAGAGTGTTTTTGTGCCATTTCAGGGCTTCTTCATATTCTTCCAGCCTTCTTAAAAGCCAGGCTGTGTTATAGACGATACAGGGATTATCACAAGCAATTCCCGACAGGATTCTGTAGCTTGCCAGCGCTTCCTCAAGTTTCCCCTTCTCAATGAGTTTATGGGCTACACGTATCTGATTCATGAAATGCTTTTTGAAGGGCTTGTCCTTGATGGAAAGCGAGGCCGAAATCATGCCTGTTTGTGCCTCACCGCCCCAGTCCAGGGCTTCTGCTACAAAACCTCTGTACTTTCCTGTGTAAGCATCCTTTTCCGGCTTCTGGACCAGGGGCGAGATGATGCCCCTCTCCTTAATCCTCCGCCTCATGCTTATATAGTCATGCACAAAAAAAGCCGATGGAAAAACAATACCCAAAAGAATTAAAGCCATCTCAAAAACGGGCACAAGGAAGGTCTTGTTAATAAAGGCCAATACTCCCGCTGTCAGGATACAAAGCTGAAACATAAAAACCGCAGCGGTCAAAATGGTTGTGCGCCTTATGAATCTCAGCCCCATGTAAGCTGTCAGAAGCAGGATCAGGATATTCATAAAGGCCAGAAATACATTAAGCCCTCCGGACACTCCTGCATAAGGGGTCATACCTCATCCTCCGCATGGCTACTCATTTTCATTTCTTCCCAGCGCTCTCTAGTGATCAGAACCCTTCTGGGCTTGCTGCCCTCATAGCCGCTGATGATGTTTCGCTCAGCCATCTGGTCGATGATCCTTCCCGCCCTTGCGTATCCTACCTTGAACTTCCTTTGAATAAAGGAAACAGACGCCTGACCACAATCAATAACCGCCTCTATGGCCTGCGGAAGCAACTCATCAGTGCTGTCATCGGTATTTTCCTTACTGCTGCTGGAATCATCATTGATATTTTCAATAATCTCTTCATCATAGAGAGCCTTCATCTGATTCTTAACAAAATCCACGGTCAATTCTACTTCTTTATCCGATACAAAGGCACCCTTGACGCGTATCGGCTTTGGAACACCAACCGGATAGTACAGCATGTCCCCCTTGCCAAGCAGCTTTTCAGCTCCTGCCATATCCAGGATTGTTCTGGAATCCACCTGGGAGGAAACGGCAAAGGCTATGCGTGAAGGAATATTGGCCTTGATAACCCCTGTTATGACATTCACAGAAGGACGCTGGGTGGCTATAACAAGATGCATGCCCGCTGCTCGCGCCATTTGAGCCAGCCTGCATATGGAATCCTCCACATCATGGGGAGCAACCATCATAAGATCTGCAAGCTCGTCAATAATTATAACAATCTGCGGGAGCTTTTCGCCCTCACCGGCTTCCTCTATGGAGGCGTTATAGCCCAAAATATCACGAACACCACGGTCGGCAAAGAGCTTGTATCGGGTTGTCATTTCGGAAACAGCCCATCTGAGGGCGCCAGCCGCTTTATTCGGATCGGTCACAACGGGAATCAGTAGATGAGGAATTCCGTTATAAACCCCCAGTTCCACTACCTTGGGGTCGATCATGAGCAGCCGGACATCATCAGGGGTTGACTTATATAACAAACTTATGATGATGGAGTTGATGCACACACTCTTACCCGAGCCTGTTGCCCCCGCTATCAGGATGTGTGGCATCTTTGCAAGATCAACCACGGTGTTCTCACCGGTAATATCCTTTCCCAGGGCTACTGCCAGCCTGGATTCATGCTGAGCGAACTCCGGGGATTCAAGTACACTGCGAAGGCTTATTGGGGCTACCTCCTTATTGGGAACCTCAACGCCAATGGCCGCTTTTCCGGGTATGGGGGCTTCTATGCGAACACCGGAGGCCGCAAGGTTAAGAGCAATATCATCGGTCAGGTTCACGATCCTGCTGACCTTCACGCCTGGAGCCGGCTGCAGCTCATAACGAGTAAACGCTGGACCGATGGATACATTGACCACCTTGGCTCCTATTCCAAAGCTTTCCAGAGTGTATTCAAGCTTTTTGGCATTATCAACAGCGCCGGATTTAAGCCTTCTCATGTTTTTTTCGCTCTCCCTGGATCGGCTCAAAAGCTCCAGCGGCGGAAAAATATATTGTCCTTTATGCTCAGGGTTTGCTATACTTGCGGTTTCACCCACTAAAGGCATATCTTCCTGGTGAACTGTTTTTTGTTGGGGAACCGCTTTTCTTTCCTCAACAGTTTTTACGGGTGTTCTTTCTACGGGAATCTGACCCATGGCCGGTTCATCTCCCAACACCAGCGGCGTATCCTCTTGTTGGATAGATTCAGCCTCAGAAGGTTCCTGGGTCTCTTCTCCCCTTATCTCCTGAAGCGGAAAATCCAGTATTCTGGCACGCCTTTCGGTACGAGGACGTGTTTCAGTTGCGGCAGTTTCACTGGTAGTCTCCTGGAGACTTCTTTCCAAAGCACGGTCACTTCTCTTTTTCCTGACCGCATCCACCACTCCGGTGACAGCTTCAGCCGTTCCCCGGGCAACACTTTTTGCAGCATCCGCCAAAGAAAGCCTTGTTAGGAGCATGGCAGATATGATGGCAAGGGTGATGAGGATGATCATGGTTCCCAGTTTTTTGAATACGAATAGCAGCGGAACTCCAATAATACCTCCGATTACTCCACCTGAAGCAACAAAACCATCCATACCCTTTCCGATGGCGCGTACTCCCTCATGGTAGAAAGTGGTGATGTATTGGCCTACATTCATATTCTGATAGAAGGTGACCTCATGAAGCCCGGCCTGCAGCAATGCTGAAATCAGCGATAAGAGTATCAGTATCAGAGTGGTTTTTCTTGATCTGGAAACTGTCCTTGGCTTGAATATTGTCATGATCCCATATATAAAAGTAATTAGGGGAATAATGTATCCCATCAAGCCAAAAAGGCCGCCCGTCAATCTGCCTATGAGTTCGCCCAAAGGCCCGGCGGCACCGTGAAAATAAATGCTGAGCATCATGATAATACCGGTAACAGCGATAAGAAGCCCGGCGACTTCAGCTTTCAGCCGGCTTTTGTTTGAATTGGTCTTCTTCTTGGATGTTGCTTTTCCAGTTCTCTTTGATTTCTTTTGTACCTTTTTTGGAGACACTTTATTACCTCCGGTTTCCAGCCATTCATCCCCTTAACTATATCATAATAAAATGCTCTTTGACAATGTGTCCAAATCGTGATAATATTTACGATAACCTTACGCAGAACCCTGTGGCGGATCGTCTTTTTTAATTTAAATCTTGCACAGGGGTATGGAATGAAATGATTAAACTGAATATAATCTATAGATAGAGGAGCATTTTCTATGAGTAATCCGGGAGAGGGCGGCGGGTCTGATGATCCCGGTGGAAAGGAGAAATTGCCGAAGGAGTATGATTCCGTTCAATCTGCTGCCTGGTTACACGGTTAACAGCCCTGTAACTGTCGCTGGTCTTTACAGTGGAGAGCTATCGGTAGAACAATATATTCTTGCTATGCAAAGGTATATGCTGCCGTTAACTTAACGACAGCTTTTTTTATCTCTGACTATTGCGAAGGAAAGGAGTGCTTCTTATGAAAAAGCCATTATTTATTGGGTCTTGTGTAGCACTTGTCACACCGTTTACCGAAAACGGGGTCAATTATGAAAAACTTGAGGAACTGATTGAATGGCAGATTAAAGAAGGAACTGATGCCATACTGATTTGCGGGACCACAGGCGAGGCTTCAACCATGCCGGATGAGGAGCATATGGAGGTTCTGCGCTTTGCCGCCGATCGCATCAAAAACCGCGTACATATCATGATGGGAGCCGGTAGCAATGATACCCGCCATGCCATCAAGCTGAGCCAATACTGTGAAAGCATAGGAGCCGGCTCAATTCTGACCGTTACCCCCTACTACAACAAGACTACCCAGGAAGGCCTGTACCAGCATTTTAAGGCCATTGCCGAGAGCATAGACATCCCTGTCGTTCTCTACAATGTACCATCAAGAACCAATTTGAATATCAATCCTGCAACCTTAAAGCGCCTTTCCGAGATAAATAATATTGTGGCAGTGAAGGAATGCAACCTGATGCAGGTCGCTGAAACTGCCTGGCTCTGTGGCGATGAACTGATCCAGTACTCAGGTGAGGATGGCAATGTTCTCCCCTTACTGGCTCTTGGTGGCAAGGGTGTTATCTCTGTGGCAGCCAATATCATTCCGGCCGACATGCACAAGCTTGTTAAAGCCTTTATGGACGGAGACCTCGAGACCAGCAGAAGGATGCAGATCAGGCTTGAACCGTTGGTCAAGGCATTGTTCTGTGAGACAAACCCCATCCCTGTGAAGGCGGCCATGAACCTGATGGGAATGGACGTTGGACGCTGCCGTATGCCCCTTGTGGACATAAGCCAGCAGGGTATGGAAATACTGAAGAAGGCAATGATTGAATACGGACTGATTTAACTGACTTGACTCTTATCTTATCTGATTTATAGCCGGAGGTTGATAAAATGATAAATATACTGCTGAATGGCTGCAACGGAAAAATGGGTCAGAATATTGCCCAATGCGCCAGATTTCGTAACGATCTCGCTATTGTCGCCGGTTTGGACATCTCTCCAAATGAGAGCGCCCCGTTCCCGGTATATACCAACACGTCCGATATCAAGGAGAAAATTGATCTGATCGTTGATTTTTCGCACCCAAATTCTCTGAACAGCATAATAGGCTATGCACTGGAAAAAAAACTTCCCATTGTCATAGCCACCACCGGTTTTTCTGAAGAGCAAAAAAATAGGATTGAAAAGGCTGCTTCTGAAATACCTGTCCTCCTTTCTGCCAATATGTCGCTTGGTATAAATCTTTTGATCCAGTTGGTAAGGATGGCCGTTAAAACCCTGTATGGATCCTTCGATATTGAGATAATTGAGAAGCATCATAATCAGAAGGTGGATGCACCCAGCGGCACTGCCCTTGCCATCGCGGATGCCATAAACGCAGCTATTTCCCCTAACCATATGAAGTATGTTTACGACAGGCATTCCAGCAACCAGAAGCGCACCAGGGACGAGATAGGTCTCCACGCCATCCGGGGAGGCACCATCACAGGCGAGCATACCGTACTGTTTGCAGGCAATGATGAATTGTTGGAAATCAAGCATACCGCCCTGTCCAAAGGTTTGTTAGCTGAAGGAGCCCTTAAGGCTGCAACCTTCCTGCACAAAAAAGAGCCTGGCCTATACAGGATGCAGGATATTTTTAATTCTTGAAGATGAAATGACTATAAAAGGCTGCCGATAATAGGCAGCCTTCTGCTTTAACCTGCGTACATCCCCTATACCTTCCTGTTGAGGTATTTGTCCATAACAGGATTGATCAGGAAATTGATGATGAGCCCCGGCAGGGTAAATCCAAGGAAGAGGTAGAATACATAGGTAACCATCAGAACTATTCCATTAGCAGTTAAGAGAAATATCAGGGTAGGACCGATGATCACCAGGAAACACAGGGCTAAAATCACAAGATTGGGTACAAAACGTGCAAGAGCGAACAGAATGGCATTCTTGTATAAATCCCTGATTCTCAGTTCATAGGTAACCATCATTGGATAGATGTACAATGATGCCATCACGAATAGAACAAATACCATAATGATCAGACCATTGGCTATAGAGAACAGCGCACCGCCATCTGACACCTTTGGATACAGGTATAGATCAAAGACCAGAAAGACCAGTATAAAAAGGTTGATCAGGCTTACTATGATGCCCTGTTTCATATTTTCTTTCATCTTGTCCTTAAAGTCCGACCAGTTGAAAGTGGGTCTCTCATAGGAATAACACCGCAGCAAATAGGTCAACCCTGCCTGGGCAGGACCAACTGTGATAATAGGAATCGCCATAAAGAACATGGCTGTAGGAAAGCCGCTGTCAAACACCAGCATGCTGAATTCAGTAATCGGAATGTTGGCTGCTTCAGGAATGAACAAGGCCACCAGATATACACTCAAAAAGTACGAGATAATAATGGCGGGGATATTAAACACCAAAAACATAAGGTTGACGGTTATCAGTTTCCAGAATTTCCTGTATAACACCCCGAAAAATATAGCCAGGCGGCTCCTGTTATCTTCAATTTTTTCTCCCGGTGCACCTTCAAAAATGGGTTCATCGGCCATTAAACACACCTCTGTCTTTTTTCTCATCTTGTTTATAAAGATTCATTGCTAGTCTTACCGGCATGGTGCTGCACCTATTCGCCGCAGCCAAACCCTAGCTATGAATGGTTCGGCAAGAAACGTTGTAAACGGACATAGCATCACACCATCCGCATAAAAACAGTTTCATTATACCATAATGGCATTACATAGGGGGATAATATTATCAGCCCTATTGATGATTATCTTTCATATTTGAAGAGCAACGTGGTAGAATCATATAGGATTGATTTTTCCGGAGGAAAGAAATGAAACTCTATATAAAGCAAAAGGTTTTTTCCCTTGGGGACAAGTATTATGTATTCAACGAAATGCAGCAGCCTGTATTTGCTGTTCAGGGACGGATATTCTCCATGGGGGCCAAAATTCATGTATTCGATATGACGGGGCAGGAATTATATTTTATTCAGCAGAAGCTTTTCCGGTTCCTTCCCGAATACCATATTTTCGCCGGGGATATTCTCTGTGCCATAGTGAAAAAGGAATTCTCATTTTTTAAGCCCCGCCTTGCCATTCAAAGTCAATACGGGGATTACACAATGGAAGGCAATCTGTTTGGCATGGATTTTACCATCTTCAACAATGGGATTCCTGTTGGTGAGATCCATAAAAAATGGTTTAGCTTTGGAGACAGCTATGAACTGGTGGTTCATGACCCCAATAACGCCGCGTTCTTCAGCACCTTGGTCATCGCCATAGATAATTGCCTCCATAATGAAAGCAGACACTGATCCAGAATGTTCTTTTCCGCTAACAGAAATTGATGTTGACATGGCTCGTTGATGCTTGTATAATAAAACTTGCGCCGAAAAGTGCACCAGAATAGGATATGCGGTCGTGGTGGAATTGGCAGACACGTACGTTTGAGGGGCGTATGCGCGAGCGTACCGGTTCAAGTCCGGTCGACCGCACCAAAACTAAAACCCATCCATGAGGATGGGCTTTTTTGTACTCTTTATTCCGTTTTGCCATTAAGGATTAATGATCCGTCATATCTGCCTTTTCGCCTACTAATACCGGTCCTTCATCCAAGCTTTTATATATTGGATTTTTAATGCTCATAAAGCATGCCACAAACCCGATCATCCCTACAATAAAGAATATGACAGCTATTCCCGAACCACTGCCATATCCGAACAGTGGTGTCAGCACATCCCGCTCAGGAGTAGGTATTGTTACTCGATTCTTTCTATGAGGGGATTCTGCCCTTCTCTTTCCCGATAACTAAACCGCAGGCTGTCCCCAATATCGAAACCATAATCATCAAAGCTTTTCCTGAGATCTTCACTGAGTTGGAAGCTTCGTACAGTACCATCCTTCAGTTCAATCTCGATGAAGTTATTGTCGATCCTGCCATTGAATGTGCCTGAAGCGGTTAGAAGCTCATCCTCCTCCCCCGTGCTGTCTTTATGGTCGGCTTGGTCAACGATCTTGTCTTCGCTGCTACCCGGTACATCGGCTCCTGCCAGATCGATTTCTTCAGCCATTCCTGCTTCCTCAGGTGACACCTGAACCGAATCTTTTTCGGGTTCTTTAGTCAGATCGGCATTTATTTGGGTTTGTGTACTGATAATATAGCCCACCAAACACAGAACCAAAACTATTGTGAGAACAATACCTACCTTGATTTTCATTTTCATTACCTCCAAACATGGACGATCTTAAGAGTGTTATCCCGTTATATATGCTCTGCACAAACTGAACAGGATTCCCCTTTTACATGATTAGACGATGCAAAGTGTAAATTGTTCACTATTTATACTAACATCGTCCGAATAATCCGTCCATCGCAGGAATGCATTCAGGGTTCAATAACGATTTCTTTTTTCCGCAGCCTGTTGTTTGTCAACTTTCTCATTACGGTCCAGACCACCGCGAAGGCGGGTATTCCCGCTATAGTACCCACTATACCAAACAGACTTCCCCCCAGTATGAGAGAGAAGAGTATCCATATCCCCCCCAGTCCGATGGAGCGCCCAACCACCCTCGGATATATCAGTATGCTGTCCATCTGTTGAATGACCAACAGCAAGATGGCATACAAAAGCGCCTTTTCCGGAACCACCAGAAGGACAATGATAAAGCTGAGGATTGATCCTAAAAGTGGTCCGATGATGGGGATGAGGCCGGTTACAGCCAGTATCATACTAAGAAGGAAAGCATTGGGGATGCCTAGGATTATCATTCCGGTAAAGGCCATTACCCCCACTATCAGCGCATTCATGATCATTCCTGAGAAATAACCCCTGAAAGTGCGGTTAGCAACAGCACAGATATCCATCAACCGGTTGCAAAACCTCTTGGGCAGCCAGGCGTACATTAGCTTTCTCAGAATGAACAGGAGCTTTTCCTTGGCGGCAAGCATGTATATGGAGATAAGTATTCCTGTAGCCATATTGATGATGAACCCGGCAAAATTCTTAGTGAATGCGAATATACGCGGGAAGGTGCTGGAAATGGCCTGGCCAGCCTTTGACACCATCTCGTTCCAGTTGAGGGAGACCTTCTGCCAGAATCCTCCCTTAAGCCCCAGATCTTCAATTGTCTTGTTCAGGAATCGCTCAACATCAGCCACATACTCGGGCATATTGGTGGCAATATTAGAAACACTTGATGAAAGCTGGGGTATTGCAAGAACCATCCAGGCCACAACTATAACCACCAGTGTCAAAAAAACGCAAAGAATGGACAGGGGTCTTTTCAGCCGCCTTATAAGAAGGTTTCTGCTCTTTTCCATAAAGGAAAAAAGCCTTTCAAAAAGGCGCATCAACAGATTCAGAACATAAGCAATTGCAATGCCGTAAAGAAAGGGACTGATAAGTGAGATCACTTTCCCTAAAAAGGATAGCAGGCCATTCAGATTCAAAAGCCCGGCAAGCAGCAGGATGGCATAGGTGATCATTATCAGTCCCGTTTTTGCTTTTTTTATTTCTTCTGCCATGGATACTCTTCCTCAGGATAGATTCTCAATCTCTATCTTGAGCAGATGTTAAGCAAAATATGCTTAAACCATGGGTTTAAAATCTAAATCCAACCAGCAGGTCTTCAAGGGTGTCCCTCCTCCGGATCAGCCTTATGTCACCGTTTAAGGTTATAAGTACTTCCGCAGGACGCAGCCTTTGATTGTAGTTTGAGGACATAACATAGCCATAGGCACCGGCATCCAGAACCCCTAATACATCTCCTTCCTGCAAGGGCGGCATGTATCGGTCCCTGGCCAGGATATCACCGGTTTCACATATGTTACCGACAATGGTAACCTTCTCTTCATCCCGGGCTTCGATAATTTTGTTGTTCCTGAAAGCTACAATCTCGTGATAGGAATCATAGAGCATAGGTCTCATCAGTACATTAAAGCCGATATCGGTTCCTATATATTCAGTGCCATAGTTTGTTTTTACCGCATGCACTGTTCCAAGAATGGCACCGCATTCTGCAAATGGATAGCGGCCGGGCTCAATCTTGAACTTAAGACCCCCTCCATACTGCTTTCTGAAATCCAAAAGCAGCGGAGCGAGCTCATTCCGAAGTTCTTGAAGATCCAGGTGCTTCTCCCCATGGAATCGCCTGTAGGGTATTCCGAAGCCCCCGCCTAAATCAACAAATTCCAGGTTGTCAAACTGTGCGGCTATGCGGAGTAATGCCTTCACGCTGTCGATGAACGGTTTTCCATCCAGGAATAGAGAACCGATATGCTGATTGATGCCCACTATCCTCAAACCATACTTTTTTGCAATGGCTTTGGTATCCTCAATCATGTTTTCCTGAATCCCGAACTTGGTTCCGGCACCTGCGGTAATCACCTTCTCATGATGGCCGGCGCCGGTTCCGGGATTAAACCTTAGAGCAACTTCTCCTCCCCGGTTGATCCTTCCCAGCATCTCCAGCTGCGAAAGGGAATCCACACTGATGAGTATTCCCCTGTCCAGCGCATATTTCATCTCTTCAGCCGATACATTATTGCATATATAAAAGATTCGTGATCCATCAAAGCCAGCCTTTTCCAACAAATATATCTCACCGGGGGACATGGCGTCGGCATCCATGCCTTCCTCTTTCAATATTTCAAGGAGAAACAGGTTGGAATTAGCCTTTATGGAGCAACTGGCTCCGAACCAGGGATATGGCAGCAGGTTCACCATCTCTTTTACCCTCTCCCTGAGCGTTTTTTCATCATAGACATACAGCGGGCTTCCATATTCTTTGAGCAAATCCTCAACGTCAACCTGGCTTAAAAAGTGTTTCTGCAACATTTGGTTCATTGGCTGCGACCTCCAGTATCCGATAGTAATATTTCATTTTTAAGGGAATCCTTAATCAGCTCAACCAGTGGTTTGTTTCTGGAATACAGGCAGCTGTCCTCATCAAGACCTGATACTTCGCCTGTAAGCACCTGGGTGGAGTCTGCGATAATCCTGATTGGACCAGGTGTTCTCTGAATGGTATAGACCATTGCCCCCTCCAATGAGACCCCGGCCGAGGTTATAACTACCACCTTAAGACCACGCCTTACTGCATCCAGCAATTCATCCCGGACATAGGCCATCTCTTTTTCGGATAGTGATACATAAACCCTCTTACTGGCCTGTCTTATCATATTCTTCATCTTATCCACAATGTGCTGGAAGCCCGTTATGGTAATATAGGGCTCGTACTGCGGTTTTTTCCTGGGGCATTCTTTTTTTATCTGCTCCAGGATGGTATTCATATGGGAAAGAACATTGTTGCAGTATTCGTCGGGTGGTACCGCCGTATAGCGAAGAACCGTTCCTTCGATAACATATGCCCCGCCCTTGTCGGCCAGGCTCGCAAGAGCCTGATAGGCATTTGCACGAGGAATTCCGGTGGCTTTTGCGGCCTCATATCCGTTCATTTCTCCTTCTCTGCACAATGCCACATACAGCTCCGATTCGTGTCGGGTAAGCCCGGTTTTCATCAGGCATTGGATCAGTGTCACAATCATGACTCCTTTTGGTAGTAATAATGACTACCACTAATTTAAGCATGGTACACCACACCTTGTCAAGAACGAAATTAACAACTTTATGGATATGGATTCCTCATCAGTTATGGTACTTATAGAAAAGACCTTTATAAAGCAAACTGCATACCAAATGGTATGCAGCTATTACTGTATGGTTATCTTCTCTGTAGGCGCCTGTGGCCATCCCATGTAAGAATACTACCTCATCAGAACGGTGTTCTGTCCGGAATGTGACTTACTGTATTAAAATGCAAAATTCTTTACATAATCACTCATTACCGCCTGTATCAGGGCATGTCCGCGCTGGTTTGGGTGAATACCATCCTCACACAAAAACTGGCTGTAATCCTTTTGCATCAGGAAGGGCTGCCGGACATCAATCAGGTCACAGCCCAGACCGCTTGCTAGACTCATGACACATAGATTGTAGCATTCATGATGACGATATATGCGATGTACATCTCCCAAAAAGTTGAGTATGTTTTTAGGATTCAGCCCTCTTGAAATCCATTTGAAATACCTCACCGAGTCGATGGGAGGAAGATTCATAAGCACGGGACGTATGTTTTTCTTCTTCAGCAGACCTACCATATCGATGATGCATTGTTTGAACAGATCAAGCGGGGTATTGCATATATGCTCTTTTTCCGGGTGCTGCGACACCTCTTTCCAGTTATAGTCGCAATCATTTCCGCCAAACTCAATGACAGCAACTTCACAGTCGATACCTTTATCCAACGCACGTATCATCAAATCCCTGGCTTTTGGAGCCGTAAGACCAAAGTGGGAATTGTTACGGATATCCAGTCCCATGTTTTTTAAACCATGAACCGCATTCTCCTCTCTCAACCGCGTATATCTGCCCCTGCTCTTGTCGTAGATAATGCCTTTTAGAACCGAGTCACCCCATACATCTATCTTTTTTATCTTTTCAATCATCATAACCACTTCCTGGATCCGAATTAACCCTTCATCTAGTTTTGATTACTATGTTATACTATTATGCATATACTGTCAATGATTATATTAACCATATTGTGAGATTTTATTAATCGTGTTATAATATTCACCAAAATTGCACTGTAAAAATTTAAGAGTTGAACAGAGCCTTTATATGAGAGGGATTGCATATGGAATCTGCAGATATGAAAAACGAAATGGTCTCATGGTTTTCGGAGCTAAAAGATCATCAGACACCTGAGTGGGATTCTCTTCCCGATCTTGATCTTTATATGGATCAGGTCATCACCTATCTGGAACGACAGATGAGGGTTTTCACCCAGGACGGCGAAGACAAACTCATCACGCCATCAATGATAAACAATTATGTGAAGAATGAAATAATCCCCAGGCCCAGTAAGAAAAAATATTCACGGGATCATCTGGCATATCTTCTTGCCATATCCATGCTTAAGCAGGTATTGCCCATAACCGATATTTCAAATATCATCAAGCATCAAACAGGATACATGGATATGGAGGAATTCTACAACAGGTTCCGAACCATTCAGGACGACACCCTTCATGTTACAGCACAGCGTGTTGAAGAAGAGATTCTTGCTGAAAAGAACGACAGCTTCAACAACAGGGATGCTCTGGGGATGCTGGCCTTCAAACTGACCTTTGAAGCCAGTTCCAGCATTCTTGCCGCTAAGAAAATCATCCGCATGTTAACCGCTGAAGACAAGGAACATGATGACCAGGAAAAGGATGATAAAAAGAAAAAAAACGGCTCGGACAGCAAGTCTGAAAAGAAGAAAAAAAATTCTCATGACAATAGGGATGAAAAGAAGGAAAACACGGATCTGATGTGATTGGCCTATTCTTTGGGGATCCTGGGAAACACCACACGGAATGCATTGCTCCTGCCCAGATTGATAAACTTAACCTTGCCTATCCCTTCAAAAGCGCGCTTTATATTGTTTATTCCCAGCCCGTATTTTAAGAAGCGCTTTTTCTCGTCAACAAGAAAAAGCCTTTGATAGAGCCAGGGATTCCGTCTCAAAGGAAAATCGTCCTTTCTGTATCCGTAAACTCGGTTTCCGCCAAAGTAGGCGCCGGGGTTGGTTATCTCAATACTCTTTTTTGTAATATTGACAGTTATACCCCTTGAAGCATCCAGATAATCCCTGTGAACCAGGGCGTTGGCAATAGCCTCCTCGACAGCAGCAAAGGGATATTCATCATCGTCGATGATCTTGCGCATCCTGGCGGACGCCCAATCCAGCATACCGGGAATATTATCTGTTCTCACTTCTGCATGCTGATCCTGGATGATCCTGATATGGCTGTGGGGCATATAAACCTGCATGTTCTGTCCGAATAACAGCAGTCCGCCAATGGTGGGACTATATTCTCCATTACCCTTGTCACCGATAAACCCGAAGGTTTCCATGAGAATCTCATTGGGTCTGTCACCAACAATCTGAAGTCCGGAAAAAAAGCTCCGGATTCTTTTCATATCCAGCGCATCCAGTCCAGCATCAGTTCTGATGACGGTTTCAAAAGAAAGAAGTCCGTTTTCCTGGAAAATGGATGCCAGTTCTGCTCTCCTTAAATGGTCAGTGGTGGATCCTCTGCGGATATAGAAAGACCCGTTCTGGATCACCTGATGAGGGGCATGGCGGCTTTTATAAATCGTGATAACCGCCAGCGTTTTTCTTTCATACTCAACGAAATCAACCTGTACCGGAACCGGCGGATCGGTTCTGTTATATATGATCTGCTGGATTTGTTCTTCCTGAAAGTCTGATTTGTCAATGCCGAGAATGCGCTTGGTCTTATCTTCAACTCCATAGAGGATATGACCCCTTCCGCCCCTTGAGTTGGCAATGGCGGTGACATCCTTCACCAGTTCTTTCTTGTCGCTTTCAGTACAAAGCTTAAGACAGGCCTTGAAATCCAGTTTTTCACTTTCCTCTCTGGAAAGAAGCTGCTTCAACCTTTGCGCATCCACTGACTAACCATCGCCTCCAAAACACTTGGGCTCTCAATAAATTCATATCATGTGTAACTGACCCTGTATTCTTTCCAGTTCGCATTAAGAAGGTCGGATTGCATGAGGATATTATAGGTATGCTTCATCTTAACATGCTCCAATTGATCATCGGCAAGGACGAAACTGATCTCTGCCTCTTTATCGTTGAGCCTTCCAACACAGATATATTCGGTATCGGGACCCACGTCGGCATATCGCATGAATTCAGCTACAAACAGACCTTCCTCCAGTTGTTTCAGGTTTTTTTCAAACATAACCTCGCCTGAACTGAACAGGTATTTCTTCATGAATCATTTCCCCCCAAATGATATGATACCTGACTGATCTCTTTGAGATAGTCCAATTTCCCGTATTTCTTATCAAATCTCTCCGCAATATAGCGGTTAGCAATATAGGAGAATGACTCCAAATTTCCCGGTGAAAGCCTAAACTTAAAAACGCCCGGGTTATCGGAGCAAAGCACATGCAGAATTGCCTTCGCCGTGCCAATGGTCACGGGAACCGCATCTTTATTGGTTCTGGCACAATTCTCACAGACAAAGCCGCACCTGCTGAAACAAAAGTATATGGATTCAAAATCCTTTTCATCACAGGATGCACAGCTTGTGACATGGGGCGGATAACCGCATATCTGCATGAGCTTTATGGTAAAGGCTGATGATACCAGCAAGGGTTCCCGACCTTTGTTAAGCGCATTTAGTCCATGGAGAAGAAGATTCAGTACCCTGGCAGTGGTCTGATCATCAGAGGATGCATCCGATGCCATTTCAATCATATGTGCCGCGTATGTAAACCTTTCCAGGTCATTGGCCAGGTCATAGAATGAGGCCAGTATATCACATCCGTTAAGGATATAGTTGTTTCGCCCCTTGAACAATATGAACTGGCCGTAAGTAAGTACCTGCGTTCCATAGGAATAGCGGTTGTTCTTTCTCGCCCCCCGCACCGATACCGAAACCTTTCCTATATCCTCGGTAATAAGGGTGATGATCTTATCGGCATCACTCACATTGACCTCCCTTATTACCAAGCCCTTTGTCCTTATAAGCGCCATGTCAGGTTCCCCTCTATGATTTATACCCAAGTTCATTGAGCATAAAATCACTATTTCGCCAATCTTCCTTCACCTTGACCCAGAGCTTTAACACAACCTTCATCCCCATAAGTCTTTCAATATCTTCCCTGGCACGTGTCCCTATTTTTTTCAGCATGGCACCGCCCTTTCCAATGATTATTCCCTTATGGGAGGCTTTTTCACAGTATATGTTCGCATCTATTCCCAGAATATCCTGTTCCTCATTCTCCTTGTAGCGAACCACCTCAACACCCACCCCATGGGGCACCTCTTCATCCAGAAGCTCCAGCATCTTTTCCCTGATCAGTTCCTGAACCATAACCCTTGCAGGCTGATCGGTCAGCATATCGTCAGGGTAGAGCTTTTCTCCCTCGGGAAGGTATTCCTTCAGCACGTTGAAGACCAGATCAGCTGTTTTTGCATCTATTGCGCTGATGGGTATGATCTCTTTAAAGTCATAGGCCTTGCTGTATTGTTCTATAAGAGGCAGGATCCTTTGCTTTTCAATCAAATCCACTTTGTTAATTGCCAGGATGACCGGCGTTTCGGTTTTGGAGAGGGCTGAAATAATGGATTGATCGCCAGGGCCGATTCCCTTATCGGTCGCCTCAACAAGGTACAATATGATATCCACATCATCCAGGGTGTCTATGGCGGAATTCCTCATGAATTCGCCCAGCTTGTTTTTGGGGTTGTGAATGCCGGGTGTATCCACAAAAACCATTTGAAAATCATCCTTTGTCACCACGGTTCGTATATTATGCCTCGTGGTTTGGGGCTTTTTCGACATGATCGCCACCTTCTCCCCTGTGAGGAGATTCAGCAAGGTGGATTTCCCAACATTTGGTCTTCCAATAATGGTTATAAAACCTGATTTGAATGCCATAATCTTCAACCGCCTTTTTCTTCTGATATTTAATGTCAATAATCACTCCAGATTCTGGTGTGGTTTTTCATTATCTAATACGATCTTTTACATGTAAAGAAACCGCTAATAGTCATATGACAGCTTTCATCTGGTTTGCATCATAAAGCATTTCCATTTTACCATGTAATATTATAGCAAGATAGGTTCATTTTTTTTATATGTTTGCCTTTAATTATTTTTACTTACCCCTTGTATTTTTCTTAATGCGTGATATACTACAAGAGATGATTTAATCATCATTATGGATTTAACAATTTTGAACTGCCCCCATCCTTCCTAGATATTCGGATATGGGTCATGGGTCAAGAATTGGATAATCCGAAAATTTTCAAGGAGGTTTGCGGATAATGGCAGACAAAACTCTAAAGTGCAAAGATTGCGGCTCAGACTTCATCTTTACAGAGGGAGAACAGGAATTCTACAAGGAAAAGGGATTTGAAAACGAGCCCCAGAGATGTTACGAGTGCAGAAGGGCCAGAAAGGCTCAGAGGATGGCAAATCGTGACAGGTATTAATTCTCTGAAAACGCTGTGATCGTAAAGGAGAGCTTTTAGCTCTCCTTTATTATACCTGTTTTTTCTTTATAGCAAGGCTCTCATCGTCGGTATCGATGATTGCCGTATCCCCTTCTGCTATGTCACCGTTTATGATCATCCTGCCAAGCCCGGTTTCCACCATCTTCTGAATAAACCGCTTCACCGGACGTGCCCCATATACAGGTGACCAGCCCTCTTCCACAATCAGATCCAATGCATTATCTGTTGCTTCCAGACGGATATGCCGATCCTCCAGGCGCTGAGACAGACCTTCTAGTACCAATCCTACTATTGCCTTAAGTTCTTCTCTGGTGAGGGGCTTAAACAGAACGATTTCATCTATGCGATTGAGAAACTCCGGTCTGAATCCACTCCTCAGCCGTGCCATGACCCTATCCCTGACTTCATCGCTGAGTTCTCCCTCTTCACCTGCATCCTCCAAAAGTATATCGCTTCCTATATTGGATGTCATGATGATCACTGTATTCTTGAAGTTCACCACACGCCCCTGGCTGTCTGTGAGCCTTCCGTCATCCAGGATCTGCAGCAGAATATTAAAGACATCGGGGTGCGCTTTCTCAATCTCATCAAAGAGTATGACACTATAAGGCTTTCGTCGTACCGCTTCGGTAAGCTGTCCTCCTTCCTCATAGCCCACATATCCAGGAGGAGCACCTATGAGCCTTGCCACAGCATGCTTTTCCATATACTCGCTCATATCGATACGGATCATATTGTCTTCAGAGTCGAAAAGCGCCTCCGAAAGAGCTCTGGCAAGCTCGGTTTTACCGACTCCCGTAGGTCCGAGGAATATGAAGGAACCGATGGGTCTTTTGATATCCTTAAGACCTGCCCTGGCACGCAGAACCGCATCAGCCACGGCCTGGACAGCCTCGCCCTGCCCGATTACCCGCTTATGAAGTATCTTGTCCAGATTAAGAAGTTTCTCCTTTTCCTCCTCCATTAAGCGTGTTATCGGGATCCCGGTCCACTTGGAAACGATTTCGGCTATTTCCTCCTCGGTAACCTCTTCCTTGAGCATGCGGCTTTTCAGCTCCTGTTGCTTCTGTTTTTCAGCCTTCAATAGTCCTTCCAGCTCAGGCAGCCTGCCATGCTGCAACACAGCAAGCCTTTCCAGATCATAGCTCCTCTCCGCCTGTTCTATCTCCAGGCGCACCTGTTCAATCTGCTCTTTCAGTTCCTTTTCCCTTCTGATATATTCCTTCTCCAACTCCCATTGAGCCTTCATCTGGTTGGAACGATCCTTAAGCTCTGCAATCTCTTCCTCAATGGCAGAGAGCCTTTCCCTTGATCCCCTGTCGGTCTCTTTCTTCAAGGCCTGCATCTCAATCTCAAGCTGCATGATCCTTCTGCTTATTTCATCCAACTCGGATGGCATACTGTCTATTTCTGTTCTCAGCATGGCAGCTGCCTCATCCATCAGATCAATGGCTTTATCGGGAAGAAAGCGATCGGAAATATATCGGTTTGACAAAACAGCACAGGCAATGATGGCATTATCGGTTATCCGGACTCCGTGGTGAATCTCAAAACGTTCTTTGAGGCCTCTTAAGATTGATATGGTATCCTCCACCGTAGGCTGATCCACCATGACGGGCTGGAATCGGCGCTCCAGAGCCGCATCCTTTTCAATATACTCTCTGTATTCATCGAGGGTGGTGGCGCCTATACAATGGAGCTCTCCCCTTGCCAGCATGGGTTTGAGGATATTGCCGGCGTCCATGGCTCCCTCCGCCTTTCCTGCCCCCACGATATTGTGGAGCTCATCAATAAATAGGATGATCCGTCCGTCCGACTCTGCGATCTCGTTGATAACCGCTTTCAGTCGTTCCTCAAACTCTCCTCGGAATTTGGCACCTGCTATCAGAGTCCCTATATCCAATGCAAACAGGGTTTTATTCTTGAGTCCATCGGGAACATCACCCTTAAGAATGCGCTGGGCCAGGCCTTCCACAACCGCAGTTTTGCCCACGCCGGGCTCTCCGATGAGTACGGGATTGTTCTTTGTCCTCCGGGAAAGAATCCTGATAACACGCCGGATCTCTGCATCCCGTCCTATAACAGGATCAAGCTTTCCTTTTCTGGCCAGTTCAACCAGATCGCGTCCATACCTCTCCAGAGCCTGATAGCCCATTTCGGGATTCTGACTGGTCACTCGTCGGCCTCCCTTAACTTTCTCAAGGGCTCCTTCAAAGAGTTTCGCATCAATACCATACTGCTGCATCAACTCTTTCGTAAGGCCTCCTTTTTCCTGCATGAGAGCCATAAATATATGTTCAACGCTTACATATTCATCCCTGTGCTTCTTTGCAATCTCCTCAGCCTTAAGCAGAACCTGGTTGAACCTCCTTGTGGCATATACATTGGACGCTGCCGCCCCATATACCTTGGGTTGCCTTTCAAGTTCATCTCTGAGCTTTTGAGCCAGTTCATCGGGGTTTACCCCCAAAGACAAAAGGATTCTTGGTATCAGCCCATCCTCCTGCTCCACCAGAGCCAGCGCCATATGTTCCCCGTCAACCTGCTGATGATCCATGCGTATGGCGTTCTGCTGGGACATAACCACAGCCTGTTGAGCTTTTTCTGTAAATCTTTCAAGATTCATCGTATCACCTCAATTCCAACACATTTTCTCAGTGCATGATCCATGCTGTCAGCTCACCGATTCCCCATATACGAGTCAGGATTCATCCCTGAGCTGTTCATAGAGCCTTCTCTGCCTTTGGGTCAGGGTTTTGGGATTGACCAGGCGAACCGACAGGAAGAGATCGCCCCGACCTCCGGAGGGAGTGTAATAACCCTTGCCCGGAATCCTGATCCTTCCGCCGCTCTGAATACCTTCAGGTATACGCACAACAATCCTCCCATCGGGAGTATTGACGGTTTGCTCCCCTCCCAGGGCAGCAACCCATGGCAGAATAGGCAAATCCATGAGAATATCATGTCCTTTTAGTTTCAGCCCTTCCTCACTGAAACGTACAGTAAGGTACAGATCCCCGTTTTGTCCACCTGCCGGGCCCTTTCCTCCCAAACCCTGCAAACGGATTTTCCCGCCTGGCTGTATACCCTTTGGTATTTTTATGGCGACAGTTCTTCGTCCATTTGGTGTATCAATGCCTATTCGGCGTTCTGCGCCCTTAAGCCCATCGGTAACAGGTATGCTGATTTCAAAATTCCGATCCCCACCCTTCATGGGGTGGTATCGGGCTCCATGGAATGATCCACCGGCAGAACTCCCACCGAATCCGGAATTTCTCAATCCACCGAACAACTCATCTATGTTCAGGCCTCCCGAACCAAAAAAAAGATCGAAAAAATCACTGAAACCATGGGTATTGGTGCTCCTGAATTCATATCGCCCGTTTCCAAATCCGAATTGGGAGGGATCGAAATCAAAGCCATTGGAAAAATCGAACCTGCTGCCCAACTGGTCATACTTTCTGCGATTCTCAGGATTTCCCAAAACCTCATAGGCCTCATTTACCATCTTAAACTTTTCCTCATGCTCTTTGCTGCCTGGATTGGCATCAGGATGGTGAGCCTTTGCCAATTTTCGGTATGCCTTTTTTATCTGTTCCTGTGTCGCATCTTTAGGTACGCCCAGTATTTCATAGTAATCCCGGTATTGCATCGACGCACCTCCTTCTTAACTTTGACTTTCCTTGACCTTTATTTATTATAACCAAAATTCCAGGAAATTTCAATATTATTTAATTAAACTACCTACCCAATCATATCATAATCTCGTTATTGCTTTATGCATCATGGAAAAGCCTTTGATCTGCAGGTTTTCCGGCACTTTCAAAGCCGGATCCAAACCACTGTTTTGTTTTATTATCCAAGGGATTGGTATATAATAACCAATACCATATGCTGGGAGGAGTTCATAATATGGCCCGAAAAGAGATAATAGCGCTATTACTGGCAGGCGGTCAGGGAAGCCGTCTTGGAGTTCTTACAAAAAACATAGCCAAACCAGCTGTTCTGTATGGGGGCAAATACAGAATCATCGACTTTACCTTGAGTAACTGCATCAATTCCAATATCGACACCGTTGGTGTCCTCACCCAGTACCAGCCCCTTAAACTTCATTCCCATATCGGTATCGGAAAACCCTGGGACCTGGACCGCATGAACGGTGGTGTCACAATACTGACCCCCTACCAGCGGTTTGAAAAGGGTGAGTGGTATTCCGGAACTGCTGATGCCGTGCTCCAGAATATCAGCTATGTCGAAGAACTCTCTCCCAAATATGTCATCATTCTGTCCGGCGATCACATCTACAAAATGAACTATGCCGAGATGCTGGATTTCCACAAGAAGAAAAACGCAGATGCCACCATATCTGTTATCGATGTTCCCTATGAAGAGGCGAGCCGCTACGGGATAATGAATATTACCAAAAACTACAAGATTTACGAATTTGAGGAGAAACCTGAAAAGCCCAAATGCACTCTGGCCTCCATGGGCATCTATATATTTAACTGGGAGGTTTTGAAGGAATATCTGCTCAATGACCACGAGGATCCAAATTCAGAGCATGATTTCGGTAAGAATATCATACCCGGCATGCTAAAGGACGGCAGGGACCTTTATGCCTATAAATTTGTAGGGTATTGGCGCGACGTGGGAACCATCCAGGCCTATTATGAGGCCAGCATGAACCTGACCGAGCGCATTCCTGAATTCAACCTTTTTGACCCCTACTGGAAAATCTATACCCCAAACCCGGTATACCCGGCTCATTTTATCGGTGAAACCGGTAAAGTTGTTAAGTCCATCATTGCTGAGGGCTGCATGATCCATGGTACTATCAGCAATTCGGTCATATTCCCGGGAGTAACAGTTCAGGAGGGAACCGTTATCAAGAATTCCATCATCATGTCCGATGCGTTCATCGGTACCAATACTGTGATTGACTGCTGCATCATCGGTGAGGGCAGCGTCATAGGCAACAATATCCAATGCGGTGTGGGCGAGTTTGCCGAAAACCAATTCAACCCCAGGATCTATAATACAAATATAACCGTAGTGGGTTCTTACACCGTGATCCCCAATGGGACTACCCTTGGCAGGAATGTGGTAATCGACAACCACATCATCCCCCAGGATTTCACCACCAATGTAATCCCATCGGGCGGCTATCTCATGAAGGGAGGGGATGAACAATGAAGAGTACAATGGGCATTATCCTGACAGGCGGAAAAAACAACAGCTTAAAAGAATTATCCATCAACCGGTCCATTGCAGCAGTTCCCTTTGGAGGCAAGTATCGTACCATAGATTTCACATTATCCAATATGGTTAACTCCGGGATTGTTAATGTGGGAGTGCTGACCCAGTACAGCATCCGCTCCCTCATCGACCATCTGGGCTCTGGAAAGGAATGGGATCTGGACAGGAAGAATGAAGGCCTGAGGGTTTTCCCGCCCTATCTCTCGGAGCTGAGTACCGGCTGGTACAAGGGAAGTGCAGACGCCATATACAATAACCTGACCTTCCTCGAGCGAAGCGATGAAGAGTTCGTTCTCATCGCCAACGGCTATGCCATATATAATATGGATTACGGCCCTATGCTGGAACAGCATGTGGATAAGGATGCGGACATCACCATTGCCTGCCGTGCTTTGGATGATCTGACTGAGAATGATAAGAAAACTCTGGGAATTGTGGAGATAGATCAGGACAGCAGAATTGTGGATTTCAGAGAGAAACCTTTGAATCCCTGCGGAAATCTGGGATCCATGGGCATCTACATCATGAAACGTAAGTTTTTGATCGAATTGATCCAGGACAGCGCTGCCAAAGGTTATGCCGATCTGGTCATGGACATTATAATCCGAAGCCTGGACAGCCTTCGAATCTATGCCCATATCTTCTCTGGTTACTGGAGGCCTTTAAACAGCATTCAGCTCTATTACCGGGCCAATATGGATCTTCTGGATCCTAAAGTAAGGCGGGAACTTTTAATGGACAGGCGCAAGATATATACCAAGGTCAAGGATGAGGCCCCTGCCAAATACAATGAGGAAGCCTCTGTAAAGAATTCCATAGTCGCAGATGGCTGCATCATCGAAGGAACGGTAGAGAACAGCATCCTCCTCAGGGGGGTTCGCGTGATGAAGGGTGTTCATATCAAAAACAGTATCATCATGCAGGGTTCCACTGTGGAGGATGGCGCTCAGCTCAATTATTGCATATTGGATAAAGGAGTAGTTATCACCGCAGGAAAGACCCTGAATGGGGATCAGGAATGGCCGCTGATTGTAGGAAAGAATATCACTGTCTGATCCCCTTTACCATCCGGTATCCTCGGACTCGTGCTTCCTGCGCCGGGTCATCAGATCATAAACCGCCTTTTTGCAGTCCTTTCCCTCAAAGAGGATACGATAGGCCTCCAGGCAGATGGGCATGTTGATCTGATAATGATCCATCAATTCCTTGGCAGCTTTAGCGGCGGATATACCCTCCACCACCATCTTTATGCGGGACATGGCTTCCTCGGGGGTGCTTCCCTTACCTATGAGGTTCCCTGCCCTCCAGTTCCGGCTGTGCTGGCTGGTACATGTTACAATCAGATCCCCAATGCCGGTAAGCCCCGAAAAGGTGCTGGCATTGGCTCCCATGGCCGTCCCAAGACGTGCGATCTCTGTTATTCCCCTGGTCATCAATGCTGCCTTACTGTTATCACCATAGCCCAGCCCGTCACTGATGCCGGCGCACAGGGCTATGACATTCTTCAAGGCAGCACCTATTTCCGCTCCTATAATGTCCGAACTGGTATATACTCTGAAAAAGGGCGACATAAACAAATCCTGAACACTCATGGCTGCTTCCTGATCCGTGCATGCGGCCACAACAGTGGTGGGGATGCCAAGAGCCACTTCCTCAGCGTGGCTGGGCCCATACAGGGCAACAACCCGCACATCCGGCGCCTCATCCAGCACAACCTGGCTGAGTCTTTTGCCGGTACCTTCCTCTATGCCCTTTGAACATAATACGACTATATCATTCGGTGCAAGATAGGGTGCCAAAAGCCTCACATTTTCCCGAATCGTCTGGGACGGAAGCACTATTGCCACAAAGTCATGCCCTTCAAGGCATGTCTTCAGATCAGTTGTGAAAACCACTGAATCTGGTATTTTGATTCCCGGAAGCTTTTCCTTATGCTCTCTTTCATGGTTAAGGCCATCAATTTCATCCTGGAAACGGGACCACACACGAACCTCATGACCATTATTCGAAAGGAGAACCGAAAGACTGATCCCCCAACTCCCTGCTCCGATCATTGAAACCACTGACATACACAAACACCTGTACCTTTCGTATATTGTGCAATCGGCCAATAAGAAGGCCTTCACTACAGCCAAATGCCTTCTATGGCTGTTTAAAACTCAGCTTTTTTTCGTTTCCATTCAGCAATCGGCTGATATTGGATGAATGCCTGAATATGATGAGAAGCGCCAGGAGTACACCGGTAAGAATAAGAAAGAGTTGCTCTCCTAAAATCCAGGCCACAAGGGGAAAGGCAGCGCCTCCTATGATGGATCCTAAGGAAACATACCGTGTAATGGCAACCACCAGAATAAAGCCCAGAAGGCAGATCAGCGCAGCAGGAGGTGAAAACATGAGAACCACTGCAAAGGCGGTCATAACACCCTTACCGCCTTTAAAGCCAAAATACAGAGGCCAGTTATGCCCGATCACAGCCATAATGCCTGCCATATATATTCCCCCATAAACCCCGGCTGAGGTCTCACCTGCCAGCCATTTCCCGATCAGACAGGCGAGTACTCCCTTCAAAAAGTCACCGGCCACAACCATAATTGCGGCGATTTTCCCCAGTGTTCTCAGGGTATTGGTGGCACCCGCATTTCCACTTCCATATTGGCGAACATCCTTCTTATAGAACAGCTTTCCCAGAACCAGCGATGTATTGACACTTCCCAGAAGATATCCTGCAATAGCTGAGAGAATGAGCATCATATATTTTCACCCTTTTCCCTGATGGTAAACCTTATGGGTGTTCCTTCAAACCCGAAATTGCGTCTCAAGATATTTTTAAGATAGCGTTCATAGGAAAAATGCATAAGTTCAATATCGTTAACAAACAGCACAAAGCTGGGAGGACGCACACCGGTCTGTGTCATATAATATATCTTCAGCCTTTTACCCTTGTCGGAGGGTGGCTGAACCATGGCAAGGGCTTCATTGAGTACATCGTTTAATACACCAGTCTGAATTCTGAAACTTGCCTGGTCAAAAACATAATCTATCAGCTCGAAGAGTCTGTCCACACGCTGCCCAGTTTCTGCGGAAACAAAGACTATGGGTGCATAGCTCATAAACTCCAGATCCTCTGCAACCTTTTTGCGGAATTCCTCCAGGGTTCCCGTTTGCTTTTCTATCAGGTCCCATTTATTCACTGCAATGATGCAGGCCTTACCCTGTTCATGGGCATAACCTGCTATTCTGGCATCCTGTTCGGTTACACCGTCCCTGGCATCCAGCATGATTATGCACACATCCGCACGGTCAACGGAGGTCCATGAACGGATCACGCTGTATTTCTCTATATCCTCATCCACCCGGCTCTTCCGCCTGATTCCGGCTGTATCAATGAACAGATAGAGTTTCCCATCCACCTCAAAACGAGTATCGATGGCATCCCTCGTTGTGCCGGGCACATCGCTTACAATGACCCTTTCCTCCCCAAGAATCTTGTTGATGATTGAAGATTTACCCACGTTTGGCCTTCCGATGACCGCAACCTTAACTGAGTCATCATCCTCATCCGATTCGCCGGAATCCGGAAAATGCTCATAGACGGCATCCAGAAGATCCCCGATACCCAGGCCGTGGATGGAGGATATGGGATAGATCTCACCCATGCCAAGATTATAGAACTCATAGATATCGGCAGGGGGCTTACCCGGGCTGTCCACCTTATTGACAGCCACCAGTACTGGTTTGGCTGCCTTTCTCAGAATATCCGCCACTTCCTCATCCAGAGCCGTCATGCCGGCTTTCATATCCACCAGCATGACAATAACATCGGCCATATCGATTGCGATATAGGCCTGACGGATCATCTGCCGCTTGATATAGTCATCAGTGTTGGTTTCAATTCCGCCGGTATCAATCATTGTGAATTTTTTGCCTCTCCACTCGCTCTCGGCATAAATCCTGTCACGAGTGACACCAGGCGTGTCATCAATAATGGATATTCTTTTTCCTGCCAGGTAATTAAAAAATGTCGACTTACCGACATTTGGCCTTCCGACAATGGCAACAACAGGTTTTGACAAACTATATTACCTCCGAATCACTCGTCCCGGTGTTTATATACTATGTCCGTGGGAACAATTGCCTTCTTTAATATACATTCTACCCGCTTTTCGTTAAGATATCAAGAAAGACAAAGAAGTCAGGGGACGGCATAAAAAGTTAAAAAAATAGTGTTTCAGGGATTCCTTGATACACTTTCCACGCCAGCAATAAAACAGGGTCAGACAGGCGGCCTACATGAAGGGATCCCGTAAAACAAGGGCGCATTGCGATAAGGCGCCGTAACATCCTGTGAGAATGAGATAAGGGCGGCTGCTGTCTGAGCGAAGCGAGTTCAGCCGACCCTCATTCGAACAGTTGATGTTTCGCAGACGTGCAGTACAGCGACCGGGCTTTACG